>Ga0102594_1001285_pt1 | contig 16151 bp, 17 predicted proteins | sample AraplaCol_mLB_r2_2_FD_76863 | JGI IMG/M metagenome (GOLD analysis project Ga0102594, IMG submission 76863) | Arabidopsis root microbial communities from North Carolina, USA - plate scrape MF_Col_mLB_r2 (SPADES assembly) (version 2) | ecosystem: Host-associated > Plants > Roots > Endosphere...
AAGTCGCCCTACCCCTGAGGATAGAGCTGTGGAATGGCCGCAGCTTCGACTTCTCGCAAGAAGCGCCGCGCGTGACGATCCGCGTTCCCAGCCCAGCCGCGGCGCGCTACCTGCTCAAGCCTTCGCTCTCCAGCCTGGGAACTGCCTACGTCGAAGGCGCCATCGAGGTGACCGGACGGGCAGTCGACATGATCAAGGTAGTCAACGCCCTGGCCCGCAGTTCGCTGAAGGACACCGGCAGCCTGGCCCGCATCGCGCGCAGCTTCCACCACAACCGCAAGGGCGATGCGGAAGCGATCCGCTACCACTATGATGTCTCCAACGAGTTCTACCAGCAGTTCCTCGACCCGAACATGGTGTATTCCTGCGCCTACTTCGAAAATGGCGATGAAGACCTGGCTACGGCGCAGATCAAGAAGATCGACCACATCCTGGCCAAGATCCAGCTCGAGCCCGGGCACACGCTGCTCGATATCGGCTGCGGCTGGGGCGCGCTGGTGATTCGCGCCGCGCAGAAGTATGGCGCACGCTGCGTCGGCATCACGCTGAGCGAAAACCAGCATGCGCTGGCGCAGGAGCGCGTGCGCGCTGCAGGGCTGTCGGACCTGGTCGAGATCCGTTTGCAGGACTACCGCGACGTGCAGGGCAGCTTCGACCGCATCACCAGCGTCGGCATGTTCGAGCACGTGGGCATCAAGCACCTTGTGGAATACTTCGGAATTATCAACAGGCTGCTGGCCGATGACGGGCTTGTGATGAACCATGGGATTACGTCGACCGATCCGGATAACGGCGAAACACCGTATGGCGGCGGCGAATTCATTGAGAAGTATGTCTTCCCGCATGGTGAGCTGGCCCACATCGGGCAAGTGCTGCGCGCCATGCAGGAAGGCCAGCTCGAAGCCTACGACGTGGAAAACCTGCGCCGCCATTACGCCCGCACCTGCGCCATCTGGACCGAGAATTTTGAGGAACACGAGGACAAGGTGCGCGAGCTGGCAGGCGACAAACGCTTCCGCATCTGGCACGTCTACCTCGCCGGCTGCGCCTATGCCTTCGACCAGGACTGGATCAGCCTTTACCAGATCGTCTGCGGCAAGGCAGGACGCCATCCGTCCGCCCTGCCGTGGTCACGCGCTTACATGTACCAGAAAGGATAGCTGAAAGCCGATGCTGCTTGCTGTAGATGTTCAGTATAGGGACGACTGTGGGTTCGCTGCAGGCGTCATTTTCCAGGATTGGATTTCAGACCGCCCCGTACGCACAGTTTCCGCGCGCGTCGATGGCATTGGCGAGTACGTGCCCGGTGAATTCTATAAGCGGGAACTTCCTTGCATCCTCGAGCTCCTGAGTGTCGTTGATGAGATTATCGACTGCATCATCATCGACGGCTTCGTCTATCTTGATGACGAAGGCCGGCCTGGTTTAGGAAAACATCTTTTCGATGCCCTGCAGGGACGATACCCAATCGTCGGCGTGGCGAAGACTTCTTTTGCGGGCATCAGCGCTCAGTATGAAGTCTTGCGCGGCGAAAGCAAGCGACCGCTTTACGTCACCACGGCAGGTTGCGACCTCGATGACGCCAAACGCAATATCGCGGCCATGCAGGGAGAGCACCGGATCCCTGCCCTGCTGAAATTAGTTGACCAATGCTGCCGCAGCGATGCGATGGCGAGCTACGAACACCACAACAATTAAGGGAGTTTGATGCCAAACGCCGAACAATTCGAAGGAGGCTGCCTGTGCGGCGCCATTCGCTACCGCGCCACGTCACAGCCGCTGCGTGGTGTCATCTGCCATTGCGAAATGTGCCGCAAGCACTCAGGGTCGCCTGCGCTTGCGTTTGTCCACTTCCCGCAGGCGTCGTTCACGTGGCTGCGCGCGGAGCCGGCCTGGTACCGCTCATCGCCTTTCGCAGAGCGCGGCTTTTGCCCAATCTGCGGCAGCACCATCGGCATGCGTGAAGAAGTGCTGGCTGACCGCGTGCAGGTATGCGTCGGAAGCCTCGATGAGCCAGGCCGCGTCGAGATCCAGGATCACGTCTGGACTTCATCGCAGGTGCATTGGTTCGACATCGAGGATGACTTGCCGCGCTTTGCCGAGAGCAGTTCGGCTGTGCCATCGAAGGCGAAAGAGTAATAGCGTTTACACTATCGATTTCATAACAACAATCAATTAGATCAATCACAACCCTTGCTTTAGCCTAAGGTTTCCCCGACAACAACAAGGAGAAACCGTGATGAGCAATCGCAAACTCGCCGTGCTAGCCATGCTGGCAGGCCTTCTTCCCCTCTTCGAACCGCAGCTTGCCTACGCTGCCGACAAGGTAGCCGGCGGGCAGAACTGGTGGCCCGAGAAACTGGACCTCCAACCCCTGCGCCAGCATTCAGCTGAATCCAATCCCTACGGCGCCAACTTCAACTACGCCAAAGAATTCCAAAGCCTCGACCTGAAGGCAGTCAAGAAAGACATCAACGCCATCCTCACCAGCTCCCAGCCCTGGTGGCCTGCAGACTACGGCAACTACGGTCCCTTCTTCATCCGCATGGCCTGGCATAGTGCAGGCACCTACCGCGTGGGGGATGGCCGCGGCGGTGCGGCCAGCGGGCAGCAGCGCTTCGAACCACTGAATAGCTGGCCGGACAACGTGAGTCTCGACAAGGCGCGCCGCCTGTTGTGGCCCGTCAAACAGAAATACGGCCGCAAGATCTCCTGGGCCGACCTGATGGTCCTGGCCGGCAACGTGGCGATGGAAAACATGGGCTTCAAGACCATCGGCTTTGCCGGCGGACGCACCGATGCCTGGGAGGCCGACAAAGTATTCTGGGGCGCCGAAAACAAATGGCTGGGCGCCGACCGCTTCAGTGGCAAGCGTGAACTGAAAGGCGCGCTGGCAGCGACGCAAATGGGCCTGATCTATGTGAATCCCGAAGGCCCGGAAGGAAAGCCGGATCCGATCGCCGCCGCTGCCGATATCCGCCAGGCCTTCGGCCGCATGGCCATGGACGACGAAGAGATCGTCGCCCTGATCGCTGGCGGCCACACCTTCGGCAAGGCCCACGGTGCGCACAAGCCTGACGACTGCGTGGGCGCAGACCCCGCCGGCGCCGCGCTGGAACAGCAAGGGCTGGGCTGGCAGAACAAATGCGGCAAGGGCAATGCAGAGGACTCGGTGACCAGCGGCCTGGAAGGCTCCTGGACTTCGAACCCGATCGCGTTCACGACGCAATACCTGGACAACCTGTTCGCCTTCGACTGGGTACAGAGCAAGAGCCCAGCCGGCGCAACGCAGTGGGTGCCCAGCACGCCGGACGCAGCTAACCTGACGCCGGATGCGCACGTCGCAGGCAAGCGCCATGCCCCGATCATGTTCACGACCGACCTGTCGTTGAAGGAAGATCCCGAGTTCAACAAGATCGCCAAACGCTTCCAGCAGGATCCCAAGCTGTTTGCCGATGCCTTCGCCCGCGCATGGTTCAAGCTGACCCACCGCGATATGGGACCAAGCGCCCGCTACATCGGCGCCGACGTGCCAAAGCAATCGTTCCTGTGGCAAGACCCGATTCCCGCACCAAGCTACGCGGCCATCACCAGCCAGGATGCGGCGCTACTGAAACAGAAAATCCTGGCCTCTGGCCTGAGCACGCAGGAACTGGTCAAGACCGCATGGGCCGCCGCTGCCAGCTACCGTGGCAGCGACAAGCGCGGTGGCATCAACGGCGCCCGCATCCGCCTCGCGCCGCAAAAGGATTGGGCGGTGAACGAACCGGAGCAACTGGCCAAGGTGCTGGCAAAGCTTGAATCCGTCCAGGCTGATTTCAACAAGGCCCAGAAAGGAGGCAAGAAGGTTTCGCTGGCCGACTTGATCGTCCTCGGCGGCAATGCTGCTATCGAAAAGGCGGCGAAGGCCGGTGGCTATGCGGTACAGGTGCCGTTCAAGCCAGGCCGCTCCGACGTAACGCAGGCACAGACCGACGTGAAGTCGTTCGCCGTGCTGGAGTCGAAAGCCGACGGCTTCCGCAACTACTATGACAGCGAGAGCAAGCTGTCGCCAGCCGAAGCATTAGTGGACAAGGCCAGCCTGCTCAACCTGACCGTGCCGGAAATGACGGTACTGGTCGGTGGCCTGCGCTCCCTTGACGCCAACTTCGGCCATTCCGCCAACGGTGTCTTGACCAGCAAGCCGGGCACGCTGAGCAACGACTTCTTCGTCAACCTGCTGACCATGGACACCAAGTGGAACAAGGCGCCTGGCGTGGAAGGCCTGTACGAGGGCCGCGACCGCAACAGCGGTGAGCTGAAATGGAAGGCGACTCCGGTGGACCTGGTGTTCGGTTCGAATTCCGAACTGCGTGCCGTGGCTGAAGTCTATGCCGCCAACGATAGTCGTGATAAATTCTTCAAAGACTTCGTGGCCGCCTGGAACAAGGTCATGAACCTCGACCGCTTCGACTAATACACGGGGCCCTGCGGGGCCCCTTCCATCATTGAGGAGAACCTTTGCTGGAAGTCCATATTCTTCCACTGTCCAACGAGCATGCCGCGCAATATCGCGAGCTGATGCTGCACGGCTTTGAACACGACCCGGACGCGTTCACTTCAACGCCGGCCGAACGAGCCGCCCTGCCGTTTTCATGGTGGGAGCAGCGTATCGACGATCCGCAGCAGAACAGCATTGTGTTTGGCGCTGTCGCCGGCGGACAGTTGATCGGCACTGTGGGACTCGAATTTTCAGCCAGGTCCAAGACCAGCCACAAGGCACATTTGGTTGGCATGTACACGTTGGCAGAATGGCGCGGCAAAGGCATTGGCCGCAAACTGCTCGGCGCCGCCCTCGCCTACGCGCGACACAGGCCGGGGGTGGAAGTCATCACGCTCACGGTTACCGAAAACAACCACCCAGCGATTGCCGTCTACGAAGCCGCAGGCTTCCGCAGCTTCGGCATTGAACCGATGGCGATACGGGCCAGCAATGGATACAAGGCCAAGATCCACATGTGGCTGCACCTGAACCAGCAATGAAATCAATTGAACAACTGGCCAGCGAGTTCGACTCTTTGCTGAAGCCTCTCTCCACATATGTGGCGCCCCGTCCTACAGAGTCAAGCCTGCAAAGGATCCATGCCCATTTCGGCATTTCGCTGCCTCGCGATCTCGTGGAATTTGCGGCACTCTCCCGCCACTTCGGGCACTGGTTCGCAAGCCTTGGCGAAGACTACACATCGCCCCAGCACATCATTCGCATTAACAGCTACTGGCGCCGCCGCCGGCGAACACGGGCGATTCCAAAGAACCTGATCATCATAAACATCGGTTTCGATGATGATCTGGACTGCCTTGATATGGCATCCCTGTCTCCAGCGACAGGTGAGTACTCCATTCGGTATTGGTCGCCAGGCGTCGACAGCGCAGGCGTTCGGGTGTACAGCTCATTCCTTGAATATGTTGAGGAAATGACCAGTTCATGGGCTGGAGTTGAACAACCGTGCACCACCTGATCAAGCCGGCCTTGGCAAACGTTGCAAGGCCGGCGTGTGAGGCACCTCAGTTGATAGTGAAGTTGGCGTTCGATACGTCAAAGAACACGTTCCCTACTGCCTCCACCTTGATGCGCGCAGCGGTAGTCGAAACGGCCGGCAGCGTCACCGTCTTGCTGCCATTGTTTGGCGTACTTGCCGCAAGGACGTAGGGGAATGTCAGCCCGCCATCGGTCGACAGGCTGATTTTGACGTTGGCCGTATTCACCGGTGCCGCAGCAGTATTCGCCACGTTCCAGGTCACGTTCAACTGCGAACCGCGTGCTACCGCCACTGCCGTATTTGGTGCCGTCACGAGGAACGGCCCCGCTCCCGTAGCCAATACCAGTGCAGTCGCCGCGCTGCCTACGCCGCCGTGGCCATCGCGTGCCGTGAGGCGGAAATTCAGGGTCGCCGGCCGCGCATTGACCTTGCTGTAGCCGGTATAGCTGGCTGTCGGCAGGAATTCCGAGTAGCAGGCAATATTGGCAGCGGTGGGCGGCGACGCCGGCGCAGGGCAGGCCCCCGTCTCCGCATTGGTGTTGTTGGCGAGGATTTGCGCCATATCCGGGAAGACGCGGGTAGGGTCAGTGCTCACGACGTTCTCTCCCGGTGAGCCATAGAGCAAGGCATCGCTATCGCTGACAATCGCCTGCAAGCCGAACTGCCGGAACAACGGTCCGTTGGCCTTGCTGTTGCTCATGAGGGCAGTGCCACTGGTACCGGCGCGGTCGTTCTGTTCCCACATATAGGTCATTTGCTCGCCTTCCGCATTGCTTGCACTGCCGGTCAGCGCGAACGGCGTGCGAATCGGGATGGTATAAGTCGGCACCACGCTGACCACCGGCGTGCTGTTGCCGGTCTGCGTCACCATACCGCGCTTATTGGTTGGGCCGCCCGCCACGATCTCATTCACGTGGCCGCTGCAACCGCCGGTGCAATTGGCCAGTTGCAGTACCCCGGCCGACACACCGGCAAGGGATCCGCCAAAGGTGACCGTGAAGCCGGCGTCGCTGACAGCGCTCACGGTGACGCTTGCTGTCGATGACCAGCCGGGAATGGATTGGATGGCCGACTTGATTCCTGTCGTCGTGTAATTGGTGCCGCGGATGATCGGCGCGGAGGCATTGCCGTTGTAGGACAGCGTGAATTGCTGGCCATTGGTCGTGAAGCCGCGCAGTACGCCCATCTGCACCGAAGTCAGGTTCGATTCCGTGCCGGAGGTGTAGGCAGTAATTTCATCAAAGCTGCGCTGCGACCAGTATGCGTCGCTATGCGTCTGCAGATTATCCGTGCCACAAATGCCGGCATAGGCCATGATCGATGAACCGCTGCCCGGCTCAACTGAAGTCGTCGCATTGCGGTTACCGCCCGAGCAACTTCCGCTCGTGCCGTTGAACGTGTGGTTCCCGGCGAACTGGTGGCCCATCTCGTGCGCCACATAGTCAACCGCATAGAAGTCGCCCACGGGAGTTGGGATGCCCGTGCAGCCTTGAGCCTTGTAGCTGCCGCCGACCACGCCCAGGCTGGCGATGCCGCCACCGTTCAGGCCAAGCGCGATGTGGCCGACATCGAAGTTGCCCGCACCGGCAAGCAAGCCGACTACGGTGCGGTTACGGGTCAGGGTGGCTCCGCTGCAGCCGGAGGCCTGGTCCGGCGTGAAGCAGGCGGTGGCGCCGCATGGTCCGTTAGCACCGGTCATCTGCGCATCGGTGTCGAGGTTCAGGGCGTCGGTGTTGTTGATCAGTACCAGGCGGATCGATGTTTCGTCTTCGTAGACTTGCGTCACACGGTTAATCAGGCTGACCTTGGCCGCCGTCACATTGGCGCTGCCGCCGAAATAGTTGGCGTAAGAAGGATCAGTCAACAGCGCCAGCCGGTAGGTGCGCAGCTGCGTGCCCGTCGCTGCTGCGGCGCTGGCCTCTTCTGCCACCACATGGTAGGAGCTCGTAGTCGCGCTCTTGCCGTCGGTCGCCGTGACCGAATAGGCGCCGACGCCGCGCGCCGGGTCAGCGGCAAAGGTCGCCGACACAACGCCCTCCTTGTCCGCCGATACCACCATGCTGTGAACCGGGCCAAAGTCCGAGCCTTCATTGCGAACGGTGAGGGTGACCGAGGCGCCCGGTGCGAAGCCGGCCCCGCGCACCTCGACCTCGTCTCCCGCATGAACGAAACTGCGCGTCAGGATCACCTGAGGGGCCTTGATTTCACCTTCCTTGAAAGGGCCGTGACGATTCGACAGGTCGCGCGCGCTATAGCTGGTGTAGACGCTGTCGTCGAGGTGATGGGCAGGGTCCACATACCACGCACCGTTCGGTGAGCGTACCGACGCACGCAGGCCAAGTGGCGAAATATCCATGCGCAGGGTGGCGGATGGGTCATCGATACCCCGTCCCGCATACGTCCTGATCTCGGGGTGCCTCGCGGCCAGTTCCGGCTCCATCACTGGCGAGTCCACCACGCGGAAGCGCTGGTAGCCGCCTTCTGGATGTGGCAGCGAGATGATGACGTCACTTTGCTTTGCCGACTGCGCACGTTCGTGCGGTGCCCGCGCAAGCATTTGCGCCAGGCCGGCGCGGTCCAGCGTGGCCGCATGGTAGCGGCGCGGCAGTGCAGCAGCATTGGCGCTCTTGCCATGCACGCGCTGGACGTCTGCCTCTACGGCGTCGCGCCAGTAGGCACCGCTGGCCTGTACGGGGATATTTCGTTTGCTGGTGTTGTCTGCTGCCAGGGTATTTACAGCGCTGAGGATCAGGGCACTCGCGAGCGCGAGCTTCAGTGGGGTATGCGTAGTCATTCCGTGCCTTGTTAGTTAGAAGGTTGTTGAAGGTCGAAACTGTGCAACTACTGCAATGGAGGAGTATTTCGGAATTGATGAGTTACCTCAAGCGATGTTCGATTGAGGCGTCGCCAGAAGCAGACAGCCCGCAAAAGGTGTGCAGAATTATCATTGGGACACGGGGAGCCGTGCATAGCCGCCGTGCTACCATTTGCATAAATATTAATGGGAAGCCGGTTTTGAAAGAAATTAAGCGAGCGAAGTTACTGCTCTGGATTGTGTTTGTGGCGTTGACCGGGCTCGATCTCGTACTGCTGCTTAAGCACCTGTTTCATGGAAACGTGCCTCGCGCGGCATCCATTTCGATTCGCTTCTGGCTGACGGTTGGCTTGCTGTTCTTCGTCTACCGGGGCCACCTCTGGGCACGCATAGTTACCGGCTTGCTGTTGCTCATCGCGACAATCTCCAGTGCCTTTGCAGCGATTTCGCTGCACTCATTACTTTTCTGGGCACTATTGTGCCCATATGCATTTGCGCTGTATGTTGTGGGGTTCTCGCCTTCTGTGCGTCAGTTCCTCGCGAAGCAAAGAGCGCCGCGCACATCCAGTCAATTGGAAGCTCCTGCGAGCACCTGCAATGAACGAAATCTACATCAGCACTGACGTCGAAACCGACGGACCGATTCCCGGGCCTCACTCGATGCTCAGCTTCGGGTCTGCTGCATACACGGCGGATAAGGAGCTGGTCTCCACCTTCTCCGCCAACCTTGAGACGTTGGAAGGCGCAACTCCGCATCCAAAGACTGCCGAATGGTGGGCGACACAACCGGAAGCATGGGCTGCTTGCCGAAAGGACCTGCAACCTCCAGCGCGCGCAATGCGCGCGTACGTGGAGTGGATCAAAGGACTCAAGGGCAAGCCCGTATTCGTGGCATACCCGGCGGGTTTCGATTTCCTGTTCGTCTACTGGTACCTCATGCGCTTCGTGGGGGAAAGCCCTTTCAGCCATTCTGCGCTGGACATGAAAACCTACGCGATGGCCGTGCTCAAGACCGGGTACCGCGATAGCACCAAGCGCAATATGCCGAAGCAATGGTTCGACAAGCTGCCCCACACGCACGTGGCATTGGACGACGCGATTGAGCAAGGGGCGTTGTTCTGCAATATGTTGAAGTCCAACCGGGACCAAACTCTAGTGGCACAACATGAGCAAGGCGCAAGTACCAAGGGCCCGGGGTCTTCACCAAGTGCGATTGCGTGAGCGAGACATAAATGACTTCGCATCTGTGTAAGCCGATCTGTTTGTTCGTTAGTTGTTTACTCCTTACTTCGTGCGGCAATCGCACGGAAAGCAAAGGGCAAAATGAACTAATGGCGAAACTCTGTTATGTTCCTTTCGATGCTTCTACGTCTGCGCCAATGACTTTATCCAATTTCTCATTTTCATGCGCCGATATCGGCGAGATGAGCATTCGCGACGAAAGATTCGTGGAGATAATGACGCTAATTGAGCGCGCTGAACCAGGCCCCTTTCTAGACGGTGGAATTAGAGTCCGCATGACACTGCCGGATTCTTCTACTGTGATTATTGACGATGCGGGAGGCGTAGTTCTTCGCGACTCTCAAGTTAAGCTCAATAAATCCAGCTTCTCGAAAATACGAAAAATATTCACAAGTATCGCTAAAGACAAAGGCCTTCCTGAGGCTTCGTAGCGCGGGCGAGAGACCGATAACAGAAAGCTCGCCCAACAATCTTGAATGATGCGTATTGGTGGACGCTATTGATCCAACTGATCCACTGCTGTCTTCGACAGGCTTCGAAACTGTCCACTTAGATTCCCCTTTCGTACATGACGTCTGACCTCAATACGTATTTGGTGCCTGCGCTGATCTCCGCACCCTGGTGCGATTGATTGTGCGGGAAGACCAGCAGCATGCCTTCGCGTGGGCGTACGGTCTCCCACCTGAACTGGGTGTCGCCGCCTTCGAAGCCAGCATTCAGGTAGATCAGGAATGTAAGCATGCTCACCTCGTCCGGCGATTTCTCGAACGAGCCGTCCTTGTGCCATTTGAAGTACTCGCCGCGGCCGTAGCGATAAAAGCGAAAACGCTCGTTCAGGCCGTGCAGGTGCCATTCACCAATGGTCGCGGGCAGCAGCGGTGCGGCACGCTTGAACAGCAACTCGGCCAGGCAAGGATCGTCGAAGATCACCCGGTCGTTGTTGCGAATGTCCTCGCGCCGCACCGATCCCGTGCGCAGGTTGACCTCGGAGGGCTGGTAGCCCATCTGTTCGCCCATTTCGATGTAATGCTGGCATTCGGCTTGGTTGAGGAATTGGTCCACTGTGAAGATGCCGAGGCCAAGTTGTTCTGCTCGCATGATGTCGCCTTTGTTTTTATGTTAGTGCATATATTACACTAACTTAATTATTTTATGCACTAAGTTATTTTTGTTTTTCACTAAGGCGGTTACAATGGTGGCTCAACAGACTAGGACCCCCATGAGCGGCAGCGAAACAGAGCAGGAATTCCTGCGCAAGTACAACATTCACGACTTTGACGTTCCGCTCACCAGCGTCGATCTCGTCATCTTTACGATTCGCGAGCAGGCACTGCACGTGCTGCTTGTTCGGCGCGGAGAGCATCCGCACAAGGGACGCTGGGCGCTGCCAGGTGGCTTCATCGACATTCACCGCGATAAAGACCTCGATGCGACGGCCCTGCGCAAGCTGCGCGAAAAGACTGGTGTTGAAGCGCCCTATCTCGAACAGCTGCAAGGCTTCGGCAGCGCCACGCGCGACCCGCGCGGCTGGTCGGCGACCTTCGCTTACTTCGCTTTGATCGGGTCGGATGGCATGGAGCTGCGCCATGGCTCCGGCAGCGATGCGGCCAGTTGGCATCCAGTGGAAAGCCTGGCGGCAAAAGATGCGCTGGCCTTCGACCATTCAACCATTCTCGACGTGGCCCTGCAGCGCCTGCGCAACAAGGTTGAATACACTTCGATTCCCGTGCATTTGCTGGCGGCCGAATTTACGCTCTCGGACCTGCAGCGTGTTTATGAAACTATCCTCGGGCGGCCGGTGGAAAAGAGCGCGTTTCGCAAACGGATCAAGGAAGGCGACTTCCTCGAAGAGATCCCTGGCAAGCAACGACACGGCAGCAACCGCCCTGCGCAGTTGTATCGCCTTCGCCAAGGACATCCAACTGTCTACTTCAACCGCGTAATGGGCGCGGGCGGCTGACGCTTGATCATCGCTCGCCCAATGCGGCGCTGCGGGCCGGATTGAGAATCCTGATTGGTGAGGCAAGTTGTTCGCCGGCCGGCAGTTCGTCTGCACCATCGATCAGCAGGTGCTTCAATTCAGCGACAGATAATTCCGGGTGCTGGCTCAGCAACTTGGCCGCAGCATTGCAAACTTGTGGCGCCGCCATGCTGGTTCCACTCATGACCAGGGGATAGCCAGTTGGTCCAATACTGCGCACCGTGTCGCCGTTGGCATACAGTGAGATGCCGCCGCCCACGTTGGTGAAAAACGTTACCTGCCCATCCTGGTCCACCGCGCCAACCGTTAACAAATTGGGGGCGCTCAAGGCGGCAGGCAAGAATCGGTGCGTGTCGATTGAATTATCATCGTTGCCTGCGGCAGCCACGAACAATGTGTCGGGGAACGCGGACAAGAGGTCTTTCATGCGCTTTTCGAACATCGCCACTTCCGATGCCGGCATGCGATCGACGTCGGCCCCCCAACTTATATTGACGACCCTGACCTTGTTAGCTCGCAGGAAAGCGCCTACCTTGCGGAACTGGTTCGCGCCGCCGGTTCGAAGAGTGTCGTCGCGTATCGCAAGCAATTCCACGAATGGGTTGTCTTGGGCGATGATGCCCGCCACATGTGTTCCGTGCAGTCTTGGCAATGCGTCCGCCAACACAACCGTCGTCTGGCCCAAGTGCTGCACGGTCTTGACCAATTGTTCGTGGCGCTTAGGATCAGCGTTAAGCAGGTTAATCTCTGCAGCAAGTTGGACTTGCCATTCTTCCCAGGCGCGGGTTTCCTTCGAGGGTTCGCCTGCCCTGGCATCGTGCATGCCCTTGACGAAGGCCCACGCGCGGGAACGATCCATGCCGTCGACCTGCGGATCGATCAGGCAATCTTTACCAGCCCCCACAACCAGGCAGCCACCTTCAGGATGTTTGAATAAGCCGATCTCAACACCATCCTTCTCCCATACCGCCACGCGAACAGTTTTCCCTTGTTGCGGCAATGGCGGGTACGCCCGCTGTTGCCAATAGCCGGGCCCGCTGGACGCATGCTCGAGGCGGTCTTGAATGACGGCGCGCAGGCTCGCTGCATACAGGCCCAATATCTCACCAGAGAAACGCGTTTCCACAATACTGGCAGCAAACAGTCCGGGCGAATTGAAGGGTGCAAGCCGATACGCTGGATCGGAGTAAACCGACTCGGCCAACGTTGCCTCGAACGGTGGAATGTCGAGGGAGCGGAGCACTTCTTTCAGGCGGCTACGCGCAGCCGGCCAAGGCAAGGCAGCAACGCGCTGCGCGGCGGTCTTCGTAAATTGGGCTGCATCCAGCCCTTTGACGCGTGCTTCGGCCAACAGCCCTTCGGTAAAGAACAGCATATCGCGCTGCACAGCCTTGTCCGTGGCCGAACGCGCTGCCTGGATTGTCGATAGGGCCTGTTCATTTTGCCCATGCAATATCATGGCCTGGATCAGAAGCGGACTGACGCGGGCTGTCGTGGCGCGCTCACCAGCGAGCCAGTCGAGCATCGGCGACAATTCATTCACGGGCATCCGCAAATACTCGCTGCGCAGTTTGGTCGGCACAAATTGATTGCTGGTCTTGCCTGCTTGAGCTGAGGCCATCGCCACGGCTGCGCTCAGCAAGCCCGCCAATAGTGATTTCGGTAGTAGTTGCATTAACGGTCAACGCCCGCTTGCATTAGCCTGAACAATTAAAACAGCAAGCATTCTATTGCAGGGTTTACAATTAAAAACTCGTTAATTCCCACCCTGCTTAATTTGATTAAGCTATTTCGTCAATTTCGCACCATGTCCACACTCGAACGAGCCATTGAAATTGCTGCTGCAGCGCATGCCGGCCAGCTCGACAAGGCCGGCCAGCCTTATATCCTTCACCCGCTACGCGTAATGCTTCGCGTCTCGAGCGAGGTCGAACGCATGGCTGCGGTGCTGCATGACGTCGTCGAAGACACACCGGTTACGCTGGCGCAGTTGACTGAGTCCGGCTTTCCCGCCGAAGTCGTGGCTGCGATCGAGGCGCTGACCAAGCGTCCCGGTGAAACCCGGATGCAGGCCGCGGCACGCGCTGCATTGAATCCAATTGCGCGCGCCGTCAAGCTCGCTGACAATGCAGAAAATATGGACCTCGGCCGCATCGCCAATCCGACGGAAAAGGACTTGGCGCGGGTCGAGGAATACAAGCAGGTTCGCGCCCTCTTGCTGGCATCGGATTCAAATTGACACGCACACTCGACATCGCGCTGGCATTTGGCCTTGGCGCTGTATTGCTTGCCGCTGTTTTCATCTTCGGTGATCCGGCCTATCTGGGGCCGTGGTATTACGTGCTTGCCTGGTGCGGCCTGGTGGGGCTGGTCCAGATTACCAAGGCGCCGCCGTTGTCTACGCTGGGCGCGGCCGTTGCGTTGACCTCAACCTTCCTTGGCTACTGGGCGTGGCAAGCCTCGCTGGCGCGGCCGGAAGGTTTGCTGGGCCTCGGCCATCTGTTCTCGCTGCCTGGCCTTGCGCTGGCAGCGGTCGCTGCAGCTTTATATGCGCGGCGGCGCACCCTGCCTCCCGCTGCTGCTTTCGCCATGACTTTCGCCGGATGTTGTGCTGGCTTTGGGGTCGCGCAACTCGTCGTTTGCAGAACTGCCCTCTACTGCGGTCCAATATCCGGGATGTGATCCACTTCACTGGAGGAGTATCCGCCATGCTGACTGCCGTTGGACCTTTCAAAGCCGTAGACACTTTCTTGCACCTTGGCCCCGACGGAACATCAATCCCGCTCGAGGTCAACGAATCGTTCTGGCAGGACCTGGCTTCAGGCGGCTTTGACCACCTTGGGCCGGGGCGGCTGGTGTCCACTTACGACTTCAGCGAAGACTGGGCGAGCTGGGAGCAGCACCCTACCGGCGAAGAAGTCGTCGTGCTGATTTCGGGCGCTCTCGAATTTGTGCTGGAGATGAGCGATGGCGAGCGCAAGGTCACGCTCGAACAGCCAGGCCAATTCCTGCTCGTCCCGCGCGGCACCTGGCACACGGCAAACGTCTCACACAGCGCCAAGGTGCTGTTCATCACGCCCGGTGAAGGCACCGGGCATCGCCCACGAGGTACATCCAATGAATGATGTCGTTTCACCGAACCGAATTGCCGCCAGCCTGGCCGAATACTGGTCACCTCGCGTAGTGGCTGAACTTGACGACTCATTCGTCAAGGTTGCCAAGGTCCTTGGCTCGCTCACCTGGCACAGCCACGAAAATGAAGACGAACTTTTTTACATCCTCAAAGGCTCGTTGAAGATCGAAATGGAAGACAGGACGGTTATCCTTGGTGAAGGCGAGACGTTCGTCGTACCCAAAGGCGTAAGGCACAATCCCATTGCGGAGCAAGAGTGCCACATCATGCTGATCGAACGTAAGTCGACCCTGCATACCGGCACTGAGGTGACTGAAAAAACGCGCAGCCTCGCCGATCAATTACGACCGCTGTAGGACAACACCGCCGTGAACAAGCTTCGCCTTTCTTCTTTTGTCGCGACCCTGAGTTTTGCGTCTTCAGCCATCTCTGCCGAAATCCCGCCGCCGCAAGTTGCGCTTGTGAATAGCCTGTATAAAGCATTCGCTTTCGAGGCGGTTCTGGATGAGCCTATGGGTCCCTACTTCATAGACCAGCCGAAGGAAGTCCTGCTGCGCTATATCACGCCGGACCTGTTTGAACTCATACATCGCGATAGGGTCTGCACAAGCACCACACATGAGATTTGCAGGCTCGATTTCGCTCCGTTATGGGGAAACCAGGATCCTGCCGGCACTTCGGTGAGTTTCAAGACCGGCCTATCGGGCGATACGGTTGTAGGGCAGATGCGCATCGGTTCGCAGTCGACGCAGCTCGTGTATTCCCTGGTGCAAACCAGAGCTGGATGGCGCATCAACGATATCACTTACGATAATGGCTGGACCTTGCGAAAGATCCTGGGCGCGCAATAGGGCTTTGCGGCGCGGCGCCCCATCAGCGCCCTGCTTCCCAGGTTCTAGGTCTTGAGCTTATCGGCGTACATCTTGCGGAACTTGGCCACCTTGGGCGCCACAACAAAGGCGCAATAGCCTTGCAGCGGATGCTGGGCGAAGTAGTTCTGGTGGTAGTCCTCGGCCTTGTAGAACGGCGCGGCCGGCGCCAGCTCGGTGACGATCGGGGCGTCCCAGACATGGGCCATTTCCGCGATCACCTGCCGCGCGGTGGCTTCCTGTTCGGCATCCTGGTAGAAGATCACCGAACGGTATTGGGTGCCGACGTCATTGCCCTGGCGATTCAGGGTGGTCGGGTCGTGGATCGTGAAGAAGATGACCAGCAGGTCGCGATAGCTGATCTGGGACGGGTCAAATTCCAGCCGCACCACTTCGGCGTGGCCGGTTTCGCCGGTACACACCTGTTCATACGTGGGATTCGGCTGCGCGCCGCCCATGTAGCCGGATTCGACCTTGGTGACACCTTTCGCCTCCAGGTACACCGCCTCGGTGCACCAGAAGCATCCACCGCCCAGGATTGCTACTTCAGCCATATCGCCCTCCTCACGTACCGGAAGTATTACTGTAGCGC
>Ga0102594_1001287_pt1 | contig 16138 bp, 18 predicted proteins | sample AraplaCol_mLB_r2_2_FD_76863 | JGI IMG/M metagenome (GOLD analysis project Ga0102594, IMG submission 76863) | Arabidopsis root microbial communities from North Carolina, USA - plate scrape MF_Col_mLB_r2 (SPADES assembly) (version 2) | ecosystem: Host-associated > Plants > Roots > Endosphere...
AGGTTCACCGTCGGGTCGCAGTGCGGCGTCACGAACTCCACGCGCGCGCCGAGCGCGGGCCGGTTGCCCTTCGGGACCATCAGCTTGCCGTGCTCGTCGCCGAAGAAGGCGTAGCGGCTCGCGGCGTCCGCGCCCTTGGCCACCAGCGGCACGCCGCTGTCGGTCGAGAAGCACTTGGTGCCGCCGTCCACCGTGACCCAGTCGGCCGCGTTGGTGCTGACCACCGCGGTCTGCACGAACAGCGAGACGTCGAACGGCGAAGGCTCGCCGCCGTTCGCCAGCACGGTCGCGTACTCGGCGTCCATGAACACGTACGAGCCGGCCTGCAGCTCGGTGAATGCGTTCTCCTGCACGTCGAGGTCGTGCGTGCCGGTGCCCGCGCCCGTCACGATGTCGAAGTTCAGGCCCTGGCGGCGCGCGGCCGACACGATGCCCGCCACGGTTTCGCGCAACGCCGCCGCGGCGGCGCTGCGCTCCTCGCGCGACACGATGTGCTGCAGGTTGCCCGCATACGACTGCAGACCGCGCAGCCGCAGGCGCGGCTCGGCCGCCACCAGCGCCGCGAGTTCGAGCACCTTGGCCTGCGTGGCGGCGCCGGTGCGGTTGTAGCCGGCGCCGTAGTCCACCAGCACGTCGAGCGGATGCGTGAGCTCGCTGGCGGCGCGCGCCAGTTCCGCCACGTTCAGCGGGTTGTCGACCACCACCATCACGTCGCCCGGCCGTGCGCGCTGCGCCAGCTTGATGAGCCGCGCGATCTTGCTCGGCGTGACCGCGGGCGAGGTGATGAGCACGCCCGGGATGCCGCCCAGGACCATCGCCTCGGCCTCGCCCAGCGTCACGCAGCTCACGCCGATGGCGCCGGCGGCCACCTGGCGCCGCGCGATCTCGACCGACTTGTGCGTCTTCACGTGCGGGCGCAGGCTGATGCCGCGCGCCTTCGCGAAGGCGGCCATGCGCTCGATGTTGCGCGTCATGAGGGGCAGGTCGATCAGCAGGGCGGGCGTGTCGAGGAGGTGGCGGCCGCCGGGAACGCCGATGAGGGGCGCGTTGACTTGCTGCGTGTCTTGGGGCATCGGGGAAAGCCTTTGTGGGGGAGGGTGAGCCTGCGGCGAGGCCGTGCAGCGCCGCGCTGGTGTGAAATGATGCATCGAAATGTTCTTGCGACCCATCGTAGTTTCCCAAATGCCGGTGCCCTCATGAAGGTCCTCGACATCGAGGCGGTGCAGGCCTTCGTGCACGTCGCCGACCTGAAGAGCTTCACGCGTGCAGCCGAGGTCATGGACAGTTCCCAGTCGGCAGTGAGCCTCAAGGTGAAGCGCCTCGAGGATGCACTGGGCAAGCGCCTTCTCGAGCGCACGCCCCGGCTGGTGCGGCTTTCGGCCGAGGGCCTGGCGTTCCTGCCGGCCGCGCGGCAACTGCTTGCCGCGCACAGCGGCGCGCTCGAATCGTTCGCCACGCCGTCGCGCCGGCTGGTGGTGGGCATCAGCCACCACATCGTCGGCGCCGAGCTGCCGCTGCTCCTGCGCCGGATGAAGGACGCCGATCCGCACGTGGTGATGGAGGTGCGCGTGTCCACCTCGCGCGAGCTGCTCGATGACTTCGACCGCGGCGTTCTCGACGTCGCCATCGTCCTGCGGCACGACAACCGCCGCCTCGACGGCGAGGTGCTGTTCGAGGAGCATTTCGGATGGATGGCTGCAACCGACTTCGTGCATCGATCGGGCGAGCCCCTGCGCCTGGCCACGCAGGCCGAACCGTGCAGCGTCCGCGCCATGGCCATCGCGGCGCTGACCGCGGGCGGCGTACCGTGGACCGAGGCGTTCGTCGGCGGCGGCGTGCTCACGGTGGGCGCCGCCGTGTCGGCGGGGCTCGCGGTGGCTGCGCTGGGGCGACGGGTGGCACCGCCGGGCACGGTCGACATGGGCCCGGTGTTCGGCCTGCCGCCGCTGCCGTCGCGCGACGTGGTGATGCACACCGGCGTGTCCGACAGGCAGGCGCGACGTGCGCTGCAGACGCTGGCGACGGCGATCCGCTCGACCGCCGCCTGAAGGCTCAAGAGACGAGGCGGCGCACCACGGCCGCCGCCAGGGCCGCGAGGCCGCAGAGCACGACGGCCATCGCGCCGACGCTGGCCAGATGCGCCAGCCAGAGCTCGGAGGGGCGCGGCGCTTTCATGCGAGTTGCGCCAGGCCGGGCTTCGCAAGGTGCAGCACTTCGAGAAAGACGCCGGGGTCCCCAGGCGCCGGCGCATCCGCCGAGAGCGTGAAGCGAACCAGCCGCCACGCACCGGGCTCGAGGGCGGTCCACACCGCAACGCAACCCGGTTGCGCTGCGCGCTCGCGGTTGGCTTCGGCTTCCGCCGCGAACACCGCGGCGCGGTCGGCGTTCGCGTCCAGCACGCGCTCTTCGCGCTGCAGCCACGAAGCCCGCCGCGTGCGGCCGGCGCCGGAGCGTGCATCCAGCGGCAGCCAGGTTTCCACGCGCGGCCGGCCGAACGAGTCGATCACGCCCTGGAAGCGCTCCCCCATGAGAAAGCGCGCTGCCGCCGAAAGGTCAAGCCACAGGTAGACGGACGCATACAGGTGGCCGGTGGCGCCGTGGCGCCCGCGCTCCTGCGAGACGAACGCCTTGAAGACCAGCCCTTCGGTGTCGTCCCACAGCGGGCCGCGCCGCAGGGCGCGCTGCCGTATGACTTGCATGTCGTAGTCGGCTGGAAGCCGGTGGGCGTACTGCATCGCGAACATCGATCGCTCCTTGTGATGAATGGGTCACGAAGGAGCTTGCGCGTGCGGTGGCGGCACCGGAAGTGGGCCGCCGATATAGCTGTGATGCGCCGGCGCAATGGCTGGCCGGCGCGCTTTCAGCGTTCGGCCGGCGGGTTCGCCTTCAGCGCCGCCAGCAGGAGCCGGCCGGTGGTCTGAAGGTGTTCCGCGATCAGGGTCTGCGCGGCGAGGATGTCGCGGTTGAGCACCGCATCGAGCAGGGCCTGGTGCTCCGCGCCCACGTCGCGCGACTCCTTCGACATCGGTGCCGACAGCTGCCGGTAGCGCTCGCTCTGCTGGTAGAGCATCTGGTGCATGCGCAGCAGCCAGCCATTGGGGCAGCCCGCGACCAGCGCGTTGTGGAACTCCGCATGGCTGTCGGTCCACTCGGTGCTCAGCACCGAGGGCATGGCGGCGTCGCGTTCGGCCAGCCTCGAGAGGCGGTGGTGGGCCGACACCACGCTGCCTTCCCAGGCCAGGTCGCCGTGGCGGATGGCCTCGGCCAGGCACAGCTTCTCGATCTCGATGCGCGCCTTGACCAGTTCCTCGAGGTCGGCCTGCGAGATCGGGCTCACGCGATAGCCGCGCGCCGGCTCGGACACCACCAGCGCCTCGGCTTCCAGCATGGCGAGGCCCTCGCGCACCGCGCCGGCGCTGACGTCCAGTTCCTCGGCCAGTGCAGCGATGTTGAGCTTGGACCCCGGCAGCAGGCGCCCGCCGACGATGGCGGTCCGCAGTTCGGTGAACACCTGCCGCGTCTGGCTCATGCCTCTTGTTTTTTCGTTCATTGCACTCCCGTCTCACCGCGAAAAACGGCTGATGTTACTTGTTAACCCTAATGATCCATGAACAGGCAAACAATAGACTAACGACAAAAGAATATATTATTTAACTGAACATGGATAGAAGAACGGAGACACACGACATGGCCGAGTTCCAGCTTCGCACCCGCAAGAACCCCGGGCGCGCCGACCTGCACAGCGTTCATTCGCTCGATGCTTTCGTCTTCACCGTGCCCGATCTCGACGAGGCGGCGCGCTTCTACGACGCCTTCGGGCTCGAGCCTCGGCGAGAGGGCGAGGGCGATCGCGCCCGTCTCGACCTGTTCACCGCCGGCCATCCCCATGCGTGGGGCTCGCTCTATCAGGCGGCCGGCCCGAAGAAGCTGCAGTACCTGCGCTTCGCCTGCTTCGCAGAGGACTTCGACGCGATCGCCGCGCGCATCGAGCGCCTGGGCGTGCCGCGCTGCTCGCCGCATCCGCTGGGCGACGACCGGGGACTGTGGGTGATGCACCCCGAGGGCTATCCGGTGCAGGTCGTGGTGGCGGCCAAGAGCGCGCCCGACGAAGGCAGCCCACCGGTGGTCGCGCCGCGTCCGCCGGTGGGCATCGGCGCTTCGCCGAACCGCGCGCGCATCCCGAAGGTGCATCCGCGCCGTCTCTCGCACATCCTGCTGTTCTGCGCGAAGGTGCCCGAGGCGGTGCGCTTCTACGAAGACGCGCTGGGCCTGCGCATCACCGACCGCTCGGGCGACCTGATCGTCTTCATGCACGGCGTGCACGGCAGCGACCACCACCTGATCGCCATGGCGCATTCGAACGGACCGGGCCTGCACCACCTGAGCTGGGACGTCGCCAACATCGACGAAGTCGGCCGCGGCATGGAGCAGATGTACGCCGCCGGCCATGCGCGCGGCTGGGGCGTGGGGCGGCACGTGCTGGGTTCGAACTACTTCCACTACGTGCGCGACCCGTGGGGCAGCTACTCGGAGTACTCCTGCGACATGGACTTCGTGCCCGGCGACTTCGACTGGACCAGCGCCGACCATCCGCCCGAGGACTCCTTCTACGCCTGGGGTCCGAAAGTGCCCGAGGACTTCGTCACCAACTTCGAGGTCGAGGCCGGGGCGCCAGCCACGGCCTGAGACCGGTTCTTCTTTTTCTTCTTTACGCCAACGGCATCACACAAGGAACTCCCCATGCGTCTTCTCGCTTTCCATCACAACGGCCAGCCCGCCCTCGGCCTGCGCTTCGACCAGGAGGTCGTCAACCTCACCGCCGAAGGCCTGCCCGCCACGCTCGACGAACTGCTGCGCGCCGGCCCCGACGCCATGGCCGCCGCGAAGAAGGCCGGCAGCAGCGCGCGCACGCGCCTGCCGCTGTCGGACATCGACTGGCTGCCGCCCGTGCAGTCGCCCTCCAAGGCCATCGCGGTGGGCCTCAACTACATCGACCACGCGGCCGAGAGCAAGTTCGACCCGCCGACCTACCCGGTGCTGTTCCATCGCTTCCCTTCGTCGTGGGTCGGCCACAACCAGCCGATCGTGCGCCCGCACGTGTCGACGCAGTTCGACTACGAGGGCGAGCTGCTGGTGGTCATCGGCAAGGCCGGCCGGTACATCAAGAAGGCCGATGCGCTGAACCACGTGGCGGGCTACTCGGTGTTCAACGACGGCTCCATCCGCGACTACCAGTTCAAGTCGGCGCAATGGATGATGGGCAAGAACTTCGACCGCTCGGGCTCCTTCGGCCCCGAGTTTGTCACCGCCGACGAGCTGCCCGCGGGCGCCACCGGCCTGAAGCTGCAGACGCGCCTGAACGGCACCGTGCTGCAGGACGCCAACACGCGCGACATGATCTTCGACGTGGCCACGCTGGTGTCGGTGTGCTCCGAGCCGTTCGCACTGCAGCCGGGCGACATCATCATCGCCGGCACCCCCTCGGGCGTGGGCCTGGCGCGCAAGCCGCAGGTCTTCATGAAGGCCGGCGACGTGTGCGAAGTGGAGATCGAGGGCGTGGGCCTGCTCTCGAACCCCGTCGTCGACGGGGACTGAAGCGCGGCACAACGCCGGCGCCAGTCACAACAACTACGGAGACAAAAAATGAGCATCGATCGTCGTTCCTTCGTCACGGCCGCCGCAGCCGTCGGTGCCCTCGGCACCGGCGCCCTGACCGGCCGCGCCGCCTTCGCGCAGCAGCCCGCGGGCAAGCCCGTTCGCGTGGGCGGCACGCTGGCGCTCACCGGGCCGCTGTCGGCCACGGGCCTCGTGCACAAGCTCACGGGCGAGATCTACGTGGAGCAGCTCAACCAGCGCGGCGGCCTGTTGGGCCGGCCGGTGGAATGGGTGCTGAAGGACGACCAGTCCAAGCCCGACCTCGCGCGCACGCTGTACGAGCAACTGGTGACGGCCGACAAGGTCGACCTGCTCATCGGCCCGTATGCCACCGGCGCCATTCTTTCGGCCATGGGCGTGGCCCAGCGCTACAACAAGACGCTGGTGCATCACACCTTCGGCATCCCGAGCCTGGCCAAGTACGACCAGCAGTTCCCGGCGTGGTCGCTCGGCCCGGACCCCGAGAAGAGCATGCCCGCGATGGTGCTCGACATGCTGGCCACTTCGCCCAAGCCGCCGAAGACCATCGCGATCGTGACGAGCAAGTTCCCGTCGGTGCACTTCGTGGCGCTGGGCGTGCGCGAGGTGGCGAAGCAGCGCGGCATCAAGGAAGTGCTGTTCCTCGAATGGGACTTCGGCAACCGCGATTTCGGTCCCATCGCGGGCCGCGTGAAGGAGGCCAACCCCGACTTCATCTGGAACGGCGCCATCGGACTCGAAGGCAACCAGCTGCTCGATGCGATGAAGAAGATCGACTATGCGCCGCTGCACCACTTCTATCACGTGCCTGCGCCCGCGCCGATGCTCAAGGCGCCCGAGGCCAACGGCGCATTGGCCACCACGATCTTCGAGGACCACCCGCCGTTCACCGACAACCCCACGGCCGCCGAGTTCGTGAAGGTCTACCGCGAGCGCGCGGCCAAGGCCGGCATGCCCGACACCGCGGTGGAGACACAGGCCGCGGCCTCGTTCTCGGCCTGGCAGATCATCGAGGCGGCCGTGGTCGCCACCAAGGGGCTCGACGACAAGGCCATGGCCGCCTGGCTGCGCGCCAACAAGGTCGACACCATCCAGGGCAAGCTGCGCTTCAACGAGCGCGGCAACTTCGGCGACGACCTCGGCAAGGTCAAGCAGGTGCAGAACGGCAAGTGGGTGGTGGTGTGGCCCAAGGAGTGGGCCGCCCCGGGCGCGAAGCTGCAGACGCGCGGGGTGGCCAGCTGATGAACTTCCCCAGTGCCACGCTGCTGGCCCAGTCCGTCCTGGCGGGCCTGTTCACCGGGGCGCTCTACGGCCTGCTGGGGCTCGGCCTCAGCCTGTCGTGGGGGATGCTGCGGCAGATCAACCTCGCGCACTTCGCGCTCGCCTTTCTCGGCGCCTACCTCACGTACGAACTGTCGAGCCACCGCGGCATCGATCCGCTGCTGACGCTGGCGGTGATCGTGCCGCTGTTCTTCGTGCTGGGCGTGGCCCTGCACTGGGTGCTCACGCGTTTCAGGGTGAGCCCCTTCAACTCGCTGCTGGTCACCTTCGGCATCACGGTGATCATCGAGGCCCTGCTGCAGTGGACCTGGACAGCCGACTACCGCAAGCTCGAATCGAGCTATGCGGAGCACAAGCTGCAGATCGGTCCGCTGTTCCTGCCGGTGCCCGAGCTCATCACGCTGGTGCTGGGCGTGGGCATTTCGCTGGCCGTGTGGTTCGCGCTGCGCAGCACCGACCTGGGCAAGGCCATGCGCGCCGCCGCCGAGGACGCGCCCATCGCCGCCGCCTTCGGCGTGAACCAGAACGCGCTGGCGCTGATGCTCTCGGGCCTCAATGCGGCGCTGGCCGGCGTGGCGGGCGTGTGCATCGCGCTGGCCTACACGCTGTCGCCTTCGCAGATCTACGCATGGATCGGCGTGGTGTTCGCGGCCGTGATGCTGGGCGGGCTCGGCCGTCCGCTCGGGCCGCTCATCGCGGGCTGCGTCATCGGCGTGACCGAGGCCGTGACCATGACCGTCACCGCGCCGTCCTGGGCGCCGCTGGTGTCGTTCTCGCTGCTGATGTTCGTGCTGCTGGTGCGGCCGGGGAGGGTGGCATGAAGCGCGCGTTCCTGATCGTCCTGGCGGCCGGCGCAGGGCTGGCCGTGGTGCCGTGGCTCGGGCTGCCGGCGTTCTACGAATCCATCCTGTACCTGGTGCTGCACTGGATCGCACTGGCCACTTCGTGGAACCTGCTGTCGGGCTACTCGGGGTATTTCTCGTTCGGGCATGGCGCGTTCTTCGGCATCGGCATGTACACCACGGCCACGCTCGCGACACGCTTCGACATCCCGTTCCTCTGGACGCTGCCGGCCGCGGCGGTGGTCGCCGCGCTGGTCGGCGCACTGCTGGGCGCGGTGGCCTTCCGCGTGCAGGCGGTGCGCGCCGAGCTCTTTTCGCTGCTCACGCTGGCCGCCACGTTCGTGGTGGCGACCATCATCCTCAACACGCCCATCGACGGCGGGCCGGGCGTTTACATGAGCGCGGTGGCGGTGCCGCAGATCGGGCCGACGGCCGCGGGCACGTTCTACCTGCTGGCGCTGTGCGCCGCGGTGCTCACGGTGCTGGCGGCGCTGGCCGTGTACCACTCGCGCTTCGGCACCGGGCTCTTCGCCATCCACGACGACGAGGACGTGGCCGAGGTCATGGGCGTGCCCACCTACCGCTACAAGCTCGGCGCCTTCGCGCTCTCGAGCGGACTGGCGGGCGTGGTCGGGGGCGTGCATGCGCTGTTCATCTCGTACGTGACCACGGGCGACACCTTCACCATTGCGATGCCGCTCACCGTGGTGCTGATGGCGGTGCTCGGCGGCACGCGGCACTGGGCCGGGCCGATCGTCGGCGCCACGGCGATCACGCTGCTGCTGTATGCGTTCACCGGCGGCGACAGCGCCATCATCGGCAAGGGCCTGACGGGGCTGGTGCTGATCGCGGTGATCCTGTTCATGCCGCAAGGTTTGCTGGGTCAGGCGCTGAAATGGTGGAGTGCGCGCCGCGATGCGCCTGCGGCCCCCGCCGCTTCGGCCGCACCGGCGCATGCCGAGGCGCCTGCTGCGTCGGCGCATGCGGCGGCACCGGTGGCCGCCGCGTCCGCCCGGCCGGCCGCCAACGCCGGCGAAGTGCTGCTGCGTGCAGAAGGCGTGCGCAAGTCGTTCAAGGGCGTGCATGCACTGCGCGGCGTGAGCCTGGAAGTGCGGCGCGGCGAGATCCTCGGCCTGCTCGGTCCGAACGGCTCCGGCAAGTCGACCTTCATCAACGTCGCGAGCGGCCACTACGCGGTGACCGCGGGGCTCATCGAGTTCGAGGGGCGGCGCATCTCGGGCGTGCCGGCGCACCGCATCGCGCAGGGTGGCATTGCGCGCACCTACCAGATCCCGCGGCCGTTCGCGCACCTCACGGTGCTGGAGAACGTGGCGCTGCCGGCGATGTTCGGCGCCGCCGCGCTCGACCGGCAAACGGCCGAAGCCGAGGCCTGGCAGTGGCTGGCCTTCACCGGCCTCACCGAACGCGCGCACGCCCTACCGGCCGACCTGAACCTGCACCAGCGCAAGTTCCTGGAGTTTGCGCGCGCACTGGCATCGCGTCCGCAGGTGCTGATGCTCGACGAAGTGCTGTCGGGCCTCACGCCCTCGGAGATCGACGAAGCCGTGGCGCTCATCCGCCGCATCCGCGACCAGGGCGCCACCATCGTCTTCGTCGAGCACGTGATGCGCGCGGTGATGGCGCTGTGCGACCGCATCGTGGTGTTCAACCGCGGCGAGGTGCTCGCGGAAGGCGTGCCGCACGATGTGATGCAGCGCCCGGAGGTGGTGTCCGCCTACCTGGGGCAGGCGATGGAAGAGCGGGCGCCTGTCGCGCCCGCGTCCGCGCATGCCGTTGTGCCCAACGCCGGGAAGGAACTGGCCCATGCTTGAACTCGAATCCATTCGCGTCGCCTATGGCCAGGCCACGGCCCTGTGGGACGTGTCGCTGTCGATCGCCAAAGGCGAACTGCTGTGCATCGTCGGCCCCAACAGCGCGGGCAAGAGCACGCTCATCAACGCAGTGGCCGGCCTGCACCGCATCAGCGCCGGGCGCATGCGCTTCGAGGGACAGGACATCTCGCGCCTGGCGCCGCATCGCTTCTGTGCCCAGGGCATCGCGCTGGTGCCCGAGGGCCGGCGCCTGTTCACCGAGATGACGGTGCGCGAGAACCTCGAGCTCGGCAGCTACCTGCGCGCTGCGCGGCTCGAACGGGCACGTTCGCTCGAGCATGTGTGCGCGCTGTTCCCCGCGCTGAAGGAGAAGCTGGAGCAACCGGCCGGTTCGCTCTCCGGCGGCCAGCAGCAGATGGTGGCCATCGGCCGTGCGCTGATGGCACGCCCCAAGCTGCTGCTGCTGGACGAGCCCTCGCTGGGCCTGGCACCGAGCATCGTGCTCGACTTGTTCACCGCCATCCGGCGCATCCATGCGGAGGGCATCGCGGTGCTGCTGGTCGAGCAGAACGTGGGCATGGCGCTGGACGTGGCCGAGCGCGCGGCGGTGCTGGAAGAAGGACGCATCGTGGCGCTGGGACGGCCCGACGATCTGATGGCCCGGCCCGAACTGCGGCGCGCTTACCTCGGACTGGATGCGGGGGATGAAGCCGCTACGTCGAATGCGTCGGCTCGCGGCGTTCCTGCAGCGCACGGCGATTCGGCCGGCGCAGCGCCATCCACCACAGCAGCGCGGCATTGACCGCCCAGCTGCCCGCCAGCATCAGCAGGGCGGTGTTCGCCACGCCGGGGGAGAGGTCGAGCGTCATCAGGCTCAGCGACCATGGCAGCCCGCCTGCAATGGCGACCAGCATGCCGGCCTCGCTCTCCGGCACCACCGCGCAGGCCAGGATGCACGCCACCCCGCCGACCGTGTAGATCAGCGCGACGGCGCGCCATCCGGAGCGCGACGCAGGGCGTTTGTGCAATTGTGAATTCGCAGCGGGCATGTACTGAGCATCGCCGATCCCCGCCCCCGGCGTGAAGGCCTGTTACGCGAAGGGTCGTAGTGTTTTGGCCACGCCAGCATCCACCGTGTGCCAACTTCTGCACGGTGAGCAAGACTGTTGCCGTGGCAGCGCCTTTTTGGCATCGGGCGTCGATGCGATCGGCGCGAGGCGAGGGCCCGCAACCGGCCTCGAGATTTCAGGATCGGGAGCGCGTGGAGCCGGTGAAATCCGCTGCATGAGGCAGACACGGGCGTTGCACTTCCGCGTCTTCGATCTGTAATTTGAGCGGGCCACCATCCGCGCATGGCTGGTCAACTTATCTCCATCGCCCTGACCGTGGACCAACACGACAACGGCGATTACTTCTGGGTGCTGCTGGAATCCTTCGACAACTCGATGGAGTTCGAACCCCTCATGGAAGCTGCCAGGGGCTTCCATACCTATGGCGAAGCGCTGCAGGCGGGCTACGCCGTGCTGCGCGGCCTGCCCGAAGACATGAACGTCGGTCCTCGTGAGGAAGCCGACGAATCGGCTTTCGCCGAGGACGGTGCCAGCGAACTCGACTGCGCGCGCCACGATTGCTGACCGCCGCGCTGCGCGCTATGCCGATCGGCTGACGCCACGCGCGTGGGCCGTCCGCCAAATGGCGGATGTCCATTGGCTGTCAGCAGGCGTAGGCTCCGACCGACACGCTTCCCCATGGCGGAACGGAGACATTGCACCAGCACAGGCGGCCACACCCGAGGTGAGCCGCCGCTGTGCGTTGCGGCCTGTGCATACATCCAAGGCTGCGCTCACAAGATGTCGGGGAGTTTCGATGGTCGAGTATTTCCGTGTAGGGCTGCCCTACATCCGAGTGCGTTTCAAGGTTCCCGCGCGGCGCGGCGGGCGGGTCGAGTTGCGAGGAAAATTCGGCGTCATCACCGGCGCCAGCGGCGAGTACCTGCTCGTGAAGTTCGACGGCGAGGTTGCCGCCGTGATCATCCATCCGGTCGAACTCAACTACGTGGAAGCGGGCGAGGCCATCGAGCCTTCACCGCCCATTCAGGGGCCGGGTACGAGGCCTTGCACGGAATAGCCAAGACACTCTTCTTCGACCGGATTCCGGATCGGCCCTTCGCGGTTCCGGATTGCCGCCCAGCCGGGGCTATGCTCGTGCGAGTTATTCGCGCGACAGAAACGACATGAAGAAATCGAAACCCTCTGCCAGGCCTGCGGCCAAGGGCACCTACGACATCAAGAAGCAGTGGCATTGGGGCCGTGCCATGCGCGAACTGCGCATTGCCGATTTCCTGAAGGATGGCCGCGTGCTCGTTCCGGGTGAGTACACCGGCGAAGGTCCGGCCACCGACGATGGCACAGGCGCGCTGCGCACGGTCGGCGGCATCCAGGCGGGCGCGGCCAACTACGAGACCGGGATGATGTGGGTGGGCCGCAAGCTGCGCGAGGGCGACCTGCCTTCCAGGCCGGCCTGATCGCGCCTCGATCCGCGAGACAGTCGGTCGAATGTTTTCAGGGTAAATCCCGGCGATTTTTGCCTCCGGCAGGTCTATCTTGAATTGGTGACCAACTGCCGGAGACGATCATGTTGATGGTGACGAAAGTGGTGGTGGTCGGCGCAACGGCCCTCGCGATGGGCGGCGTGCCGGCACCGGGCAGCGACCCTGCCAACACATCTGTCTCGGCCTCGCCTGTAGTGGCCGCAGTGAACACCAGCCAGGCAAGCCCTGCATGCCCGAGCGGCTGCAATGTCTGGCGGATGATCTACGACGGGCGCTGACGCGAAGCAGAGCGTCTTTGCATTGCGGCCCTTGCAGGCTGCCGGAGCGGGTTGTGCTCTTTGCCTGAACCGATGTCGCGTCGTCCCCACCGTGGGCTGGTTTACTGTGCTTTAAAACTGTATATTCATACAGTCTTTTTGGCAACAGGCCTGAGAGTGCCCACGCACTCGGGGCGATGAACCATGAATCAATCCGAGCTTTTCTTTCCGCGGGCCGCTGCAGCGGCAATGCCGATGGCCATGCCCGTGTCTTCCCCACCTGTGAAGCCCTTGCCGGCGCCGTTGCCCGCGCGAGCGCCGGTACGTGACGATCCGCCGTTCCGCTTCGAGGACGTCGAAGTCGAGGCGCGGGTGTCGTACACCGTGCGCCTGGCGGACTATCCGCATCCCGCGGCAGATGCAGCAAAGGTCGCAGAGCAGCGCTTTCGCCGCGAGATCGACAAGCAGCTCGGCGGCGACGTGGTCGCGGCGCTGCGCGCGTTCCAGAACGCCAGCGAGTCGAGCGAGAGCGACCTGTCCAGGACCGAGATCGCCATGGCCAAGCGCTGGGCCAAGGCCTACGATGCGGCGCGCACTGCCGGCTTTCGCGATCTGGGCGACACCGACGAGGCGTTCTTCGACGTGCGGCCGATATGAACTGAGTGCCGCTGTTGTCATGGGCGAGGGCGCCAGCCTTCGCCTTCGAGGACCAACTGCCGCCGGTTGCCGCATGCCCTCGATGGCGCTCGCCGCCATCAAATCGATGGTCAGGCTCACGAGGCTTTACCCGACCATTCGCCCTGCGTGACAGCGGCGCGAAGACTCACCGCGCGACGGTCAGCTGCACAGTGAGACGCTTCGGAAGGAGCTGACATGTCCACTCGACAGGACGAGTTCTTCGCGGCGTTCCAGGCTCTGGAGGCCAGGCGAGAGAGGCACCGCATCACGATGGCCCAGATCCTCGCGGGTGAGCCCTACGACCGCCAAGCGTTGAAGCGGGACCTGGACGTCCTATGCAAGGTCTTCCTGGAGAAAGCCAAGCTGTTCGTGCACTAAACGGCACAAGACGCAAATAAAGTGAATCCATTTGTGAGGTCGCTGCGTAGAGCAGTCAGGCGGCCCGGTTGTTCAGCCGGGGCCCTGCCGTTTTTTCCATCTGGCGCAGGAGAAGAGCCATGGCGACCTACGAGAAAGTGATCCGCGAGACCGGCAGGTTCAAAGTGGTGGATGCGGATGACCGGCAGAGCACGGTCATCGAGTACACGACGTTCTTCCTGCGGGTGAGCCTGCACAAGGAATACAGCCCGAAGGTGGGCGAGATCTCCTATCGACTGGCGGATGGGCGGGCCGTCAATCGAACGCAAGGCGGACAGTTCTACATGGGCAACGAGGCCGCGCGGTTTCTGGCGGTGGGGGACTGTGAAGACGGCGCCGATGAGCGGCGCGAATTTCACTGAGGCCGGTTCGCTGACACTGAACGGAACGTCCATCGCATGACAGACTAGGCGATGGATGTTGTCGGAGGCTGAGCCTCGAAGCGCCATGTGCGCTTGTCCTCTAGGACTCGAAAAGTGATGTTGTCGCCTGACAGTCGGTCTATCGACATCCTGAAGTTTCGGAATGTGATGGTTTGGGCGTTTCGCGGATCAGTGAGGTTCTGAAAGAACGCCACGCGCGCCAAACTCCCGAATTCGTCAGCATCCCGACCACACAGGTGGTGAACCGGTAGCAGTCCAGGCAGTCTGCGTCAGTAGAAATGACATCGAGCGTGTCCATCGGGCTAACCGGTCCCTCTACCTGTTTTCGGCGATGGACATGCGAGGTGGTCGCAACTATCGTCCCTCGCCATTGCCCACTACCAGATGCGAACGCCGGAAACCGGCGCCTTGCTCAGGCGCACCCAGCGCAGGATGTTCGTTTTCCACCCCTTGGCACTCCATCAGTCTTCTTTGGCACCGACCATTCACTTCGGCCCGCACGAAAGCGCGAGGCGCGTTGAATCCCCGGGACTTCATCGTCTCTTTCACGTCGTATCGTCGGTCCTCGCGTTCGTGATGCTCATGGCACTGGGGGCGTGCGGCGGTGGCGGAAGTTCTCCAGGCGCATCCTTCCTGCCGCTGCCACAGCCTGCGGCGCCAGCCTCGCCGCCGACGCTGGTCTCGATCCAGGTGGACCCGGCCAACCCCAGCCTGGCCGCAGGCACTTCAGTGCAGCTGACGGCCACGGCCATCTACAGCGACAACACGCACGGCGACGTGACATCCACCGCGGCGTGGAGCACGGCCAATGGCGCCGTGGCGAGCGTAGACGCTTCGGGCAAAGCGCTTGGCGCGGCCCCTGGAACCAGCATGGCCACGGCCAGCTTCGGCGGACAGAGCGGCAGCACGACGCTCACGGTCACGCCGGCCACCGTGGTCGGTATGGAAATCACGCCGCGCGCCGCTTCCATCGCCAAGGGAGCCCAGGCTCGGTTCGTCGTCATGGCGACGTTCTCGGACCACACGACGCAGAACATTTCCGCCGATGTCGACTGGCGTTCGTCCCCTCCCGCGGTGGCCACGGTCGATGGAACCGGGCTGGCCAGCGGTGTGGCACCGGGGCAGGCGACGATCACGGCAAGCTGTCGCCTCGCGCGCCTGTGCGCGTCCGTGCCCGCTGCCACCGCCACGCTCGATGTCAGCGCGGCGTCGCTGGCCTCCCTTGCCGTCACACCCGCGAACCCGAGCATCGCGCTCGGCACCGCACAGCAGTTCACCGCCATAGGGACGTACAGCGACCAGACCACGCAGGACCTCACGACCCAGGTGAACTGGGCGTCGAACAACCTCTCGACGGCGAGCGTGAATGCACAGGGCCTGGCCACCTCCGCAACGATCGGCCGCACAGACATCACGGCCGACCTGGGCGGGGTGAAGTTCACGACGACGCTGACCATCACACCGGCGCGCCTGGCGTCCATCGCGATGACGCCGCCATCTGCAACCGCCACGATCGGAGGGACATCCGGCGGCATCACGCGGTTCACCGCGACGGGGACCTATACGGATGGCAGCACGCAGGACATCACTGCTCGCGTGACCTGGGCGTCCGACACCGATGGCGTGGCGACCATCAGCAATGCGGCATTAACCGCGGGTTTCGCGACGAGCGTGGCCCAAGGCACTGCAACCATCAGCGCGGCACTGGGGAGCGTGAGTACGAGCGGACTTCTCACCGTCGAACCCAAGACGATCTTCTCGGCATCGGGTCCTGCGACCTGGAAGGTGCCGGCTGACGTCCACCTTGTCAGGGTTGTCGCATTGGGCGGCGGTGGCGGCGCTGCGGACGCTTCCAACCGCGGTGGCAATGGCGGCCAGGTGACGGCGCAGATGGCGGTCACGCCGGGTGAAACCTTGACTCTTTTCGTTGGGGGCGGCGGTCGCGGAATCGGCAACGGCGGCGTCGGCGGTGGCGGCGACTCCACCACAGCGGGCTCCGGTGGCGGCGCAACCACGCTCCAGCAAAACGCAAGCGTGCTGTTCATCGCCGGCGGCGGCGGAGGTGCCGGTGCCAGCGCAGGGGGAACCGACGGAGGCGACGGAGGCGGAAACGGTTTGGGTTCCGGAGCGCCGGGATCCGGCGTGGGCTTCGCAGGAGGCGGAGCGAACGGGAGCGGCGGGACGGCGGGCGCGGGAACCATCTCTTCCGGCTCCCCTGGCTCCAGCGCGAATGGCGGCGCCGGTTCGTCGTTCGGCGGCGGTG
>Ga0102594_1000926_pt1 | contig 16082 bp, 15 predicted proteins | sample AraplaCol_mLB_r2_2_FD_76863 | JGI IMG/M metagenome (GOLD analysis project Ga0102594, IMG submission 76863) | Arabidopsis root microbial communities from North Carolina, USA - plate scrape MF_Col_mLB_r2 (SPADES assembly) (version 2) | ecosystem: Host-associated > Plants > Roots > Endosphere...
AATGGATCACCATGAGCGATCCGCAGACCGCGATGAACGCCATCCTGAAGGGCGAGGTCGACATCTGGGAGCAGGCTTCCTACGACTTGCTGCCGGAGCTAAAGAAGTCGAAGGACGTCGAAGTCAAGGATTTCGGCCCGCTCGGCATGAACTACATGATGCGCATGAACTGGCTGCAGCCGCCGCTGGATAACGTGAAGGTGCGCCAGGCCCTCCAGGCCGCCCTATACCAGGAAGATTACCTGGCCGCCCAGGTCGGCGATCCGGAATACTACAAGGTCTGCGGTGCGATGTTCGGCTGCAGCACCCCGCTGAAGAGCGATGACGGCGCCGTTGGTCTGAAGAAGCCCGACCTGGCCAAGGCCAAGAAGATGCTGGCGGAAAGCGGCTACAAGGGCGAGAAGATCGTCATCATGGCCCCGACCGACCTGAACAGCATCAGCCAGCTGCCGCTGGTAACCGCGCCGGCGCTGAAGGCTATCGGCGTCAACGTCGACCTGCAGTCGATGGACTGGCAGACCCTGGTCGGCCGCCGCGCCAAGATGGACCCTGTCGATCAGGGCGGCTGGCATATCTTCCACACCGCCTGGGGCACCGCCGACATGATGAACCCGATCGCCAACGCCGGTGTGCGTGGCTTGGGCAAGACCGGTGGCTTCTTCGGCTGGACCGAGGATGCGGAGATCGAGAAGCTGCGCGACGCCTATGCGCGCGAGACCGATCCGGCGAAGCAGAAGGACCTGGCCAGCCAGGTGCAGAAGCGTGCCTATGAACTGGTGATGTATGTGCCGCTGGGCGAATACTTCCAGCCGTCGGCCATTCGCAAGAATGTCTCCGGCATGCTGCCCAGCCCGGCCTATGTGCTGTGGAATGTTGAGAAGAAGTAAGATCGACGCAATCTGACGGTTAAGTCCTTTCCATGTTGCGTTTGATCCTGTCGCGTCTGGTGGCTGCCATCCCCGTCATGGGGGTGGTAGCCATTTTCGTTTTCCTGATGCTGCGCCTGAGCCCGGGCGACCCCGCGGCGATCTTGGCTGGCGATGCCGCCACGCCTGAGGTTATTGCGGCGATCCGAGCCGATCTGGGTTTTGACCGCCCGATCTGGGAGCAGTTCGTCACCTGGATCGGCCAGTTGATGCAGGGCAATCTGGGCCATTCGGTCTTCTCCAAGCAGCCGGTCGCCACGCTGATCGGCCAGCGCGTCGAGCCGACCATCTCGCTGGCCATCTGCACGCTGCTCTTCGCCATCATCGTCGCCGTGCCGATGGGCATCCTGGCTGCCTGGAAGCAGGGCAGCTGGCTCGACCGCGGCATCATGGCCATGTCGGTTGCCGGCTTCTCGATTCCGGTCTTCGTGCTCGGCTACATCCTGATCTTCTTCTTCTCGATGAAGCTCGACATCTTCCCGGTCCAGGGCTTTGCCTCGCTGCGCGACGGCCTGCCTGGCTTCCTGCACCGCATCGCCCTGCCCACGCTGGCGCTCAGCTTCATCTATATCGCACTATTTGCCCGCATCACCCGCGCCGCCATGCTGGATGTGCTGGGTGAGGATTATATCCGCACCGCGCATGCCAAGGGCCTGAAGGACCATGTTGTCCTGGTCAAGCATGCCCTGCGCAACGCCGCTATCCCGATCGTTTCGGTGATCGGCATCGGCTTTGCCCTGCTGATCGGCGGCGTGGTTATCACCGAGACAGTGTTCAACATCCCCGGCATCGGCCGCCTGGTGGTGGATGCCGTGCTGGCCCGCGACTATCCGATCATCCAGGGCATCATCCTGTTGTTCTCCGGCATCTATGTGCTGATCAACCTGGCGATCGACGTCGCCTATGTCATTCTCGACCCCAGAATCCGGTACTGATGCGCGCGTTCTTCCGGCACCCCGCCTTCCGCAACCCCTCCGTCCTGATCGGCGGCAGCATCCTGCTTCTGCTGCTGACCACTGCCCTGCTGGCGCCATTCCTCACCTCTTATGACCCGCTGCAGATCGCGCCGCGCTTCCGCCTGCGCATGCCGTCGGACGAATTCCTGATGGGTACCGACCAGCTTGGCCGCGACGTCTGGACCCGCGTGGTGCATGGCGGCCGCGTCTCGCTGCTGGTCAGCGCCTGCGTGGCCGCTGCCGCCATCTCGGTCGGCCTGACCATCGGTCTGGTCGCCGGCTATATCCGCTGGCTGGACGGCATCATCATGCGCGCCATGGACGGCCTGATGGCTATCCCGGGCATCCTGCTGGCTATCGCGCTCGTGTCGCTGTCGGGCGCCTCGCTGATGACCGTGATCGTCGCCATTGTGATCCCGGAAATCCCGCGCGTCGCCCGTCTCGTGCGCGGCGTGGTGCTTTCGATCCGAGAAGAGCCTTACGTCGAGGCCGCAGTCGGCCTGGGCACGCCGACGGTGAAAATCCTGCTGCAGCATATCCTGCCCAACACGCTGGCGCCGCTGATCGTGCAGGGCACCTATATCTGCGCCTCGGCCATCCTGACGGAATCGATCCTGAGCTTCCTCGGCGCCGGCCTGCCGACGGACATTCCGACCTGGGGCAACATCATCGCCGAAGGCCGTGCGGTGTTTCAGCGCGCGCCCTGGATCATCCTGTTCCCCGGCGGCTTCCTGGCCTGCACCATCCTGGCCGTCAACATCCTGGGCGACGGTCTGCGCGACACGCTGGACCCGCGCATGAAAAAGCGGCTGGGGGCCTGAGCCATGTCGGATACCAAGACCGCACCGGTCCTCAGCGTCAAGAATCTCGCCGTCGCCCTGCCCAAGGGCGGCGACCGCAACCTCGCCGTTCAGAATATCAGCTTCGATGTCATGCCGGGCGAGATCGTCTGCCTGGTCGGCGAAAGCGGCTCAGGCAAGTCGGTCACCGCGAGCACGGTAATGGGGCTGGGCAGCCTGCCGATCGTCAGCGGTGAAATCCGGCTGGAGGGCGAGGACCTGCGCAAGGCCTCAAAACCCCGCCTGCGCGACCTGCGCGGCAGCCGCATGTCGATGATCTTCCAGGAACCGATGACCGCGCTCAATCCAGTGCACCGGGTGGGCGAGCAGGTGGTCGAACTGCTGAAGGCGCATCACTGGAAAGGCCGCGGGGTCTCGCCCGAGGAGCGTGTGCAGCAGCTGTTTGCCGACGTGCACCTGCCCGATCCCGAGCGGCTGATGAATGCCTATCCGCACCAACTCTCGGGTGGGCAGCGCCAGCGCGTCATGATCGCCATGGCGCTGGCGCTCGAACCGGCACTGCTGATCGCCGACGAGCCGACCACAGCGCTGGACGTCACCACGCAGGCGCAGATCCTGCTGCTGCTACGCGAGCTGCAGCAGAAGCGCGGCACCGGCGTACTGTTCATCACCCATGATTTCGGCGTGGTGGCCGATATCGCCGACCGCGTGGTCGTCATGCGTTACGGCGAGGTGGTCGAGGCCGGCAAGACCGAGGATGTGCTCTACCGGCCGCAGCATGACTATACCAAGATGCTGATCAATGCCGTGCCGCGGCTGAAGCCCCGCCAGGCCTCGCCGATCACCGCCGCGCCGGTGCTGACGGCGCAGAACCTGAGCAAGCTTTATGTCTCGACCAGCCTGTTCAAGGGCACGCGCGAGGTGCGCGCCGTCGATGGCATCGCCCTGGAACTGCATAAGGGCCAGACGCTGGGCATCGTGGGCGAATCCGGGTCCGGCAAGTCGACGGCGGCGCGCTGTGTCGCCCGGCTGATCGATCCCACCGGCGGCACGGTGCTGCTGGACGGCCAGGACATCGCGCACTTAAGCGAACGCAAGCTGCATCCCTTCCGCCGCCGCATCCAGGTGGTGTTCCAGGATCCGTATCGCTCGCTCAATCCGCGCCGCACCGTGGGCCAGTCGCTCATTGAAGGCCCGCTGAACTACGGCATCGGCAAGGCCGAGGCGTTGGACCGCGCCCGCAGCCTGCTCACGACCGTCGGCATCGACACCAACGCGCTGGAGCGCTATCCGCACCAGTTCTCCGGCGGCCAGCGCCAGCGCCTGGCGATTGCCCGCGCGCTGGCCATGGAACCGGAAATCCTGGTCGCCGACGAGGCCGTCTCGGCGCTGGACGTCTCGGTGCAGGCCCAGGTGCTCGACCTGCTGGAAAACATCCGCGACCAGTTCGGCATCAGCATCCTATTCATCACCCATGACCTGCGCGTGGCGGCCCGGCTCTGCGACCGCATCGCGGTGATGCAGCGCGGCAAGATCGTGGAATTCGCCGAGACGGCGAAGCTCTTCGCCGCGCCCCAGCATGAATATACCCAGCAGCTTTTCGCCGCCCTGCCCGGCCGCGACTGGCTGGAGGACAAGAAGGCCAGCTGATCCCGCGCGATGGCCGGAGCGCCGTGCCGGGCGGAGGAGGATGCGATGACCGTGCTTCTCGATGACCAGGCGGCGACTCTGGCGGAGCTTTCAGCCGCCGTGCAGAGCCTGCGCGGCGTGGCGATCGACCTGCTGAGCGAGATGGTGCGCCATCCCTCGCTGCTGGGCGACGAGACCAGTGCGCAGGGCATGGTGCGCGGCGTGTTCGAGGATATGGGCCTGCACGTAGATGAATTCGCCATCGACGAGGACAAGCTGAAAGGCCATCCCGGCTATTCGCCCTCCATCGTGTCCTACGAGGGCCGCCACAACATCGTCGGCATCCATGAGCCGAAACACGGTACGCGCGGCAAATCGCTGATCTTCAACGGCCATATCGACGTCGTTCCGGTCGGTGCGGAAAAGCTGTGGACCCGGCCGCCCTTCGAGCCCTGGGTGGACGGCGACAAGCTCTATGGCCGTGGCGCCGGCGACATGAAGGCCGGCATCGTCGCCTATATCATCGCCATGCGGGCGCTGAAAAAACTCGACCTAGAACCGGCTGCGAAGGTGATCTTGCAGTCGGTGGTAGAAGAGGAATGCACCGGCAATGGCGCGCTGGCCTGCCTCGTGCAGGGCTATCGTGCCGATGCCGCACTGATCCCGGAGCCGTTCAACGGCATCATGCATGCCCAGATGGGCGTGATGTGGCTGGCGCTGGAAGTCGCCGGCAAACCGGTGCATGCCTCGGTGGCGCATACCGGCGTCGCCGCCATCGACTTCGCGCTTTACATGTTCGGCGAGTTGAAAAAGCTGGAGCACAAGTGGAACGCGCCGGATGGCCGCCATGCGGAATATCACACCCATGAGCATCCGGTGAATTTCAACCTTGGCAAGATCACCGGTGGCGAATGGGCCTCCTCGGTGCCGACCGCCTGCCGCGCCGATATCCGGCTCGGCTTCTATCCCGGCATCACTCCGGCCGAGGTGCGGCAGACCGTGGAAGATCTGCTCGCCGAGGCACATCGCAAGCATCCGCAGAACAATAGCATCGAATACAAGGTGATCTACGAAGGCTTCCAGGCCGAGGGTTTCGCGCTGGACATCAACCAGCCGATGGTGACGACCCTGGCCGACTGCCATCGCAGCATTGCCGGCAGCGAAGTCGCCTTCAACGCCTTCACCGGTACGACGGATGCCCGCTTCTTCAACCTCTACGGCAACACGCCGGCAACCTGCTACGGGCCGGTGGCTGCCAATATCCACGGCATCGACGAATGGGTCTCGATCGACAGCATGATGGAGGTCGCCAGCGTGCTGGCGCTGTTCACTGCGCGCTGGTGCGGCCTCAACCGCCTGTAGTCCACTCGCCACCGACAAAAAAGAAAGCAGACTGCCATGACCGATCTGCATGACCTGACCGCCCATGAACTCTGGATGGGTTACCGCACCGGCAGTATCTCGCCGGTCGAGGCGACCAAGGCGGCGCTAAAGCGCATCGAGGCCTGGGAACCCAAGATCAACGCCATGTACATCACCGATGCCGAGGGCGCGCTGGCGCAGGCCAAGGCATCGGAGCAGCGCTGGAAAAAGAACGAACAGCTCAGCCCTTTGGATGGCGTGCCGATCACGCTGAAGGAGAATATTGCCAGCAAGGGCGTGCCGACCCCGATCGGCACGGCGGCCGCGATCCTGACGCCCAGCACGGTGGATGCGCCGCCAGCCGCGCGGGTGCGTGAGGCCGGCTGCGTCATTCTGGGCAAGACCACGATGCCGGATTTCGGCATGCTGGCCTCTGGCGTCTCCAGCCTGCACGGCACCTCGCGCAATCCCTGGAATACCCGCCGCAACACGGCCGGCTCCTCGTCGGGCGCGGGAGCTGCGATTGCCGCCGGCTATGGCCCGCTGGCACTCGGCACCGATATCGGCGGCTCGGTGCGCCTGCCGGCGGCCTATAACGGCATCTTCGGCCTGAAGCCCAGCCTGGGCCGCATCCCGATCAACCCGCCCTTCCTGGGCCGCGTCACCGGACCGATGACTCGCACGGTGATGGATGCGGCGATGCTAATGAATCACCTGACCCGGCCGGATGTGCGCGACTACATGTCGCTGCCCTATGTCGAGTATGACTATCCGAAGCTGATCGAGGGCGAAGCGAAAGGCCTGAAGATCGGCCTGCTGCTGGATGCCGGGCTGGGCATGCCGGTGCAGCCGGCAGTGCAGGAGGCCGTGCAGCGGGCGGCGAAGCTGTTCGAGGAGGCCGGCGCCAGCATCGAACCGGTCAAGCCCTTCATGACCCAGGCGATGGCCGATGGGCTGAACACCTTCTTCCAGTCGCGCGCCTATACGGATTTCTCCGCCATGCCGCCAGAGCGCCAGGCGAAGGTGCTGCCCTATATCGCCAAATGGTGCGGCATGGCCTCCGATTACTCCGCGGCCGACGCCATGCGCGGCCTGGGGCAGGTCTTTGCCTTGCGCGAAGCCACCGTGGCGGCCACCGTGAGATATGACTATGTGCTGTCGCCCACCTCGCCGATCACCGCCTATGACGCCGAGGAAGCCGCGCCCGGCAACGACCCGCAGTACAAATCGGAGCACATCCGCTTCACCGCGCCCTTCAACATGTCGGAACAGCCAGCCGCCTCGATCTGCGCCGGCTATGACGGCGATGGCCTGCCGATCGGGCTGCAGATCGTCGGCCGCCGGTTCGACGATGTCGGCGTGCTGCGCATGGCGCATCTCTACGAACAGATACGCCCCGCCCTGCGGCCCTGGCCGCAGCCCTAAGCCGGTTCAAGGCAGTCTTCCGTTTTCGCCGGAAACCCGCTAAGCATCCTGCATGAGCATCGTGGTTTCCGGCGGCACCGGCTTTATCGGCCGGCATCTGCTGCATAGCCTCGCCGGCAGCGGCGAGACTGTGCATGCCCTGGTGCGACCGCAATCCGATACCACGTCGCTACCGGGCGGCATCGTCTTCCACCGCATCGACGAGACCACCGATCTGGCCGGACTGCTGGCCGGACTGAATCCCGCCACCTGCTTCCATCTGGCAACGCGCTACCAGCATGCGGCGACGCCAGCGGATACTCCCTCCCTGCTGCAGGCCAATATCGTCTTTGCCACCGCGCTGGCCGATGCTGCCAGCCGCAGCGGCTGCCATGCCTTCGTCAATATCGGCACCGCCTCGCAGATGAATGCGCAGGGCGATTACGCCCCGGCTTCACTTTATGCCGCCAGCAAGCAGGCGTTCGAGGATATCCTGGCCTATTTCACGCAGCGCGCCGGCCTGCCGGCCGCCACCGTGCTGCTCTATGACACGTATGGACCCGGCGACACCCGCAATAAGCTTCTGACACAGATGATCGCGGCCGCGAAAAGCGGCCAGCGCATGGCGCTGTCGCCCGGCGAACAGGAAATCGATCTCGTGCATGTCGAGGACGTCGTCGAAGGCCTGCGAGCGGCCGCCCTGGCGCTCTCGTCCGGCGCGCCGTCGCCGGTGCGCTACACACTGTCCTCGGGCCAGCCGATGAGTATCCGCGCGCTGGCCGAGGAGATTTCCCGCGCCGGCAAGCCCGTACCAGCCGACTGGAACGCCAGACCCTATCGCGATGGCGAGGTGATGACGACCTGGAAGGGCGGCACACCGCCGCCCGGCTGGCGGCCGCGCCGCCGGCTGGCAGATTACCTGCGCGACAGTCTTTAGACTTTCGCCTTGGCGATGAAGGTTTCGACCGGGCCGTAGAATTCCGCCTCGAAGGCGCGGATCTTGTCGTCCGGCCAGTCCCACCAGCGGATCGCCTGCAGCGTGGCGATGATCTCTGGTGCAAAGCGGTATTTCAGCAGCTGCCCCGGATTCCCGACTACGATGCCATAGGCCGGCACATCGCGCGCCACCACGGCACCGGCGCCGATGATCGCGCCATCCCCCACGGTCACACCGGACAGGATGATCGCGCGGGCCCCGATCCAGACGTCATGGCCGATGCTGACACCGCCCTTGGTGACGGCATCGCGGTTGCCTGCCTCGGGTGCGAACAGCTTGGTACGGAAAGGATAGGTAGAAGCAAGCTGCGTCGGATGATCGGCCTGGCCGAAGATCATCACATCCGGGCCGATCGAGCAGAAACTGCCAATGCTGATCGGAGCAGCCGCGCTCGGCTGCACGAAGTTGCGCTTGCCCAGGCCGTAGCTATGCCGGCCGACGCTGACATGGGCTGGCAGGGGCCTGGCTTCGCGCAACCCCAACATCTCCCGCAGTCGCCGCCAGCTGCCCATGCTCAGTCTACCGCCTTGAAATCAGGCCAATCGGCATCTCGCTGGTTCATGACGATCGGTGCAATCGGCCAAGCAATCCCAAAAGCCGCATCATTCCAGCGTACGCCACCGACACAATCGGCTCTTTCGCCGGCACTTAGCTCATACAGCATGTCGGTGCGGTCACTGAGCGAAATAAAACCATGCGCCAGACCCGAGGGAATGAACAGCGCAAGGCAGTTTTCCGCACTCAGTTCGAAGCCCAGCCAGCGCATATAGGTGGCCGAGCCTGGACGCAGGTCGATCACCACATCGTAGACCGACCCTGTCAGGCAGCGAACCAGCTTGGCCTGCGAGGCCGGAGCCTTCTGGTAATGCATGCCGCGCAGCGTGCCGCGCCTCAGGTTATGACTTACGCCGCTCTGGCGAGTGACGAAATCGATGCCGGTCGCCGCAAAAGTCTCAGAGTCATACAGGCGGTGGAAATACCCGCGCTCGTCCTGATGCGCCTTCGTCTCGATCGTGAAAACGCCTTCGAGTGCCGTGGCCGCGATGCGCATGTCAGAACACCTGCAACTTCGGGATAGCGGTGACGAACTGGCCGCCCCACGTCTGGATACAGGATTGCTCGGCGGCGATTTCTGCCCGCAAGTTCCAGGGCAGGATCAGCAGATAGTCCGGTCGGTCGGCGGCAATCCGCTCCGGCGACAGGATCGGAATCTTCGATCCGGGCAGGTAAGCTCCCTGCTTATGCGGATTCTTATCGTAGACCGTTACGATGTCGGCGGCCGTTACGCCACAATAATTTAGCAGCGTATTGCCCTTGGCCGCAGCGCCGTAAGCGCAGACCGACCTGCCTGCCGCCTTGGCATCGGCAAGAAAAGCCAGAAGTTGACGGCGAATCTCGACAACCTTCGGTGCGAAATTGTCGTAGGCAGCCAACGTGTCAAGACGGGCTGCACGCTCCTTATCGCGCAGGACGGAAAGCGCCGGCGCTTCCTCATGCACAGCGCTCTTATGACAGACGAACAGCCGTAGCGAGCCGCCATGGGTGGGCAGCTCCTCGACATCGAAGACACGCATGCCATGCGCGGCGAAAATCTTTTCGGCAACCAGCAGCGACAGATAGGAATAATGCTCGTGATAGATGGTGTCGAACTGCACCTGCTCGATCAGGTTCAGCAGATGCGGGAATTCCACCGTCAGCACACCTTGCGGCTTCAGCAAGATGGCGAAGCCGCCGATGAAGTCGTTCAACTCCGGCACGTGAGCCATGACGTTGTTCGCGGCCATCAGGTCGGCCATGCGGCCTGCATCGCGCAAGCGGCTGGCCGTCTCGCGATTAAAGAAGGCGACCTCGGATGGAATGCCCTTCTGCGCGGCTACCGCGGCGACATTGGCCGCAGGCTCGACGCCCAGAACGCCGATGCCGACCGACTTGAAATGCTGCAGCAGGTAGCCATCGTTGCTCGCCACCTCAACCACCAGGGACGCATCGGTCAGGCTGAAACGCTGCGTCATCGCCTCGGCATAGCGACGGGCATGCTCGACCCAACTGGTCGCATAGGAGGAAAAATAGGCGTAATCGGAAAAGATCGCCTCGGCGGGCACTTCATGGTCCACCTGGACCAGCAGGCAGGATTCGCAGACATGCACATGCAGCGGCGAGGTCGGCTCTGGCTGCCCGACACGGTTCGCAGGGACATAGGAATTCGCCAGCGGCTGCACGCCCAGATCGACAAAGCTTCGCGTCAGCGGCGCATGGCAGAAACGACACTCGCTCATTTTGATCCCGCAACACTCATCTGGTTTGCACAGGTCACGGTCATTTCGCCTTCATCCCCAGCAGGAAGCCGAGCGTGCCACAGAAACGGCCGGCATCGCGCAGGCCCTTCTCGCGGAAATCGCTCAAAAGATAGAACGGCGCTTTCGCACCGAAGCGCAGCAGGGCCGGCAGCGCGATCCGCAGCATCGCCGCCGTGCCATTATACTTCTTTTCGATATACAGCCGGGACCAGGCCATGTGCCAGAATTTCTCCCAGTGCTTGTCCCAGCTGCGTTTGATCGAACCACCGCCGACATGATCGACGACGGCGTCATTCACGCGGATCAGCCGCCAGCCGGCCCGCTGCAAACGAATGCAGAAATCGTCATCTTCGTAATAGAGATAGATGGCGGGATCGAAGCCCTTCACATCGTCCAAGGCGCGACGGCGTACCAGCATCGCGGCGCCCGAAACATAGCCGGCGCAAAGATCGCCCTCCGGTTCCGGATCGATGCGACGGGACTCCATCTGCGCACGGCGGAACATGTCGACGTCATGCGACACTTCCCAATCCCCGCTCGGCTTGCGTAGCGCAGGCGCCAGCACGGCGGCATCCGGATAGCGCTCGGCAGCAGCCAGCAGCCGGTCGAGGCAATCGGGATGCAGCTTGGCGTCCGGATTGACCATCAGAATGAAATCGCAGTCCTGCGCCTGCGCCAGACCCTGGTTGGCGGCATTGCCGAAACCGGCGCCCACCTCATTCCTGATCAGAGTGGTGTTCGGGGCCGCCTGGATGATCGTCCGGGTGCTGTCGCGGCTGGCATTGTCGGTAATCACCACCGGCAGGCCCGGCGGCAGATGCGCCAGGCATTCACCGATCACCCGCTCGCTGTAATGCGTGACCGTCACCACGGTGACACGGGAGGAAGCCGGCCTGTCTGCTGCTGCGGTCACGGTATTTACGGTCCGGTGATTTCGTTGCTGGGGTTTTACACAGATTCGCCGCCCTAGGCGAGGATTTGGGACCCGCCGATATGACCCTGCTGGACTTGTATATACAATTAAACCTATACTGCTCGCCGGGCCAGCCCACGACAGGAAAAACATGTCCGCGTCAGCTTCCGTCGCGCAGAACGGACCAACCCCGCGTTATCGCCGGGTCAAGGAATTCATTGTCCGGCATATCGAGGCCGGCGACTGGCGGGCCGGCGATCAGGTGCCGTCCGAAAGCGCATTGGTCACGCAGCTCAAGGTCAGCCGCATGACGGTGAACCGGGCCCTGCGCGAACTGACCCATGAAGGCCTGCTGGTGCGGGTTCAGGGTACGGGAACCTTCGTCGCCGAGAAACGCCCGATCTTCAATCTGGTCGAACTGCGCAATATCGCCGAGGAAATCTCCGAACGCGGACAGCGCCATTCGGCGCGGATCGATTTGCTGAAAAGCGAACGCGCCACCGCGGAAATCGCCCGCGACCTTGGCCTGGGCGGCCAGGCCACTGTCTATCATTCCGTTGTCGTGCATCTGGCCGATGGCGTGCCGCTGCAGGTGGAAGACCGTTTTGTCAATCCGGCCACCGCGCCAGGCTATCTCGACGCCGATTTCACCGCCATCACGCCCAACGAATTCCTGATGCAGGCCGCGCCGGCCACCGAGGTCGAGCATATCGTCGAAGCCGTGATGCCAGATTCCCGCATCCGCAAGCTGCTGAAGATACCGGCCGGAGAGCCCTGCCTGCGGCTGCGCCGCCGCACCTGGGCGGGCGCGCAGATCGTGTCGGCCGCCACGCTCTGGTATCCGGGCCATGCCCATCGTTTCGCTACCCGCTTCTCCTACCGTTCTGACGGCACGTCGAAGCGTACGCATCTGTAAGAATCATAGAAGAGGCTTTCCATGTCCGCCGACAATCGCCGCGACAATACCCGCGTCATCCGCAGCCCGCATGGCAGCGACCTGCATACCAGCAACTGGCAGATCGAGGCTGCCTACCGGATGATGCGCAACAATCTCGACCCGGACGTGGCCGAGAAACCGGAAGAGCTGGTGGTCTATGGCGGCATCGGCCGCGCCGCCCGCAACTGGCAGAGCTTCGACCAGATTCAAAAGGCGCTGACCACGCTGAAGCCCGACGAAACGCTGCTGGTGCAATCAGGAAAACCTGTTGGCGTGTTCCGTACCCATGAGGATGCGCCCCGCGTACTGCTCGCCAACTCCAATCTCGTGCCGGAATGGGCGACCTGGGACCATTTCCACGAACTCGATCGCAAGGGCTTGATGATGTATGGCCAGATGACGGCCGGCTCCTGGATCTACATCGGCAGCCAGGGCATCGTGCAGGGGACCTACGAAACCTTCGTCGAGATGGGTCGCCAGCATTACGGCGGCAACCTGAAGGGCCGCTGGATCCTCACCGCCGGCCTCGGCGGCATGGGTGGTGCCCAGGCGCTGGCCGCCACCATGGCCGGCGCCTCGATGATCGCCATCGAATGCCAGCCTTCCCGCATCGAGATGCGCCTGCGCACCGGTTATGTCGATGCCAAGGCCGAGACGCTGGACCAGGCGCTGGGCATGATCGAGGAAGCGAAGAAAGCCGGCAAGGCAATCTCGGTCGGCCTGCTGGGCAATGCCGCCGACATCCTGCCCGAGATGGTGAAGCGCGGCATCCGCCCCGATGCCGTCACCGACCAGACCAGCGCGCATGATCCGCTGAACGGCTACCTGCCCGCCGGCTGGACGCTGGAACAGTGGGAAAAAGCGAAGGAAGCCGATCCGCAGGGCGTGATCAAGGCCGCCAAGACCTCGATGGCCGCCCATGTGCGCGCCATGCTGGCTTTCCAGAAGATGGGCATTCCCACCTTCGACTACGGCAACAACATCCGCCAGATGGCCAAGGAAGTCGGCGTGACGGAAGCCTTCGACTTCCCCGGTTTCGTGCCGGCCTATATCCGTCCGCTGTTCTGCCGCGGCGTCGGCCCCTTCCGCTGGGTGGCGCTGTCGGGCGATCCGGAGGACATCTACAAGACCGACGCCAAGGTAAAGGAGCTGATCCCCGATGATCCGCACCTGCATACCTGGCTCGACATGGCGAAGCAGCGCATCCATTTCCAGGGCCTGCCGGCGCGCATCTGCTGGGTCGGCCTGGGGCAACGCCACCGGCTCGGTCTCGCCTTCAACGAGATGGTGCGCAAGGGCGAGTTGAAAGGTCCGGTCGTCATCGGCCGCGACCATCTCGATTCAGGTTCGGTCGCCAGCCCGAACCGCGAGACCGAAGCGATGAAGGACGGTTCGGATGCGGTTTCCGACTGGCCGCTGCTGAACGCCCTGCTCAATACCGCATCCGGTGCGACCTGGGTGTCGCTGCATCACGGCGGCGGCGTCGGCATGGGCTTTTCGCAGCATGCCGGCGTGGTGATCGTGGCTGACGGCACCGATGCGGCGGCACGTCGACTGGAGCGGGTGTTGTGGAACGACCCCGCCACCGGCGTGATGCGCCATGCGGATGCCGGCTATGACATCGCGATCCAGTGCGCGCAGGAACAGGGGCTGAACCTGCCTTTCCTGAAGGCATAATTCGGACTCCGCATCGGCGGGCGATCCGGGGTAGACTGCGGCAAAAGCTTGGAGTTCCCCATCGCCCGCCTGCACCTTCCCTCCCTGCTGGATCGCCGCGTCATCGCCTACGGCGGCGGCGCGCTGGCGATCCTCGTCATCCTGGGCGGGGTCGGCATGATGATCCGCCCCGATCCGAAGATCGATGGCACGACTTTCTATACGCCTGGCGTGACCCCAAAACGCGAAGACTGCGTGCTGGCCAAAATGAAGAACTACGCCAAGATCGACGCGCTGGCGCTGCAGACCATCGCCACCGAATGCGAACTGACGGTGCAGAGCATCGAAGGGCATGAAAAGCTGCGGCGGGAATGGGAGCAGCGCCAGGCTGTGCGCGAGGCGGCGCCGAAGCCTGCTGCGGCGGAGCCCACTGCGCCGGCCGAAGGCGACCGGTTGCGCCGCGTCTGGCGCTAATCTATCCCGTGATCCCGCAAGACCTTGCGATACAGACGCAGGTAATTGTCCACGCAGGCGTCCAGTGAATAACGTTCGCGGACCATGGCCTGCGCCGCCTCGCCGTACTGCTTGCGCAAGGCCGGATCGGATGACAGCCGCAGAATGGCCTCACCCAGGACTTCGGGATTTCTCGGCGGCACGATCAGGCCGGTCTGTCCATCCAGCACCGCCTCGGCATTGCCACCTACATCAGTGGCAACGGTGGGCAGCCCCGTGGCCATGTATTCGATGAGGGCGTTCGAAAACCCTTCCTCATGGGACGTAAGCAGGGTGACATCGGCGGCGGCGAGCAAGGACGGAACATCCTTAACAGAACCCAGCCAATGTACACGCTGGGTCAACCCCAGCTCTTCCACCAGATCCTGAAGATACGCCCCGATACCGTCGTCCCGCCCAGCACAGAGCAGGACCCAATTCTGGGGCAAGCCATCCTTGATGCGGGCAAAGGCATGCAGCAAATCCGCATGCCCCTTGTAGGGGATCAGATTGGCCACAATGACAAAGACCAGCGCCTCTCGCCCCAGCCCCAGCCTGTCGCGCGCGATCTGCTGCGGAATCTTCTGGCCGAAGGCGGACAGGTCAACGCCATTGTATACGAGATATAGCCGGTCTTCCTGAACGCCCTCTTCAGAAAGCTGTTTAACGACGTTTTTCGAATTCCCAAGCACCGCGCTCATGCGGCGATGCCACAGTCTCTCGATGAACCCGCTCCAGATGAGATGCTTTTGATAGTTGTTCTGACTGCGCCGGCTCATCATGCGTATACGGCAGCGCGCCAGAATTGCCGCCGGCGCTCCAAGAATGTATGCCGCGGGCAGGAAAAAATGGACAACGTCTGGTCGATGGCGGAGTAAATGCACAAACAGCGCCAGGGCCCTGCCTGCCGATTGGACAATCCGCATGAACATGCGCGAGGGAGGTATTTCCGGGCCGAGAACGACGATGCCGCGCCGCTCCATCTCCGCAGCCAATTCCCCCCTGTGATGCAGGCAGAATACTTCGACGGTAAAATTGTGTTCCAGCAGCCGCGGCAAAACCTGCAGGAGATGCCATTCGGCACCTCCCCGATCCAATGCTTCAATTACAATTGTTATACGGATCGACAATTTCAGGAAAAGCCCACGGTCAGTTCAGGCCCGAATGGGCCACGCTAGGCCGTGTATAATGGCAAGCCCCATAAAGGTAAAGTAAGGGATATTTCGCAATATCCCTGCTAATTCGCCCCTTGGAATTGGGTGCGCACGAGTCCCGCAAACAGCCCGTCGGCCTCAACCAATTCAGCAAACGCCCCTCGCTCAACGATTCGGCCGTCCTTCAGCACCAGGATCAGATCGGCCTGGCGGACGGTGGCTAGCCGATGCGCGATGATGAAGGTGGTGCGCCCCTGCATCAGCGCATCCAGCGCCTTCTGGATTCGTGCCTCGGTGGCCGCATCCAGCGCCGAGGTCGCCTCATCCAGGATCAGCACAGGCGGATTCTTCAGCAGCGCGCGGGCAATCGCGAGGCGCTGGCGCTCGCCACCACTTAAGTTGACGCCGCGCTCGCCCACCATGGTGGCATAGCCGTTGGTCTGCCGCATGATGAAGTCATGTGCCTCGGCCAATTTGGCCGCCTGCTCGACTTCGGCATCGGAGGCTTCCGGCCGGCCGACCCGAATATTGTCGGCGATCGAACGATGGAAGACGGCGC
>Ga0102594_1001314_pt1 | contig 15909 bp, 9 predicted proteins | sample AraplaCol_mLB_r2_2_FD_76863 | JGI IMG/M metagenome (GOLD analysis project Ga0102594, IMG submission 76863) | Arabidopsis root microbial communities from North Carolina, USA - plate scrape MF_Col_mLB_r2 (SPADES assembly) (version 2) | ecosystem: Host-associated > Plants > Roots > Endosphere...
GGCGAAGACGGCGAAGCAGGTTGGAAAGGCGGCTCATTTCGACAGCCTCAGCTTGGAGATCTGGCGGGCGATCGCCTGGAATTGGCTGTTGAGCTGCGCGGCGTTGGCAGCTTCAAAGGCCTGTCCCGACGACGCGCAACTGTTGAGGTTGGCGTTGCTGCCGACTCCGAACGAGACCACCCAGACGGTAATGCCCCGCTCGCGCGCCGCGCGGCAAAGCTGGACGAAACGATTGTTATGACGCTTCGTCAGCTCGGCATCATCCGTTGCCCCGATGCGCTGCGCCGTCCATTCATAACCCTGGAAGGAAAAGTTCCCCATATTGGGCGCCATGTCGCCGTCAGTCATAAAGACGATATGCCGGCTGACCGGCCGATCCCTGTACGGGCCATTCTCGTCAGCGAGAATGCCGGTCGGCGAAATGAGGCGAGCCCCCCAGACCATGCCGGCATCGTGATAGGTACCGCCAAGCGGCTGCAGCGCGTTGATATAGTTGCTGAAGCTGGTCTTGTCGGTCTTGGTCATGGTCGTGAGCTTCATCGCGGCCGCGGGGCAGACGCCCCAGCCGTTCGACCAATATTTGGAATAGCGCTGCCAACTGCCGTTGGTCGTGCTGTCGCTGCTCACATCACTGCTGTTGACGACAATACCGTTGGTCGACGACGGCTTGCTGCCGGGCCCGCTTGCGCGCGGAAAGGCGTGTTCGGGGACCAGGATTTGCCATTGCGTCTTGGGGTCGGACGTCGGAGCCGAGTCGATGTCCATGTCAAACGCGTCACTGGGAGCAGTTTCATTCGATGCGAATGGCACTGTGTGGCGTTCCCTCACGCACCCGCCCCATGTCACCGAATAGTTGGTGCCGCTATCGCCCGTATCCAAGACGATCGGGTTACCCAATTTCGCGGGCCCGACAGGAATGGTTCGGTTTTCATAGGTATATTTATTGTCGAACACCAAGGTTGGCGTTTCGGTCACCGTCGTCGTGTGCGTCCGCGTGAAGGTCGCTGTGCTGCGCTGAAGTTCGCAATAGGCAGCAACCTTCCCATTCTTGGGAATCCAGCGGTAGCGGTGAGTATAATAGCGATAGACCTGACTATTATCGTATGTCGTGATTCGATTGCCGTCACTATTTACATATTGCCCGGTCTGATTCAGCGAAGGCTGCCCCGACGCGGTCGGCGTCGTATCCGCCGGCGGAGTTTGATTACCGCACTGCGTCTGGTTGTAGCTGGTGCTGTTGACCGCGGTCCAGGTGCCGAATGTCGTGGTGCCGTTGGTGAAATTGGTATCGTCGACCGTCTGTGGGTTCGAATAGACAGGTTTCAACTTCGGCGACCGCGAAGGAATCTGGCTTTCGTCGGCCAGCCATGCGGGATTCTTCGCCAACAGAATCCGCCCGACGTTCGCCGTCGAACTATAAGGAACCACACCGAAGCGAAGTCGTCCATCGCCAACGTCGGCATTGGTCAGCGTATCGAAAAAGGCGATCGCCGATTTCCGCAACGCCACGATCTTGGTGTCGGTATCGGACGAGGTGGCCTTGTCCTTCATCGACCCCGTCACGTCGAGAACCATCATGACATCGACGTTGGAGATTTCGAGCTTCGCGGTGCAGGCGACGGCCAGGTTGAACTGGGTCTTGCCGAAAATATACATCATCGCAGTCGGCAGGATCGCGCTGGCGGTACCGTTGACGTCGGATTTCTCGGCCACGGAAACAAAGGCAACGTTGCGGCTGCCATAGATGCCCGTGGGGAAGTTGAAGCTGAACATCTTGGTCGCTTCGGCCTTATCGGCGTCGTCATAAAGGCCCGCCGCCATCGCTCGCCGCCCGGCCAGCACGCCGGCGTCGCACGCCTGCTGCAGTCGAAGCTGCGTCATATAGGCGCGGCCGATATCGATGGCCGATCCCACGATGCCGATTACCGGCACGATCGCGGCTGCGGTCAGCATCATCGCGTTGCCGCGTTGATCGCCCAAAAGTTTCGAGGTGGCCGTCCTTAGACAGCCGAAAAAGGTCCCTCGCATGGTCAAAACCCCTCAATCCAGAGGCGCCACCCACCCAGATGCGCGACTGGTAATCTCGCACCTAGAGGGGAACTGCTTACCAAAACGCTAATCGGGGATCGGCAAACCGACCTGGATTCGGGCTTTTGACCCGGATCGGGACAAAGCCGATCACCTCACGGCAAAGGATGCACAAAATATCGCCTTCTGTTATCGGCCGCACATGCCCGCGACTCCAGCCTGGCCGCCCGCCAGCACTCCCCGCCTGTTCGTCGACCTGCCGCTGGGAGAGGGTGCCGCCCCCGTCATCGACGGCCCAGCAGCGCATTATCTGCTCAACGTCATGCGGCTGAAGGTGGGCGATCCGATCCTGCTTTTCGACAATGTCAGCGGCGAATGGCTCGCGATCGTCGCCGATGCGGCGAAACGGGCGCTCACGCTGCGTATCGAACGACAGACGAAGGCGATCGAGCAGGTCCCCGATCTGTGGCTGTGCTTTGCGCCGGTGAAGAAGGCGCGGCTCGACTGGATCATCGAAAAGGCGACCGAGCTTGGCATCGGCCGTCTGCAGCCGGTGATTACCGAACGCACGATCGTCGAACGCGTCAAGCGCGAGCGGCTCGAGGCGCAGATCGTCGAAGCGTGCGAGCAATGCGGGCGCACCGCGCTGCCGATGCTGGCCGAGCCCGTCAAACTGCCCCAGTTCCTGAAAGACTGGCCCGCGGACCGTGCGCTTCTATTCGCCGATGAGGCCGGCGGGGTTCCGCTGGCAAAGGTCGAAGCGCCCGCACCCGCCGCGATCCTGACCGGGCCCGAGGGCGGCTTCACCGATAAGGAGCGCGCCATGCTGACGGCTCACGCAGCCGTGCGCCGCATCGCGCTTGGCCCGCGCATCCTGCGGGCCGAAACCGCAGCCATCGCTGCAATCGGCGTGTGGATGGCGCAGCATGGCGATTGGTCAGGCGACTAGGCTGACCGCATATTCTGTCCCGCCACCGAACAGAATCGCCGCCAAGTCACCGATTTTAACCGGATATTAGCTATGCACGGGGCATAGCGGCGCCATGCAACGGCGGGACCAGAGCCGATACCGCTGGCGTGGGGGCCAGTGTTTGCAGTCTGTGCGAGTATGTCTCATGCTCGTTTGGCTGGCGTTGACGCTTGCCAGCAATCCCGCCGCCGCACAGACTACCACAAGCTACAGCAACACGACGACCGGCACGATCAGCGAAACCGCGACGACGTGCACCAGCCCGATGGTGCGAAATTTCACGGTCGCCGCGAATGCACAGGTCACCGATGTGAACATCGGCGTCCAGTTCACACACACCTACCGAGGAGATGTCCGCGCGACTTTGGTTTCGCCAGCCGGCACGGTGGTCAATTTGATCACCAATGTCGGCACGTCGGCAGACAATCTGAACGTCCTGTTCGATGACAGCGCGGCAGCGAGCATCTCGACGCACACGACGAACGACAACACGGCCGCGGCGCCGCCCTACCAACGCACATTCCGTCCCGAAGGCTCGCTCGCCAGTTTCAATGGACAGGGTTCGGCAGGAACCTGGCAGCTCACAATCTGCGACTCGCTCAATGGTGACAACGGCAATTTTACGCGCACCGACCTGACGCTCGCGACCGTGCCGATCGCACCGTCCGCCGATCTGTCGCTGACCAAGTCGGTCAGCAATGCATCGCCTGCGTCGGGAACCAGCATCAACTATATATTGAGCGTGACCAACGCGAGCGGCTCGGCGCTTACCGCGACCGGCGTGACGGTACAGGATGTATTGCCTGCGGGATTCGCTTTCACCGGCGCGTCGGGTTTCGGCAGCTATAGCAGTACGACAGGCGTGTGGGCAGTCGGCAGCATCCCGCCCGGGACGACGCGGACGCTGACGATCACCGGCACCGTCACCGCCACTGCGGGAGCAAGCGTGACCAATAGCGCCGAGGTCAGCGCGTCGTCGGCCTTCGATTTCGATTCGACGCCCGGCAACGGCGCTGCCGGTGAGGATGATTATGACAGCGCTACCTTTACCGTGTCGGGCACCCGCGTCGCGGGAACGCCGCCGACGCTTGTCTGTCCGGTGGGGACGACCGTACACGACTGGGACGGCGTCAGCTCGGCGGCGGGGACGACCAGCGGCAATTACGCGCTGACCGCAATCGGCACGATGAATGTGGGCATCGCCATCAGCGGCGGAAGCTTCCTGAACAACGCGACCTATGGCGGCCAGTCGCCGACGCGTCAGAATGTCGTCACCGGGGGGTTCAGCCCGGCGCAGTTTTCGATCTTTGAAATTGCCGATTTCACCAGCCAGGCCGGCGCCATCACCTCTACGATCACGCTGCCGACTGCGGTTCCCGGCGCACAGTTTCGCGTGTTCGACATCGACTATGCGGCGGGACAATTCGCCGACCGTCTGACCGTCACGGGCAGCTTCAACGGGGCATCGGTGATGCCGACCTTGACCAACGGAATCAGCAATTATGTCATCGGCAACAGCGCCTATGGCGACGTCACCTCGGCCGACAACAGCGCCAACGGCAATGTCGTCGTGACCTTTTCCGCGCCCGTCGATACCATCACGATCACCTATGGCAGCCACAGCCTCGCTCCGGCCGATCCCGGTCAACAGGGCGCCGCGATCCATGACATCACCTTCTGCCGCCCGACCACCAACCTGACGATCGCCAAGACCAGCAGCGTCGTCAGCGACCCGACCAATGGCACGACCGATCCAAAGGCGATCCCGGGCGCGACGATGCGCTATTGCATCCTCGTCACCAACAATGGCAGCGGCACCGCGACCGGTATCAACGTTGGCGACCCTCTGCCTGCGACCACGACCTTCATCCCTGGCTCGCTGCGCAGCGGCACAAGCTGCGCGGGCGCCACGACGGTCGAAGACGATAACGCGAGCGGCGCCGACGAGAGCGACCCCTTCGGAGCATCGATCGCCGGCACCACCGTGGCCGCGACCACGCCGACGCTGGCGCCAACGGGCACCATGGCGGTTACGTTCGACGTGACCGTCAACTGATGCACGGTCGCCAAGGCTCTCGCGCGCGACTTTGTGCGATCGCCATCGCCGCCGCGCTGACGATCGCGCCGCCGGCCGCGGCGCAGCGCGTGATCGTGAACCCGTCCTTCGAAGCGAACGACCCGCAGGGGCCCGGCGCGGCGAACTACGAAATCTATTCGAACGGGTCCGTCACTGGCTGGGATTCGGCGTCGGGAGAGATCGAACTCTGGGACAGCAACTTCCAGGGCGTCCCCGCCTATGACGGGTCGGTCTTTGCCGAGATGAACGCGAATGTTCCCGGCGCGCTCTATCAGAATATCTGCATGGTCAATGGCGAGTCGATCGGTTGGACCTTTGCCCATCGCGCGCGCTCGGGCGGCCCGGCGACCCAGACCGCGCGCTTCCAGATCGCCAGCAGCACCGGCACGCAAATCCAGTTGCTGGCGACCCAGTCGTCGACGATCAACAATGTGTGGAACGTCAACACGGGGTCGACCACCTACAGCGGCGCATCGGGGGTACAACGCGTCCAGTTCATCACCACCGACGCGGGCAGCTACGGCAACTTCCTCGATGACATCCGCATCACGCTCAACCCCTTCGTCGAACTGTCGACCGCGGCATCGTCAGGGGTCGAATCGATCCCCTCGGCGAACCTCCCCGGCCTGATCGTCAGTGGCACGCTGTTCAGCGCGCGCACGGTCAATGTCAGCATCACCGGCGGGACCGCGACGCGCGGCACCGATTATACGACGCCAGGCGGCGGCGCGAATTTCACCGTCACCATTCCCGCGGGCACCTATCAGAACGTCACCGTCCCGCTCGGCATCCAGATTATCGACGACACCGCGACCGAGGGTAGCGAGACCATCCAGATCGCGCTGAATACCGGCACCGGCTACACCGTATCGAGCACGTCGAGCTGCGGCGGCGCAGCGCGGACCGCCAGCACCTATACGATCACCGACAATGACTCGCCCGTCGTCCTTGCCAAGAACTGGACGAACGGGATCGCGGGCGACGCGGTCGGCCTGTCGATTGCGGGCGGCCTGCTACCGACCGCCGGCAATTCGACCGTCGGCGGCACCACGACCAACGCAACCGCCATCGCGACCCCGGGCAGCACGCTGACGCTGACCGAAGCCTATACGACCGGCGCGGCCGCCAATTACAACAGCAGCCTCGAATGCCGGCGCAACAGCGACAATGCCATCGTCGCGACATCGGGCAGCGGTCTCAGCCGCACCGTCGTCATGCCATCGGGCACCTCGCTCACGTGTAGCTGGACGAACAGCCGCAAGTCGGCGACGCTCGTCGTTCGCAAGACCTGGGCGAACGCCCAAATCGCCAACGCCGTCACCGTCGCGACGAGCGGCTTGATCAACAACGCTAGCCTCTCGTCGGTCGCGAACAGCGCGAACGAGACCGATACCAATGCCGCGGTCACTGTGTACGCCGCCGAGAGCGCCACCCTCAGCGAAACCTTTACCGTGGGCAATGGCGCAAATTATGCGCAGGCGCTCGCCTGCACCGGCAATGCAACCGCGCTCGCCGGCAATGTGCTGATGGTGAACGCCGCCGACACGGCCATCATCTGCACTTTCACAAATACCTATATCGTGCCGCTTTCGATCGCAAAGACCTCACTCGCCTACAGCGATCCGGTGAACGGCCTGACCAACGCCAAATTGATCCCCGGCGGCTTTGCCAATTACAGCCTAACCGTCACCGCACCGTCGGGTACGGCGCCGACGGCGGGCAGCGTGATCGTCACCGATATGATTCCCTCGAATCTCAGCCTGTTCGTTGGCACTTATGCGCCGGGACCCGGCCCGATCCTGTTCGCGGCGGGCAGCAGCGGGCTCACCTATGGCTTCACCAGCCTGTCGAACAATGCCGACGATCTTGAATTTTCGAACAATGGCGGCGCCAGCTGGACTTATGCCCCCACCGCCGATGCCAACGGCGTCGATGACAGCATCACCCATGTCCGCATCCGTCCCAAGGGCGCAATGGCGCCCGGATCGAGCTTCACGATCAACCTCCGCGCCCGTGTGAAATAGGGCGCAGGCAACAGCCGATTGCATTCTGTACCGAACCGTATAATGGCGCGATATGAGCACGCGCACCGCCTCGGACAGCAACGATCCCATCGTCGAAAATCGCGACCAGCTCGCGGTCCCCATGATCAAGGGCGAAAAGCCCAAGGACCGCTGGCGCATCGGCACCGAGCACGAGAAATTCGTCTATCGCACCGCCGATCATCGTGCACCCTCCTATGACGAACCCGGCGGCATCCACGACCTGTTGATGGCGCTCACCCGCTTCGGCTGGGAACCGGTGATCGAGGGCGGCAAGGTTATTGCGCTCGCGGGCAGCGACGGCACCGTCAGCCTCGAACCCGCGGGTCAATTGGAACTGTCGGGCGCGCCGCTCGAAAATCTGCACCAGACCTGCGCCGAAACCGGCCGCCATCTGAAACAGGTGAAAGAGGTCGGCGCCGAACTCGGCCTCGGCTTCCTCGGGCTCGGCATGTGGCCCGACAAGACGCGCGCCGAACTGCCGATCATGCCCAAGGGCCGTTACAAGATCATGCTCGACCATATGCCGCGCGTCGGCACGATGGGCCTCGACATGATGCTGCGCACCTGCACCATCCAGACCAACCTCGACTATTCGTCCGAGGCCGACATGGTGCAGAAATTCCGCGTGTCGCTGGCGCTCCAGCCGCTCGCGACCGCGCTCTTCGCCAGCTCGCCCTTCACGGAAGGGCGGCCCAATGGCTATATGTCGTACCGCAGCCACATCTGGACCGACACCGATCCCGCGCGCACCGGCATGCTGCCGTTCGTGTTCGAGGATGGGTTCGGCTACGAGCGCTATGTCGACTATATGCTCGACGTGCCGATGTATTTCGTCTTCCGCGACGGCAAATATATCGACGCCGCGGGGCAGAGCTTCCGCGATTTCCTGAAGGGCGATCTGCCCGCGTTGCCGGGCGAAAAGCCGCGCCTCTCCGACTGGAACGACCATCTGTCGACCGCCTTCCCCGAAGTGCGGCTCAAAAGCTTTCTCGAAATGCGCGGCGCCGACGGCGGTCCGTGGAACCGCATCTGCGCGCTTCCGGCGCTATGGGTCGGTCTGCTCTATGATCAGAGCGCGCTCGATGCCGCCTGGGATCTGGTCAAGGGCTGGAGCATCGAGGAGCAGCAGACGCTGCGCGATGCCGTGCCGAGCGAAGGGCTCGACGCGCCGGCGCCGGGCGGCGGCACCGTAGGGCAGCTCGCCCACCGCGTCCTCGACATCGCGGCGGCGGGCCTCGCCGCACGCGGCGAGGTCAATTCGATGGGCGACAATGAGGTTGGCTTCCTCGAACCGCTGCGCCGCATCGCCAAGAGCGGCAAGTCGCCTGCGCATGACCTGCTCGATCGCTATGAAGGCCCGTGGAACCAGGATTTGTCGAAGATCTACGACGAATTGAGCTTCTAAGAGACAACAGCGCCGCAAAAGTGCAGCAAATGCGCAACACTGCTGACACGAACGTCAGCGGTGCGCGCTTCCGCGATTGATTGCCGGCGCACGGAAAGCCAAAGAGCCTTTGGTTTTTCCACTCTCCCACCGTCAACTCTGTTTCAGGAAGCTCGCCATGCGCCACTTTCCTTCCACTATCGCTATAAGCATTGCTCTCGCCACGTCGGCGTGGGCGGCCCCCGCCGCTGCGCAGGACGCAGCTCCCGTCGCTGAAGACAGCGGCCTTGGCGACATCGTCGTCACCGCGCAGCGCCGCGAGGAAAGCCTGCAGGATGTGCCGGTGGCCGTCTCGGTGCTGTCGGGCAATACGCTCGATGCGATCACTTCGACCGGTTCGGACGTCCGCGTCCTCGCGGGCCGCGTCCCCAGCCTGAATATCGAAAGCTCGTTCGGCCGCACCTTCCCGCGCTTTTATATCCGCGGCCTCGGCAACACCGATTTCGACCTCAACGCGTCGCAGCCGGTCAGCGTCGTCTATGACGATGTCGTGCTCGAAAACCCGATCCTCAAGGGTTTCCCGATCTTCGACCTCGACCGCGTCGAAGTCCTCCGCGGGCCGCAGGGCACGCTGTTCGGCCGCAACACCCCCGCGGGCATCGTCAAGTTCGACACCGTCAAGCCCGGCAAGACCGGCGGCTATGCGCGCGCCAGCTATGGCCGCTATGGCACCACGCAGGTCGAAGTCGCGGCGGGCGCCGCCGACGACAACGGCTTTTCGGTGCGCCTGTCGACGCTGTTCCAGCATCGTGACAATTGGGTCGACAATGTCGCGACGACCAAGAGCAAGGATCTCGGCGGTTATGACGACATCGCCGCGCGCCTTCAGCTCCAATATGAAAACGGTCCCTTCACCGGCCGCGTGACCGGTCAGGTCCGCATCTATGACGGATCGGCGATCATTTTCCGCGCCAACACGCAGCTTCCGGGCAGCAACAAGCTCGTCGGTCTCGGCGGAGCGGGCACCGAATTCAAGCGCGACGAAGTCTATCAGGACGGGCTGAATTTCCAGAAGCTCAGCACCTATAATGCCGGGCTGAACCTTGAATATGATTTCGGGCCGGTGACCGCTTATTCGATCACCTCCTACTGGAACGGCAATTTCCGCAGCCGCGGCGATATCGACGGCGGTTTTGGTGCGGTGTTCCTGCCCGTGTCGGGTCCGGGGCTTATTCCGTTCCAGGCGCAGAGCCAGGACAATGTGCCGAGCCTCGACCAGTTCACACAGGAAATCCGCATTGCCTCGAACAACAGCGGCGGGCTCGGTTACCAGTTCGGCGCCTTCTATTTCGACGAAAAGCTCGACATTTCGAGCTTTGAGTTCGGCGGCCCGACCGACGCCACCCCGTCGGCGATCGCGATCCAGCGGCAGGACAGCGAAGCCTATGGCCTCTTCGGCTCGGTCAACTACGAGTTCGACAATGGCTTCAAGCTGCAGGCCGGCGCGCGTTATAATCACGACACGCGCGATTTCGTCGCGTCGCGTCCGGTCGAAACGCGCCCCGACTTCGTCGTCAACCCGAACACCCCGGTCCCGCCGCAGGCCGCGCGCGTCAAGGGCAAGCTGCTGACGTGGGACGCCAGTGCGACCTATGAAGCGTCGGACGCCGTCACTCTCTACGCCCGCGTCGCGCGCGGCTATCGCGCACCGTCGGTGCAGGGCCGCCTGACCTTCTCGCGCGTCATCTCGACCGCCGATCAAGAAGAGACGATGTCGTATGAAGCGGGGATCAAGACCAACTTCCTCGACAACCGCGTCCGCTTCAACCTGACCGGCTATTATTTCGACACCAAGGACCTGCAACTCACCGCGGTTGGCGGCACGTCGAACGTAGCGAGCTTGCTCAACGTCGACGCCAAGGGGCATGGCATCGAAGCCGAACTCCAGGCTGCTCCAGCGAAGGGCCTGACCTTCTCGATCGGCGGCGCGTGGAACATCGCCGAGATCGACGATGCCAACGCCTTCGTCGCGGGTTGCGGCTCGGCGACGCCGTGCACCGTGCTCGATCCGCCGCGCGCAGGCAGCCCGGGCATCTTCTCGATCGACGGCAACCAGTTGCCGCAGTCGCCGAAGTTCACGCTCAACTGGACTGCGGGCTATGAAATCCCCGTCGGCGACGGCGCCATCTATGCCTTCACCGACTGGTATTACCGCTCGAAGGTGCAGTTCTTCCTCTATCGCTCGGTCGAATTCTCGGACGACAAGCTGCTCGAGGGTGGCGTGCGCGTCGGCTACAAGACCGATCGCTTCGACATCGCGGGCTTCGTGCGCAACATCACGAACGATGAATCGCCGACCGGCGGCATCGATTTCAACAACCTGACGAGCTACGTCAACGAACCCCGCATTTACGGGCTCGAGGCAAGCTTCAAATTCTGACCCTGACGCCCCTCCCCGTCGCGCCGCGATGGGGAGGGAGCCGGTATGGGGTTGGTAAGCGGACCTTACTTGATCTTCCTTCGTCATCCCGGACTTGATCCGGGATCCCGCTTGTCGAAATCATCTATACAGTTCGCGGAGCAGCGGGACCCCGGATCAAGTCCGGGGTGACGAGAAGAGGGACCGCAACAGCCGGTCGCCAGCTACCGCTTCAGATGAAATAGAACCGGCACGGCGGTAAAGTGCTTTCCTACAATATCGCCCGATGATTGACCCTGTGCGGTTATCAGCCGCAGGGCCATGTCATGGCGATCGAGGACCGCCGCGGCGGGATCGCGCTAAGCCACCGGCCCGACGCGCTCGTCGGGCTCCAGCCGGATCAGCGGGCGCGCCCGCCCCGTCAGCTTCGCAAAGAAGCGCGGGACGAGCGCATGTTCCTGCGCCCAGTTCCAATATCGGGCATAAGCGGGATCGGCGAGGAGATGCTTCTCTTCGGTCTTCGCGCGCCAGTAATAGACGCCGCTGACCAACCCGAGCAGAATGACGTTGCGCGCACCCTCGACCCAGCCGCCCGCAGTGACGAGGAAGGGCAGCGAGCCGACCCACCAGCTAAGATTCTTCGAAATATAGGCCGGGTGGCGCGTGAAGGCATAAGGGCCATGCGTGATGACGCCGCGGTGCGTCAGGTTCGAAAAGCGGATGCCGAACGCCATCGTCGCCCAGCTGTAGATCGCGGTGAGCAGCACGAGCACGATGCCCCAGACGATCAGCAGATTTTCATGCCCCGCCAGCCAATAACCCCAGTCGGAGCCATTGACCTGATAGTCGAGCGGGCCACCGTTCATCAGGATGAAGGGCGGATAGCAGACGAGCGCCGCGACCCACGCCATGCCATAGGGATTGGCGGTGCGGATATGCGCATCGAGAGGTTTCAGCGTCAGTATGTAGCCGACGGTCGCGATATGGACGTCGACCAGATAGAGGAAATTGATCGCCCAAAGGCCGGTCATATAGGGATTGGCGAGCACCTCGCTCATCGGAACCGTGACCAGCGCGGAAAAATTCCCGGGCACGATCGATAGCATGAAGGCAGTGAAAAACCCCTTCACCGCCCAAGCTCGCAGATGATGGCCGATCGCGCGGCCGTCGACGGGCTTGCCCGGCGCGATCAGCCAGCGCCCGAATTGCCAGCAGCCGTCACGCGGTTCGACCATCCGGCGGTCGAGCCACAGCATATAGGGCACCGACACAAGCAGCAGCCATGGCGCAACCGTCTCGAGCAGGTTCATCGAAAAGGCGTAATTGCCCTCCCAATAATAGCGCATCGTTGCATAGATCAGCGCGATCAGCCCCCAGGTCGCCCACATTCCGGCAAGCTTGGTCAGGCTGATGTCGAGTGTCTCGCGCCACGGGCGGCGCTGGCTCCAGTCGATCCCGGTTGACGGATTGCGGTGCACCTTGTCGACAAACACCGACCACAAAACCATCGGCAGGCCGCAGGCGAGCACGCTCGCGATCGCCGAGTTGGGGCCGTTCATCGCGCCGCGATTTCCCCAGTCGATGCCAAGGAAAGCCGCGATGTCCGGGGCGAAGCGCGCGATAAGCAAATAGCTAACCAGACCGGCGAGTCCGACGATGCCCACGCCCGCGCTGACCGCGGAACGCGGACGGGCGGTTACGGGCGCGTCGGCGCCGATTGCCGATTCGCAGGGCTCGAAAGAAGCTGATTTCGCCATGATATTCACCCGCTTAGCGCTACCCGAAAATGGTAAGCAAGCCGTCAATATCATTTACCGATTCGCGCGCGTTTTCCTGCCAAAATGGCGGCGTTCCGACAGTTTGACACCGTTCACCGCGCGATGGTTTCGACTCGGCCCGAGTCGCCCTCCAAAGATTCGCACCACGGTAAAGGGCCTGATAAAGGGCGCATCAATCGGGGCGGAGGGCTCCAATAAAACACAAGATGGGGTCGCCACTTGTCATCGAAAACAACGGGTCTGCGCGAATTGCGCCAGCGGTTTTCTGCGCTGTTTCAGGACCATGAAATCTTTGTTCGCACGCACGGTCACGTTCGATTCCTGCGCGTCAGCGCGGTCTGGCAAAAGCGCGTCGCGCTGATCGCCGGCGCGGTGCTGCTGGCATGGGCGGCGGTCACGCTTGCCGTCCTGATCAACCAGTTGCTCAAGTCCGACGAACGCGCTGCTGTTGCCGCGCAGCAGGCCGAAGCGAGCGCCGCCGAAGCCCGCATTGCCAAATATCGCGACAATGTCGCCGAAACGGCCGCCGATCTCGAAGACCGGCAGGAACAGCTCGAGGAATGGTCGAAAGTCCATTTCGGTGTCGAGCCTGCCGCAGTGACGCCCGAAGCCCATGGTGAAGGCGCTGCGCCGGCTGCCGAGCAGGCGCCGCTGAAGACCTCCCGGCTTGAAACTGGCGCCGTGATCGACCCGAACCTGCCGCCCGAAGCGCAAATTCTCGCCCGCCTCGAAGCGCGGCAAGAGGATTTCGCCAACCGCCTGCTGACTGCCGTCAACGAACGCGCCGCGAAGGCCGAGGGCGCCGTCGCCAAGCTTGGCATGAACCCCGCCGCTTTGATCCGCAACGCCGCGGCCGGACGCGGTGGTCCGTTCATCCCCTATCGCGGCCGCACCGGCCGCGCGAGTTCGCTCGGCAAATCCTTCGCCGCGCTCGAAAGCGCGCTGTTCCGTATGGAAGTGCTCGAACGTACGCTCGTCGCGATCCCGTCGGGTCAGCCCGCGAACGTGCTGATGCTCTCGTCGAGCTTCGGTTATCGCAGCGATCCGTTCACCGGTGCTGGCGCGATGCACTCGGGGCTCGATTTCCCCGGACCGATGGGCACGCCGATCCTGGCCGCCGCGCCCGGCCGCGTTGTCTATGTCGGACAGAAGTCGGGCTACGGCAATGTCGTCGAGGTCGATCACGGCCAGGGCATCCTGACCCGCTACGCCCACTTGTCGGGCTTTACGTCCAAGGTCGGCGCGCAGGTCGCCGCCGGCGAGCAGATCGCCAAAATGGGCTCGACCGGCCGTTCGACCGGCAGCCACCTGCATTTCGAAGTCCGTTTGAACGGCGTCGCGGTCAACCCGCGCCGCTTCCTGGAGGCCAAAGCCGATGTTCTCGAAGTCAAAGACGACGCCCGACAGCGAGTCGGTTCCGTCGCTGCCGTCCGTGGTGCCCGCTAAAATGGCTACGGGCGCCCGCCACACGACCTTTTCGATCCTCGGGTCGGACGTCGTCGTCACCGGCAATGTTTCGGCCAGCGTCGACCTGCATGTCGACGGCAAGATCGACGGCGACCTCAAATGCGCCAATCTCGTCCAGGGCGAGGCGAGCGAGATCAAGGGATCGGTCGTGGCCGAAACCGCGAAGATCGCGGGCCTGCTCGACGGCGCGATCGAGGCGAAGACGCTGATCGTCCACGCGACCGCGCGGATCACCGGCGACGTGACCTATGAAAGCATCACGATCGAAAACGGCGGCAAGGTCGAAGGCAAGCTGAGCCATCGCCGCCACGGCGCCGCTGCGGCGAAAGCTCCGCCGCCGCTCGAAGTCGTCTCAAACTAAGCTCCGGCTTCGGCCGATTTTTGATCTCGGGCCGCGTTTGCGCGGCCCCTTCAATTCGATCTCGCGACCTCGCGGCCGACCGCTCGTTCGGGCATGTCATAATGCCGCTGGACGACCACCTTGTTGCGCCCACCGCGCTTGGCATCATAGAGCGCTTCGTCGGCGAGACGGTATAGCTGCTGGAAATCACATGCCGGCCGGACCTCGGCAACCCCGACGCTGGCGGTTACCAGCCGGTCGCCGACCGTCTCGCTATGATCGCACGCCGCGATCCCGCGCCGAATACTCTCGGCGAAACGGCCGAGAATGATGCCTTCCATCCCGATCGTCAGCAGGCCGAATTCCTCGCCCCAGCCGGGCGACGGTACACATCGCCCCTTCCCAGCGCTCGATCCGCCGCGCGATGCCGCACAGCACGACATCGCCTGCGTCATGGCCGTAGATGTCATTGATCGACTTGAAGCGATCGATGTCGACCAGCAACAGGGCGGCGGGCAGATTGTCCGCCCGCGCGCGTTCGAGCAGCGGCGTCACGCTCTCGACGAAGCCGCGGCGGTTGGGCAGTCCGGTGAGCGGGTCGCGGCGCGCGAGTTGTTGCGCCTGCGCCTCGGCGGTGCGCGCATGGTCGCGTTCGATGCGGAGATGCCCAAGCCGGCGCGTCGCCGCAGCGGCCAGCCACAGCGCCTGCCAAGTCGCGGCGGCAAGGACCAGCAGCTTCGATCCGCCACCCCAGAACCCGTCTTCGACGTCGACGACGTGGATAATCGCCAGCACCGCCATCGGCAGCCCCCACGCCGCGAGAAAGTCGCGCGCCTCGACCGAACCGCGCCGCCATGCCCAGCCGACATAGATCGTCACCACCAGAAGGTCGGCGATAATCAAGAGCCCCAGGATGTCGGCGAGCGAACCCAGGCTCTCGCCGCGGATCATCGCCAGCGGAATCCCCGCCAGCCCGACACCCAAACCGCAGATGAGCGCCGCGGTCCGGAGCGCTTTCGGCGCACTGCCGCGATCGACCGAGGTCGCCGCGCTGATCGTCGCGAGCGCAATGGCGAGGCAGGAAAGAAAGGTGCAGATCTGCGTCGTCACCGTCCCGGCCAAGCCCGGCACCAGCGCCAGATGGATTTGCGACCAGAGCGTACCCCAGAGCAGCATCGTCCCTGCCCAGGCCGCCTGCCATGCCAGATATTGCCGGCGCACGGCAAAGGCGAGCGAGAGGCTGTAAATGCAGCTCACAAGCAGCAGCGTCAGCGCGGCGCCGACCGCGGCCGCCATGCCCGCCGACTGCATCCCCGCCTCGGCCTTCGATACGGTCCGCGCGTGGAGGAATTGATGGCCCGACAGGCGGTCGAAGCGCATGGTCACCGCGGTCAACGCAGC
>Ga0102594_1001316_pt1 | contig 15904 bp, 13 predicted proteins | sample AraplaCol_mLB_r2_2_FD_76863 | JGI IMG/M metagenome (GOLD analysis project Ga0102594, IMG submission 76863) | Arabidopsis root microbial communities from North Carolina, USA - plate scrape MF_Col_mLB_r2 (SPADES assembly) (version 2) | ecosystem: Host-associated > Plants > Roots > Endosphere...
GGCGGCCCCGGTGGTGGCGGTGGCCCCGGCGGTGGAGGCGGCAATGGCCGCTGACCAGGTACTCGCAGCGCTCGCCCCAGACCCGGGCGGCCAGGTGCAACCGCGACCCGATGCGCCCGCGCTGGCACCCCCAGACGTCGCACTGTCAGTCAACGCCGCCCTCGACGCCCTCGCGGCCCTGTCGGGCCACGAGGTCGCGGTGAGCGGCATCCTCCGATTCGAGCCGGAGGGCGCGGCGCTGGATCACTTCCCGCAGGCCGAGCGGCGGGCTGCGCCCTTCGACGCGCCCCGCGAATCGTCGAGCATCTGGCTTTACTTCCGCTCGAGCTGGCTGCAGCTCAACGAGGGCTATCTTCGCAAGCGCACGCAGGGCAAGCCGGTGATCGTGCGCGGAACGCTGAACGGTCCGGCGTTCCACGGCGGCTGCGGCCACCTCTCCGCCTGGCCGGCGGAGATCGTGGCCTACACCGTCGAGCCGCTCTGAGCGGCGCTGCGGCGATCAGTTGACAACGATCTGCCGGTCGCGGATCACCTTGCCCCACTTGTCGAAGTCGGTGCGGATGCGCGTGGCCATGTGGGCCGGATCGCCGTAGGCTGCCGCGGCACCGGCCTTCACCAGCTTGTCCTGCACTTCCTTGTCGGCCAAGATCTGCTTGACCTCGGCACTCACGCGGTCCACCACCGGCTTGGGCGTGCCCGCGGGCGCCAGCAGGCCGCCCCAGGACACGGCGTCGAAGCCCTTGAAGCCCTGCTCCGCGATCGTCTTCACCTCCGGCAACTGCACGATGCGCTGGGGCGAGCCCACCGCGATCGCGCGCAGCTTGCCCGCCTGGATGTGCGGCAGCGCAGCCACCAGGTCGGCATACATCACCGGCACCTGGCCGCCCAGCAGGTCGGTCACGGCCGGGGTGCCGCCCTTGTAGGCGATGTGCTGCATGTCGAAGCCGCCCAGGCCCTTGAGCATCTCCATCGTCAGGTGGCCGAAGCTGCCCGGGCCCGAGCTCGTGTAGTTGAGCTTGCCGCCCTCGGCCTTGGCCTTGGCGATGAGATCGGGCAGCGTCTTCACGTCGGGCATCACCGTGGGATTGACCACCACCACGATGGGCAGGTCGTACACGTCGGCGACGGGTGCGAAGTCCTTGGTCACGTCATAGCCGGCGCCCTTGTACAGGTGCGGCGCCAGCAGCGTGGGCGTGGCCAGCATCATCAGCGTGTAGCCGTCCGGTGCGCTCTTGGCCACGAACTGCGCAGCGATCATTCCGGAGGCGCCGGCGCGGTTCTCGACCACCACCGGCTGCTTGAGGCGCTCGGCCAGCTCCTGCCCGATCACGCGCGAAGCGGTGTCGGTGGGGCCGCCCGGCGGGAAGGGCACGATCAGCCGGATCGGCTTGGTCGGCCACTGCTGCGCGGCCACGGGGCCGGCGGCGAAGGCGGCCAGCGAGGCAAGGGCCAGGCCCAGGGCGTGGCGGCGGCTGAAGCTTGTTGCGAATGTCGTCATGTCTGAAGAATCTCCCTTTTTCCAGGAACTGAAGCGATGAAGGTCTAGACCACGCCGGCCTGCCGCAGTGCGGCGATGGCTTGCGCGTCCAGGCCCAGCAGGTCGCCGAGCACGCGCCCGGTGTCCTGCGACAGAAGCGGCGGCGCGCTGCGCACGGGCATGCGCTCGCCGTCGATGCGATAGGGCGGCGCCAGCACCTGCACGCGGCCCGACGCCGTCTCGGGGTTGGGCATGTCGGCCAGCAGGCCCGCCTCGGCGGTGCGCCGCGACTGCAGCGCCTCCAGCAGGCCCAGCACCTCGCCGCACGGGATGCCGGCGGCGCGCAGGCGCTCCAGCAGCAGCTCGCGCGGGCGGCGGGCCAGCTCGGCGCGCAGCTGCGGCAGCAGGTCGTGGCGGTTCTGCGAGCGGCCCATGTTGGTCGCGAAGCGCTCGTCCGTCGCGAGGTCGGGGCGCTCGATCACCTCGGTGCAGAAGCGCTGGTACTGCGTGTTGTTGCCCACGGTGATCACCAGCGGCCCGTCCGCCGCGTCGAACACGCCGTAGGGCACGATGGACGGATGCGCGTTGCCGAACTTGGGCATGTCGTGCCCCATCAGCAGCGCCTCCATGCCGTAGTAGGCGGTGATCATCAGGCCGCAGTCGTACAGCGCCATCTCGATGTGCCGGCCCTGGCCGGTGCGTTGCTTGTCGAACAGCGCCGCCAGGATGGCCTGCGCGGAGTACATGCCGGTGAACATGTCCACCGCCGCCACGCCGAACTTCAGCGGGCCCTGCCCTTCCTCGCCGTTGAGCGCCATCAGCCCCGCCTCGCCCTGCACCAGCAGGTCGTAGCCGGGCCGCGTGGCCTCCGGGCCGTCGGTGCGGTAGCCGGTGATCGAGCAGTACACCACGCCCGGGTTGAGGGCCTTCACCGATTCATAGTCCAGGCCCATCTTCGCGATGCCGCCGAACTTGAAGTTCTGGATGACCACGTCGCACTTCTTCGCCAGCTCGCGCACGAGGCGCTGGCCTTCGGGCTTCTGCAGGTCCACGCCCACCGACTGCTTGTTGCGGTTGGCGCTGTTGAAGTACGAGGTGTTGCGCGAGCCCACGCGGATGCCCCAGTCGCGCGTGTCGTCGCCGCGGCCGGGGTGCTCGATCTTGATCACTTCGGCGCCCAGGTCGCCCAGCGCCTGCGCGCACATGGGGCCGGCCAGCACGCGCGAGAGGTCCAGCACGCGCACGCCGGACAGGGGCAGTCGCGGGCCGCTCATCGCTTGCTCCTTTGCGCCGCGAAATCGGGTGTCTTCTTGGCCAGGAAGGCGTCGATGCCGGTGGCCGACTCGGCGCTGCCCTGGGCCTCGACCATGAACTCGGCCTCGCGGTCCAGCTGCTGGTCCAGCGTGTTCGACTGGGCCTCGCGGCACAGCGCCTTGATGCGGGCCGTGGCCTGCTCCGGTCCGTCGGCCAGGCGCGCGGCCAGCGCGATGGCCTCCGCATCCGCACCGCCCGGCTCGGTGAGACGGTTGACCACGCCCAGCGCGTGAAGGCGCTCGGCGCCGATGCGGTCACCGGTGAGGCACAGCTCGGTCAGCAGCTGACGCGGCATCACCTGCGAGAGGAAGGCGGTGGCACCGCCGTCGGGCGTGAGGCCGACCTTGACGTAGGCCACCGAGAAAGTGGCGTCGCGCGCGGCCACCAGCAAGTCGCAGCCCAGCGCCATCGACAGGCCCGCGCCGGCGGCGCCGCCCTCGACGGCCGCCACCACCGGCTTGGGGAAGTCGCGCAGCAGCCGGATCAGGCCATGCAGGCCTTCCAGCTTCTCGCGCCGCTGCTCGGGCGTGAGCAGGCGCCGCGTGGCCAGCACGTTCAGGTCGCCGCCGGAGCAGAAGTAGCCGTCGGCGCCGGTGAGCACCACGGCACCGATGCCGGCGTCGCCGCGTGCCTGCGCCAGCTCGTTCGAGAGCGTTTCGTACAGCGTGGGCGAGATGGCGTTGCGCTTGCCTGGCGTATGGATCGCCAGCACCAGCACCGCGCCTTCGCGGCGCACGAGCACGGGGGGAATGTTCGCGCCGCTCATGCCGTGGCCTCCTGGCTCAGCGCGACGTAGCGCGCCAGATGATGGTCCTCGTCGCCGAGCTGGTGATCGATCATGACCAGGCGCTTGGCGTAGTGCGACAGCGGCAGCTCCCAGGTCATGCCGATGCCGCCGTGAAGCTGGATGGCTTCCTCCGCCACGCGCGTGCCGATGCGCCCGACGCTGTACTTGGCGGCCGACAGCGCCTTCTCGCGCACCATGCGATCGTCGGCGTCCACCGCGGCCGCCGCGTTGATGACAGCCGAGCGGGCCTGCTCCACTTCGAGCAGCAGGTCAGCCATGCGGTGCTGCAGCGCCTGGAAGCTGCCGATGGGCACGCCGAACTGACGGCGCGTGCGCAGGTACTCCAGCGTCTCGCGCTTGGTCACCTCCATCGCGCCCAGCGACTCGGCCGCCAGGGCCAGCAGGCCCCAGCCGGTCGCGTGCTCGAGCACCGCGGCGCCCTCGCCCTGCGTGCCCAACAACGCGGAGGCATCGACGCGCACGCCCTCCAGCCGGAGTTCGGCGGCGCGCCCGCCGTCGATCTTGGGGTAGCCGCGCCACGCGACGCCCACCGCATCGCCCGGCACCAGGAACAGCGAGACGCCCTGGGCGTCGCCATCGGCACCGCTGGTGCGCGCCGACACCAGCAGCAGACCGGCCTGCTCGCCCTGCTGCACCACGGCCTTGGCTCCCTGCAGCAGCCAGCCGTCGCCCGTGCGCTCGGCGCGCGTGCGCACCAGCGTGGGCTCGTAGTGCGAGCCCGGCTCCTCGTGCGCCAGCGCGGCCAGCGTGCTGCCGTCGACCAGCCCGGCGATGCGCGCCTTCTGCGCGTCGCTGCCGGCGTGGGCGATGGCGCGGCCGACGAGGAGTGCGCCCAGGAAGGGCTCCACCACCAGGCCCTTGCCCAGGCTCTCGAAGACCACGGCCACGTCGAAGCCGGCGCCGCCGAAGCCGCCCACCTCCTCCGGGAAGAGCGCGCCCAGCGCGCCGATCTCGGCCAGCTGCGACCAGTGCGTGCGGCTGTAGCCCTCGCGGGTGCGGGCGATGCGGTCGCGCTCGTCGAAGGTGTACTGCTCGGCGATGAAGCGGTCCAGCGAGTCCGCCAGCATGCGGCGGTCTTCGGTGTGCTCGAAGTTCATGACTCTTGCTCCCTGCTTGCTCAGAGACCCAGGATCATCTTGGAGATGATGTTCTTCTGGATCTCGTTGGAGCCGCCGAAGATCGACAGCTTGCGGTTGTTGAAGTACTGAGAAGCCAGCGGCGCGGCCTCTTCCGGACCCACGGCCTCGTCGTTGAAGCTTTCGTGCAGCGCTTCCTCGATGAAAGGCTGCGCATACGGCCCCATCGCGCGGCGCGCCAGCGAGGAGATCTCCTGCCGGATCTCGGTGCCGCGGATCTTGAGCATGGAGCTTTCCGCGCCCGGCACGCCGCCGCCGGCCACGGCGGCGATCACGCGCAGGTTGGTGGTCTTCATGTTCTCCAGGTCGATCTCGACCTTGGCCAGGCGCGTGGCGAACATCGGGTCCTCGGCGAGCGGGCGGCCGTTGCGCTGCACCTTGCGGGCGATGCGCTTGAGCTTTTCCAGCGCAGCGACCGAGAAGCCCACGCCGGCGATGTTGGTGCGCTCGTAGGTCAGCAGGAATTTGGCGTAGGTCCAGCCCTTGTCCTGCTCGCCCACCAGGTTCTGCACGGGCACGCGCACGTCGGTGAAGAAGACCTCGTTCACCTCGTGCTCGCCGTCCAGCGTGATGATGGGCCGCACCTCGACGCCGGGCGCGTTCATGTCAACAAGCAGGAAGCTGATGCCCGACTGCGCCTTGGCGTCGCGGTTGGTGCGCACCAGGCAGAAGATCATGTTGGCGTGCTGGCCCAGCGTGGTCCAGGTCTTCTGGCCGTTGACGACGTAGTGGTCGCCGTCGAGCACGGCCGTGGTCTTCACCGAGGCCAGGTCCGAGCCCGAGCCCGGTTCCGAATAGCCCTGGCACCACCAGTCGTCACCGTTCAGGATGCGAGGCAGCCAGTAGTTCTTCTGCGCCTCGCTGCCGTACTTGATGAGCACCGGCCCCAGCATGTTCACGCCGAAGGGCACGATGCGCGGCGCACCCGCCAGCGCGCATTCGTTCTCGAAGATGAACTTCTGCGCCGCGCCCCAGCCCGGGCCGCCATGCTGCCTGGGCCAGTGGTTGGCCAGCCAGCCGCGCTCATTGAGGATGGCATGCCACTGCTGCATGTCCTCGCGCGTCAGGCGCAGGCCGCCCTTGACCTTGCGGGACAGGTGCTCGGGCAGCTTGTCCCTGAGGAACTGGAGCACTTCGGCGCGGAAGGCCTGCTCCTCTTGCGTGAACTGAAGGTCCATCGTGTTCTCCCTGGAATCGTTGTCAGAAGATCTCGAACAGGCCAGCCGCGCCCATGCCGCCGGCGATGCACATGGTCACCACGCCCCACTTCACTTTCTGGCCCGCGGCCTTGCGGCGGCGGCCTTCCAGCAGGATGTGGCCGGCCAGGCGCGCGCCGGTCATGCCGAAGGGGTGGCCGATGGAGATGGCACCGCCGTCCACGTTCAGGCGCTCGTCCGGAATGCCCAGCTTCTGCTGGCAGTAGATGGACTGCGACGCGAAGGCTTCGTTGAGTTCCCACAGGTCGATGTCGTCCACCGTCAGGCCGTGGCGCGCCAGCAGCTTGGGCACGGCGAACACCGGGCCGATGCCCATCTCGTCGGGTTCGCAGCCGGCCACTGCCATGCCGCGGAAGGCGCCCAGCGGCGTGAGGCCCAGGCGCTCCGCCTCGGCGGCTTCCATCAGCACGCAGGCGCTGGCGCCGTCCGAGAGTTGCGAGGCATTGCCCGCGGTGATGAACTTGTCGGCGCCCTTCACCGGCGCCAGCTTGGCCAGCGACTCGTAGGTGGTGCCGGCGCGGTTGCAGGTGTCGTGGTCCACCGTGACCTGCTGCTTGCTGACCTCGCCGGTCTCCTTGCTGGTCACGGCCATGGTGGTGGTGACGGGCACGATTTCCTCGCGGTAGCGGCCGGCCTGCTGAGCCTCGGCGGTCTTGCGCTGGCTCTCCACCGAGAAGCGGTCCTGCGCCTCGCGTCCGATGTTGTAGCGCTGCGCCACCACGTCGGCGGTGTCGATCATCTCCATGTAGAGCGCGGGCTTGCGCTCCAGGATCCACGGGTCCATGCCCGAGTTGCCGTCCTCGCGGGTGCGGATGCCCGAGATGCTTTCCACGCCGCCGGCGATCATGGCCGGCGCGCCATCCATCACGATGCGGCCCGCCGCGATGGCGATGGCCTGCAGGCCCGAGGCGCAGAAGCGGTTCACCGTGGTGCCCGCGATGCTCAGGGGCAACTCGGAACGGATGATGGCCTGGCGCGCGATGTTGCGGCCGGTGATGCCTTCGGGGTAGCCGCAGCCGAGCACAGCGTCCTCGATGAGCGTCGGGTCGATGCCCGAGCGCTCCACCGCGGCGCGCACCGCGAAGCTGGCCAGCGTGGGGCCGGGCGTGATGTTGAGTTCGCCGCGGTGCGACTTGGTCAGCGGCGTGCGGGCGGTGGAAACGATGACGGCCTGGCGCATGAGAGGCTCCTTGATGATGGAAAGGAAAAGCTTCGGGATGAGCGCCGCCCTCCCCGGCTTCAGGGGACTGGGCGCGATGGGAAAAAGGGATCAGCCCTGCGGCTGGTTCAGGCTGGCGAAGTCCTTGCCTTCGGCCACCAGCTTCTCCAGCAGCGGCGCGGGCTTCCAGAACAGCGGGTCTTCCTTGGCGAAGGTGCGGATGTCTTCCAGGATCTTCGGCAGGCCCACCATGTCGGCGTACTTCATCGGGCCGCCGCGATGGCGCGGGAAGCCGTAGCCGTAGAGGAAGGTCACGTCCACGTCCAGCGGACGCAGCGCGATGCCCTCGGCCACGACCTTGGCGCCTTCGTTGACCATGGCGGCCATGTAGCGGCGCATGATTTCCTCGGCCGTGAACTTGCGCGGCACGATGCACTTCTTCTGGCGCTCGGCGTCGACGATGGCCAGCACCTCGGGATCGGGCTGGCCCACGCGGGCGCCCTGCGGGTAGAGGTAGAAGCCGCGGCCCGTCTTCTGGCCGAACCAGCCGCGTTCGCAGACGCGGTCGGCCACTTCCACGTAGCGCGCCTTGGGGTCGCGCGTGGCGGCGCGGCGCTTGCGCGTGGCCCAGCCGATGTCGCCGCCGGCCAGGTCGGTCACCTGGAAGGGGCCCATGGGGTAGCCGAAGCCGCGCACCGCCTCGTCGATCTCGTAGGGACTGGCGCCGTCTTCCATGATGTAGTCGGCGGCCTGCTTGTACACGGCCAGGATGCGGTTTCCGATGAAGCCGTCGCACACGCCGGCGCGCACCGGCACCTTCTTCATGCGCTTGGCCAGGGCGAAGGCGGTGGCCACCACGTCGGCGCTGACCTTGGCGGGCACCACGATCTCCAGCAGCTTCATGATGTTGGCCGGGCTGAAGAAGTGCAGGCCCACCACGTCCTGCGGACGCGAGGTGCTGGCGGCGATGGCGTCGATGTCCAGGTAGGAGGTGTTGGTGGCCAGCACGGCGCCGGCCTTGCACACGCGGTCCAGTTCCTTGAACACGGCCTTTTTCACTTCCAGGTCTTCGAACACGGCTTCGATGACCAGGTCCACGTCCTTGAAGGCGGCGTAGTCGGTGCTGCCGGTGTAGCGGGACATGACGGCGGCCTTGGCCTCGGCCGTCATGCGGCCCTTGGCGACGAGGCCGTCGTAGACCTTCTCGACGTTGGCGCGGCCCCGGTCGATGGAGACCTGGTCGCGCTCCACCATCACCACCGGCAAGCCCGCGTCCAGCGCGGACACGGCGATGCCGGCGCCCATGGTGCCGCCACCGACGATGCCCACCGCGTTCAGCGCGCGCGGCTGCGCGGCCTTGGCTTCGGGCACCTTGGCCACTTCGCGCTCGGCGAAGAAGGCATGGATGAGGCCCGCGCGCTGCGGGCTGTCGATGCAGGCGAGGAAGGCCTCGCGCTCCAGCTTCACGGCCTCTTCGAAAGGCTTGTCCAGGTTGTTCTGCACCGCCTCGACGATCTTCATGGGCGAGAACAGGCCGCGCGACTTCTTCGCGGTGTCGGCCATGGCGGCATCGATGGCGGCCTGCGAGGCGGCGCGGTCGGCCAGGCCCTGCGCGTCGCGGGTGCGGCGCACGCCGGCGCCCTGGGCGAGCAGTTCCTTGGCATAGGCCAGTCCGGCGGCCTGCGCATCCTCGCCCTCGGCCAGGCGGTCGACCAGCTTCAGCGACAGGGCCTCCTTGGCCTTGATGTGGCGGCCGCTGAGCATCAGCTCCAGCGCGGCCTGCGCGCCTGCGAGGCGCGGCGCGCGCACGGTGCCGCCGGCGCCGGGCATCAGGCCCAGCTGCACTTCGGGCAGGCCCAGCTTGGCATCGTTCAGGGCCACGCGGTAGTGCGCGCCCAGGGCGATCTCCAGGCCACCGCCCAGGGCCGCGCCGCGGATCGCCGCGATCACCGGCTTGCTGCAGTCCTCGATGCGGTTGCACACCTCGGGCAGCGAGGGCGGCTGAGGCGCCTGGCCGAACTCGCGGATGTCGGCGCCGGCCACGAAGTTGGCGCCCTCGCCGACGATCAGGATGGCCTTGACGGTGCCGTCCGCGTCGGCGGCCTCGATGGCCTCCTTCAGCCCCCGGCGCACGGCCGACGAGATCGCGTTGACGGGCGGGTTGCCGATGGTGATGCACAGCACATCGCCCTGGCGGGCGCTGCGAACCACGGTGGACTCGGTGGGGGTGGTCATGGGAAAGCGTCTCCTTGCTGGCCCGCAATGGGGCCGTCTCGATTCTTATTCGGTGGCCGCTGATAGACAATTACCCACGTGGTTGACAGACTGTCAACTGCAGATTGACAGTGAATGCGCTAGGCCTCCCATGGATCTGAACTCCCTCTCCCTGCTCGTCGAGATCGTCGAGGCGGGCAACCTCAGCGAGGCGGCGCGGCGCCTGCACATGAGCCGGGCCAACGTGAGCCAGCGGCTGGCGCAGTTCGAGCGCAGCCTGGGGCAGGCACTGCTGCGCCGCACGACGCGGCGCATCGAGCCCACCGAGATCGGCCTGCGCCTGTACGAGCACGGCCGCACCATCCGCAACGAGCTGATGGCCGCCAACGAATCGGTGGCCTCGCTGGGCCACAGCCTGCAGGGCCGCGTGCGACTCTCGGTGCCCAGCGGCTACGGGCAGCTGGTCATGTCCGAATGGCTGATCGAGTTCAAGCGCCGCTACCCGGGCATCGTGCTGGACGTGATGTTCGAGAACCGCGTGGAGGACCTGATGCGCGAGGAAGTGGACATCGCCGTGCGCGTGATGTCCGAGCCGCCGCAGAACCTGGTCGCGCGCGACATGGGCCCGGTGCGCTACGTGGCCTGCGCCAGCAGCGCGTGGGTACGCGAGCACGGGCTGCCGGTGGCGCTGGAAGAGCTGCGGCACGTGCCGCTCATCACCTCGGCGGTGCAGGGGCGGCAGCTGCGGCTGTCGGCCTACCTCGACTCCGAGCGCCACGAAGTGCTGCTGGAGCCCACGCTGATTTCCGAGAACTTCCTGTTCCTGCGCCAGTCCATCCTCGCCAGCCTGGGCGTGGGCATCGTGCCCGACTACGTGTTCGAGTCGGAGCTGCGCGATGGCGAGGTGGTGGCCGCGTTGACCGAATGGCGCCTGTCGATCTTCGGCTCGCACATGTACATGCTCTACATGCCCGGGCGGCACCGCACGAAGGCGATCACGACCTTCATCGATTTCATGCTGGCGAGGTCCAAGGGAGCGGGGCGGCCGGCGCAGGCGTGACCCCGCCCATTGCGCACCACACTACGCGTTTCAATGGCTGCAACGCCATTGTGATTGGTGCAACGCGCGCCTAGAGTCCGCCCCATGCCGATGCGAAGACATCGGAACTTCATGGAGCGGCCGCCGAGCCGCCCTCCGCCCCCGTCAGCTTCCTTCGAGAGACAACCCATGACCCAGCTTCCTGAAATCGTGCGCGAGTTCGAGCGCGTGTCCGCCGAGGTCGTCGCCAAGGCCGCCACCTACCAGGCCGCCATCCTGGCCGACGTGGCTGGCCGCCGCGGCACCATGAACGCCCGCATCTCGCCGGTGCACCACGGCATGGCCGTCGCCGGCCCGGCCTTCACGGTCGAGGTGCGCCCCGGCGACAACCTGATGATCCACGCGGCCATCGCGCTGGCCCGCCCCGGCGACGTGCTGGTGATCGACGGCAAGGGCGACCAGACCGCCGCGCTGATGGGCACGCTGATGCTCAGCGCCTGCAAGAAGCGGGGACTGGCCGGCGTGATCGTGGACGGCGCGATCCGCGACAGGCTCGAGCTGATGGAGCTGGGCTTCCCGGTCTTCAGTGCCGGCTTCAACCCGGCCGGCCCGACCAAGTTCGTGCCCGGCCGCATCAACCATCCGGTGTCCGCCGGCGGCGCCATCGTGAACCCGGGCGACCTGGTGGTGGGCGATGCCGACGGCGTGGTGGTGATCGAGCGCGCCAAGGCACCCGCCATGCTGGCCCTGGCCGACAAGAAGGTGGCCGACGAGCGCGCCCGCATGGAGGCCATCTCGCGCGGCGACACCGCCTCCAGGTGGCTGCCGGCCGCGCTGCGCGCCGCGGGCCTGCTCCAGGAAGGGGAGTCGCTGTGAGCGTCATCCTCGTCACCGGCGCCGACCTGGCGCCCCAGGCCCTGGCGCTGCTGGAAGGCTTCGAGATGGTCTACGCCGGCAAGACGCCCACGCAGGACGACCTGCTGGCCCTGTGCCGCGCCCATGACCCGGTGGCCATCGTCGTGCGCTACGGCAAGGTCGACGCGGCGATGATCGAGGCGGCGCCTTCGCTGCGGGTGATCTCCAAGCACGGCAGCGGCACCGACACCATCGACAAGGTCGCCGCCAGGGCGCGCGGCATCGAGGTGGTGGCTGCCGCCGGCGCCAACGCCGCGGCCGTGGCCGAAGAGGCGATGGCCCTGATGCTGGCCTGTGCCAAGTCGGTGGTGCAGCTGGATGGGCGCATGCGCGCCGGCCACTGGGACAAGGCCACGCACAAGAGCCTGGAACTGCATGGCCGCACGGTCGGCCTGGTCGGCCTGGGCGCCATCGGCCAGCGCTTCGCGAAGATGGCCGATGCGATGGACATGCGCGTGCTGGGCTTCGACCCCTTCGCCAAGGACCTGCCCGCCTTCATCCAGCCGGCCTCGCTGGAGGACATCTGGCGCGAAGCCGACGTGATCTCGCTGCACTGCCCGCTCACCGACGAGAACCGCAACTTGCTGGACGCCCGGACGCTGGCAGGCTGCAAGAAGGGCGTGATCGTGGTCAACACCGCCCGCGGCGGCCTCATCGACGAAGCGGCCTTGCTCGAAGCCGTCCAATCGGGCCAGGTGCGCAGCGCCGGCCTGGACAGCTTCGCCGTGGAGCCGATGACCGCGGGCCATCCCTTCCAGCAGGAGGCGCGCATCGTGCTCAGCCCGCACATCGGCGGCGTCACCGGCGATGCCTACGTGAACATGGGCACGGCCGCAGCGCGCAACCTGCTGGCCGTGCTCGACCGCCGCGCCATCGCAGCCTGAGACCGGAACATCCAGAGATCGAGGCAAACCCACCATGAACTTCATTCCCAAGCTCATCGCGCGCTGCATGGCGGCCACCGCCTGTGCCTTCGCGGCGCTCGGCGCCGCGCATGCGGCCTATCCCGAGCGGCCCATCACCATCGTCGTGCCCTACGCCCCCGGCGGCGCGGCCGATGCCGTGGCGCGCGTCGTGGCGGCCCGCATGGGCGCCAGGCTGGGCACCAGCGTGATCGTGGACAACCGCGCCGGCGCCAGCGGCACCATCGGTGCCGCCTACGTGGCCAAGGCCGCGCCGGACGGCTACACGGTGCTCTACGACGCCACGCCCTACTCCATCAACCCGCACCTGTTCCCCAGGATGCCCTACGCGGCCGACGCGCTGCAGCCGCTGTCGCTGGTGCTGCTCGCGCCCAACGCGCTCATCGTCAAGGCCGACTCGCCCTACAAGACGGTGAACGACCTGGTGGCCAAGGCCAAGGCGCAGCCGGGCAAGATCAACTTCGCCTCGGGCGGCAGCGGCACCGTGCAGCGCCTGGCGTCGGAGCTGCTGCGCCAGCGCCTGCAGCTGGACATGGTGCACGTGCCCTACAAGAGCGGCGGCCCGGCCATCTCCGACGTGATGGGCGGCCAGGTGGACTTCATGTTCGGCACCGTGGCGGCGACCTATCCGCTGATCACTTCGGGCAAGCTGCGCGCGCTCGCCGTGTCCTCGCCACAGCGCTCGCCGCGCCTGCCCGAGGTGCCCACGGTGGCAGAGACCGTGGCCCCGGGCTACGAGGCCTTCGAATGGAACGGCATGCTGCTGCCCGCGAAGACCCCCAGGGACATCGCCGAAAAGCTGCAGCGCGCGGTGGTCGAGGTGCTCAAGGAAGACGAAGTGCAGCAGCGCCTGAAGGACCTGGGTGCGCAGCCCGTGGGCTCCACGCCCGGCGAGTTCGCCGCCTTCCTGAAGAAGGAAGACGCCAAGTGGGGCGAGGTGGTTCGCAAGGGTGACATCAAGGCCGACTGAGCGCATCCTCCATCCGCCATGTTCCTGCTCCAGCCTCCCGCCGTCCGCGAACTCGCCCTCTTCAGCGCCATGCCCGAGGCACTGCGGCGCCCCGAGCGCAGCGCCTGGGCCGACGCCAACCGGGGCGGCGCCATCAGCGACTCCTTCCTCGAAGGCCCGGTCTTCGACGACGCCGGCAACCTGTACGTGAGCGACATCCCGTGGGGCCGCATCTTCCGCATCGATGCGCAGGGCGCGTGGACGGTGGTCGCCGAGTACGACGGCGAGCCCAACGGCATGAAGTTCCTGGACAAGGACACGCTGCTCATCACCGACTACAAGAACGGCCTGATGCAGCTGGACGTGGCCACCGGCCGCGTCACGCCCTTCCTGCAGCGGCGCAACAGCGAACGCTTCAAGGGCGTGAACGACCTGGTCTTCGACGCCGCCGGCAACCTCTTCTTCACCGACCAGGGGCAGACCGGCCTGCACGACCCCACGGGCCGGCTGTACCGCCTCGGGCGCGATGGCCGGCTCGACCTGCTGCTGGACAACATCCCCAGCCCCAACGGCGTCGCGCTCTCGCCCGACCAGAAGGTGCTGTACCTGGGCGTGACGCGCGGCAACTGCGTGTGGCGGGTGCCGCTGCTGCCGGACGGCAGCGTGGCCAAGGTCGGCCAGTTCTTCACCTCCTACGGGCCCAGCGGCCCCGATGGCCTGGCCGTGGATGCGCAGGGGCGGCTGCTGGTGGCCAACCCCGGCCTGGGCCATGTGTGGGTGCTCAACGCGCGGGCCGAGCCGGTGGAGGTGCTGCGCGGGCCGGCCGGGGCCTCCATTACCAACCTGGCCTTCGGCGGTGCGCAGCGGCGCACGCTGTACGTGACCGACTCCACGCACGGCCACGTGCTGCGCGCGGAAATGACCGAGCCCGGCCTGTACTTGGCCCGTCGCTGATCCCCGTCAGGGGTGCCAGCGCGACACCACCGCCGGTGTCGCCTGCGTGCGTCCGCCCGCGAGCGCATACGACAGCTGGTTGGCAGCGTGCACCACCGTCTTCGCGAGCTTCTCCAGCTTGGCCTTGGTGAGCCGTGAACTCGGCCCCGAGATGCACATGGAGCCCAGCAGGCTCCAGTTGGTGCGGAACACCGGCGCGGCAACGCTGGACACCTCGGCCTCGCGCTCCCCTGTCGAGATGTGGAAGCCGCGCGAGCGGATGCCCTCGTACAGCTCGCCCTTGGCGCCGCTGAAGGCCAGGATGACCCGGCCCGGCGCGCCTCGGTCCAGCGGCAGCCGCTCGCCGATGCGCACGTTGTGCCGCACCGAGTGCGGCCCTTCGACACGGGCCACGCAGGAGCGGATGTCGCCCTCGCGCACGTAGAAGGAAGCGCTTTCGCCGCTGAGCCTGACCAGCTCGTGCAGCGCCGGCTCGACCACGTTGTTGACGTCGAAGCCCGCCTGGTAGCGCGCGCCCAGCCAGCCCGCCGCCGGGCCCAGGCGCCACTGGCCGTCCTCCATCTGCACCATGTAGCTGGACAGCGCCAGGGTGCGCGCCAACCGCAGCACCGTGGTCTTGTGCATGCTGCTGCGCCGGCTGAGCTCGGCCAGCGACAGCGACGACTCGCCCACCTCGAAGGCCTCCATCAGCGACAGGGCGCGCGTGACGGCGATCACGCCGCCGCCCTGGCCCTCTTCGGAAGCGTCTTCCCGCTTGTTGCGCATGTTGCACCCCTTTTCGCTGTACGCAACGGCATTGTACGCATCGCAACCCCTATCTACAGTCCGTCTCCAGAGGCGCGGATGCGCCCGTCATCATCCACAGGAGACAAGACCATGCAGATTTCCCGCCGCGCCGCCGTGGCGCTCGCCGTCGGCACCGCCGCCTTCCTTGCGGCCTCCGCCCATGCGCAGAACTGGCCCAGCAAGCCCATCCGCATGATCGTTCCCTTCCCGGCCGGCGGCGGCACGGACATGATCACGCGCGAGCTCACCAACAAGCTCGCGGGCTCGGGCTACACCTTCGTGGTGGAGAACAAGCCTGGCTCGGGCGGCAACCTCGGCGTGGACGCGGTGGCCAAGGCGCCGGCCGACGGCTACACGCTGGTGATGGGCCAGACCAGCAACCTGGCCATCAACCCGACCCTGTACGCCAGGCTGCCCTACGACCCGGTCAAGGACCTCACGCCCGTGGCGCGCGTGGCCGACTCGCCGCTGGTCATCGTCACCGCCACGGCATCGCCCTTCAAGACGCTGGCCGACGTGGTCAAGGTCGCCAAGGAGAAGCCGGGCAGCATCAACTACGCCACCTCGGGCAACGGAACCGTGTCGCACCTGGCGGCCGAGTCCTTCCAGCGCGTGGCCGGCATCACGCTCACCCACATCCCCTACAAGGGCGCGGCGCAAGGCGCCACGGACGTGATGAGCGGGCAGGTGCAGCTGTACGTGTCGACCATTCCCACGCTGCTGGGTCACATCAAGTCCGGCAAGATGCGCCCGATCGCCGTCACCTCGCTCAAGCGGGTGGACGACCTCAAGGACGTGCCGACCATCGCCGAGTCCGGCTACAAGGGCTTCGAATCGGTCACCTGGTTCGGCATCCTGGGCCCGGCCAGGCTGCCCAGGGAGATCGTGGCCAAGCTCAACGCCGACATCAACAAGGCGCTGAAGGATCCGCAGCTGGAGAAGCAGCTGAGCGACCAGGGCGCGGACGTGGCCACCGGCAGCCCAGAGCAGTTCGCCACCCTCATCCGCGACGA
>Ga0102594_1001334_pt1 | contig 15797 bp, 15 predicted proteins | sample AraplaCol_mLB_r2_2_FD_76863 | JGI IMG/M metagenome (GOLD analysis project Ga0102594, IMG submission 76863) | Arabidopsis root microbial communities from North Carolina, USA - plate scrape MF_Col_mLB_r2 (SPADES assembly) (version 2) | ecosystem: Host-associated > Plants > Roots > Endosphere...
GTGCATCGCCTAACGACGTGCAAGACCGGGGGCCAGGTTCGACCGCGGGTGCCTTCTCTTCCAATGAGGAATTCCGGCCTGTCATCATCGAAGGCACCCCCAGCCGCAGCCCGCAATCGAAATCGCTGATCGAGGCGTCGAACCCGCGTTCGATAAAGCTCGATGACACTGTTCACTACATGCGTTCGGACAAGAGCGTGATTCAGTTGTGCGTGCAGGAAATCTTCAGCCTGATTCTTGCGAACGACTCCACGGACGTCTCTGACCGAGTTCCCACGGATCTCCTGGCGGAAGTTGAAGTGCCCACGCCACTCAATCTCTGGGTGGCACTGGACTCTCGCATGCGCAATGATGGACTTCCAATGACGCGCGACGAGGCGATCGTTGCGTTCCTGACACCCGTGGAAGCCAAATTGACCCGCCGCGGTGTTGAACTTCTCGGGCGTGTGTTTAGCTCCGCCGCCCTGGACGCCAGCGGATTGCGGGAGAAGTTGAATCGCAACCAGCGCATGAGTGTGCAGGCCTACGTGCTCGAGGCCTGCGTACGCCACATTTGGATTGCGATGTCCGGTCAAGTCATTGAGGTGGACATGATGACGTCGTTCCGAAGCGGAGACGCTGAGGTTCGAGTCTCCCTGTCCGAATTGAAAGAGCGTGCAGATCAAACAACCAAGATGACTCGCGGTCTCGGCGAACATCGCGTCGCTACCGAGTCTGCCATGGCACGCGACTATGAGGAGCAAACAGGGCTGAAATTTCAGTCTGCCAAACGTCAACCTGGCAAGCCGAAATACAGCACTTCAGAAGCCAAAAGTGAAGCGCGTCAGACGAAAGAGATCATGAAGGGGAAGGACCGGAGGTGAGTGCAGGCGACCGCAATGTGTCGGCGCTGCTGGGCATTCCCGGGACCACGGCAAAGGGCTGACATCTCCATCGCGCATGCATCCCTGCCTCGGTCTTGCAACTGAACAGTTGCGTCACTCAGGATCCGCCCCTCACCCTGGAGATTGCAATGAACGAATCCCCGTCATCAAGCGGCACCACAGCGTATGTCACGCTGCGATGCCCGTGCGCAAGCGCCAAGGCCAAAGAGTCACGCATTGAGCCTGGATCTTCTCAACCCCGAGGTAAGAAACAATGAGAAAGCCGCGACATACAAGCCAATGGGTCGCGCACTTCAGCAAGCTGGACTGTGCCAAAACTCTTAAACGACTGTCGACAAACCTGGGCAGTCCCGTTCTCGACTTGGAAAGCGAGCCGGCAGAGGTGGCGCGCAAGCAGCTCTTGGACAGCTGGGACAGCATCTATATTCCAGGCCCTTTGGAAATCGAGTTGATGTTGGAGATGGTGCAAATCTCCCTTGCGCACGCCTGTCAATGGTACCCAGACGACGAATCGTTTCTTGGCACGATCTATGGCCAGAAGATCTCGATGCGGCCTGCCGTTCCAATCTGCCTGACCGGGCTCTCCGGCGTAGGCAAAAGCGCGTTGAGGCGAGCGCTGGTCTCCATGTTCATGCCTTCCAGCCCTTTCATCTCGGTTGCGCAGGACCACGGCGAATTTCCATGGGTTCCCATGCGCACGGCCCTGATACAGCACGCGGAGAGCCCGAGTGGCGTGCTAAGGGCCTTGGCAGAAAGGGACTTTCCGAACCGATCGCTCGATCGGGCGGTGCTTGATCTGATGTACCGCACGGGAACCTGCTTCAATCTGCTGGACGAAATGCAATCTTTGACTCTTGGGGATACAGCGCGTGCGATGGTAGGTAAGGTGCTGCTCAAGACCTTGAATCTGGGTATCCCCATGCTCTACATTTGCAACTTCAGCCTGGGCCACCGATTGAAGAAAATGCACCATGAGCTTCGTCAGGCTTTTCTGGGCAATCTGCGCGTTCTGCCGCCGTCGCCGCCCACTTCCAAAGAATGGATGGGCTATCTCAAAGCAATGGGAGATGCGGCGCCGGGTGTGTTGGGCTTTGACGTCGGCGCCCACTCGGTTCCGCTTTGGAACTACACCGCAGGACTCAAGAGAAACCTGCAACGTCTCCTTGGGGAGTGCTATCTCGCCGCGCGAAAGGTGGGCAACGCGGAAATTGCCTGGTCCACGGTTGAGAATATTTATGAGAGTCCGCGGTATTTCGCAGCGCGTGAGGAAGTCGAAGCCTTGATGGCGCACGCTGCAACCGGCAAAAAAATCTCCAAGGATTTGATGTGTCCTTTCGACGATGACGTTAACCAAAGCGACTATCACGACGCGCTCCGAGTAGCTCAACGCGGCAGATTCGTCAACAATGTCGGCAGGACTGCCCTGAACGCCGCGGAGGGCAAAGCGCTCGAGAGCTTCAAGCGGGAAGCGGACGGCAAGCCGAAGTCAGTAGCTCGAGTCGAGCCATTGCCAGCGTCTGAACCATCCAAAATGAAAAAGCGTGCTTCCAAACCATTGAATTCATCAGATCTGATCGCGACTGCAAATGCCTTGCTTCAGGCATCAGGTCGCAAGAATGGCTCGTGAGCTCGGCAAACTGCAGGAGCTCCGCCTAGCGTCTCGTACTCACTTCTGTTTTTGCGAGCCCGGCCTGCGAAGCGCGCGCCGTAGCGCGGCGCTGGCATGGGGGAGAAGAAATCGTTCGGACTTCATCTTGGGAAAGCCGGCTTTTTCAAGACCCAGAATGATGTCCCGAAAGGTGAGCTGCCTGTCCTCTTCGGTTTGACGGAGTTGCTGCGCCATCTCGTCGATGCTGCTGGCGAAGCTTTCATCGCTGCTGACCCATGATTTGTCGCGCGCTGTCGCGCTCCTCAATAAGGGAGGGCGGGCGGACATGAACGCGGCGTACACCTCTTTGGCACATGTGCAAAGATAGTTGCCATCCAATCTGGCGACTCGCGTGGCGCCGACATCGCCCCGCTCGCGCCGCTTTACCGCGAACGACCAATTCTCCAGAGCCACGGCAACGCGTCGAGAGTAAATCGCCTGCTTGCGATCGCTCGAGAGCACAGGGTCTTGCCAGAGCATGCGAACGAGATTTGATTGTTTGATGCCTGTTTCCTCGACGATTTTCGCCAAAGGTTCACCAGCTTTGAAGAGCTTCGTGAGCCTCGACCGAGTTCCGGGGCTCAAACGCATGATTGCGCGTTGATCGGGCGCGAGCAACCCAAGTTCCAGAGCCCAAGCACGGGCTGTTTGTGAACTGATGCGGTGCGATTGGCCCACCTCTCGATACGTGCTTCCTCGAAGCATCTCCTCCTTGAACGCGGCTTTCCTTGAGGCCAGGGTGATCGTTTCCTGTACTTGCTGAGACGCTGACACATCGGTCTGCGCCTTGCATGCGTCGCGGTTTAGATGGTCGTGGTACGCGCTGATGAAATCGTTCCATTCCGGAAACAACCAGGCGATGAACAGAACGTGCAACAGAGGCTTGGAAGGCATTGAAAACGGCGAAATCATCTTTTGAATGACTCCACCGGTTCCGAGCATGTGCCTCAGCCAGTCGGGGTCATTCACATGCCGGTTCAGTGGGGCTGCAAAAGCAAGCAGTTCAGCGCTCGCCTCGATCGGCTTGATCCACTTCTCCCGATTCAAAAGATTCAGACGTTGCATGCCGCAGAGGTACGTCCTGCTCAACGCGGCCTTCTCGAATGAGGATCGCCAAGGCAATGCGACGATGCGTTGCGCCGTATCCGCAAGTTTCCTCAGCGATGCCTCGCTGCTCGGGTCCTGCTGTGTAATCGGCACAATGCACGACGGGGACTGCGACAGCTCGGCCGTAGGCAACAGCATGAGTCGGTACCGTTCTACGTTCGCCATGACGACTTCTTTGAGCGGACTTCCGTGAACATTGCAACGATAAACGCCTGGGAGCTGATGGGTCCTGCGCCAATGTGGAAACGGCTCTCGGGCCACGCACTCGTCGCATAGCCGAAGAGGGCTCATGAAAGCAGCCTGCCCATGGTCTCTCAGCCGAACAGTGATTTTTCTGCTTGAATCCAGATCGGCCAACGCCTCAATCGCTCTTTGGGCTACCCGGACATCTAGGAAGGGCAGATAGGCCGGCAGAACGGTGTGCGTGGACAAGATCTGTTCGGTGCTGCCGAAGATCCCGCCAGACTTCTGGGCGAAGTGTTCAGTTCCGCAGGGAAAATCGTGCAGCAAGTAACGCTTCTTCTTTCCGAAGAGTTCAAGCAGGCTCGCATAGTCACTGCCTCCCCCGATCACGTGGTGACGAACATACAGGCTATGCAAGGTTTCGTCTTCAAGCCAGCTCCTGGGTACAGGATGAGAGTGCATGCGCGCAGCGTGACGCCGCGGGTTATCGAGCGGAAGTAGACGGACGTATGTAAGGCGTCCTGGCCGTTCTGGATTGAGTGTTTATCGCGACGGCCAATTCCTGAGACTTGGGTCCGCACCTGCCGTGCGCACTTCGGACTGCACCCGATCAGCTCGCGTATCGGCGTCATCTTTGCTGACACGACTGAGATGGCGGCATCACATGCGAATCGGGGCATTCCATAGATCAGCGGGCCGACTTCCCCCTGGACCTCGGGCAAATGCATCGTATTGGCGAATGAAGCTGTCCCATGTCTGACCCATTCCGGTGAGCGCAAGGAGGTGACAAACAGGGTGCCGCGGCATCCCGCGTACCGTCGTGAGTCGTACCACTTCAGGCTGGTTGCGTCGGGCGATTTCTGGCCAACCCAGGTCGACCGGCGGTGGACTGAACGCGTCGAAGGGGCGGCGCATAATGACAGAGCGATCATCGAAAAGCTTGCGATACAGCCGCGCCAGCACCCACGGCATGAAGGACATTCGATGTCCGTTTTCTCCTGCTGCAATCGCCAATTCCGCATATCTCACCAAGACGACCTCTTCGTCTGGCCGTGATCGAGGCACGGGTATCCAGTAGGCTGCTTCCCGTGCCTTCATACCGAGCCAAGGGGGGGCGGGCGGCGTTGCGGATAGCGCGTTTGCAATTCTTCGCCCAGCTGAGGAGACAGGTCTGCGCATGGCGTCGAGTGAAGGCAGCAGCCAAGGAAAGAGGTTGGGGTGCATCGGTCGTTCCACCAGTTCCATCAAGGGGCAGCGATGCCGCAAGCAGCGATAGACGCCTGGCCACTGATGCCGGCGATGCCAGTAGGCGACGTGGAACGTGGCGACATCACTCTCTGCACAGCGAAGGCACGCCCGCAGCGGGTGGCGAGCAAACACGCCATCAAAATCGCAGTCCAGTGCTTGCCGGAGGCCCCCTGGTGTGCCTGCCAACATCGCAGCGGTCAGTCTCTGCGCTGACAAAGGTGGCATGAATGGTTGATAAAGCGATCGCAGCGTTCGCTCGTGTGCGATCTCTATGGCGCTCCCCAGATGTCCGCCTGCACGCGAGCTGAGTTCCTCCAGCCCCCCTATCTTGCATCCCGAATTTCTTCCGGGCCCGAACAACTCCAGGGCTGAATGTCCGGCATTGACGTTGCCCGACAGGTGGTGATGTCGACTGCACAGGCTGTACAGCGTCTCATCAGGAAGCCACCTGCACGGCGAGTGCAATGGGAAGAGTGTCGATGCCATCAAGATGGTCTCATGGACAGTTGCTGCATTTATCTCAAGGCTTTCCCCTGCTTCGTCGAGGAGACCTTAAAGTTCGCATCGATCTCGCCATGAGATACACGGAGCAGTGCCCGAACTGACTCGAGATGGTCATCGAGGTATCCAGAGCTTCGATACAAGATCGGCTGGACTTCAGTCGAAAGCGGCTCCTGCGGGTTTTCGGGCTTGCTTTCGCCCAGCACGGTGGGCCGAGAGGCAAGGTAATGTTGCGTTGCCCTGGTAGGCATCTGCACAGGCCGGCTGCAGCTGGTCTTTCACAATTTCTCAACCTCAGAGCGCACACGCTCGCATAGGTGGGTTGTTTCTCACTGCGTCGTCGCTACACCTCCCTGCCTGCCTAGAGTGGTTGAGAAAATGGTAGCGACTGTGCCTCTTGACTGCAATATGAGAATGCGGCATATTGCTATCCTGACGTTCTTGGCTGGACTCGTTGCAAAGCATTTCCAGAGCGGCCGGGGGCTCTCAGGCCCGAAAGCGCGGCCGGACAGCGAGCCCAAGAAGTTGATCGCAGCTTTGGGAGGGATCCGGATGCATGGCTCCCGGTTACTGCGAATCTTCGAAAGATTCACTTGGGTACGCCAGCTGAGTCCTCGACCGCGCATCCGTATGAGCCTTTTTCGTTTAACGCGTCGAGGATAGCTTCAGAGGGCTGATTCGAAAGGACATCTGATGGCAGCGATGGCACTGAATGAAAGGAAACCTCGAATCCTTTTCTTCGGGGATCCTCACGGCTGTCTCGACTTTGTGATCGACGCCGTCGGTCGACATGCGCCGGAGGCGATCATTCTTCTCGGTGACATTCAGCCTCGCAGACCCCTTGAGCGCGAGCTGGAGGCGATCCTCGGACGCACCGGGATTTGGTTTATTCACGGCAACCACGACACGGACAGCGACGAGGATTTCGATCATCTTTTCGGCTCCGAACTCGCCCACCGCAACCTGCATGGGCGGGTTCAGGAGATCGCCGGCTACCGGGTCGCCGGTCTCGGCGGTGTCTTCCGCCAAAAGATCTGGGACCCCGCCCAGCCGCCGTCATCGGCGGCATTCCGCTCGCGCGACGACCTGCTCCGGCACGCGCGGCGAGGCCGCGCCACAGCGCACGATGGCTGGCGGGGCGGCTACGCACGCAAGCACCATTCGAGCATCTTCCCGGATGAGATCGACGCGCTGTCCCTGCAGAGCGCGGACATCCTGGTCACCCACGAGGCGCCATCGGCCCATCCTCGCGGCTTTCAGGTGCTGGACGATCTCGCGATCGCGCTGGGTGCCCGGCTTCTGGTCCACGGCCATCACCACAAGACCATCGACTACGTGCGCGACGGGTTGATGGGCGCGTCGGCCCCGTTCACCGCGTTCGGCGTGGACATGGGGTTCTTCCTTCCTTGGCCGCCGATTGCAGGCAACGCGCAAGGAACAAGGTGATGCGGTCGTCAATGTTGTGCTTGCCGAGCCGCAAGCCGCCGCGCCGTCAGTACGGCGCGTCGATGATCTTGACGTTGCGCATGTTCTCAGGCGTGAACCAGCTCAGCTGCGCAGGCTTGACCCGGCCTGCGCGAACGCCCTCGATGTCCTCTTGCTGGCGTTTGCGTTTGAATGCCCAAAGCTCCGCCGCATCGGCGACTTCAATGTCGATGTCGTCACGCCGGGACCGCTCGAGCCCTGGCGAGGAAGCTGTGTTCTTGGATGACATGGCAGACCTGACAGGCGATGGTGTCACGGCAGCTGACCCTTGGCAATGCGGGACTCGAAGCTGCTGGCGAAACGCCAACAAAGCGTTCAAGCGCTTCCTCCCAACTCGCGACATGGTGTACCAGCTCGGTAGCCGCGCTGCGCCGAATGAAAAGGCGGCCACACCATGAAGTCCGGCAGCAACGCCAAGACGGACACGCTGGAGCTCTGGCTTGACTACGACCTCGGTCCACCTCAGCAGATAGGGGTGGTCGCTCACGATGACGGCCGGATCCGCTTCAAGTACACCGAGACCTGGCTTGCCGATGAGAATGCCTTCGCTTTGGGGCCCGATCTGCCGCTCGGCACCGATACGTGCTTTCCACATAGCGCTCTTGCCAACTTTGGCGCACTGAAGGATACCTGTCCGAACTTCTGGGGCACGGTACTCATGCAGGGCTGGGAGATTCTCCAATCCCACAACGAAGGCCGCGATCCCCGCAAGCTCGGGGCGTGGGATTGGATGGTCCAGGTCCAGGACATGACGCGCCAGGGCGCGCTGCGTCTGCGCGTGCCTGGTACGACCGGGTTCATCAATAACGCCGCCGTGCCGGCACCGCCTGTCGCTGAACTGCCTAAGCTCGCTGCGACCGCGCAGGCATTTCAGATCCTCCATATGCGCAGGATGGTTGGCAACGATCCCGTGTGGCAGGCCCTCAAAACGCTGTTCGTGCCGACGACTTCGCTGGGAGGCGCACGGCCGAAGGCCAACTTCCTTGACGCAAACGGGACGCTGTGGATCGCCAAGTTTCCAGCGCATGGTGACTGGCGCGACGTAGGTGCCTGGGAGTTTCTGGTGCACCGGCTTGCGAGGCGCGCGGGGATTCGTGTGCCAGAGGCCAAGTTGCTGCCACTCGGCCTGCGGTGGCGCACCTTCTGCTCCAAGCGCTTTGACCGCATCGATGGCAAGCGTCGCCTGTACGTCTCTGCCATGACCCTCCTGAACAAGGTACCGGGTGATCGCGCCAGCTACCTCGAGATCGCCGAGTGGATCGCATCGCAGGATGCGCAGCATATGGGGGACGACCTCGCCCAACTGTTCCGGCGGGCGGTCTTCAACGTCGCCGTAGGCAACCGAGACGACCACCTGCGCAACCACGGTTTCCTCCGCGAGAGACACGCCTGGCGGCTCGCCCCCGCATTCGACATGAACCCGGACGGCCACAGGAGGACGCACACTCTGTTCCTCGACGATTCGGACGACATGCCAAGTCTCGATACCGTTCTGGCCACGGCGTCGTTCTACGAATTGACCCCGCTCGCGGCCCGCGACATCGTGTCTCAGGTGGTGGAGGTGGTGCGAGGTTGGGAGGTTGAGGCCACCATCCTCGGCATCCCACGATCAGACATTCGCGAAGGCGAGGGCGCCTTCCGCGCGATCAATGGGTGGGTGCCATGAACCTGCCTGATCCATCCGAACTCGACGCTGGCTCCGACGATTCGACCGATGCCTTCTTGCACGGCCCGCTCGGTTCGCACAGTCCACGCGGCCCCCACAGCACTTACCTCCCGCAAGGCCCGCACAGCCCGAACCCTCACGCACTGCATGTCCTGAGCGAGTACCCCGTGCTTCAGGCGCTCGCGCGTGCCCACACCGAGGCGACCCGCCTCGATGGTCGGGCGATAGCCTCCATCTACAGCGCTCACCTGACCGAGATCGACGAACGAACGCTCGACGACCACGAGCGTCAGCTCATGCGCGACGTGGGCGTGGAGCTTGAAATCAGCACTCCGGCGGCGTTGCAGAGACGCTATCCCTACATGTTCCCGCTGGAGGGCGATGAGGGGCGTCGTGCCTACCGCTTTTTCCGCGGCTGGTTCCCGACCGTCGTGGACATGTGCCACCGCATCGACGCCTATCTCGGTGACGACAAGCACGGCTTTCACTGGACTCGATTGCGAGAGAAGTACGGTGAACCCAGCTTGTACTACCTGATGCGCGGGAGAGACGCCGCCCTGATCAGTCGGCGGAACACGAACGCGGAGCGGTTGGGCAGCGAGTCACAACTTGCAGATGAGGAGGGGCCAGATCCTCTGCATCTCCTTGCGTTCATCGGGGAGGTCGAGGACAAGCTGCGCTGGGTCTGTATCGTCTGCGGCGCATCGGCCTCGATCACCAATGACCAGGGCCCATGGGCTTCGCTGTGCAAAGAGCACCGTGCCGAGACCTTCAAAGAGGGGCACGAGGACTGGCGAGGCAGCACCATCTGGAGCTCTGCGGCAGACGATGAATCGGGGGAGGGGTGGATGAATGACCGGCCCCTGACTCACGCATCGTCTCTGCCAACTTACTCCTCATTCCATGAGGTTCGACCGAAGCGTGTCCCGCCGGAACAGCTGCCACTGTGCCTGCGTCTTAAAAGGCAAAGCCAGGAAGCGATCCTGAAAAGCAGCGAGTGGCTTTCAGTCCATCAACTATTGCGCCTGCTCAGCAGGTGCGATCGGGACGAAGCCGACTCGCTTCATGGATGGTGGCTGAACGGCCAGGTCTTCTGCATCGACTTCGACGCGTGGATACTGTTCCCTGCCTATCAGTTCGACGAGCACTGGCGCCCTTGGCCCGTCATCCAAACCATTCTCGTGATCTTCGCCAGCCTGTCGGATTGGCGCGTGGCAGGGTGGTTCGAGTCCACCAATGGCTTCCTGGGCGGCGCACGGCCGCGAGAGCTCCTCGCACTGGATCCAGCCAGGGTGGAAGCGGCCGCTCGCGACCACATGGTGGGCCCTATCCATGGCTAGCGCGCCGGCAGCCGCCGGACTACTGCAGCGGCAGAGGGAGTTTCAAGCCGGAATCCTGCGCGCGGGCAATTGGCTCGAGATGTACGAACTCTGGCCGAGGCTCCCGCCGGACGCCAACATCTTCCTTTTCATGTGGCAATGGCGCTTGGGGGACGAGGTGCTCGTCGTGGAGTTCGAGCGAAGGCAATTTGTCCCTTCGTACGCCTTCGATGAGCATTGGGAGCCTCTGCCAGCCCTTCAGGTGATTGTTCGGATGCTTCGGTGGCACTATTCGTCCTGGCAGATCGCTGGCTGGTTTGAGTCTCCGAACAGCCTGCTGGATGGGGCGCTGCCGCGGTCGCTCCTCGCGCGTGATCCGGCGCGGGTGAAAGAGGCAGCGCGCTCGCAAGCTCAGCGAATCGTCGACCGCAAGCGCGACTACACCGTCAGGGCCTTTGCCAGGGCGGAGTCGCCGAACGACAACGATCCACTCGCACAAGCGCCATTCCGCACACGTCGGCCGCGACTGAGGGGTTCATTGATGAGTGCCTTTGACGAAGCACCGGCGTTGCTCCCAGCGCGCGAGGGAATGTTTCAGGCAGAAATCCTCCACGCGAGCGACTGGATCGAGATGTATGAACTGTGGGCGAGACTTCCGCCGGACGCGGACATCTTCATTCTCATGGCTCAGTGGCGTGGTGGGTACCGGATGTTCATCGTCGAGCGCCACAGAAAGCAATTCCTTCCCCCGTACGCCTTCGACGAGCATTGGGAGCCATTGCCAGCCGTTCATGCGATTCTTCAGTTCCTCTGGCGCTACTCCGCCTGGCAGGTTGCTGGCTGGTTCGAGTCCCCGAACAGCGACCTGGATGGGGCACTTCCGCGCGAACTCCTCGCACGCGATCCGGCCCGGGTGGAGAGGGCCGCACGTCGGCAAGCGCAGCGCATCGTCCGTGGCAACCGCGACTACACCATCGGAACTTTCGCTGAGGCGGCCACATTGAACGATGAGCGTCTGCTTGTCAGCACGCCATCGCCCAGCCGTCGGTCGCAAGCAGAGCGCTGAATCATGAGTGCTGAAGAAACATCGGAGTCGGATCTCCAAAGCGAGAGGGCCTTCCAGGCATTCATCCTGCAAGCGGGTGGTTGGCTGGAGAGGGATGAGCTCGAGAGGAGGATCTCGCCGGATGGCGACGCGTACTTCGTCGTCGCTGACTGGTTGTGGGGCCTGCGGATGTTCTGCGTCGAATTCGACGGGAAGCAGTTCTTTCCGCCGTTCGCGTTCAATGCACGCTGGAAGCCTTTGCCGGCCACGCGCGTGATCCTCGACATTCTCTGGGACTACTCGGACTGGCACATCGCTGGATGGTTCGAGTCTCCCAACAGCTACCTGGATGGCACACGCCCGCGCGAGCTCATCGCGCGCGATCGCGACAGTGTGGAGAGGGCAGCGAGGAAGTACCTGGTGGGGGCCTTGCATGCCTAGCGGCCCCATAAGGATTGCCTTCGTCGGTCGCTTTGGCGCAAGTGTGCTGCACGCACCGTTGGAGGCGCTCAATCACACCCAGGAAACTCTTCGATGAAAATTCTTATCCTTTCAGATCTGCACCTTGAGTTTAATCCCTTCGCGCTCGATGCCGATGTCGACTTCGATGTGGTCGTCCTCGCCGGCGACATTCATTCACCGGGTCGCCGTGCGATTGAATGGGCTGCCGAGACATTCGCCGGCAAGCCGATCGTCTACGTGGCGGGCAACCACGAGTACTACCGTGCGGTGATGCTGGAGGAGATCGCTGAGATGCGGCGACTGGCCGAGGCGGCCGGCGTCCAGTTTCTGGACTGCGACGAAGTCGTGATCGATGGCGTCCGATTCCTCGGGTGCACCTTGTGGACCGATTTCGCGCTTCGCATCGATGACCCAGGCTTTCCCAAGCAGCCAGTGCGCCAGCTGTCGAACCGTTATCGAGCGATGGCGGAAAGCGCGCGCTTCCTCTCGGACTACAGCCACATCTGCCTCGTCGATCCGAAAATTTCGCCTTGGTCATCGAGGTTGCGCGGGGTGCGACGTCTGACGCCGATGGACACGCTCCTGATCCACAGGCGCCAACGCGGCTGGCTGCGACGCAAGCTGAGCGAGCCCTTCGAAGGTCCGACGGTCGTCGTCACCCACCACGCGCCGCATCGGGGCTCTCTCGCTCTCAGGTATGCGCAGGACTGGGTCTCCGGCGCCTTCGTAAGCGAAATGCCGGACGCGTTCTTTGAGGTTCCCAGGCTTTGGGTGCACGGGCACACACATCAGAGCTTCGACTACAACGCGGTCCGATGCCGCGTGGTCAGCAATCCTCGCGGCTACGTGAACTGGCACGGAGACCCCGAGAACCGCGTCTTCAAACCCGGCCTCGTGATCGACGTGCCGACGAGAGGGGATTGTGATGAGCGATGACGCTCCGCGCCCGCATCCGTGCTTCAAGTGGCAGGTGATCGAGTTGCCTGGCGGTGTGCGGCACCTGGTCTACGGCTTCGAGGTATCCAAAGAGATCGTCAAGTGGAACTACGCCGAGGCGGCGTGCCTGACTGCGGACGGCAAGGTGTTCCTGCTTGAAGGCCCGCCAGGCAGCGGAGGTGAAGATGCATTCGTGCTTCCGAACTGGTTGAAGTGGCGCTCCATCACGAAGTGGAAGGAAGTGTCGAGTGAGGTGCTCGCGGCCATCGATGCGGTGCGAAGACCGCGGCCGTATTCTCATCCAGAGTACGGGCGGAACCCCGACTACCCACGGTTCTGATAGCCCTGGCAGTTGCCTTGCGCCGATGACGCTGAGGCGTGCGAGGCACAGTGTGTGTGGACCGCAGCCACGCTTTCCTAGAATCGGCGTCATGAGAAAAACCCGTGTCCTGGTTCTCGCCGGAGGAGCATCTGGCGAGCATGAAGTCTCGGTCAATAGCGCGCGCAGCGTTTTGCAGGCGCTGCCCGAGGAGAGCTTCGATGTCACCAGTGTCGTGATCTCACGCGACGGTCGATGGCTATCCCATGGTGACTCCGCGCGCGCCTTGGAGCGCGGTAGTGCCGACTCCGGCGGTGACACCGTCCTGCGGCAGGCGCGCACTGCAGAGGGATTCGACGTCGTTTTCCCGATTCTTCATGGCCCGAACGGGGAAGACGGCACGGTGCAGGGGATGCTAAAGCTCGCAGGCATTCCATGCGTTGGCTCCAGCGTCCTTGGAAGCGCCGTGTGCATGGACAAGGTCATGACCAAGGCGGTGCTGGCGTCACATGGGATTCCGCAGGTGGCCTATCAGCTCGTCACGAGATCGGAGTTTGCAAGCCGGCAAGCAGAGGTTCTGGCGCGTCTCACCTCGCTCGGCTCCCCGATGTTCGTGAAGCCGGCGAACCTCGGGTCGAGTGTGGGGATTTCCAAGGCGACCAACGAAGCGGAGATTCGAGATGCTCTTCGCCTTGCGTTCGAATTGGACCGCCGGGTCATCGTGGAAGCTGCGACCTCAGGAAAGCCGCGGGAGATTGAAGTCGGCATTCTTGGCAATGACGATCCTCAGGCGAGCCCTGTCGGCGAGCTCACATTTGACAGTGATTTCTACGACTACGAGACGAAGTACACGGCAGGCAAGGCGTCCATGCACATCCCTGCCGATCTGCCGACCGCGATCGCCGAGCGTGCCCAAGCGCTGGCGATCGAAGCTTTCCGCGCGCTGGATTGCGCCGGCTTGGCGCGCGTGGACTTTTTCTACCTTGAGGGTACAGGCGAGCTCCTCGTGAACGAAGTGAACACCATGCCGGGTTTCACGGCGACCTCGATGTATCCAGCCCTATGGTTGGCGGCGGGCTTGAGCTACGCTGACCTGGTGTCGCGCCTGGTCGACCTCTCACTGGAGAAACGCTAGTTCGGCGTTCTCGGCGGCGACGACCCCCGTCAGCTACCGGCCTGAGCTGTAAGTCTCAGCCGAAGAGTATGGTCGAGCATTGAACGCGCAAAGGAGTGGCAGCAACCTAGGCATGGCCACTGCCTGCTATCAACGTTAGCTACCGCGATATGCCTCGAGCATAAACCGCCGGTGCATCAGATGGTCGCCCGTTTCATAGTACGCCAGCTGAGCATTGATGTACGCCTTGATCATCGAGATTCGAAACTGCAGGGGTGGAAGGCCGGCAGAGAGCAGTATCGCGTTCTGGAACGCGCGCGAGGCGCGCTTGTTGCGTCCTCAAATATCTGGAGATAAGAGAGATTGCAAGCCGCGTACAGCGATGCGTCAAAGGCATTCGCCGCATGCCCAAGCCGCCTGAACAGGATGCCTGCTTGCTCGTCGATAAAACTTTCGCTGTCCGGAGGGATGTACGTCGTCCCGCCGATGCGAGCGCCCTTGGTCTTGCGCGTGGCCCCGAGTTCGCTGTCTGGAAGAATCCCGCGCATCAGTACCCGGTGCAACTGCCGCAGGCCTGAAAGGCCTTCGTTCACGAGCTTCTCGGCTCGCTCAAGGAGCATCGCAAACGCGTCGCGAAGATTTACGATCATCTGCGCCTCGATGAAGCTCGTGCCGCCAGCAGTGCGGCCCATTTTCATCGGAGTGATCGCCTCGCCGCGAGTGTATGTATTTCCCTCGATCCGCGCCGACGTGCAAGCGAAGTCGATCGCCGACTCCTCCTTCCAGCGCGGGTTGCTCAGCAAAGACGAAAGCGGGTGGATCTCAGCGCAGAGGCGAAGCTCTGCGAGTTCGTTTTCGCGGAACACTTCGACGCTCTCGAGGTGAGAGGGGGCGTAATCGATGGTCATGCGACCAGTTTTTAGAGCCGTGTCCTGGGTTTGTTTCTGACGGCGTGCAGCTCGCAGACCTGATCCGGCGTTTCATCCATTACGAAGGACGATCCAGTCATCCGTTTCGACGACCTCAGCATCTTCGCCTGCTCGGCCTGATTCTGGCCTGCGAAGCTCGTCCGGAGGTGGGCGCCGGTTCGTCCTTTCCGCTCGCGACGCGAAGCTGCGACGACTCGTCCATCATGAGTTCGGCACCTTGGCGCGATTCAGAACGGGTTGTTGCCACAGCGCCGCCGTTGCCTGCAGTGACATCTGCTGACGATCCAGCTCTCCACGTCCGGTCGGCGACTAAGTGATCGCGTCGCTCGGACGGGACCATTGCGCCAATGCTTACAGCTGCCGTGCGCAGTGGTAGATCCAGAGTTCGGCAGGTGTGTCATCGCGGTCCATGGCGTGTGGACACTCGACGGCGATGCGTGCGCTGTTGGGGCAAGGCAAGCCTCACGTGATGGTCGCCCCGCCCAAGCTGCACATGCCGGGATGCGGCATTTGGGCATCGCTGAACGGCAATTCGTCCGGATCCAAGCGGACCAGTCCACTTGAGCGGTGCCGGGCAACCGAGCGATCAAAGCCACTGCCGTCGGTATGCTTGTGAGCTTGTCGTTCACATCTCCACACGTTTGATTCAGAGTCGAGCGACTGACTCGCGGCCGGCGAAAGAGCAGAAGTCGCGCAGCGGCTGACGTCCAGCGCTTGGGCAAGATTGAATCGCCCCGGATTTTGTGGAGGCTCAACACTCTGAGAGGATTGAGCCATGAAGAAGTCGAACAAGTTTTCACCTGAGGTGCGTGAGCGCGCGGTGAGGATGGTGCAGGAGCACCGTGGGGAGTACCCGTCGCTGTGGGCGGCGATCGAATCGATTGCACCGAAGATCGGCTGTGTGCCGCAGACGCTGAACGAATGGGTCAAGCGCGACGAGGTCGACAACGG
>Ga0102594_1001101_pt1 | contig 15702 bp, 15 predicted proteins | sample AraplaCol_mLB_r2_2_FD_76863 | JGI IMG/M metagenome (GOLD analysis project Ga0102594, IMG submission 76863) | Arabidopsis root microbial communities from North Carolina, USA - plate scrape MF_Col_mLB_r2 (SPADES assembly) (version 2) | ecosystem: Host-associated > Plants > Roots > Endosphere...
AAACATGAAGCTAGTCGTTGCCATTTCATCGCGCGCCCTGTTCCAGCTGGACGAGAGCCATGCCATCTTCGAATCCCAGGGCGTGGCGGCGTATTGCGCCCACCAGCGCGAAAACGAACATGTGGTGCTGGAGCCGGGCCCCGCCTTCAACCTGGTGCGCAAGCTGCTGGCCCTGAACAAGGGCGCGCCCGCATCGCCGCTGGTGGAAGTGGTGCTCCTGTCGCGCAACAGCGCCGACACCGGCATCCGCATTTTCAACTCGATCGAACACTACCAGCTCGACATCAAGCGCGCCGCCTTCTGCTCCGGCGCCAGCACGCACCGCTATGTGGAAGCCTTCGGCGCGCAGCTATTCCTGTCGACCAACCCGGACGACGTGCGCGAATCGCTGGCCCAGGGCCACGCGGCCGCCACCATCCTGCCGTCGCACCGCGAGGACGACAACGGCCAGTTGCGCATTGCTTTCGATGGGGATGCAGTGCTGTTCTCGGACGACTCCGAACGCATTTACAAGCAGCTCGGCCTGGACGCCTTTGCCCGCAATGAAAGGGAAGCCGCGCGCAACCCGATGCCGGGCGGCCCGTTCAAGAACTTCCTCGGCGCCCTGCATGCGATCCAGGCTGCGCATGGCGCGGATGATGCACCGATCCGCACTGCACTGGTCACGGCCCGCTCGGCGCCGGCGCACGAACGCGTGATCCGCACCTTGCGCGCCTGGGATATCCGTATCGACGAAGCGCTATTCCTCGGCGGGATGCCGAAGGGCGCCTTCCTCAAGGCCTTCGGCGCCGATATCTTCTTCGACGACCAGACCATGCACTGCGATTCAGCGCGGGAGTTCGTCCCAACCGGGCACGTCCCCTACGGCATCGCGAATGCCGCTGTCGCCGGGGAAAATTGACAGCACCTGCAGGAAGCTGGCCTCCGGTGCGGCGCTAAGCTCCAGTAGTTCGCCGGTCACCGGGTGCTTAAAGGACATGCAGACAGCCGCCAGCATCAACCGTCCAAAGCCGAAGCGCTCGGCGAAATAGCGGTTATGGCGCCCACGCCCATGATTGGCGTCGCCGATGATCGGATGGCTGATGTGCTTCATATGGCGCCGCAACTGGTGGCGGCGGCCGGTTTCAGGAAACAGCTCCACCAGGCTGTAACGGCTGCTGCTGTAGCCTTCAATGGCAACCGGGATTTCCGTCGTCGCCAACCGGCGGAAGCGAGTCACTGCCTCGCGTATCGGCGCCTCCTCATCCTTGCAGCGGCGGTCTTCCGGCTCCTCCCGCAGCGGATGGTCGATAAGGCCTTCTTCCGGCGCCCAGCCGCGCACCATGGCGAGGTAGCGCTTATGCACTTCGCCCGCCATGAAAGCCTTCCCGAGCACACTGGCTGTTTGCTGGTCGCGCGCAAAGACCAGCAAGCCGGAGGTCGGGCGGTCCAGGCGATGCACGGCGTAGACGTATTCGCCGCCGTTCATCTCGCGTGCATACTGCAAGGCGAATTCGGTTTCATGCGGATCGATCGGGCTGCGATGCACCAGCAGGCCGGCCGGCTTGTGCACCGCCAGCAGCCATTGATCGCGGTAGAGTTCTGTAAGGGGATTCTGTTTCATTGCAGGCGGTATTCTCCCACAAGCACGGACTTGCAAACTTTGCAATCATGGATCACAATCGCCGCACCAACTTGAGGAGCACCTGTGAAAAGCCTGATCGCATGGTTCAAACGCCGCCGCCGCGTGTCGGCCCAGCCGGCACGCACCAATTCACCTGCCGGATGGGTCCATACCGCAAGCACCTCGGACGTCATCATGAATTCTGCGCCGGACGACTACAAGCCGCAGGAGCAATTCCAGCATTCACAGCAAGCCATCCCGGATAGCGTCTGGCAGCCGCCAGCCTGCGATACCTCTTACGTGGACAGCAGCTCCAGTTCTTCCCCCACCATCAGCTGCGACGCGCCGCAGTCCTATTCCAGCCCGGACTCGTTCTGAGTATTGTGCAGTTGGATATGCCGAAACCTTCGTTCACTTGAGCGATGGCTGCGGCGTAGACTGGGCTCCCCGTTATCCCGAGGAGCCCCGAATGCGCTACCCAGCCTTGAATGACTACCTGGATCGTCTTGCGACCGGCGAGACGCCATCCAGCAGCCTGCGCCTAAGCGGCGACGACGAAGTACAGGGACATATCTTCAACTGCTGGCTGGGTAGCGCCTTCCACCCAATCCGCGAACTCGGAAGTGGCAATGTAAGCGGCTATGCCGGCCGCGTTCGAGCCGTCACGGACGAAGACCAGGGACTGCCTTTGTGGACTTACCTCGACGGCGCAGCAAGCGACGACGAATCCGTCGCACTGGACCGCCTGTGCCGCACGCTCCACGCGATCAATTTCTTCAGCAAGGAAACCTTCGATGGGCAAGCATTGCACCTGAATGTGCACGATCGCCTTCTCAGCGCCGTGAGCAGCAACCACGGCATGGCATTCCGCCGTATCCTCGATTCGCTTGGCCTGCCGCTGGACCAGATCGTGCTGCAACTGCCCGCAGTCAATGCGCGCCAGAACTGGATGCTGAACTACGTCGCCGACAACTACCGCCGCAACGGCTTCCGCATATCAGTGAAAGTCGCCACCCCATCCCAGGTGCCGTCCGTGCTCGGCCCCGCACGGGTCGACGCCGTGCGCATCGCCAGCCTGCACGGGGCGGGCGCCGCCGAACTGACACAGGTCCTCGCACAAGTCGCATCGCTGAACGTGCAAGTGCTGGTCAAGGACGACACTCCCGCCCTGCGTGAAGCGGCCGCCCGCACCGGCGCGCAGGTGCTGGTGCAGGACAGCGCAAGACGCGGACCCGACCGCCTCGCTGCCTAGCTTATGGCAGCACCACAAAATTGCCCAGGAATGCGCGCGCCGACGGAGTGTCGAGCCGATAGATCACATTGCTTTGCACGCAGGGCGTATCGCCAGTGATGGTGGTACCAGCCAGCATCTTCGATTCGGCCGTGCCGCTGCCAAAGAAGTTCGGGCCGCCCGAATCGCCGTAGCAGGTGCCGCCATTGCCGACCGCGTTGTTCTGCGACAGCCGCAGCCAGCTATCGTTCAGCGCACCGAAGGCCGACACCGACCATTCGCGCGTATCCTGGTAAGCGATGGTCCAGCCGCCTTTGCCGTCGAAGGTTCTTTCCTGGCCACCGTAGCCGACTGCCGTATAGCTGGTGTTGGCCAATAAACCGTTGGCTTTCAAGGTATCGAACAAGCCCAATGTCGGCAACTGGGCAGGCGCCACACCGGGGATCGGCTGGCCGAACACGATGACGGCAATATCGTGCGGGTCATGCTGCTGCGCGCGGTATTCGGGATGGGCGTAATACTGCCCCATGTACATGAGTGCCGAATTCAGCACCTTGCTGTCGAACGTCACCTTCACCGTGGCCACGCCGGGATTGCAGTGCGCAGCCGTCAGCATGACGGTCGGGCTGATCATGGTGCCGGTGCAGAAGGCGTAAGCCGTGCCCTTGCTGTCGTAATCGACCAATGCCCCAACCTGCGGGTGCTTGCTGCCGTCGGCCTGGCCGTAGGTGATTGCCTGGGCATGGGTGGCCGCCAGCAGGGCCAGCGCTGCAAATGAACACTTCAACATGGTGCGTCATCTCCCTGGAAAGGCCCTCGTGAGGCCTGGTTATGGACGATATTGCATGCAAATCTTGCAATCCGATGCGCCGGCGTGTCAATCCGAACACAGTGCGCACGTTAAGAAGACGTTAAAACGCTGTTTTCTTGCTACGCTCTTGGCCATGCTGCCAATCCTCCCCTACCGCAAACCCCAGTTAGGCCGCGACTACTGGGTGCAGGACGACTTCCTGCCCAACGCCGAAGAAATCGCACAGCGCTGCTACACCCAGGAATACTGGGAACTGGGCGCGCCCTACGCCAACGAGCCCTGGCCCGGCAAGCGCACGCCGAACGCGCTCACACCGGCCGAGATGGAGTATGTGGAAACGTGGGTGAAGAAGGTGACCGGCGCCAAGCGCCTGTGGCAGGAAGCGACGCCCGAAGGCACGTCGCTGAACCACAATTACGCGCAACTGGTCGGCATGCCCGATTCGGGCGCACGCCCGCACACCGATTCGACCAAGCTATGCCGCTATGCCAGCGTGATCTACCTGACGCCGGACCCCGATCCCGATTGCGGCACGTCGTTCTACCGCCAGCGCCAGCCCAACGGCACGCTGGGCGGCAACCTGTGCATGCCGCCTCACGCCAACCTGCGTGAAGCGCTGAAGGTAAAGGGCTTGCCTCCGGAAGCATGGCAGGAGGACGTGCGCGTGGAGAACCGCTTCAATCGCATCCTGCTGTACAAGGCAAACCTGGTGCACTCCGCAACCGGGTACTTCGGCTTCGACCACGCAGACAAGCGCCTGACCGCGGTCTTTTTCTGGATGGCCTGAACGCTGCTAAGCCGACGCGTCCATCAGGTTGGTGCGCAGGTTGACGATCGCCTTTTGCAGCACCCTGAACTCCTCCGGCGACAGCCCGGATGCCTTGGCCGTAATCTCTCGATAGGCGAAAGCCTTTTCACGCAGCTCGCGCCCCGCGTCCGTCAGGGACACGCGCACGCTGCGCTCGTCTTCACTGTCCCGTTCCCGGCTCACGTAGCCCATCGCTTCCAGGCGCTTCAGCATGGGCGTCATCGTGCTCGGCTCAAGGAACAGTTTTTCGCTCAAGCCCTTCACGGTCTGCTTGTCCTCTTCCCAAAGGCAAATGATGGTGACGTACTGAGGATACGTCAGCCCAAGCTGCTCCAGCACGGGCTTGTACACGCGCGAATAAGCCAGGTTAGTTGAGTAAACGGCAAAGCACATGTAATCGCCAAGCCTGGCCCTTCCCTCGTTGGTGTTGTTACTCATATGACATCCCGCCAAAAATAATTATCGAAATAATGATTATCGTACTTGAAAAACGCCGGGAACCTGGATATAGTTATCTCACAAATCATTATCACGATAACTAACTCGGAGAAACAAATGAAAAAACTGATCCTCGCCGCAGCCCTCGTGTTTGCCTTTACCGGCCAGTCGCAAGCAGCCCAAACGGAACTCGCTACCTTCCAGACCATCAAGCAGATCGATGCCGGCCCGCTGAATGTGGGCTATGTGGATGAAGGCCCGGCCAATGGCCCGGTCGTGATCCTCCTGCACGGCTGGCCTTATGACATCCACAGCTACGCCGAAGTGGTCCCGATGCTGACCAAGGCAGGCTACCGCGTGATCGTTCCGCACCTGCGCGGTTACGGCACGACGCGTTTCCGCGATCCGAATGCCGTACGCAACGGCGAACCTGCCGCGCTGGCCGCCGATACGGTGGCGCTGATGGACGCACTGAAGATCGACAAAGCCATTCTGGCCGGCTACGACTGGGGCGCGCGTACTGCTGACATCGTCGCCGCCCTGTGGCCGCAGCGCGTGAAAGGACTGGTATCGGTCAGCGGCTACCTGATCGGCAGCCAGGAAGCCGGCAAGAATCCCCTGCCCCCGAGCGCAGAACAGCAATGGTGGTACCAGTTCTATTTCGCCACGGAGCGCGGCCGCATCGGCTACGAAAAGAACCATCGCGACTTCGCCAAATTGATCTGGCAGACCGCATCGCCGCAATGGCGCTTCGATGACAAGACGTTCGACCGCAGCGCCGCCGCGCTGGAAAACCCGGACCACGCCGCCATCACTGTCCACAACTACCGCTGGCGCCTTGGCCTGGCACAGGGCGAAGCGCAATACGAAGCACTGGAAGCGCGCCTGGCGACCTTCCCTGCCATCACCGTGCCGACCATCACCATGGAAGGCGACGCAAACGGCGCACCGCATCCCGATCCGGCGAGCTACGCGAAGCGCTTCACCGGCAAATACAAGCACCAGCTGATCTCGGGCGGCGTAGGCCACAACCTGCCGCAGGAAGCACCGCGCGCCTTCGCCGATGCCGTGATCGCAGTCGACCATTTCTGATTCCCTCCCAACCAACCGAAAGGAACACACACTATGAACAAAGTTGAAAACGTCCTCTACACCGGCAAAACCCGCACCACCGGCGGCCGCGATGGCGCCGCACGCAGCGAAGACGGCCGCTTGGACATCAAGTTGTCGCCACCAGGCTCGAACGGCCCGGGCACCAATCCGGAACAGCTCTTCGCGGCCGGCTGGTCGGCCTGCTTCATCGGCGCCATGGGACGCGCGGCCAAGGACAAGCGCGTGCTGCTGCCAGCCGATACCGCTGTCGACGCCGAAGTCGACCTGGGCACCAATGAAGGCGGCTTCCAGCTGCAGGCACGCCTCAACGTGAGCTTGCCTGGCTTGGCGCGCGAAGTCGCGCAAGAGCTGGTCGAGACTGCGCACCAGATCTGCCCGTACTCGAAAATGTCGCGCGGGAATATCGATGTGAGCATCAACCTGGTGTAAGCCGATACAAAAGAAAAGGCCGCCCATTGAGGCGGCCTTTCTCCATTGCAGGCGAGGCTTACTGCGCTATGACGGTAAGAGCTTTGGGGGTTGTTCCAGTGAGAACGTAGCCGATGCTGGTAAGCGCGCCGGTGCCGGCATCGATGGAGTACATCATAACGGAGTCATTGCCAGAACTTGTCACGTAGGCGAATTTGCCGCTCGGATCAACGGTAATGGAGTGAGGGGCATATCCCGCGCCAATCGAACCTGCTGCCGTCAGCGCACCGGTGACGGTATTGACGGCGTACATCGATACAGTGGCGCTGTACCAATTCGTCACATAGGCAAATTTGCCGCTGGGATGGACAGCTACGGCGCTGGGACCGTATCCAGCGACGATGGCGCCAACAGGGGAGAGGACGCCCGTGCTGGCATTGATGGTAAACATGGATACATCGTTGCTGAAATTGTTCGCCACAAAGACGAACTTCCCACTAGGATCGACAGTTACGAACTCGGGGCCCATTCCAGCGCTGATGGTACCGATGGAAGAGAGGGCTCCGGTGCTGGCGTTGATGGTGTACATCGTCACATTGTTGCTGCCATAGTTCGCCACATAGGCGTACTTGCCGCTTGGATCGATCGCCATCGAGTAGGCGACCGATCCCGCATTGACGGTGCCGATGTCGGTGAGGACGCCGGTGCTGGAGTTGATGGCGTACATCGACACATTGCTGCTGGTTTCGTTCACCACATAGGCAAACTTGCCGCTTGGGTCGATAGTGATGGCGATCGGATCCGTTCCAGCGCCAATGGCGCCAAGGGCGGTAAGCGCTCCGGTGCCGGAGTTGATCGCAAACATCGACACATTGTTGCTGTTGATGTTTGCTGTGTAGGCGAATTTTCCGCCAGGATCAGCGGCCATGGCGATAGGACCATCTCCTGCGCCGATAGTGCCGTTGGCTGTGAGAGCGCCAGTGACGGGATTAGTGGTGTAGATCGACACATTGTCGCTATTTTGGTTCGCCACATACGCGAAGCGCGGCGTTGGCGCCAGGCAGGTAACGGCCACAGTACTCACGTTGGCAGCAACCGTGCCACTTCCAGCAGTCACGCTGCAGACCTGCGCCGGTACCCGAGGCTGGGTCTTGACGCTGACGGCATAAGAGCCGCCGGTTGCCACCGGCGTTGTGAAGGTGAAGGCACCGCTGGCCGAGATTGCCAGGTCGTTTCCACCATTGTTCTGCAACACGAGGCCGGAGCCAGTCAAGCCGCTGACCGTACCGCCAATGGTATAGCTGTTGGTCGAGCAGGCCACCATAACATTGCTCACGTTTGCGCTGGCAATGCTACCGCTGCCATTGCTAACTGTGCAGGTCTGGTTCGGGCTTGCGGGCGACGTCTTGACTGTGACCGCATAGTTTGCAGCACTTGCCAACGGCGTGGTGAAAGTGAAGCTACCGTTGGCCGAGATGGCCAGGTCGTTTGCGCCATTGTTCTGCAATACGAGGCCGGTGCCCGCCAGGCCGCTAACGGTCCCGCTCACGGTATAGCTGTTGGTCGAGCAAGTCACTACAACATTGCTGACGTTTGTGCTTCCAACGCTACCGAGGCCATTGCTGACTGTACAGGTCTGGTTTGGGTTTGCCGGAGATGTCTTGACGGTGACAGCATAATTTCCTGCACTTGCCACCGGCGTGGTGAAGGTGAAGCTGCCGTTGGCCGAGACGGCCAGGTCATTTCCGCCATTGTTTTGCAAAACTAGGCCACTGCCGGTCAGGCCGTTGATCGTGCCGCCGATCGTATAGGTAACTGGTGGAGTGACATTGCTATTGCCAGAAGGGGCACTGGACGAGCCGCCTCCGCCTCCACCACAGCCCGCGAGAAGGGCCAGGCACAATGCGGCCACTGATGTTCTGATCATTTCCACCAATCTCCCAAAGTTAGCTTTTTGAAAATAGTGAATTATAAGACAGCTAGCCGGGGATCGTTCCGCCTTGTTCGCATTTTCCTCAGCTTGCCAAATAGGCAACGAGACCGTATGATCGTTGCCGTTAAGACAAAAACCTATCTAAAACTCAATGAAACGATTTACTGTATCAGCAATTGTCCTTGCAACTCTTTGTGCATGTGGCGGAGGTGGTGGCACTACAAACAGCAGTTCTAGCGGGACAGGTGCACCTCTCACCCCCACAACCCCTGCCGTTGCCGCCATCAATGCAAGTCAAGCATTCAATAATTTCCTCCAAACTGATCAGACGATCACCCTGCAGTCAAATGATGGTTACTTGGCGACGGCAAATTTAATTGTCAAAGCCGACGAGTCATATCCATTTGTGACCAATGGCAAATCCCAAAGCGTCACGAAAACCAGGGTCGTCCAGCTTCAGCGCATTGACGCCAGCGGCCGCCTGGTGAGGCAGAGTCTTTGGAAGTTCCATCTCGACGCAAATATGATGCCCGTAGGCGTTGCCTACGGCGCTGATAACAACGGGTTTAATGAGTGCGTTTCTGTCGCGAACAGGAACGAGCTTCCGACCTCAACCAATTCGTCCGGCGTGTTCTTTTCAGGCTTGAGCACAACCAGCTACGCGGAGACGTTCCGCGCAGGTACATTCGCACACTATTGCGATCCAACATCGGATTACCCAGCGACTGTTGAATGGTCGGTTGTTGCTGGCGCCCCCAATCCGTATTTCTGCATGACCTTGCCTATGGGGTTCTTGACGTCCAAGGTTCGCATCTGCACTCCGGTTGATAGTGCGGGAAATCAGAGCAAATCGCTTTGGATCCGATCGCTCAACCCCGATGGATCAACTGTGGTCGACTATAAAGACACGTCAGCGAATCGGCCTGTAGAGCAGTTCAGCACAGTTATCAATCCTAAGGACTATTGGTACGGTACTGTATGGCGCCCACTGGATGGCTATATTTATCAGCGTTATGAAGATACGAAATTCTCGTCTGAGCAGGCTTGCCGGGAGCAGTCTGTTATTGACTGGAAAAAGACATGGACTGCTTCGAATATTTCTTGGTCGTGCGTGCACGTAACTTCAAAGTAACGTAGGCCATTTAAGCCCGGTTCAATGCGGGCTGAAACTGATGGGGGCAGATCTTCGGAATCGAAGAGCCTGCCCTCTTTGGCGGAACTCCCGATAGGCTATGAACTGTAGCCCTAAGAAAGAGAATCCCCTTTAGATCCATAGTCTTACCTCTACACTCCCTTCGGTGTCAATCGGAGTTTCCTTGACAGTGGAAAGTGCAATTAACAGGCTGCAGATTGTAAAATTCAATTACAGTCTACATACTGTAACTTTCGAGATTTACAACATTTGTATTGTAAAGACTATTTACAGCCCATATGCTGTAGAAGGAAGCGCATTTACAGAGGTAAAACCATGGACTTCACAATCCAGACGCTCGATCACCTGAAGCCGCTCATCCAAGGTTTCAGGAAGAAGGCAAATCTCACCCAGGCGGCGATGGCTGACAAACTTGGCATTAGCCAACAGAGCTACGCCCAAATCGAATCGAACCTGGCATCGACCAGCGTCGAACGCCTTTCACCATTTTGCGGCTGTTGAACGTCAAGCTTCAGATGACCGACAGCGACCCGGATACGTTGCCAGTGTTCCAGGTGAAGTCCAAATCAGGCACTCGACGAAGATCCATTGGAGCGAAGGACACACCAGATCGCAGCACTGGTCGCAAGGTTTTACCTACGAACGCAAAACCTGGCATGGTGGCAGCCCCTGAAAAAGTAGTAAAGCCCGGCGACACAACCGAGTGGTGATACATGGCGCGACGTGGAATCCAGCGCAGTCTCAACGTTTGGCTCGACGGCACGACCTCCCAGATTTCCGGTCCGGTTCAGACACTATGTGTCAGGTCGAGTTTGAGCCACTACACTTGATGTCTGGTGACCGGTGGCAACCGCCTCATCTCGGACCTTCGAAATTACTATCGAACCCGCCCCTTTGCGGACCTTACCTTATTCGGTCATTTCCAATTTGGATTGTCGCTCGACTTAAACCCATTGAATAGCGTTTCATAACGCCAACCATCGTCAGCGACCAAACTGCAATCGGTAGCGTGCACACGATCATGGAGAAGCTTAATCGGATCTGGAAGTAGTGGAATAGGCAAAGAATCCATGATTCGGCTTGTAGTGTCGGGAAGATCAGGGTATTCCTCCACATATTCCCTCGCCATGAATACTGCTGCGCGGCGCATTTCACTCAAATTTCCGCCACCTGAAAATTTGAGTAGATCGGGCCAGTAAGGAAGCGCCATCATCATGGCAAGAAGCTCGGTGAGATTGGATGCAACAAGCCCAGCTTGTCCTTCTGACGTTGCATAAAGGATCGGCAGACGTTCCACGTCTCCCTCACCATATGCAAGAAAAACTCCCCCACTGCTTTCACCTGCCAGAACAATAAACTTTTCTTTCGGCTCTAAGGTAATCCAGGAATTATCACGAGAGGCGCGGTCGAGGTCGAAATCGAACTGAGACGCAAGGTCATTGATGACCGTCGGAGAACGCCTAATATCGCTAAGAGTGATCATGGGTCGGACAAAAACCGGACGAGTGAAAAACGTGAAAGACGTACATTGTGCTTTTGTAACAGCTATTGGCCGATTCCGGCAATGTCAGCCCGGATTGCCTGTAGGGTTCCATGCGGAAGCAAGTCGAGTGCCATCATTCACTTGAAGGATGTTGTCGATCGCCGCCACTTTTCCTAATGCAGCAGCTACATCAAAGCCCGTTCCTTCGCTTACGGCCAATGCCTCATTGTGCAAGGCATAGGCCAAGTGAGCAGCTATGCGCACATCGATAGGGGCATCACTTCTACTGCCGACGTAGGAGCTCAGTAGCAAGCGAATCTCATAAAGAGCATTCGCTATTAATTGTGCCTGGGTGCGTTCGCTATCCATTAAAACCCTAAGTAAATTCGACGACCGCCTGTGGCCGATCTCGACCGGCCATCGGTCAGGCCGAAGCATTCGATTTCAATAGCCTGCACACTACCCACGCACACAAGCCAAGAAGAACGAAAAATGACGCCTGCATCGAATGCACTTCAATAGTTTGAGGACAGCCCCAAGCGCAGACAGAAATGTTGAAAATTGCCGATAAAACTAGTCCAACGATCAATGCAACTAGCGTAAGTATGAGCAGCAATTTTTTCACAATGCCTCTTCTAACCGGTAAATTGGCAATATAGCATGGGGGCTCGCATAACCCGACGGGCCGCTGTGGCCGTTCTCGCCAAAACTTAGACGGTAGAGATCTGTTCTTCGTACACGGTAAACAGAGTCATTCCCGTGACAGATTCTACAGACCAAGGCTTTTCAGTGTTGACGCGAGCGACGTTTCGCCCCAGCTTATCCAGCCATCTTTCTTCAATCGTACAGTCGATGTGCCCCGGCTGCGGAAACGCGCTTTCGATATTCAGATTGGCCTCACTTACGATCGGCACCTTTTCAACGAATTCATGCCGTACGCCTTCGGCATCGATGAGCGCGCATTCCACAAATCCCGGAAAATGATCATCAACGAACCGCTCGATTTGTACTGCCAATCTATTCATTATATCTACCCGTATAAGCTCTCATTTCTTGGGCGTCTGCAATTGGCCGTAAGTCACCTGGCAGCTACTCATAAATTTTCCCGAGATAGAGAAGAACCGCTAGATCTTTCCATGACGGTCCGACGCCATTACCCCAATCTCGTTGCGCATCAGCACCGGAAATGGCCCCCTCTAAAAATGCGGCAATCGAGCTATTCTGCCAACCATTTGCGCCGCCCCATTGGTATCGTTGCGGGTCCGCTTGTTCGAGCCTCTCTGCGACCTGTCTATCCGCAATCAGCCATTCAACAAATCGGATAAAAGACTCTCGGTCATTCACGGAATCTGGGTCAAAGAATTCTTGCTTCATAAGGGCTGATTAAATTTGTATCGAGCGGCTACTGCCAACTGATTGTACGCGGCCGCATGGATGACCGCCTGGCGCATTACGCCACCGTCCGATGGAGCAAGATCGGGCCGGCTGCAACCGAAAATTCGGATGCTCTGAACCTGGTCAGAAGGCCAGTAAATTGACACAACAAAATAGTTCCGGTTTAGGCGCCCGCGAAACGTGAAAACAGCAAATTCGATAGTACAAACGGCAGGAATAGTACAAATGAAAAAGGCCGCTCGAAAGCGGCCCTTATAAATCCTTGGCGGAGAGAGGGGGATTCGAACCCCCGATAGGCTATGAACCTATACACGCTTTCCAGGCGTGCGACTTAAACCACTCATCCATCTCTCCTGCATTCTCACGCTAATCGCGAGAGGCCCGAATTATAGCAGCGTTTCTGCAGAGTGCAAAGGATTTCTGTTGAAACCGGGAAAACCGGTGTCTGACCCGCAGGGTCAGACACCGTCCGTTCAGGCTTAGGAGGTTTCTTTCAGTTGCTCGAGGATGGCTGGGTTTTCCAGGGTGCTGACGTCCTGGGTGATCGCTTCGCCTTTCGCCAGGACGCGCAGCAGGCGGCGCATGATCTTGCCGGAGCGGGTCTTCGGCAGGTTGTCTCCGAAGCGGATCTCTTTCGGCTTGGCGATCGGGCCGATCTCTTTGCCTACCCAGTTACGCAGCTCGGTGGCGATCTGCTTGGCTTCGTCGCCGGTCGGGCGGGCGCGCTTCAGCACCACGAAGGCGCAGATCGATTCGCCGGTGGTTTCGTCCGGCTTGCCCACCACGGCGGCTTCCGCCACCAGCGGGTTGGCGACCAGCGCCGATTCGATCTCCATCGTGCCCATGCGGTGGCCCGACACGTTCAGCACGTCGTCGATACGGCCGGTGATGGTGAAGTAGCCGGTTTCGGCATTGCGGATCGCGCCGTCGCCTGCCAGGTAGTATTTGCCGCCCAGCTCCTCTGGGAAGTAGCCGGCCTTGAAGCGGTCCGGATTGCCCCAGATGGTGCGGATCATTGATGGCCATGGGCGCTTGACGACCAGGATGCCGCCGCTGCCGTTCGGTACGTCGTGCCCTGCTTCGTCCACGATGGCAGCCATGATGCCTGGCAGCGGCAGCGTGCAGGAACCCGGCACCATCGGGGTGGCGCCTGGCAGCGGGGTGATCATGTGGCCGCCGGTTTCGGTTTGCCAGAAGGTGTCGACGATCGGGCACTTCTCGCCGCCCACGTTCTTGTAGTACCACATCCAGGCTTCCGGATTGATCGGCTCACCCACGGTGCCCAGCAGGCGCAGCGAGGAAATGTCGAAGTTCTTCGGATGCACTTTAGGGTCGACGTCGGAGGCCTTGATCAGCGAGCGGATCGCGGTCGGCGCCGTGTAGAAGATATTGACCTTGTGCTTGGCGATGGTTTCCCAGAAGCGGCCCGCGTGCGGGAAGGTCGGGATGCCTTCGAATACAACCTGGGTCGCGCCAACGGCGGTCGGGCCGTAGGCGATATAGGTATGGCCGGTGACCCAGCCGATATCGGCGGTGCACCAGTACACGTCTTCAGGCTTGATGTCGAAGGACCACTTCATGGTCAGCGCTGCCCACAGCAGGTAGCCGCCGGTGGAGTGCTGCACGCCTTTCGGGGTGCCGGTGGAGCCGGAGGTGTACAGGATGAACAGCGGGTGCTCCGCTTCCACCCATTCAGGTTCGCAGGTAGCAGCCTGGCCTTCGACCAGGTCATGCAGCCAGATGTCGCGGCCTTCGGTCCAGGCGATATTGCCGCCGGTACGCTTGTAGACCACCACGTTCTTGATGGTGTCGCAGCCGCCCATGGCCAGCGCTTCGTCGACGATTGCTTTCAGCGGCAGCTGTTTGCCGCCGCGCAGTTGCTCGTCGCAGGTCAGCACGGCCACGGCGCCGGCGTCGATGATGCGCTCTTGCAGCGACTTGGCGGAGAAGCCGCCGAACACCACGGAGTGGGTGGCGCCGATGCGGGCGCAGGCCTGCATTGCAGCCACGCCTTCAACGGACATCGACATGTAGATGACGACGCGGTCGCCCTTCTTGATGCCGCGCGCTTTCAGGCCGTTGGCGATCTTGCAGGTCTTGTCGTGCAGTTGCTGGTAGCTGACGCGAGTCACCTGGCCATCATCGGCTTCGAAGATGATCGCGGTCTTGTCGCCCAGGCCGTTCTTGATATTGCGGTCCAGGCAGTTGTACGAGACATTCAACTTGCCGTCTTCGAACCACTTGTAGAACGGGGCGTTGTCTTCGTTCAGCGTGCGGGTGAACGGCGTTTGCCATTCCACGTGCTCGCGGGCCAGGCGTGCCCAGAAGCCTTCATAGTCGCGCTCCGCTTCGTCGCACAGCGCCTTGTATGCTTCCATGCCTGATACGGCAGCCTTTTCGACGAATGCCGCTGGCGGCGCGAAAATACGCGATTCCATTGGTCCCTGTTGGTCTGCGCCCTGGTTGGTCATGCTTGTCTCCGGTTAGTGATGGTTTGCTTGCAACAATAGAGCTTGTCGCTTACTGCGCCCTTACATTTTTCAGGGTGCCATTTTTGCCATTTTAATCACATCTTCGCCCTCTGGTACAGGCGGCACTGGCAGCACGCGGTCGACAAGCAATACCAATTTGCGGCGCGTCCATCCACCCAGACCTCGCTCCAGCAGCCAGTGCGAGAACGAGGCAAGCGGGATCGCCAGCAACAGCGCGAGGTAGACCTCATTCCAGCTTCGCGTGTGCAGGTAGTGCTGGTCCAGCCAGCGGGTCAAGACCACTTGGCCAAGAAAATGCGTGAGGTACATCGAGTAGGACACGTTGCCCACCCATTGCAGCCAGCCGGGCGTGCGTAGCGTGACAGTTTTGCTGGCAATGGCCAGCGCCAGCAGCATCAGCGCCAGCGGCCAGCCCCACCCTGCCGGCCCGTGGAATCCGCCCACGCCGGACCAGCCCCACCACAGCACAAAGCCTGCGCTGCACACCACGGCCTGCCAGGCCAGGGGCGCACTGGGGAAGCGCACATCCGGGTTCAGGTACAGCATCCCGACCGCCATGCCGGCCACGAATTCCCAGATGATCGGGTTGGTGACCAGCTGCAGGTATGGTGATTCGAACATCAGGTACTGGCGTACATCCAGCGTCGGGCCGCCTGCCGTCATTGGGAGAAGGACCAGCGTCAGCGCCATCCAGCCCGCGAGCACCAGCCAGCGCAAGCGGCCCGCCAGCATGCTGATGCCGAATACCAGGTAGAAGTACATTTCGAACGCCAGCGTCCACGCCAGCGGGAAAACCAGCCCGAAGAAAGGGGCATCGTTCGGCGTCACCGGGCG
>Ga0102594_1001340_pt1 | contig 15679 bp, 17 predicted proteins | sample AraplaCol_mLB_r2_2_FD_76863 | JGI IMG/M metagenome (GOLD analysis project Ga0102594, IMG submission 76863) | Arabidopsis root microbial communities from North Carolina, USA - plate scrape MF_Col_mLB_r2 (SPADES assembly) (version 2) | ecosystem: Host-associated > Plants > Roots > Endosphere...
CAAAGGCATGCCAGAGCAGATCGGCAAACGAGCAGAGGAAAGGCAACACCTCGACGCGCACGAGCGCAAGCACCGGTAGACCTGCCTTCGCATCGGCAAGCGCCAAGCGCAACAACGCATCGGAGACAGTTTCGTACATGGAGAACCACTTCGGTAAAGCTCTGCAAAAGCCTTCATCGGACCCCCACCCGCTGGCGCTTAGCGGACTTATGAGCTGCTGTTGCGAATGTTGCTTCGTCTTCGGGAAGAAAACATGGGGCGTCGCCGGACGGGGTTGTGTAAGGAAATCCGGGCGCCTCACAACATTTAGCCTGGACTTGCGCTGCATCAATAGCCGCGCGTTCATCGGCACTCAGCAGCAATTCTGCGAATGGTAGTGCTGTTGGTGCTGTGCTACATGCGTCCCGTCAGCAGCAGAACGATCACCACCAGCACGATGATGCCGAGAATGCCGCTCGGACCGTAGCCCCAACTGCGACTGTGCGGCCACGACGGAAATGCCCCAATCAGAACCAGGATCAGGATGATCAAAAGAATGGTGCCTATACTCACGAAAAGCTCCTTGGTTTCTGCACTGCCCCAAGTTATCAAGGCGGCCTATTCCGGTCTGTTCCATACCGCACATACGTCATCGAAGCCGTAGCAAGGTCGCCAGCATTGCCACCACGGCAATCCCCATCATTGCCGTAGCCAGCCAACCCAGGAGCGTCAGCTTCTTCGAGATGGTGAATTGCCCCATGACCCCGGTCCGAGTGGCCATCAGCATGATCACGACCATGATCGGCACGGAGACGACGCCATTGATGACTGCGCTCCAGTACAGCGCCTTGATGGGATCGATCGCGGTAAAGCCCAGAGCCACCCCCAGCAGCGTCGAGATGGCGATGATTCCGTAGAAGCGCTTGGCCCTCATGGGCGCGCGCTCAAGGCTGTTCTTCCATTTGAATGCGCCCGCCATGGCATAGGCGGACGACCCGGCCAGGACCGGGATCGCGAGCAGCCCGGTGCCGATGATGCCGGCGCTGAACAGCATGAACGCAAACTCGCCAGCAATGGGGCGCAGCGCCTGGGCTGCTTGTGCCGAGGTTTGGATCTCGGTGACGCCGTGCAGGTGGAGGGTGACGGCCGTGGTCAGGATGATGAAGAACGCCACCAGATTCGAGAACCCCATGCCGATGCAGGTATCGCTCCTGATGCGCCGAAGGTGTGGCTGCGCTTGCTCGGGCGCTTCGATCAGCGGTCGGGCCAGCGGGTCTGCAAGCTGGTCTTCGACCTCCTGGGACGCCTGCCAGAAGAACAGATAGGGACTGATGGTGGTGCCGAATACGGCCACCACGGTGGTGATGTAATCCGTGCTCCAGGACCCGCTGGGCACCAGCGTGCTGACAATGACCTGCCGCCAGGGGATGTGCACGACGAATGCCGTTGCCACGTACGCCAGCAACCCCAGGGTGAGCCATTTGAGAATGCGCACATAGCGGCGGTAGGGGATGAAGACCTGCAGCAGCAGCGAGACGACTCCGAAGGCGACGGCATACAGTTGCGCCGTACCGCCGACGATCAGCTTCCGCGCCTCGCCCATGGAGGAAACATCGGCGGCTATATTGACCGTGTTGGCGATCAGCAAAAGACCGACCACTGCGTACAGTAGCCACGCCGGGTAGTGGCGACGGATGTTGGTGGCCAGTCCATGGCCGCTCACCCGCCCTATCCTCGCGCTTGCCATCTGGATGCCGACCATCAGCGGGTATGTCAGCAGTACTGTCCACAGCGTGCCGAACCCGAACTGCGCGCCTGCTTGCGAGTAGGTGGCGATGCCGCTCGGATCGTCGTCGGCCGCGCCCGTGATGAGTCCCGGGCCAAGCTTACTGAGCCAGGATTTTTCAACGCTGTGGACACGGGTTGGAGAGTCAAGCATGGCGTCGAGCTTTCCACGTCGTCTGATGGTCGGTGTCAGCGCAACGTGTCGATGTAGGCCTTCTGCTCGGCTGCATAGCAGCCACATGCGGCTACTTCCAGCCCGCGACGGTCGAGTACTTGGAGGTCGCCACGGTGGTACGCAATCAGCCCGCTGTGCTGCAAGGCGTTGGCAGCTACGGTGATGCCCACGCGTCGCACGCCGAGCATGTAGGCCAGGAATTCATGCGTCACGCGAAAGCTGTCGGCGTGGGCGCGATCCTGGCTCATCAGAAGCCACCGGGCCAGACGTGGGCCGATCTGATGGAAGCGAAGGCATCCGGCTGAAATTGTCAGTTGGGCCATCAGCACGTAGAGATAGCGGTTCAGCACGCGTTGCAGCGTCGGGCTGCGCTTGAGTTCCTTTCGGAAGGCTCCAGCGTCGATGCGCCACGCCATCCCCGAGCCCTGCACCACCGCACGCAGGGGCGCCATGCCCACGCCCAGCACCAGTTGCACGCCCAACATGCCCTCGTGCCCGACCATGCCGACTTCGAGTTCGGGACTGCCGTCAGTCAAGGTCAGCAGCGAGATGAAGCCTTCGGTGGGGAAATAGGCATAGCGCGTGCGCTCTCCGGGCGTGCAGAGCACGTCGGCCCAGATCAAGGGAGCAGGTTCGCAGAGAGCGAGGAAGCGCCGCCGGTCCCTCGCGGGAAGCCGTTGGATCAGATGGTTCTCTACGGTGGTCAATCTCACCCTCTGCTATGTTGGCAGTCCGAACGAGTCTGCAATGAGCGCCGGGATTTCACCGTTCGATGGCGCACACAGTGCGCCGGCGTCCGCGGACGCCGGTCATCACTGCCCGCAGCACCTACAACGCGTTCCTGTCCGGCAGAAGCCGGTCGTATTCCTTCTTGACCACCGCGTAGCACTCGCAGGTGCGTTGCTCCAGGCCCCGGCGATTCAGCACCGAAATCCGACCGCGGGCGTAGCGGATCAGCCCGGCCCGCTGCAGCTTGAGCGCCCCCTCGGTCACGCCTTCGCGGCGTACACCGAGCATGTTGGCGATCAGCTCCTGTGTCATCACGAGCTCGCTTCCTTCCAGCCGGTCCAGGCTCAGCAGCAGCCAACGGCAGAGCTGTTGATCCAGAGAATGGTGTCGGTTGCACACCGCCGTCTGTGCCATCTGCGTAATCAGCGCCTGGGTGTAGCGCAGCAGCAGGTGGAGGATGGGAGGGCGCGTGAATTCTTCCTTGATGACCTGTGCCCGCAGCCGGAAGCCCTGCCCCGCGCTCTGCACGACGGCGCGGCTCGGCGTGGATTCGCCACCCATGAACAGCGAGATGCCGACGATGCCCTCGTTGCCAGCCACAGCGATTTCGGCCGATGCACCGTTCTCCATCACGTACAGCAACGAGACGATGGCACTGGTTGGAAAGTAGACGTGGCTCAGTGCGATGCCCGATTCGTACAGCACCTGACCCAGCGGCATTTCCACCGCTTCGAGTTGCGGCCGCCAGCGTTCCCATTCGGCCTCGGGCAGAGACGCCAGCAGTTTGTTTCTTCTCGGGTCGATCGCAACGGACATCGCGTGCTCCAGACGAGCTCTGGAGATTGTTCGGGATCCGAGTTCAGGCGCAGAGCCCCCTTCAGTATAGGTAGCGGTGGCATTTCTTGTGCGCTATCGCACAAATCAGCTTCTCGCGAACGCCCCAGCCGTTCAACCCAAATCACGGTGCCAGGATCGCTGTTTTCTTCCGCGAGCAGGATTTCTCGCTGGCGATGGCCAACGCGCCTTCGCGGGTGATCGCGTGAACATGCACTGCTTCCGTCGCGAATGCTCTCGACCTGAATTGCGTTTCAAGAGTCGCTTCGATCATGCCGCTGGCAACCAGGCGTTTTGCCGCAGCCACATCCGCCGACAGCGTGAGCCACCGGGGCTGCGCCATGCGTTCGAGCCGCATCAGCAATTGAATGTCCATGGCGAGTCTTTTGGGAACAGGGAACGGCGCAGGCGCCGGTCATGGGAGAGCGTGGCGTGGCAGGCAGATCGTGAAGATGCAACCGGTGCCCGGCACATCCCGAACGGTCAGGGTACCGAAGTCCGCCTCCACGCTCTGTCGGGCGATGGAAAGCCCCAGGCCCAGGCCCGACCGGTCGTGGCTGTGTTGACTGAAGGGGGCGAACATCCTGGCGGCGACTCCCTGTGGCAACCCTCCGCAGTGATCTTCCACCTCGATCAGGACGTGCTGGTCGGACTCGCGGATCCTCAAGGCGACATCGGTGCATGGGTGCGTGAACTTGAACGCGTTCTGCAGGAGGTTCCCCAATGCGGCGAGCAGCAACTCGCGATTTCCCTGGATGGCCAGGATCGGGGTGACGGGCGTCACCTCGAAGGCGCAGCCTGCAGCGCCTGCGACGAGTTGGGCCGCGGCTTCGGCTTCCTTGATGAACGCGGCGAGGGAGAACGTCTGCCGCTGTTCTGACGCGGTATTGCGGACCTCGGCGAGCGCCCGGCCGATCAGCTCGCCCATTGCAGACAGGCTGCGCTTCAGCACGGTCCCGGTCGCACCGCCCACGGTCATGTTGCCGAGTTCGAGGGCGTGGATCGCAAGGGTTGCTGTTCCGAGGGCGTTTCGCAGCTCGTGCACCAGGAAACCGAAACGCTCTGCCGCGTCCAGGCTTTGCTGGCGGGCGATCTGCGTGTCGCGCTGGCAGCTGAATTCGGTTACCGCATCGGCAATGGCGTTGTCCAGGCAGCGGTTCAGCGTCCGAAATTCTCCGATGGAGAACGGCACGTCGCGTTCGAAGGCGAGGTCCGTGATCGCCTGGCAAAGGTCGCCATAGTCGTGAACGACCTGGTCGACCGTGTACCCCAGTTGCAGCAGTTCCTTTCCATGGGCTGTGGCGGTCACCCCGATCTCCGACAGGGTTGGTGAATCGCCGCCGGAGGGACCTGAGATCCTCATGCTGTCCGCAGGTTTGTCGTCCTCCTCGGCCGCAAGGGTCCTGATCAGTTGCTCGAGGAACATCGGGATGCCGTTTGCCAGCTGCTGTTCGGTGGCGGCGCGCCGTGGTCTGCGTGCAACCTTCGATTTGCACCTTGAAACCAGCTCTTCCCGGTTGTTGGTGAGAAAGTTGCGCATGTTCCGAGACCTCGATGGCTTTCGCCGGGTTCATCGATGAATGTCGCCCGACTTGCTTCTCGGGCGTACCAGTCCATCTTTACCTGCGCGAGAAAGTTTCATCTGTGCGGCATCGAACATAGTCCGATCTGACGACGCGCCCCAGGAGCACAGGCCATGTCCGGGACTAGGAGCGCGAACGAAGAGACGATGAGCACCCGACGGAGAAATTGACCACTGCGGTCTTTTCTGCGTTTCATTCACTCCAAGGGAGTCGTCACGGAGTACACACTGCCATCACTGCTGCTTGCCATTGAGCGCGCCCCAAGCTTGCTCAAAGCAGCAATGGAAAGCTCCTGGATTCAAGGCCCCGAGGACTGGCTCGCGATCGATCGCCTTTGAGGAAGGTGGCAGCCTCTCTATAGAAGGCCTTTGTCCGTCGCGTAACTCACAGCCTGCGCGCGCGTGTGGACCTGCAGCTTGCGGTAGATGCTTTTTATGTGGACGTTTGACCTGCCCCCTCTTGCCATGCCATTCATAACGAGGAAGTCCGGGGTTGCAAGATTAATTGATCTCGGTGGTGTTTGAGCTGGGCCGAGCTGCATCGCCAGCGCGCTGGCGATGCAGCTCGGCGAACTTGGCTGGCGGCATGCGATTGCAACTGCTGTGCGGCCTGACCTCGTTGTAGTCCTGCCGCCAGGCGGTGATGGCCGACCTGGCCTGCACCAGCGTCTCGAACCACTGCTCGTTCAGGCACTCGTCCCTGAATTTGCCGTTGAAGCTCTCGATGTAGCCGTTCTGCATGGGTCGCCCGGGCTCGATAAGGATGTGGCGGATGCCATGGGTCTGGGCCCAACCCATGAAGGCGCGACTGGTGAACTCGGGGCCGTTGTCCGTGCGCACGGCCAGCGGATAGCCTCTGAAGACCGCCGCCTGGTCCAGCAGCCGCGTCACGTACTGCCCAGAGATGCCCCAGTCCACCGAGATGCTCACGCACTCGCGGCTGAAGTCGTCGGCCACCGTCAGGCACTTGATGCGCCGCCCGGTGCTCAGGCTGTCGCTGACGAAGTCCATGCTCCAGACCTCATTGACCGTCCTGGCCAGTTGCAGCGGCACGCGCTCGCTGACGGGCCGCTTGGCCTTCTTGCGCTTGCGCACGGCCAGGTTGGCCGCGCTGTAGAGCCGGTAGACCTTCTTGTGGTTCACGCCGGGGAAATGCGGGCGCAGCATGTCGTGGATGCGCCGATAGCCGAAGCGCCGGCGCACATGCGCGATCTCGACGATCTTGCTGCTGAGCTCCTGGGTCATGGCATCGATCTCAGGTGGGTTGCGCCAACTGTCGCGTGAGAGCCCCACAAGCCTGCACGCCCGTCGCTCGCTCAGATCGCATTGCTCGATCATGGTGGCGATGGCGGCACGCTTGGCCTGTGGGGCTAACGCTTTACCCCGAAGGCGGTGTTCAGCGCGTGGATGTCCAGGTGGGCTTCGGCCAACAGCTTTTTGAGCTTGTTGTTCTCCGCCTCCAGTTCACGCAGTCGCCTCGCATCGGGCACCTCCATGCCACCGTACTTGGCTCGCCACTTGTAGAAGGTGGCGTCGCTGAAGCCGCCCTTGCGGCACAGCTCCTTGATCGGCAGGCCGGCCTCGGCCTGCTTGATGAAACCGATGATCTGCTCCTCGGTGTATCTGCTCTTTCTCATGTCCGTCATTCTCCAAGTTGACGGACTTCGCTGCCATTACGCTGGTACGGCCGGGAGGGGGCAGGTCACGTTGACAGTTTGCGGGCTGATCCTGAGCTGTTTGGCGATAGCGGCGCCGACGTTCCCGAGCGCTACAAGCCGCAGCACATCCAGTTCTCGTTCGGTCAATATTGCCCGGTCAGTCGGTGACTGAATGGGAGTGCCATTGGCGCGCGAGCGGTTCAGGTGTCCGAGCAACCTGCGGGCCAGGGTCGGAGTGACGGCGGCTCCGCCGTTGACCACGTGCAAGACAGCCTGTGCGTAGCTCTGCAGCCACGCGGCCTGGACCAGGTAGCCAGAGGCTCCGAGCTCAAACGCATGCAGGGCCTGAGCCTCGTCAAGGTGCGCTGAAATGGCGATGACTTCGGGCGCACTGCGATGCTTCCTGGCCTCTTCAATCAGTTCGAAACCGCTGCCGTCCACGAGACAAACGTCCACCATCAACACCTCGAATTCGTGGCGCATCAACAAGCGTCGCCCTTCGCGCAAGGTGTTCGCCTGGTTTTCGAGCTGGATGCGACGATCGTCAAGCAACTCCTGCGCGATCACGTGTCGGATCGAGGGATTCGGAGCCACCAGCAGAACCCGTATCGGCTTGGCGTGTTGCCCGGCCAGAAAGTGCGGCCACTGAACTGCGGTCGCACTTTGCGGGGCCGGCTCCTCAAATTGCCCGCGACCGGAGTAGTTTCGCGTCAGGCCGTCCTCACTCACTACCGAGCTATCGTTTTCTCTCTCCATTTGCAGCTCCCTTTGTGATCGTCGGTATTGCTTGGGCTGTGGAAGTTGGGGCGAAGCGCAGCTGGTCTATCGCATGTGGCCAAGCTCAGTACGCCGAGCAGCGCAAGGGTCAGTGGTGAATGGTTCATGGAGAATCCTTTGAAGGCCTCCTCAGACTAGGCACATTCCGGGCATGAAACGGTTCGCCAGCGAACATAGGCGCATTGGCTAGGTGGGGACGTGCCCGACGCCGGTGGAAAACCAGCGAAAGATCTTGGCCGGATTCTTCCAATCGCTCGTGTACCGAATGAACAGAAAGCCGGACGCCGCATTGCCGATCGCGTCGACGGGAATGCCGGCGGCCTGCAACGCTGCCTCTTCTTCTTCAACACTCGTGTCGAGCGGCAGCTTCAGAGTGATGGTCGCGCTATGAATGACTTGCCTTGCCATTGATTTTCTTCCCTTGAGTGCGCTGGCACGTTAGAAACGTCGAGAAAATCGGTCTGTGCGTTGCCGTACACAAGGCACGCTAACTTCCTTGAGAGCAGGTCCAAAGTAAACACGGACAATGGCTCGACCTGAGGTCAAAGTGCCCCGCTCAAGGCGGGCACCGAAATCTGACAGCATTGCGCAGGTCCATGCGCGCCACGCAACAACCAACAATCGGATCGCATTGGCACCACAAAAGATAGGTCAAAGCAATGCTAGGTGATTGGTGGCTATAGGCGGATGATGATCTGCCGCATGCCATTCGGTATGCCACCCGAAGGAGACAGCAATGTCTCGCCAACACCATCGCCGGCGATCTTCCCGTGAAGGCTTCCATGCCTTCCCTCTGCTCCAGCTGAAAGGTCCGCAAGCGGTAGTTCGGCCACAGTGAGCGGGGCACGCAACCCGCTGCGTGCCTCGGCGTTCTCCGCTGGTGCGGACGGCTATCTTTTTGGAGGTCACATGACCTTGTTCACCTATCTCATGCTTGCACTGCTGATCGCGGCATGCAGCATTCCTCTGCTGGACGTCATCGCGAGCTGGTACTACCTGCGATTCACACAGGGCGTGCCCGCATTCGGTCTGACCTTCCTATGCGGTCGTTCTGCCACTGACAATAGTTCGCCCGAGGCCATTCAGGCCGAAGACTCGCTCCTCGACGAAGGTCGCCGTTCCAACTTCGTGCCTCACAAGCCGAGAGTCGATCCGGCCAGTGAACCCGCGGCTGCGGCTACTCGGATGAAGGAGCTGGCAATCGGCTTCGACGGCCACCAGTACACCTTCGAGAGCTATCGCTACGATCGGTTCTCCGACGCGATCGACTATGCCGAGCTGATCCGCTCGCGCAGGGCGATGGTGAGCCAAGCCTGAAACGCATGGGCCTACGATGTTCTTGATCCTCATGCTCGAAAGCGCGGACACAGGAGTGACGGCATGAGGATCGCACAGGTAGCCCCGCTGTTTGAGGCAGTGCCGCCCAAGCTGTACGGCGGCACTGAGCGGGTCGTAGCGCATCTCACCGACGCATTGGTTGACCAGGGACACGAAGTCACGCTGTTCGCCGCAGGTGGGACCCAGACCAAGGCCCGCCTGGTAGCGACACGTGCCCAACCGCTGCGGCTGGATAGCGGGCGCCTTAACTCGGACCTGGCGAGCCACCTCGCGATGATCCATGAGGTGCGGCAGCGGGCCGATGCGTTCGACGTCATTCACTTTCACGTAGACCTGATCCACTTTCCCTTCTTTGAGGGCATGCCGGAACGTACGCTCACGACGCTGCATGGTCGGCTCGACATTGACGATCTGCGCGACGTCTATGCGCGCTGGCCCTTGTACCCGCTGGTATCCATTTCCCGTAGCCAGCGCGCCCCGCTGCCAGATGCCAACTGGTATGCCACGGTGCAGCACGGCATGCTGCCCGACCAATACCGGTTCAGCCCGCAGGCACAGGACGGCTACCTCGCCTTTCTCGGGCGGATCTCGCCGGAGAAGCGGCCCGATCGGGCGATCGAGATAGCGAAGGCCACCGGCGTGTCCCTGAAGATCGCGGCCAAGGTGGACGCCGCTGACCGCATCTACTTCGACACCTGCATCCGACCGATGCTGGATCATCCACTGATCGAGTTCGTGGGCGAGATCGGCGACGCTCAGAAGAGTGCCTTTCTTGGCGGCGCGCGAGCCCTCCTGTTTCCGATCGACTGGCCCGAGCCCTTCGGGCTCGTCATGATCGAGGCGATGGCATGCGGCACGCCGGTCATCGCCTGGCGCTGCGGTTCCGTTCCGGAGGTCGTGCAGCACGGCATTTCGGGCCTCATCGTCGACGACATCGCCGGGGCCGTGAAGGCGGTGCACAGCATCGGTGGCCTGTCTCGCGCGCGTGTGCGTCGGGCGTTCGACGAGCGCTTCACCGCGCAGGCAATGGCCAAGCGTTACGCCCACCTCTACTGGCAATTGGCGCATGCCCGTCGTCTGCACGAGAGCGAGGTGGCATGACCCCACCTCCTCCCGAGTGTACTCAACCCCCTCGGTCCACCACTGCGGACACCTCGGTGCCGCGCACGCCAGACCACCTCTTCGTTCTCAAGGACGGCGACAGCTTTGTGGTGGCCGACACCTATGGTGACATCGCGGGCTCGGGCGATGGCTTCTTTCAGGACGATACGCGGCTGCTGTCGTGCTTCCACCTCCTGCTGGAGGGCGCACGACCGACCCTGCTGTCCAGCGACGTGAGCCGTGACAACGTCTTCTTCACCGCGCACCTCACCAATCGACCGCTGCCTCCTCTCGGCGGCGATTCATTGCCTCAAGGCGTGGTGCACATCGAGCGGCGGCGCCTCCTTTGGGACGGTCTGCTGCGCGAGCGCATCACACTCAGCAACTACAGCACGATGGTCACGCGGCTGCAGCTCGGCCTGGTCTATGGTGCGGATTTCAGCGACACCTTCGAGGTACGCGGAGAGTGTCGTCCGCAGCGGGGGGAGTTTCTCGCGCCTCGAGTGCAAGGCGCGAGCATCGAACTGAGCTACCGGGGGTTGGACGGCCTCACGCGGCGCACTCGGCTGGCTTTCTCGATCCAGCCCACCACCATCGACGAGCGACGCTGCCACTTCGATCTCGTCCTGGGTGGCCGGGAGGATATCGCGCTGTACGTGGACATCGGCCCAGCCGCGTCGGCCCCGGCGCGGGCGCAGTTCAGGGCTGCGGGCGCGGCCGCCCGGCGCAGCATGCGCATCCGCCAGCGCGGCGGTGCGCGGATACGGACCTCGTCCCGACAGTTCCAAGCCTGGCTGGACCGCTCAGGTGCCGACCTCGCGCTGCTGACCACGGCATTGCCGACGGGCCCCTACCCTTACGCAGGCATCCCTTGGTTTTCCACCCCCTTCGGTCGCGATGCCATCATCACCGCGCTGCAAACGCTGTGGCTCAAGCCATTGCTGGCGCGTGGCGTGTTGGCGTACCTCGCCAGCCACCAGGCGCAGGAAACCTCGGCATTCCACGATGCAGAGCCCGGCAAGATCATGCACGAGCTGCGCAAAGGGGAAATGACCGCCATGGGCGAGCTGCCCTTCGGGCGCTACTACGGCGGCGTGGACACGACGCCCCTGTTTGTTACACTGGCCGCGGCGTATGCGCGGCGCACCGCCGACCGTTCTTTCATCGCGGGACTATGGCCCGCGCTGGTGGCGGCGACGGGCTGGATCCAGCGCAACGCCAGCCGTCACGGCGGGTTCCTGTCCTACGCGCGTGCCCAGGCATCCGGCTTGGCCAACCAAGGCTGGAAGGACAGCCACGACGCGATCTTCCACGAAGACGGGCGCACACCCGAAGGCCCCATCGCTCTGGTCGAGGTGCAAGGCTATGCGGTCGCCGCGCTCAAGGGCATGGCGATGCTGGCGAAGTGGCTCGGCAACGACGCGGAAGCCGTACCGTACGCGGAAGCCGCCGAAGCCTGGGCCGAACGGGTGGAATCGCGCTTCTGGCAGGAGGACATGCAGTTCTACGCGCTCGCGCTGGATGGGGCTGGTGCACCCTGCCGTGTCTATACCTCCAATGCAGGCCACCTGCTGTACACCGGGCTGCCCAGCGAGGCGCGCGGGCGCGCCGTGGCACGGCGGCTGCTGGCCTCCGGGCTCGAGTCGGGCTGGGGATTGCGCACGCTGTCATCCAAGGCCATCCGATACAACCCCATGTCGTACCACAACGGCTCAGTCTGGCCGCATGACGTGGCCTTGTGTGCTGCCGGCATGGCGCGTTACGGTGAGCGAGACAGTACGGCGCGGCTGACGAGCGAGATGTTCGAATGCGCCAGCCAGGTCGGCATGCGCCTGCCCGAGTTGTTCTGTGGTTTCGAAAGGGCACGCGGCGAAGCGCCCGTGTCCTATCCGGTGGCTTGCCTGCCGCAGGCTTGGGCCGCCGGCTCGGTATTCATGCTGCTGCAAGGTTGTCTGGGCATCGACATCGATGCCTTGCACGGTCGCATCGTGGTGGCTCAACCGGTGTTTCCCAGCGAGATCGATGAGTTCGTGCTGCGTGACTTGTGGCTGCCCCAGGGGACGGCGGACCTGCGCCTGCATCGCAGAGGCGGCACGGTGCAGGCGGTGGCCTCACGGCGATTGGGGGCGGATAGCCTGCAGATCGATCTTCGCCTGTGATGCACGCCGGCTGCCACCGCGAACGTGCCTTCGCGAGCTCCAAGAGCTCAGCGGTTTTTGAGGTGTGACACGGCGAGCTCCAGGCCCAGATCAATGGCGTCTTGCAGCCCATGGGCCCGATGGGTGGTCGGGCAATCCGTCAAGCGATCAGCACGCCCCTGGTTGTCGTGAATAAGTACATGAAACAGCCACTCGTCCGTATCGATGCTGTAGCCAGCGACAACTTCTATGCGGACTCCTTGGTATGTGCCCTGAATGACATGGCGTGGTCCGGTTTCGACCTGTATGAGATTTTGTATTTGTTCCATCGCCGATCCGTTCGCGAAAGCTTGATTTCATGCATGATGGACCTGCGAGGACACCAGCGCAACGGCACTGGCACCATGGGTGCTGATGGAAAGAGCCGAACGGATTTCTGCACCTTGTCCAACCTGCAGCGCCCAACCGCAGCAGACCGGATGGCACCGGATCCCACATCAACGCGATCCAATTTCTCTGACGTCATCAAGGTTGGGAGCGCAGAATGATTCGCGCGCAAGTACCGAAGATCGAAATCCCCCGCTCCTGGTCGAGGAAGATCCTTTCAGGGGATGAATCACCGCGCAAGCAGGCCGCACAGCCGGGACGACCGCGTCCTCGGCAACCTCGGAACGGAACCCCACTGTGAATCGAAACATGGAAGCCGACGCGCATCAGGAAGCGTCGTTGAAAAGCACGCTCGATGCCGATACCAGGGTGCCCACGTGAAGCAGATGATCTGCTCGGAGTGCGGCAATCGCGTGTTCTTCGAAAACCTCCGCTGCGAAGTTTGCAGCTCGTTCCTTGGCTACGCTCCGGACGCGCAGCGCATGCTTGCTTTCGAGATTTCGGATGAGGATTCATGGCGCCGCCTGGGCTCGGAAGGTCCCGCATACAGGCCTTGCGCCAATCGCAAGGCGAATGGATGCAACTGGATGGCGCGCTCTCTCACCGACCATGGCCTTTGTTTGTCGTGCCGAACAACCCAGACGATTCCTGCGCTGACCAAGTCGGAAAACCATGGCTACTGGGCGGCACTCGAACAGGCCAAGCGCCGGCTCTTCTACACGCTCATCGAACTCGGGCTGCCGACACCCAACAAGCACGAAGACCCCGTCAATGGCTTGTCGTTCGAGTTTCTCGAGCAGATGAACCCGCAGCAGCAGGTGCTCACTGGACATGACGAAGGCGTCATCACGCTCAACATTGCCGAGGCGGACGATGCCTGCCGCGAGCACATCCGCCTTTCGATGCACGAGCCCAGCCGCACGCTGCTGGGTCACTTTCGCCACGAGATTGGCCACTACTACTGGGATCGGCTGGTGCGCGACACGCCATGGGTCACGGAGTACCGATCTCTCTTCGGAGACGAGCGCGCGGACTATGACTCGGCATTGAACACCCACTATGCATGGCCGGCCCTCGATTGGCCTCAAAACTTCATCAGCGCATACGCGAGTTCGCATCCGTGGGAAGACTGGGCGGAGACCTGGGCCCATTACCTGCACCTGGTGGATGGCCTGGAAACAGCCGCGTCATGGGGCACACACCTGGAGTTGCCCTCGCCGTCCGGTCCGGCCTTGAAGGTGCGTCCACTTGACCTGAATGCCGAATCGATCCGCGAGCTCATCGTCCTACAATGGCTGCCGGTCTCACAATTCATCAACGCGATGGACCGAAGCCTCGGCGCGCACGACAGCTACCCATTCATCATTGTCCCGCCGGTGATCGAGAAGCTTGACTTCATCCATCGCGTGGTGCGAGCCGGAAGCGCGGGCCGTGTACCACCGAGTTGAATCCACGAAGTCCACGTCGCCAGCGGTACGGAGGCTGGGAGGTCGTTGGGGCTTTCGGACGGATCGACATCGTCGTCAACAACGCCTTTGATCTATCAATCCCCTTCTCCTCCGTTCTTGATCTGTGAGTGGAACAGTTGCAGTGCAACTACGCGCCGTAGGCCGCCATGAAGACCCGAACAGCCTCTCGCAGAAGAGCCTTGTTTTCCTGGGTGTCCGGCATTTCGAGCTTCAGCAGTCCGCGGATGTGCCCGGAGCCCAGGAACATCGACAGGAACAAGTCCGCTGCCTGAAGCGGGTTGCGTACCTTCAGCGTGCCCGCCGAGTTGGCAAGACGCAGGTATGCAGCCAGCTCGGCTGGGCACACGCTCCGGCCCCTCCTTGTATAACGTGCGGCAGACTTCCGGCTGAGTCCCCGCAACGCTATAAACAACGTGCGCCAGACTTCTGGCGAAAACTCGTGCAGGCGCTCGAAGGGATGAACGAGTCCTATGTTGACAACCTGGAAACGCGCATCCATGCGCTGGAAATCGAAGTCGCCCGGCTGGGCGCGCTGGAAAGAAGATGCAGCAATTTTTCGACGCCCGATTCCACCTAGCGGGGGTAAAGGTGTCGGGCCCGAGGGCTTGCATCAGCCCGAGACAAGCGTGCTGGGCGGCTCCGACCAGACTCGCTGTCGCGACCATTTTTCGTGCCGCCTTGGCGGTGACGACGATCGGATCGCACAAGGCACTCACTCCGCGTGTTCGCGCACGTACGTTCGAAGACCCTCGATGTTCAGCACGTTGATGCCGCCGTAGTGAATGTGAAGCAGGCCCCGCCTCCTCCAGCTCGTGCAGGGCACGGTGGCCGCGACCACGCTCGATGCGACGCCAGACCTGCGCTCCTTCTTCGGACAAGGCGGCAAGATGATCCTTGCCCATGAAACGAACGATTGGGCGATCAGCTACAAGGGTTTCGGTCAAGTATTTCAACGACGTCGCGACCGCCGTGGGCGGCACATCCACGCGCGATGCTTCGATGGAATTCTTCCTCCAGCCCGGCGTTCAACATTGCGCTGGGGGCGGGAGCTACAGCTGCCAGAGTTCTTGAGAGGTCCGGCGACTTGGAGCCGCCCGAAGGTCATATCGCAAGGGCTACCCGCCCATCGGAAAACCGCCAGTCCACCGGGCGACTTCCTCAATTCGGCCGCTCTCAAGTGACTACAGAGAGGCGTGCGATCTACTCTCGCCGCCTCACAACCATTCGCTGGCCTGTTCCGAAAGCAATACCTGCAAGGGTGGATCGAAGCCAGGATCGATCATTTCGGGGTAGCAGCGACGGTAGCCTCGTCGTCCGCAGGATGCTTCGCCCGGGTGACCGTGAGAAGGACGTCGGGCGGACTGGGGCATGGCACACCTTGCGAACAGATTTTGCGAAACCGAGATTCTGCGAACAATTTGTGCAAGCGAAATAGCCAAGAGTGTGCATTCCAGACAGCCCCTCGACCGTTATAAATCAATGACTTGCCGCCGGTTTGTAACGTACGCATTTGTACAAATCAACGGCAGCAACCTACGCCGCGCTGGAGGAGCGAGCCGGAAAAGCCTCTCCCATTTGCCGCGCCCTCTTGACCTCGTCTGTATGCAGGTACACCGAGGTGGTCGCTACCGAGGCGTGCCGCAAGTTGTCTCGCACGGTCACCAGTTCGGCGCCACGTGCCAAGGCATGGGTTGCATGGGTATGCCGCATCCAGTGTGGGGTTGCGC
>Ga0102594_1001341_pt1 | contig 15668 bp, 22 predicted proteins | sample AraplaCol_mLB_r2_2_FD_76863 | JGI IMG/M metagenome (GOLD analysis project Ga0102594, IMG submission 76863) | Arabidopsis root microbial communities from North Carolina, USA - plate scrape MF_Col_mLB_r2 (SPADES assembly) (version 2) | ecosystem: Host-associated > Plants > Roots > Endosphere...
CTGGCTGTGACGGGCGGTGCGCTTGGGGCGCTTGGCACTGCGCTGAGCAACAATCGAACGCATGGTTGACGCGCGCGGCATTGATCGGTTCGCGAGCGTCGAAGACCTGATGCGAGCGTAAAACTGGTCGCTGGCAACCTGAAATGTCCCGCCCGCGTCGCTAGTAGATAAACGCAAGTGTGGTGCAACCGCGTACCTGCGAAGAGGCGCTCGAATTTTTATCACCAGTGGAGAGCGCGGAGATCTTTGATGGCTGTGGAGCCCTGGGTCTGATGTTACTGAGAACGCTTCGAAGCGAGCTCTTCATCCATTGGTTGTTCCGATGAGTCTTGTCTTCCTCTATGCATTCAAAGACGATCGACTGAAAGATGGGGCAAGGCATGCTTGCCGAGGCGGCAGATGCCCATGCATCGGTGCTGACTTGCACGGGGCGGCCCGGCTGCAATGCCTTGGGCCAGCCCACTTTTGATGCGGGGCATCCTCAGTGCCGGCGCGGCTCGGCGATTCCGGTTAGCGGATAAAAGGTCACTGGCTCCGATCAACCTCGGGGAACAAGGCTGAAGCGTCAAGAAGCGGCTCAAGATCTCGCTTGATCCCTCAGCCCCAGCGAATACCGGGTGAGCCATGGACTCGTGGCATAAAACCAGTTCAAGTTTTTTGTCCGCATGCCCGCTCTTCTGCCGTCGCCAGTCCGATGATGCGTTCCGATTTCGGAATGCCGTGACGGTCAGTCCCGATCGGTCCGCCGGACATCGGTGAACTCGATGCCGACTGCCGCTTTCGGGGTTCCGGCCGCGGAGCACCGACTGCGGGGGTGCCGCTTACGGAGCAAGCCTTTGGAATGGGTGGGCCGGCGGATTTATGTGGCTCGCATAATTTGGCTAATTTCCACCGCGGGACTCGAGCCGGCCTTCCGGCATCGGAACTCCGCAGGCGGAAGGGCGTCGCCACCTGCGCGCCGGCGGCCGCCTTGGTCAGCGCGCGACGCGGGTGCGCAGCAGGAGTCCGGCGCCTCCGGCCAAGTTCTTGGTCGACAGGGGCGTCGAGATCGACAGGTCCGAAAGGGCGTTCGGGAAGTCGTTGGACAGTGCGAGCTGTGGGGCCGAGGCGATGCGCTGAAGCTCCGCGTGCGAGATGGCCGCCGTCCCCACAAAGACGGTGCTTCCGTCTGGATTCGTGCGCACCCGGGTCCAATTGACTCCCGGCGTTGCCTTGGCGAGCGTCTTGTCGTTGCTGGTGAATTCGATCTGCACCGGTTCGCCGATCGGGAAGCCACTGACCCGATCGACGCCGGGCGCATCCTTGGCAATGATCGCCAGGACAGAAACGCTGACGCCCTTGGCTGCGTTCTGCAAGACGAGCACCAGTTCGCGGTTGGGCCCGACTGCCTGCCGAACCACGACGGAAGGGACGCCTTGGCTGTCTGCGTCGATGCGCCAGTCCGCCAGGAGCGGCCGGGTGTTGTCGATGCGCAGCTCACGCGCCAGCCTGTCTTCGATCCAGTACATGCCGTTCGGCCCAGCGGATGAGGCGAAGTCGAGCAGGCGGCGGTCGACGCCCATCTCTTCGACGTACATCGCCAGTCGGGTCATGGTGACCTGGGTGGCGCCATCTCCGATGTTCCCCTCGGCGCCGTAGAACTGGTGCACGCCCAACCGCGCGCCAGGCTCCATGGCGCGGGCGCGTCCGCCCAGGAAGGCCAAAGAGCAAGCCGACGCGCAGATGGTGTTGAGCGCCACGTTGCGCATTTCCATGCCTCCATTGAACCCACCGACCCGGACCTCCTCCTGAACGTCCTTTTGCAGCAAGGTGTCATACCCCCTCTTGCGAATCAATCGACCAAGCTCGACCCCGCCGGCGACGCTACCGCCAGGGCTGTTGAAGACGATCGTCGTTTGAGGCGGGAGGGCGTCCTTGGGCGCCGCGGAGATGAAGGCGGCCAGCTTGGCGTGGCTGTTGTTCTCTATGACACCGCTGGCCAAGATCTGGGTGCCGCAGAAGGAGCCCGAACCCCGGCAAGGCTGGAAGGTCCTGAACTGCATGGGCGTGTTCGGCGCGGCTGATACGCCCGCGGCCACAAGGAAGAGCGAGAGCGTGAGTGCCGGGGTAAATCTGCGCATGGGCTTTTCCTTTTGCGCGCATTTTGCCCGGCCCCTGGAGCATTGGAGTGCCGTCTACGGTCCGCCGCATTCGAGGCCCGCCGTCGGTCTGCCGGCACCGGAAATCCGAGGTCGGTTCCTCCGACTCCGGCATGGGGCCGCGAACGGGATGGTCCGCCTTCGGGGGCGCGGCCGGCGCGTTGGAGCCGGGGGTAGGCACCCGTTCGATGCGGCGGGTAAATCCGTCGAGGCCGTGGTCGGAGAGAAGGCCGACATTGAATTTTTCCGATCGATCCCCTGCGCGGCGCCGACATTGCCTTTACCGGGGCCTACGTGCTGATCGAGGGCAGCTATCTGGTACGGGACGCCTCACCGCTGCAACGGATGCGGCCAAGGGCTACACGCAAGAATTCGCCGACCGGATCGCCCAGCAAATCGAAGGGTTCGGCAGCTACGGCTTCCCGGAAAGTCATGCAGCGAGCTTCGCTCTCCTGGTCTACGTGAGCTGCTGGCTCAAGCGGCATCACCCCGATGCGTTCCTCGCTGCGTTGCTCAACAGCCAGCCGATGGGCTCTATGCGCCGGCGCAGCTGGTGCGCGATGCACGAGAGCATGGCGTGGTCATTCGACCGGTGGACGTGCAGCTCAGCGTTTGGGACAGCGCGCTCGAGGAGCCGGCCAAGACGGCGAACCCGTCCGCACGATGGGACACACGCTATCGCGAGCCGCTGCGCGCAGTGCGCCTTGGCTTCTCGCGCATCGGAGGAATGCGCGCGGCGACGGCCGAGCGCATCGTCGAGGCGCGCGGTGCGGGACCGTTCGCGAGCGTCGAAGACCTGACGCGGCGCGCAGAACTGGACGGCCACGACCTGAAGTGTCTCGCCGGCGCGGACGCGTTACTTTCACTGGCCGGGCATCGGCCCGACGCAGTGTGGGCCGCCGCCGGCGTCGACACCAGGCTGACGCAAATGCTGCGCGAAGCGCGCACCTTCGAGGAGGCGGTCGAATTTCCGACGCCAGGGGAGGGCGCGGAGATTTTTGACGACTACGCAACGCTGGGCCTGACGTTGCGCCGGCACCCGCTCGCGCTCTTGCGACATGAACTCGAGGCGCTCGGGGTATGGACCTCCGACAGCTTGCGCACTGGTGCCGAAGATCGGCAAAAGGTGCGTGCCAGCGGCATCGTCACGCACAGGCAACAGCCGAGTACCGCGAGCGGTGTGATTTTCGCAACGCTTGAGGACGAGACCGGAACCACGAACATTATCGTGTGGCCTTCACTCGCTGAAGAGCAGCGCCGAGCCTTGCGCGGCTCCATGTTGCTGACGGCCGAGGGCACTTGGCAGTCCGACAAAGGAGTGCAATCGCTCGTTGCCTCGCAGCTGACCGATCACACGCACCTTCTCCAAGGCCTTCGAGTAAGCAGCCGAGACTTTCGCTAGCGCGAAAATGGCGCCACTCCCCCCTGGTCCCTCTTGCCAATGCCCTCATGAATGCCGGGCGATGTCCGACGTGGTCGCGCCAGCAGGAGCTTCAACCTTGCCGGTCGACTAACCTCTTTTTGGAGAATTTAATGAGCATTCTGGGCAAAATTTTTAGCAAGATCTTTCCATCCGCACACGCCGCCAACACGCCCGCAACGCCCGGAAGCGGCGCGAGTTCCTCGCCCGCTCCTGCGGCGGGGACTCCAGCTCAGACACAGGGCACTGGTGGCAGCACGGCAGCACCTGCGCCAGCTGTCGCCACGATGACCGAAGTCGATGTGGAAAAGATGCTCGATGACATGGCGGGCAAGGCATCCGAAAAGCTGAACTGGAAGACGTCCATCGTTGACTTGATGAAGCTGCTCGGCCTGGATAGCTCGCTTGCTGCGCGTAAGGAACTCGCTCAAGAGTTGCACTACACAGGCGACACGAACGACTCAGCTGCGATGAACATCTGGCTGCATCGTCAGGTCATGAACAAGGTCGCCGCGAACGGTGGCAAGGTTCCTGCTGATTTAAAGGATTAACCTTCGCGTAGCGCTTTTTCGCAGTTGGTCGCGGCCTAAACCCGGCGAGCGGCGGATAGTGCTGCGGGTCGGTTGACCAGGCGCGGCCCAGGGCCGCCCTGTCATCTACAAGTACGGAAATGTCTTGAAGTCTGCGGTCATCCAGGACGCGTAGGGTCTGGATAGACGATCGCGCCGATACCGGCCCTGCTGAATGATTTCCAGGCGCGTTGTGGCTGTGCGAGGCGGTCTGCGATCGCATACAGGACAGCCGGATTGGCCCCCAGACCGAGATGACTGCCGTGCACCTCGATGTTCTCCGCCTGGTTTGCTTCGGGAAGCATACTGATGCGCCACGCCACAACGTCATCAGAGCGGCTGTAGATTGATGTCGAAGGCATCGGCAGGTCTTGGGCCACGCGTCGCCGCAGGGTTCTTTCGCCACTCTGTCCGCGGTTCAGGCCGCGATAAATGAAGCTCGCATTGGTGGCGCCCGCGCTTCCCGAGATTGGGCTTCCGAGAGAGATGACACTGCGAACCAGTTCGGGCTTACGCGCCGCAATCAGCCGCGCGAGCGTGCCGCCCAAACTCCAACCGACGATGCTCACTTTGTGGCGTCCCCCGTCGGACATCCTGTCAAGCAAGTCAATCGCGGCGGCTTCAACCTTGTGCCGATGCCCCAAGTTCAAACCAAGATTCCAGCCTTGCGCGTCATATCCCATGCCGCGGAGATACTGCGCAAAAACAGCGTGGACACATCGCTGGCGAGAAAGCCCGGCAGGACGAGCACTGGATGGCCATCGCCGCGCGGCGCCAATTGAAGCAGCGGCCAAAGTGCTACTCCGGCGCCGAGCTCGAAAAACGCCCGGCCTTCCGAGAGAAGCAGAAGGCGGGAGGGGGGGCGTGAAGCGCTTCTAGCCATTCGCGCTTGGACCGTCATCGGTACTCAACATAGTGGCGGCTCTTGGCGAATGGGGCAGCCGACGTGGAACGCCGACGGGTGACCAGTCCGTAGACAACGAGCACAACGATGGCTCCGACAATCGAAGCGACAATTCCCGCTCCCGCCCCGGCCGTGTACCAGCCCATCGCCTGGCCCAGATAAGTGGCCAGCAGCGAGCCGACGACGCCAAGCACTGCCGTCAACACGAAGCCCATGGCCTGCTTGCCTGGCAGCAACGCGCGGGCGACTAGCCCGACAATGAATCCAACCACGATGGTCGAAATAATTCCCATGGTGTTCCCTTGAAGAACGTAGACGTGTGATTCAGGCCGAGGCGAGTTCGCCGAGGAGTTCTTCCTTGCGCGCCATCAGCGTTTCGCGCATACCGATCAGGTCCAGTTTGCGTGCCGCGCGCGCCTTCACGAAGATCTCGTTGCGCTCTTCCTTCACGTGATGGTCGATGTATTCGCCCAGCACGGTGACCTTGGCATCGAACATGTCGTTGACGTCGGTAGCGTCTTGGATCTGGGCGATGAGGTCTTTGGCGCTTGCATGCTCCACCTCAGCCTCATCCAGGAGGTCTGTGTCTTTGATTGCCTCGCGCAGCGCCGGATAGAAGATTTCCTCTTCGATCTGCGCATGTACTGTCAGCTCGCGGCAGATCTGGCTCGCCAAGTCGCGTTTTTTCGTCGAAGCACTTGCAGCACGTGACTTGGTCAATGCCTCGTAGTCCTTGAACATGGCCTTGACCTTGCGGTGGTCGGCATCCAACAGGCTGCAAGCATCGGGTTTGGAACGGGTGGTGGGCATCTTCTCGGCTCCTTATGTGGGGACTCGTACGATGACTGTCACCTGAAGCCGACGTCGTAGGACGAAAACACTCTGCGCGGAAGGCTTTCTAGAGTCTCATTCCCCTGCGTCGATGACACGAAATTTGTCCAGGCGTCAAAAAACCACGCTATTGATGAGAGGCTGGGCGATCCGCGGTATTACGCCTATGCTTCGCGAGTGTTCACCGATGGCCCCGACCTGGACCTTCCTGAAGGCCGGCATTGCGGGGAAAGCGAGCTGAACCGTGGCGGGGGAGATCGGTGCGTGTTGGTGATCACCCAACAGCACGCCCGAGGCAGCGCTCGCACGATTTGGAGGTTCGCGCAGGATCACTTCATCGCGCGCGCCTTAGAAACTTAGCGATTGAAGAAGATTTTCCGGAGGATCATCATGCTTACACCCGCTGGACGCGATGGGTTTCGCGCGAGTTCGCTCGCTATTCGGCTCGGCTGCGAGGTGCGCGAGCTCGTCTCTTTTGTCGGGTGGCGTCAACCGGCGGTACTTGGCGCGGCCGGTGACCTGGCCATGCAGATACGCTCGGCGGGTGGTCGTTGGAGCGCTTCGGAAGGAGCGATTCTTTTTCCCAGCTGGTCAAGCTTGGAAGAAGTCCTTGAGGAGCTTTTAATAGGGCGCAGAAATTAGGCGGGACCTTGGCACGAGGGTTCAGCATCTTTTTCGGACCCCGGGTCCGATCTTGAGCCGCGGTGCGGAGGCGGGCAGCCTGCAGGCATTGAGGCGATTTCATCGACTGGTCAGGTTCTGTAAAGGTTTCTGTCTACCCTTGTGGGATGACTGAAAAATCTTTTTCCTCCGAGCCATTGGGCTCCATGCCCGATACGGTCAGCGCAACCTACGCCAAGCGCTCCCCGTTGCTCGTTGCCTTCGACCGGTTCGCGAGTCACGTGACGCGCTGGGCGGGAACTCCTGCAGCGTTTTGCCTGGCCATCATCTCGGTCGTCGTATGGGCATCCGTGGGACCGCTCTTCGGGTTTTCAGAGAATTGGCAGCTGGTGATCAACACGGGGACCACCATCATCACGTTCTTGATGGTCTTTCTGATCCAGCAGAGCCAGAACAAGGACAGCGTGGCGGTGCATCTGAAACTCAATGAACTGCTCGCGGCCAGCCAGAATGCGAGCAACCGGATGGTCGGGATCGAAGACCTGGACGAGCAAGCATTGAGGGAGCTTGCTGACTTTTATGTCCGTCTGGCAAAACGCGCGACAGATCAGGGGGCAGTGAAGGAACGTCACTCGATTGACGAGGAGCCCGACGTCTTGGGCGCATGCCAAGCAGAATCATCACGGCCTGTGCGAAGTTCTTCCGGCCCAGTACAGTAGGTTGAAGTTCAAAGATCGAGGTATTGCAGAGCGTCCGGCTCAACGGGAACACCATATATAGCGCCTGGAAAACGCACCCGAACGAGGTTGCCAGAGGCACCAGTGATTACGCCCACCCTTCCTTGGTATCTCACCCTTGCGCCCAGCTTCGCAGGCACGCCATATGTCAGTCGGATGTGCTCCAGCGCCGTCGTGTTTTTCGCCAATTAACTTTTTTCCCTTTGGAGCCGCCGATACGCGCTGAAGTGGCGAATGGCACCCTGCTGATTCCCGCTGTCGGCATAGAGCACCGCAGCGTTGCGGTGCGCATCGAGCAAATCAGGCTGCAGACGCAGCGATTCCTCGTAACTGGCCAGCGCGGCTTCAACGTCGCCGACACCCTCCAGTGCCACAGCACGATTGAAGTGAATCAGCGGGTCATCCGGACAGAAGCGGATGCCGTCGTCGTACAGCTGTACCGCGGATTCATAACGACCGGATTCACACAGCATGAAGCCGAGGTTCAGGTAGGCATGCGCGTGCGTGGGGTCATCGACGAGCACATGGCGGTAAAGCGCCTCGGCCGCGGCCGGGTCTTGTTCTTCCAGAGCTTCAGCTCGAGCGAAGCGCTCCACGAGATCGGCTTCTTTCGAAGATTGATCCGCTTGTTGGATGGGCACGTTGGCGACGGTGCCACCATTGGCCGTGAGCTGGAGATCGAGGACCAGCTGACCGGTTTCGGGCTCCCAGTGCGCTTCGGCAGACCGTACCGTCACCCGATCTCCGGCAGCAACGATTCGCAGCCCGTCGAGCGGCATTTCTTCCGGCAAAGAGGCCTTCAGCTGCCGCAGCGCCCTGAGGATCTGGCGGGTTGGAATGTGCGCGCTGCGCAGCTCCTGCGCGGATCGCAGCAGAACCAGGTCCTGAAAGGAGAACTGCCACGATTTGTCCTCGTCCTTGGGCGGTGTGACAAAGCCCAGCTCCATCAGCCGGAGCACCGCGTATCGGGACAGCCCCAGGGAGCTCGACCCCCTGCGAGCCAGCATCGTTCTGCTGGTCACTTTCTCGCTCGCGCTCGGGGGGCAGGTGCCGCAGCGGTGACAGCCTTCGCGGCTGGTCTCGGGGCGCGTTTGGCCTTGCCCTGAGGCGCTCGCAGTGGCGTCACCACCTGACTCGGCTTGGCGGTGGAAGAGCGGCTCGGCTTATCTGCCGGCTTGCCTTGTTTTTCCAGACTCGCCATCAGCATCTGCGCGAGGTCAATGACCTGGGCGGAGCCTGTGTCCTCAGGATGCTCAGCGGCGACGATCTCCTGGCCGGCAATTTTCGCGTCGATGGCTGCAAGGATGCGTTTCTTTTCCTCGTCCTCGAACATGGTGGGATCGTAGGTGTCGCGCGAGATCTGTTGGATGAGCTGAAGCGCCAGCTTGAGCTCGGCTGCGGACGGCTCCAGCTGCTCGATGCCCAGGTCCTTGATGGACCGCACTTCTTCGGCGTATAGCAGCTGTTGCAGCACGAGGCCTTCGTCCTGCGCGCGGACCTGCACGACATACTGTTTCGACTTCCAGGCCCACTTGGCCAGAGCGCAGCGCCCGCTCTCCTGCATGGCCTTCTTGAGCAGGTTGTAGGGCTTGCCCCCGCGCTTGTCTGGCGCTAGGAAGTAGGGCTTGTCGTAGTAGATGGGATCGACAGCGTCCGCTGGAATGAACGCGACGATGTCGATCAGGTGGCTGGCGCCTTCCTCCAGCGCCTTCAGCTCTTCGGGCTGGAAGATCACGAAGCGGTCTTCCTCGAATTCGTAGCCCTTGACCATCTCCGAGCGAGGTACGACCTTTTTCGCGTTGGAGGCAGAGACGTACTGCTGTTTCACGCGTTCCCCGTCCTTTGTGAGCATATTGAAGCGCACGGCGGAGGCGCTTTCGGTCGCGGTGAACAGGCGAACTGGGATCGACACCAGCCCAAAGCCGAGAGAGAGCGAGGCGATCGAGCGGGCAGTGGTGGCCATGGTGAATCTCCTATTCCGGAAAGCCAACATGCCACCTTTTTGCGAGCTCAGGAAGAGGCTGAAACCGACGAAGAGGACCATCCGGTCGGGAGGTGCACAATCACTTTGATGTGCGCTCCCGCCTTTCCTTCAGAACAACTCGGCGAAGAGTCCGCAATGCACTGGCGATCCTCCGACAGGGCGCTTTTTCGGGCAGGGCCTCTTGGGAGGGCGGAGACCTTGTTCAAGGGAATATGGCTTCCAGCCGGCTGGGCAAATGCGGATTTGCAAAAGGCGCCTTTCCTCCCCTGCCGGATTTCCGACGTCAACCGCGGTCTCAGTGATACACGGAGGAATGAACGAATGCCAATGGATTACCTGCGCAAGATCGAGCACGCCCAGTTTCCTCTGCCAGTGGAAGATTTCAACGACGTCAACAACGTGGCCGTGTTGAAGGCCGCAGGACTGGTGGAAGCCGAGCTGCTTGAGGCGGTGCCGGGAGACCCTGACACCTGCTGCGCGGTAGTACTGCGAATCACGCCCGAAGGTCGGATCGCCTTGGCCGGCAGCGCGCCCGACCTTTAAGGCCTGGGCGGAAGACGCTCAAGGAAGTCCAACAGGCCGTCGATTCTGTCGATTTGTCAAAGATGGCATCTGCTCCGAGCTCGGCCGCACGCCTACGAATCTCCTCGGTCGCGTAGTTCGAGAAAATGATGACCCGCTGGCTCGCGCGCCTTGTCTGGCAGCTCGCCAATACCCCCAGGCCCGAGCCCTCCTTCAGGAACAAGTCCACCACGGCGATATCCCAGCCATCGTGAGCTTCTAGCCATGCGATCGCTTCCGCCTCGGTCTCGGCCACGCCTTCCACACGCGCCTCGGACAAGGCTTCCAGCGTTGGAATCAGGTTATCGCGGATGACTTTGTTGTCTTCGACGAGGAGTGCATGCAGTACCATGGGTGTGAAGCTATGGGCAAACGTGGGGGGGCATGTAGGAAATAGGGCGGGCCTTCGGTGAGACAAGGATTCGTCTGACAATGAAGTCGTTGACGAACTCGAACTCTTGTATCGTCGGCAAACTTCTCCTCCCCGGGGCGCCGACCCTTTTGCGTGACAGCGAAAGGTTTTCGCCCAGGTCACCTGGGCGTTTTTTTGGCGCTCACTTCCTCGCGAGCATTTCCCTGAGTTTGCGAAGTGCCCGGACGGGCCCCGTCCTCGATCGGCACGGCGCATGCAAGCATGAGGTTCATCGGAAGCCCGAAATCTTCGACGGCCTGGCCGGCACTGTCGCGTAGCACGCCGCGCTCATCGGCGATGGCGCCATACAACGCCCTGACCCGATCCGAATAGCTGCCGGCTCCCACGCCGTATGCAACGACCGGAATGCCGAGCGCATGGGCAGCTCCCACCTCGAAAACCGTGCCGGCGTCGGGCTCGGCACCCCTGAACGGGGCCAGATTGGCGATGACGCCGTCCGCGCGGCGAAGCATGCGCATAGTATGCCGAAGCCTCACGCAGGGTCTACATTGGCGTCCGCTCCTCCGTCGCCGACGGGATCGGCGTCTTCGTCTTCGTTCGACATTTCGGACCGCCAGCGGATGGCTCCGTCATCGAAGGCCGCTTGTGCAGTCGAAAAAGAATCCTCGGAAGCCGCGAACTCCCGGATCTGATCGATCTCGCTTCCCGTCGCTTCCAAAAGAACCCAGTGATAACGATCAAGGTGGTCGGGATCTTCGATCACCGTCAGCGCGAGATGAGACAGCTTCAAGTTGATTGCCCTCCGCCGAGCCTGCCTTGCTTGACGAGATCCACAACGCCCTCGGCGAAAGCGACTTGCTGGTGCGAGAGCGATGCGCCTGGCACGAGCAGGCCCACGCGCTCTGCCAGAGCCTGCAGGATCGCGCTGCTTGATTCGGGTTCGGAGGGAAGGGGAATGCTCGAGTCGGCTTCGGCCATTTTTAGTCCTTGGGTAAGTGATAAAGGGCGGAGCAGGTCAGAACTGTCCCTGCCCGTCGCCGGTCCGGTCATGGACCCAGCGCATGGCCTGTTGTTCCCCATGCCGCAGGGCTTCCGCTTCACTGCCATAGGGTTCAGCGTCTTCGGGGAGGTCTTCCGCGCCGCCAAGCGCGCCGGACAGGTAGCGCACTCGCACGCCAAACGTGCCGCCTGGGCATGCCAGCGGCACGCACGAGAACGCACAGCCGCGATAGGTAAAGGTCTGGGGATCGTCTGTCATTTTCATTTTCTGTTGGGGAACTGTTTGCGCGAGCCTACAGAAGGGTCGTAAGGGCCACCGCACCACCGATCACGACCAATGCAGCAAGAGCGCTCCATCGCGCGCGTGCTCGATGACGGCGCAAATCGGCCTGGACCTCATCCCAGAGGTCATGAAGTGAAGTATCGGTCGTGTACATAGTCTTCTCCTTCTCGCGTCACCTCGACTGTGAGCTAGCAGAAAAATCTACGCAAAACCTCCCACCAGCGCAACCAGCGGATGCGCCGTCTTTTGGGATTGGGTTGGCTGACCCCCATGGTGTCCATCGGCATACGTGGCTAGCGCTCTTGTGGGGGGCGAGATTGATCGAGGTACAGCGCCTTCTCTTTCCCCATCTGCCGCAGCGCTTCGGAAAATCGAAGGTCCGCGAGCGCACGCAGTGTCCTCATCGCGTCGCGTTCTTCGTATGGGCAGCGCATGAAGATCGGATGCATATGATCCTCTTTCGCTTAGCGCTTGAAACCGAGTCGCTTCATTGCTTCCGCGAGCGGCTGGCGAGTCTTCCAGTACGCCACCCAGGGATCGGTAGTCTGGAATGACAGGTGCTCACGGGCTGTGCGCACATTCCATTGCGCGCCACTCTTGAGTTTCGCCAAGTCGTCCCAGCTCACAGGGATCGAGACGCCGAGGCCTGGTCTCGCGCGCGCAGAAAACGCGGCTGCCGTGGTGGCGCCATGTCCGTTGCGCAGGTAGTCCACGAACAGCTTGCTCACGCGGTTGCTGGGTCCGCTCTTCGCGACGAACCGGGTCGGGATCGTCCTGGCCATGTGCTGGACCACGGCTTGGGAGAAGCCTTTCACCGTGTCGTAGTCGTAGCGGGGCGCCAGGGGAACGACGACGTGCAGGCCTTTTCCGCCACTCGTCTTCAACCACGACTCGAGGCCGAGCGCTTGCAGCATCGTCCGCACGAGCGTGGCGGCTTCCTGAATGTGCTCCCATGTCGTGCCTTCGCCCGGGTCGAGGTCGAAGATCATCCGATCGGGCTTGTCGATCGCTTTCGCAGTCGAGTTCCATGTGTGGAACTCGATGACGTTCATCTGTGCCGCGCCGACGAGGGCTTTGGCGTTGCCAACCTCGAGCAGGGCCTTGTGCCCCGGCCACAGAGCTTCAGGCAACTCATTGATGCCCGGTATACCGATTTTTTCGCCGTGCTTTTGGAAGAACAGCTCACCCCCTACGCCGGTGGGCCCGCGAACGAGAGAACAGGGCCGTCCTTTCAGGTGGGGAAGAATGAACTCCGCCATCGATTCGTAGAAGCGCACCAGGTCAAGCTTGGTGACGCCGGACGTGGGATCGATCACGCGCTCGCCATGACTCACTTTCACCGCACCTACAGATGCGTTGTGTTTACCGGCCGCCTGGGTGCTGCGTCGGGGCCTGCAACGACCTTCGGCTGCTCGCGCACAATGGCTTTCGCTGGCTTGTCGTCTCGCAGGCCGATGAAGGAAGCATGGCGCACCTGGCCGTCCGGTGTCCACTCGGCGAATGTCACTTCCGCCAAGAGCACGGGCTTGACCCAGCGTTCGCTACCGGCCTTGCGCTTCGACCACCGGCCCGGCTTCGATGTGCCCTTGTCAAAAGGCGATAGGTCGACGGCCAACGGCACCAGCTTCCGCTTGAACTCTGCGGCTTCGTCGCCGCTCCACCCCGTACCGACGCTGCCGGCAGCCACGAGGTTGCCTTCGGCATCATGGATTCCGAGAAGGAGGCTTCCGATCTGCGCAGCGTTGTCGCTGCGATCGGTGTAGCCACAGATGACGAACTCCTGCCGCAGCTTGCACTTGAGCTTCAGCCAGGTCTCGCTCCGTCGCGAGACATAGGGCGCATCGGCGCGTTTGGCGATAACACCTTCCAGCTGCATTTGACAGGCGGACTTGAGAATCGAAGCGGGGTCAGCCGGAAAGTCGGCGCTGAAGCGGACGTGCTCTGATGCTTTTTTATCGAAGAATTCGCGTAGTAACTCGCGCCTCGCTTTTCAAAGGGACCTCACGCAGGTCCGCGCCTTCGAAGAAGGGAGCGTCGAACACGAAATAGACGATGCGATCGGCGCCTTGTCGCTCGTCGAAGGCGTTCTGCAACGCATTGAAGTCGGGTGCGCCGTTGGGGCCCAGCACAACGATCTCTCCGTCCAGAAACGACGACGTCAGACCGAGCTCGCCGAGCTCGGCGACGAGGCCGGGCATCTTCGCCGCCCAATCGTGCCCACCGCGGGTGATGAGAGCCACCTTGCCCTTGTCTATCCGTGCCATGAGTCGGTAGCCGTCGAACTTAATTTCGTACAGCCATTCTCCTGCGCTCGGGATGCCCGCTGCGAGCGTTGCGAGCTGCGGCTTGAGGGTCTGAGGCAACGGAGACTTTTTAGCGCCCGCCAGAACATTTTACGCTGGTACAACCTTGGGCTCAGGCGTCTTTTTGGGCCGCCCGGGCGTGGGTTTCTTGAGAGGCTTGGCAATGACGCTGTCGGGCAGCGCCGTCACCACGTCGTATTCCGCATGCGGCCGCGCGAACTCGTCCTTCTTCTTGAACAGGATCCACGGCTCCTGACGTTCACCGCCCTTGGCGATGTTCACGAGCTCCCACAGCCCCGCCAGTTTCTGGCCGTGGAGCCGGAAAACCAACTTGCCTGCGGCCAGGCCGGCGCGCGGGTCGCCCACGGGATCCCAGGTGCCGTTGTCCCAGACGATCACCGTGCCGGCACCGTACTGCTTGGGGGGAATCGTCCCCTCGAAGGACGAGTAGGAAATGGGATGGTCCTCGACGTGGATCGCCATCCGCTTTTCTTTTGGATCGAAGCTCGGCCCCTTGGGGACGGCCCCGGACCGCATCACGCCATCCAGTTCAAGCCGGAAGTCGTAGTGCAGCCTCGAGGCGGCGTGCTTCTGGACGACAAACGTCAGGGCCTCGGGGTTGGCTTGGCCACCTTCGGCGGGCTCGCTGGTGACGGCGAAATTGCGTTTCGCCTTGTAGACCGAGAGCGCGTCGCCTTTGGCCATGGCGCTGTCCTATTTCTTGCCAGCAAGGTATTCACGTACCTTTTCGGCCGAGTTGCCGACCGCCTTGACCGCGGCGCGCAGCTGTTCTTCCGTGCAACCAAGGCTTTTTGTCCAATCGCGGACCTCGTAGTCTTCCTCCAGGGAGATGAGCTTTCGGTCAAGGCCAGTTTGCTTGGTGCTGTCGGTCATGCGGTCTCCTAAAAGAAACCGCATTGCGATTCAGAGTGACCAGCGGCTGTAGGCCTGCACCTTTCCTTGATTTCAGAGAATTTATATAGGCGAGCGGCCCCTTGGGTTGATCCCCGCCTCGGAAGTCTCGTTTTCGACAACGAGGGTTACACGGCCTGTTCCCCTACGGGGTAACCATTAGCTGACAGCCTATTCTCAGCTCGAGGCTTCGTTTCGTTAGCGGCTTGCCGTTTATTCGCCTGTGTTCGTACTACAAGCTTGCGAAACGAAGGCTCGCCCATACCGGTAGACGTAAAAACCGGGCACAAGACTCAGCCCGAAGGCTGGGCGAAAACAATTGCTGTCACACACAAAGGTATGTCTCGGGGAAAAAAGCTCATAGAAGCTCACCGCGTCCAGAAGAAAAATAGCCTCTGCGCGCTTGGAATTCTCTCGCCGGCGATCTCGTGCTGTCGCCGCTCATCGACGACCCCGCCTTGATGGCCAGCTTTGCCAGCCGCCACATGGCCCAGCACGACGGCACGCACGACAAGGCCTACTGGCGCGCGCTGGGTGAAGTGGGACGGGAGGGTGCCGATCTCTTGCTGCAGTTGATCTAGGAGGTCATGCAGCGAAATCTCCGGGGGGAGATTTACCGTTTCCGAAGAAGTCCGCTTTCTTTGCTGATTCGCATCCATGTCCGACGAGGATTCTTCCTCCGCCCGCGCAGAGAGCGCGTCGGCGCCGGCCCAAAGCAGCCGGTGCTTTTCGAGGGCGTCGGCGCTCAGCTTCGCGAGTTTCGAGGCGTTGAGCTCTCTTCCATGTCGATCGCCATGAAAACGGCCGCTTCTGCGGCAACCCACTCCCGGAATTGCTGATCGAACCCCGGGTCTACGATGAACTGCTCAGGCAGAGACAAGCCAATTTCTGGCGATGGGGAAGATTTTTCTGCAGTGTCTGAGGCCTCCATGTCTGCACGAAAATAACACCTAACTTCTCAGGATGCGAGTACCCCAGTTCAAGGGATGGCGTTCGTGCCCGCGATCATGTAGCCCTGCTTCTGTTCTCCTGC
>Ga0102594_1001353_pt1 | contig 15552 bp, 10 predicted proteins | sample AraplaCol_mLB_r2_2_FD_76863 | JGI IMG/M metagenome (GOLD analysis project Ga0102594, IMG submission 76863) | Arabidopsis root microbial communities from North Carolina, USA - plate scrape MF_Col_mLB_r2 (SPADES assembly) (version 2) | ecosystem: Host-associated > Plants > Roots > Endosphere...
GGCCGACGCCCCGCTGCAGCGCCTGCTGCTGCCGGCCGAGGCGCTGGTGCGGCTGCAAAACGCGGGCTATGCCGACCTGCGCCTCTTCAACGCGGCCGGCCAGCCCGTGCCCATGGCGCTGGCCAGCGTGCCGACGCAGACCTCCACGCAGGAGCACAGCGTCAAGCTGCCCGCCTATCCCATCCTGGGCGCGGAGTCCGCCGCCGCCACGGGGCTCGAAGGCCTGTCGCTGCGCATCGAAGAGCGGCAGGGCAAACGTGTGGTGCAACTGAACACGGGTGGCAGCACCTCCACTGCCGCGGCCGGGCCGCAAAAAGTGCTGGGCGCGCTGATCGATGTGCGCAAGCTCAAGGAGCCCGCGGCCGGCATGACGCTGGACGCCGACCTGCCGGTGGGCCAGCCCGTCACGTTTAACGTGCAGGCCAGCAAGGACCTCAAAAGCTGGCGCCCGCTGGCTGACACCGTGCTCTACCGCGCGGACGCTTCGGCCTCCGCGGCCAGCCTGGGCGACACCCGCCTGGACCTGGCCATGGCCGACCTCAAGGACCACTACCTGCGCATCAGCTGGGGCACCGCCGCCGTCACCGTGCGCGGCGCCACGCTGCTTACTTCGCAAAGCACCGCCGTGCGCCAGCGCGTCAGCGCGAGCATGGCCGCGCCCGCGCTCACCAACGCGCATGAGCTGGCGTTTACGCTGCCCTTTGCCACGCCGGTGGCCGCGCTCAAAATCACGCCGCAGGGCAGCAATGTGCTGGTGCCTATCCGCGTGCTGGGCCGCAACCACCGCGAGCAGCCCTGGGCCTTGCTGGCCACCACGGTGGTGTATCGCCTGGGCACGGCCGGCAAGGAGCAGGCCAGCGGCCCGGTGGAGATTGGGGGCGCCTCAGTGCGCGAAGTGAAGATAGAGGCCGACGCCAAGACGCCGGGTTTTGCCGCCGCGCCCGAGATCAGCCTGCAGTTCGAGCCCGCGCAAGTCGTGTTCCTGGCCAGCGGCCAGGGCCCGTTCACGCTGGCCGCCGGGCTGGCGGGCCCCGCCGGCGCCGCGGGCGCTTTCCTGCCCATGGCCAGCCTGATCCCGAACTACCAGCCTTCGCAGGAAAACACGCTGCCCCTCGCGCGGGCCGATGTGTCCAAGGCCGAGGCCAGCGGCAGTGCAGTCCCGGGCGGCCCGCTGGTGCCCGCCGCGCCGCCGGCCGACGGTTTGCCCACGCGCAGCCTGGTGCTCTGGGGCATCCTGCTGCTGGGCGTGCTGGCCCTGGCCGGCATGGCCTGGGGCCTGCTCAAACAAACCAAAAAGACCGCCTGACCCTGCCTGAACATCCGCTATGAGCAATAACACTTTCCCCAAAGACATCTACACCGAACCCGAGGTCGACCCCGACACCCTGGCCAACCTGGGCCCGCTGCGCGCCATGGCCGGCATCTGGGAGGGCGCGCGCGGCGCCGACGTCAAACCCGTGGCCACCGGCACCAAAACCCAGGCTTATATCGAGCGTTATGAGCTCCATCCGATAGATGCGCAGACCAACGGCCCGCAGGCGCTCTACGGCCTGCGTTATCACACCTTTATTCACAAGCCCGGCTTTACCAAGACTTACCACGATCAAGTGGGCTATTGGCTCTGGGAGCCCGCCACCAGCACGGTCTATCACACGCTCGCGATTCCGCGCGGCCAGGTGGCCATGGCCAGCGGCAAGGTGGCCGCCGATGCCACGCAGTTCGAGCTGGTTTCCGAGCGCGGCAGCCTGACCAATGGCATCGTGTCCAACCCCTTTATCGAACACGCTTTCACCACGCTGGCCTGGCGCATTGCCGTCACGCTCAATGCCGACGGCAGCTGGTCTTACTTCCAGACCACGGTGCTACAGATAGAGGGCCGTGACCAGCCCTTTGACCACACCGACCGCAACACCCTGGTCAAGGTCGGCGAGCCCGCGCTCAACCCCAAGGCGCTGGCGAAGCAGCAGGGCGGTACAGCCTAGGTCAACAGAACGCGCGGCTCAAACTTCGCGCGCCGCGTGCTGAAAAAAGCCTTCACGTTGCGCACATTCGCATCGCTGGTGAACAGCCGCTGCGCCAGCGCCAGGTAGCGCGGCATGTCGGCCACGTGCACCACCAGCATGAAGTCCGGCCCCGGCGACACGCGGTAGCACTGCTGCACCGCCTCGTCTGTGATCACGCGCGCCTCAAAGGCCTCCTGCTGCTCGGTGCCTTGCCGCTCGAGTGTGATCTCCACCAGCGCGGTCAGCCCGTGGCCGGTGATGGCGGCCAGCTTGTCGACATTGAGCAGCGCCACATCGCGCTCCACCAGGCCCGCATCACGCAGGCGCTTGACGCGGCGCAAGCAGGTGGGCGGCGAGATATGGACCCGCTCGGCCAGGGCCTGGTTGCTCAGCGAGGCATCGCTTTGCAGGCTGTCCAACAGCTTAAGGTCGATATCGTCGAGCGCTATTTGTTCCATGCTTGAACTTTAAATGAAATTAAATTCAATCAGCAAAGAATTATGAAATTAAATTTCATAAATAGGCAAAAATCAATCACATAACAAAATCTCAAGCACGTAGCATCCACACATCGTTCTTCAGGAGACCTCCCCATGTGCGGCATCGTTGCTTCCGTTTCGACCCGAAATATCGTTCCCATCCTGGTGCAGGGTTTGCAGCGCCTCGAATACCGCGGTTATGACTCCTGCGGCGTCGCCGTTTATGCCGATGGCCTTAAGCGCGCGCGCAGCACCTCTCGCGTGGCCGAACTACAGGAGCAAGTGAGCGCCGACAAACTCGAAGGCGGCACCGGCATTGCCCACACCCGCTGGGCCACCCACGGCGCGCCCGCCGTGCACAACGCCCATCCGCACTTCAGCCACGGCAGCGGCGCCGCATCACAAAGCAAACCCGGCAAGGTCGCGCTGGTGCACAACGGCATCATCGAAAACTACGAAGAGCTGCGCGAAGGCCTGAAAGCCAAGGGCTATGTCTTCGAAAGCCAGACCGACACCGAAGTCATCGTGCATTTGATGGACAGCCTGTATGACGGCGACCTGTTCGAAGCCCTCAAGGCCACCGTCGCGCAGCTGCACGGCGCCTACGCGATTGCCGCCTTCTGCAAGGACGAACCGCACCGCGTCGTCGGCGCGCGCGCCGGCTCGCCGCTGATCCTGGGTGTGGGCAAGGACAAAAGCGAGAACTTCCTGGCCAGCGATGCCATGGCCCTGGCCGGCGTGACCGACCAGATCGTCTACCTCGAGGAAGGCGACATGGTCGACATCCAGCTCGGCAAGTACTGGATCGTCGGCAAGGACGGCAAGCCCGCGCAGCGCGAGGTCAAGACCGTGCAAGCTCACAGCGGCGCCGCTGAACTCGGCCCCTACCGCCACTACATGCAGAAAGAAATTTTCGAGCAGCCGCGCGCGATTGCCGACACGCTCGAAGGTGTCGAAGGCATAGTGCCCGAGCTTTTCGGCGACCAGGCTTTCCGCGTCTTCAAGGAGGTTGACTCCGTCCTCATCCTCGCCTGCGGCACCAGCTACTACAGCGGCTGCGCCGCCAAGTACTGGCTCGAGTCGATTGCCGGCATCCCTACCCAGGTCGAAGTCGCCAGCGAATACCGCTACCGCACGTCGGTGCCCAACCCCAAGACCCTGGTCGTTACCATCACCCAGAGCGGCGAAACCGCCGACACCCTGGCCGCGCTGCGCCACGCGCAAAGCCTGGGCATGACGCAGACCCTGACCATCTGCAACGTCTCCACCTCGGCCATGGTGCGTGAATGCAAGCTCGCTTACATCACACGTGCCGGTGTCGAGATCGGCGTGGCATCGACCAAAGCCTTCACCACCCAGCTCGCCGGCCTCTTCCTGCTCACGCTGGCCCTGGCCCAAAGCAAAGGCAAGCTCAGCGAGGAAGAGGAAGCCGGCCATCTGAAAGCCATGCGCCACCTGCCCGCCGCCCTGCAAGCCGTGCTGGCCCTGGAGCCGCAAGTCATCAGCTGGGCCGAAGACTTCGCCAAAATGGAAAACGCGCTCTTCCTGGGCCGCGGCCTGCACTACCCCATCGCGCTGGAAGGCGCGCTGAAACTCAAAGAGATCAGCTACATCCACGCCGAGGCCTACCCGGCCGGCGAACTCAAACACGGCCCCCTGGCCCTGGTCACCAGCGCCATGCCCGTCGTCACCGTCGCGCCCAACGACGCACTGCTCGAAAAACTCAAAAGCAATATGCAGGAAGTCCGCGCCCGCGGCGGCGTCCTCTACGTCCTCGCCGACGCCGACAGCCACATCGAAAGCGGCGAAGGCCTGCACGTGATCCGCATGCCCGAACACTACGGCGCGCTCAGCCCGCTGCTGCATGTGGTGCCGCTGCAGTTGCTGGCGTATCACACCGCCGTGGCGCGCGGGACGGATGTGGACAAACCCCGCAACTTGGCAAAGTCTGTAACCGTCGAATGACGGTCACAGGTGCGCGCTAGCTGTTGAATTCCGCTGAAGTCTGACCCGAGTTTTCCATCGAATATTGACCCACACTCTTTGTGAGCAGAAGGTGCTCACGATGTGGATAAGTTCTTGGTTTTCTCCTTTTTGGGCTGAGTCTGTGTGGATCTGTCTTAAAGTGCGCCGCTGTTTCCGCGATTTTGTTGCCTCGATTACTAGCCAGGTAGCCAGCTTCTCGGCGTAGGGATCGAGCTTGCTTGGGGTTGCCCGCCTTTGGTAGCTGGGCTCGCTCTCTTCCGATCGCAGGTGCTTCTTCACTGTGTTGCGAGCCAGGCCTGTACGCCTTGAGATCTCGCGGATGGACATCTGATCCCTCAATGCCCAACGCCTGATGACATTCAATGTCGCCACGTCTATCACTCCTAATTTCCCTCTGCTTTTAAAACAAGCAGAGTAGTGCCTACGTGGGTCAGTTTTGGATGGAAATTACTGCGATAAGTGGATCAGATTTCGACGGAATTCAACAAATTAAAGTCGTAAACAGGGGCCGAGGATCCATGCGGGTCCGCGGCGTTAAGAATTTACAACTAACGAACCTGAAGTCGTAAACAGCGGCGGACCCCTTCTGAAATGCATGGATTCAGATTCGTGCCTGCAACCCCTGCCGAAAATTCAGCGGCAAAACGTTATTCAGACACAACTTGCAATGGACGTCAGTTTGTCGCTGCTTCCTGGATGAGTGCAGCCACCTCTGCGGGATGCGAAACCATCAGCGCATGGGATGCGCCTTTGACCACCACGGTCTTCTTGGCTTGGGCTCGGTCGGCCATGAAGCCCATCGCTGCTGGCGGGATGTTCAGATCATCCGTACCATAAATGGCCCAGCTGGGAATTGACTTCCAAGCCGGCGCGGGAGAGGCTTCTTGCAGGGCTGCTGCCTTGACCGGCCTCTGTGTGGCCGCCATGGCCCTGGCTTCGGCGAGGGGAACGTCCGCTGCGAACTGTTGCGGGAACTTTTCTTGCTGGACGTAAAGGTCTTCACCGCCATCGGGCAGTGGCACTGGTGCAGCCAGGGCCGGCGGCAGCGTCGAACCCGGGAATTTCCCGGTCAAGGCCAGCGCACTCTCGCCCTCGGCGGGCGCGAAGGCTGCGACGAACACGAGTGCTTTGACCTTGTCGAGACCATTGGCTGCGGCCGAAATGACCGAGCCGCCGTATGAGTGCCCGACAAGCACAACCGGGCCGGCGATTGACTTCATCAGCGACGCCACGTACGCACCATCGTTTGCCACGCCGCGCAAGGGGTTGGCTGCTGCAACGACGGGGTAGCCCTGCCTGGTTAACTCCGCAACGACACCATTCCAACTGGACGAGCCGGCAAAAGCGCCATGGACAAGGACGATCGTCGGCTTGGGGCCGGCGGCCCCTGCGCTTACGGCCGAGAAGGCCAATATGCCGACCGCAAGGGTACGCGGGATTAACTTGAACATGGAATCTCCTTTGGAAAATGCGCCGACCCCGTCAGCGCGGTTGATGAAACAGTCAAGGCCGGTCGATTCAGGCGCGGCGGCGCTTGGCGGCTTATCCGGCTGCTACGCCCGAAGGCAATCTTTTGAGATCGAAAGTTCGCTCCTTTAGAACACTGCAGGCGGCCAAGGCCAAGCCGGACAGCGTCAGTATTGCGGCCACCCACGGAAGGTGCGCCAGATCGACTCCTTGAGTGATGGCCGCACCACCCAGCCATGCTCCCAGGGCGTTTCCGAGGTTGAACGCAGCGATGTTGAGGCTGGAAGCCATGCTCTGCCCGGCCCCCTGCGCCTTGTTCAGCACTCGCAGCTGTAGTGGCGCCACGGTAGAAAACGCTCCTGTGCCAAGCAGTCCGACAAAAAGGACTGCGGTCACACGGTTTTCCATGGCGAACCCCATCGACACGAGGATGACGGCCAATGCCGCCAGCGATCCAAGCAGCATTCGCACCGGTGCGCGGTCTGTCAAGCGGCCACCGATGACGTTCCCAAAAACCATGCCCACGCCAAACATGAGCAAAATCACTGAGACCTGCGACTCCACGAATCCCGTGACCTGCGTCAACAAGGGCTGAACATACGTGAAGACTGCAAACACGCCAGCGAAGCCGAAGACGGTCGCCCCCAGTCCCAGCAACACATGAGCTCGGCCCAGGACCGTGAATTCCTCCCGTAGTGACACACGGCTACCGCAACCAGCCTCTTTCGCCGACACAAAGATGGCAAGGACGGCTATCGCTACAAGGCCGATGACGGATACCGCCCAAAACGTGGAACGCCATCCAAAATGCAACCCGAGCCACGAGCCGGCCGGCACACCCAGGAGGGTCGCCACCGTGAGTCCAGTGAACATTGTTGACAGCGCTGCCGCCCTGCGATCTGCCGACACCACGCTCGTGGCCACGACAGCACCAATGCCAAAAAAAGTCCCGTGCGCAAGTGAGGTGATAACGCGGGCGACCATAAGCGCCGCATAGTTGGGTGCTAGCGCGCAGGCCACATTACCGAGTGTGAAGATCCCCATCAAAATCAGGAGCGCCTTCTTGCGCGGCACACGGCTCATCAACGCCGTCAGTACCGGAGCACCCACAAAAACGCCCAATGCGTAGCCCGAGATCAGCAGCCCCGCCGTAGGTACGCTGACATGCATGTCTGCCGCTAGCTGAAGCAGCAAACCCATGATGACGAACTCTGTCGTGCCAATCCCGAAGGCGCCTATCGTCAGCGCGTAGATGGCCATGGAGGACCGCTTGCCGACCGGAATCGGCGAGCTTGAGGTGAAGGTGCTCGGCTTGTTCATTGAATGTCGTCCGTGGTGGCCGTTTTCTGAAGCGTTAGTGGCTTGATTGAAGAATACGGACGGGCTCAAGTCGTCGCATCTCCCGGAAACAAGGCCTTCATGGCGGCGTAATGGGAGATGTACGCGTCCTCCTTTTGGAGGAGTTACCGCGCTTGCCGGCGTGATGCAAGGAAATCGGGCGGTCGGGCGGGTTGCATTCACACAAATTCACACCGTGTGGTGTTCCGCATGGGTTGTTAAATGGAATTCACGGCAATTCACTTCCCATCGGCAAAGAGAGGAATGATCATCGGCTACACCACCGGCGTGCATTTCGCCCGTCGATAGGAACCGTGGAGTCAGACCATGCTTAATTCCCTCAGGATCGGGGTGCAGGTGTTTTGCAGCGACCCGTTGGTGCGCACCGGGCTTAAGGCGGCATTTGGCGAAGAGCCCGATCTAGCCTGGGTACCGCAGGGCGAAGCCAATGCCGATGTCGTCGTCGCAGATTACGAACGGGGCCTGCAGCTTATCGACGAGGCCAAGGCGGAGGGCAGCGCCTCCCCCTATCGCCAAAAAGTACTGATACTGACCGCTCGCGAAAGCGAGTGGGAGATCAGGACAGCCTTGGAGCGAGGCGCGCGAGGCTACCTGGTTCATGGATGCGACCTGCCAGAATTGATGGTCGCGGTTCGGACCGTGCACCGCGGGATGCGCCACCTGTGCGCGCCTGCGGCTCGGCGCCTGGCGGACAGCATGGCACATGCGACTTTGACCAACCGGGAAGTCGAGGTCTTGCGCCTTGTTGTTGAAGGCTGCGGCAACAAGGTGATCGCCCGCGAGCTCGACATCGCAGTCGGCACCGTCAAGTCGCACCTCAAGACGATTTTTGAAAAGCTCGGAGCCAAGAGCCGAACAGAGGTCGCAAAGCTGGCTGAACGGCGGGGTTTGCTGTCATCTTCGCCGGCCGACGTGGCCGCGTCGCCGAGGGTAGCAACTTCTGCCTAGTGGGGGCGTCGGTAGCGCTCCCCGGCAGGCGCCTATGTTTAGAGCTCCCGCAATTTTCGGAGTCCCCGTCGCGCCGTCTCATTGATGACCTCGAAAGGAATCCGGGCATCTTCGTCGCAGGCGATCGCGCTTTGCCCGGCTTGTTCGAAGGCCGCGCACATGCGATTGCCCTGAGGATCCTCGAGGCTTGCATGCACCCGTACCTCGAAGTGACCCGACTTCCAAGCCGTTTCGGGTCGAAATCGCCAATGCCTTTCCCCCTGTGACAAGGTCACGCGCCCCTCCAGGCGCCGTCCATCCGAGGCTGACACCGCAATCAGGTCCTTGGCGTTCGCATTCAGCGCGGCAGGAAACTGGATTTCCAGAGGCTCGCGACCGCCAGGCTTGGGCAACAGGAGCCGCCACGCCTGGGTATCGATCCGGGCACGAATGGCAGGTGATATGTTCCACGATTTTCTAATGGGACGAGGAAGCTGGGGATCGGCGATGGTCATGGTGATGCGTTGACCGTTCCGAAGCGCCAAGCCTGCTTGCCTATTGGGGCCAACGTCCGTTTTAACGCGCCCGGGATGCATCAGTATGGCAATTCGCTTCCCGTCGGGGCTGGTCAGCGGGATGTCGTAAAAAGCACCAGCTATTGGATTTCCCCTGTCATCCGTCAGCGAAACGCGGGAAATGTCCAACACACCTCCCAGGGGCCTGTCCAATACCAGTTCAATCCGCAAGAGATTTTCAGGCACGCTTTCGCCCGACGGCAGTATCTTCGGGGCACTGCTCACAGCTCCGCACATCGTGGCAGTGACGATGGTCAATGCTGATGTAAACACCACGTTCATAAGCCGCCCCGCCTTTTTTCTCACTGAGACAACTCGGGGAAACCTTCGATGGCACGGAAATACTTGTGGTAACCGCTCCACTTATCGTTAGGCGGGTATTTGTAATCTTTGAAGTCGTACTCATTGACAAAATCGCTCAAACGCAAATAAGCGCCTTTGGGAATGGATACCAATTGCATCCGCCCCGACGCCTCATCGCGCCGGAGCGCCAGCAAAAGCTCTTTATTGAGGTTGTCCAGCCGCATAACGGTGCTCATAGGCACCATGATTGATTTGGCCCCTAGATAGGGCTCTGTCGGCCATTTGATGGGTGTGTTCAACCCTGGCTTGGCGGCGGCATCCGAAATCACCGAAAACGAAAGCAGGTCCGCGGCGCGGCTGCTATTGGTGATCAGGGCATAGTTTTCCTCTCCAGCGCTGAACGTGACAATGCCCGTCGGCGCGCTTCCCCAACCGAGCTCACCCACGGTTTTGCCGGTAATGTGCGTGCCGGCTTTCAGATCGGTTAATGGAATTGTGACGAGCGGCGTGCAGGTATAAGCGGCCACCAAGGTGGGCACACCCGACAGTGACATGATGGTCATAGCGCGAATGGGCGCCCGCGTCTCGATCTGATCATGGACTGGATGGTAAATCTCAACCGTCGTAGCTGAAGGCTTGCCGGTGAATGGGTAGTCGTATACACGCAGCGTGGATGCGAACTCCTGGTTAGACAGCCCCGCGACATACAGTTTGTTCTCGTAAAACTTCATGTCGGTAACCGTCAGGCTTCGATACGGCAAGGTACGCCAGAAATTTGCGTCTGCGCCTGGAAGGTCAGTAACTGGAGTGGACTTTTGGGTGATATTCGCCAGATCAATCTTTTGAACCTTGCCCGCGGAGTTAATCGTCACCACTGCGGGCTTGTTCGTCGCCTTGTCCTGTTGAATGGTCACTGCGACGTACGCAAGGCCGGTGCCAGGCTGCACCACCATGTCCTCAAACCGAAGCGAACTGCGGCTCACGCGCAGCACGCCGGCGATTGGCCCTTGGATGTCGCTTAGATTGAAGGGCGCAGGGGCGTCCGCCTTTGCAGTAGAGATCGGAACGGTAACTGCATGAATGCGCCCATTCTTCCAATCCGCAATAAACAGAGTGCTCGCATCGCCAAAGGTCAATTTGGCGGCGGAAGCGATGCGCTCACTGGCGAGCGCCCCGTTTACGTGAGATAGCAGCGCCATAGCTGCCAGCACTAGTAGAGGCTTGAATGTCATATCGGCCTTTTACAAATAGTGGATGAAATGCGTTGAGAACTGCGCGGCCTTCAGCCATCCGCGCCAGGCAACTATCTCTCGCGCGACCCGGCCAGGTCTATCGGCCAAGAGGCCCCTTTTTTGTTACCTCTTTTGGATGGAGCAGTCTCTGCAGTAGCGGGAACGTCGCTGCTGCAAGCGGTGTTGCTCTTTAACAACCTTTCGCAGCGGAAATGCTTTGAATCGCCCGAAACGACGCCCGTTTGAGCCGCTTCCAAATCAAATTCACAACGATTAACACTGCACGCAATGCGGCGCTGCATGATTCTGGATCAGTGCCGAAAATGGGCCATCGTGGCGGGAATTCAAATGCAAAAAAGAACATATCGGGCGTGCAGAAGTGTGGCAGCGGGACTGCTCACTCCGTTACTGGTGGTCTCAGGGTTGACGAAAGTCAATGCGCAGGGCTTGCCGGTCGAGGATTCAGCAGCGACTTCATCTCTCAAGGAAGTGGTGGTAAGCGTTGAGCGCCGCGAAACCGTGTTGCGCAAAACGCCGATGTCTGTGGGCGTGGTGGGCGAGGCCGAGATCGAGGCCAAGGGCGTAGCCCAACTTAGTGACTTGGTGGCGCTTGTACCTGGCGTTGCAGTGCCGAATGGCTTTAGCAATCAGCCGCAGGCCGTAGGCATCCGTGGGGTCGGCGTGTCATTACCGGCCATGAGTCAGGCGGTGGGGATCTACGTCGACGATGTGCCGCTTGTGCGCGGCTATGCCAACGCCCTGTGGGATCTGCCGGACATGGAACGCATTGAGGTGTTGCGCGGGCCGCAGGGAACCTTGTATGGACAAAATCTGACGGCCGGCGCGGTGAAGCTCATCTCTGCCGATCCCACTGTTGAACGCTCGGCTTGGCTATCCGCGGGCTTTGGCAGCCAGGGGGCGCGAGAAGTTCATGGCTTTGCAACCGGCGCCATAGGTGGAACGGCCGAGGAGCCGACAACCGCCAGCATCGCCTTCTCCCGTCGCAGCAACGATGGATTTGGCCACAACGCCACCTTGAATAAAGACGTTAACAGGCTCGACGCCACGCAATTTCGAGCGAAATTCCGATGGCAGACATCCGGCGGAAATAGTGTGGTGTGGTCTATTGACGGCTTGAAAGACACGTCGGACACCAACACATCGAACTTTCCTTTGAATGATCCAAGAGCAGCCCCACGCGTCACTTTTACCGCGGTGGACGCCGGCGCCTTCAGACGTATTGCAGGCGGTACGTCACTGAAGATCACCAGCCAAGTCAACGCGGACACCGTGTTCAAGTCCATCACGGCATTGCGCGGCTACCGTGATGACCCGACAGTGGCCGACTTCGGCGGACTCGCCGTGCAGCGGTACACATTGTCCCAGAGCGTGGAACAGCGGACGTTGTCTCAAGAATTGCAGTTGCAGCGCGACGCCGGCACAAACCAGTGGACGGTAGGGCTGATGTTTATCGCGGACAACTTCGCATTTGATCGCTTTCTTGCGGTAACACCGCCCGGTGCACCGGCTACCAGATACACCGAAGCACAGACGTATCAGCAGACACGCGATGTCGGCCTTTATGGCCAGCTCCGGCATGCGTTTTCAGCACAAACGGCACTCACCATGGGCTTGCGCGCATATCACACCCAGGAAACCGGGTTCAACCGATTCTGGCTGACGCAGGCTCAACAGGTGCGAACGACACAGGTGTACGACGCCAACAACCTGTCTACCTCGACAAGCGGCCTGCTGCCCCGGATCAGCCTTGAGCATCAGTGGACACCCGACATATTCCTCTACGGCAGTTACACCAAAGGCGCAAAATTTGCCGGCTTCAATCGCGCGGCCGAGTCCCTGCTGTCCGCGCAGGTAGCGGCCAATCCTGAGCGCGTGACCACCTATGAGCTGGGGAGCAAGGGGCGCTTCTTTGACGGCAAGCTCACGGCCAGCGCCGCGTTGTTCTACAACCAGTACCGGGACTACCTGGCTTCGCTGTCCAACAGCGTTGTCAACGGGGTGGTGGTAACGGATCCCGTGCTGGTCAATGCGGGCAGGGCCAAGACCTACGGCCTGGATGTGGAACTGGCCGGCCAGCTGGCGCGCCAAACCCGATGGACACTGGCGGCTGAATTTCTGCAAGCGCGGTTTGATCAATTCGCAAACCCCACCGGAGCTGCTGCCAGCAACTTCACCGGCAACGACCTGCCATATGCGGCTCATGTGTCATTGAGTGCCAGCCTGCGTCACGTGGTGCCCATATCAGGTGGCGGGGCCTTGGCGCTGACCGGCAGCGTGCAATACACCGCACCCCAATTCACCGACGTGGCCAACACGCCCGATCTGAAGTCGCCGGAGCAGACCTATGTCAATGTGGATGCCACCTACACCGACCCGAACGGGCGATGGAGTGTGTCGCTCAGGATCAAGAACCTGCTGAACAAGACTTATGCTCTCGTACGCACCCGCATTGCTCCGGTAGGGGTCGATTCGGTGTTCTATAACGCTCCACGGACCGCCTTGCTGACCGCAAGATACAGTTTTTAGGGCTTATCGCTTCAGGAATTCCCATGACAGACGCACGCGCTACTTCCCCGGATACCGCACTGTCGTTCGGCCCATTCCTGCTTTATCCACACCGTAAGCTGCTGATCGAAGCCGGCAAGCCGGTTCGGCTGGGAAGCCGAGCCATGGATCTGCTGATCGTCCTTGTTGACCGGGCCGGCGATGTCGTCAGCCGCGAGGAACTGGAGTCCTACGTCTGGCCCCGCACGGTGGTGGAGGCCACCAGTCTGCGCGTGCATATTTCCGCACTGCGAAAAGCGCTCGGCGATGGCGGCGTCAGTGAGCGCTACATTCTGAACGTGCCTGGCCGTGGATACAGCTTTGTCATGGCCATCAAGCATGCCGTAGAGCCTTCGCTCTCCACAGAAGCTGTGCCCAAGGCTGCTCCTGCGGTCATGCATAACCTGCCGATTCGACTGTCCAAGGTCATAGGGCGATCCGACGCGGTGTCCGACCTGCACAGGCATCTGGAGGCCAGGCGTTTCGTCTCCATCGTGGGGGCCGGGGGCATGGGCAAGACCACCGTGGCGCTCGCGGTTGCGGAAGAGCGACTGGCCAACTACGTCGACGGTGTGTGGTTCGTGGATCTCGCGCCCCTCACCGACGCCGCCCTGGTTTCGAACGCCTTGGCCTCCGTCTTGGGGATCTCGCTTCCAGCCAGGGACCCATTGCTCGCGTTGCGGTCTTACCTGGCCGAACGCCGGATGCTGATCGTCCTCGACAATTGCGAACATGTGATCGACGGTGCGGCACAACTGACCGAGCATATCGCCAGAAGCGCGCCTGACATCCATTTGCTCACGACAAGCAGGGAGCCGCTGAAATCCGAGGGCGAATGGGTATACCGGCTGGCCGCACTTGGCCTGCCGGATGTTTCGGTGTCCGATAGTCTTGAGCAGGCCATCAAGTACCCTGCGCTGCAGCTCTTTATCGAGCGTGCCACCGCAGACAACGATCGCTTTGCCGTGCTTCCCGATAACTATCCGCTGGTAGCCCATCTGTGCCAGCAACTGGACGGTATGCCGCTGGCTATTGAGCTGGCTGCCGGTCGCATCGACAGCCTTGGCCTGCGAGGCCTTGTCAATCGACTGGATGACATGTTCAGGCTGCTGCGCCGGGGGCGCCGTACCGCGCTGCCCCGTCATCAGACGCTGCAGGCGCTGCTCGATTGGAGCCACGACCTGCTCAATGAGTTCGAACGTATCGTGCTGCGGCGCCTGTCCGTGTTCAGCTCGTCGTTCGCTCTGGAATCAGCCATCAGCGTTGTTTCGTTCGATCACGTCGGGCCGTCGGACGTCATCGATAGCCTTGCCAGCTTGGCGGCCAAGTCGCTCGTGGTCACCGACACCAGCGGAAACGTCATTCAGTACCGTTTGTTGTCGACAACGCGCATTTATGCGAAAGAAAAACTCGAGGGCAGCGGTGAAGCCCGGCAACTTGCACGCCGCCATGCGCAACACTTTCAAGCATTCCTTGATCGCTCCCGCATGAAGAAAACCGAAATTCCGCGATCAGAATGGATGGCCATTTACGGCACGTGCCAGGACGACGTGCGCGCCGGGCTCGACTGGGCATTTTCCCCCGGAGGTGACGATCTTCTCGGCGTCATGTTGACATGTGCCGCGCTGGAACTAACTTACGAGCTGGACAATTTCGACATTCATCTGGCCCGCGTAAAAGTTGCCATGGAGGCCATGAGACGGGTGGCCGCACTACCCCCGGTTCTTGAATTGCGATTGCTTGCTTCTTTGTGTTTTTCCAACAGCCTGGCAGTCAGCAGTGCTGCCGGCCAGGAGGAAATCTTCACCCGCATCACTGCGCTGATCGAGGAGACCAACTCGCCGCGGTATACCGTGGAGGCGCTCTACAGCATGTGCACCCGCTCGTTCGGGTCTGGAGACTACAGAAGATCCAAGGAGGTCGCCGCACGCATTGGCCAAATAGCTGAGCATCCCTATGACCCCTCCGCCAAGCTGCTGTCGGACCGATTCATGATGCTCAGTTGCCACTACCTTGGCGAACACCAACAAGCTCGAGCGATCATTGAGCGCGTACTGGAGGATCCCGTCGACCACCCCTCCAGCCGCTATTACCATCAAATCTCCCCGCAAGTTTCCATGCGCATCATGCTCGCGCGCATCCTCTGGATCCAGGGGCTCGTAGACCAAGCCGTCGTGGTGGCGGAGCGCGCCGTCGAGTTGAGCGTCCATGAACACCCATCGGCCTACCCCTACGCAATGGCTTTCGCAGCGGTGCCGATTGCCATTTGGCGAGGTGACACTCGGGCCGAACTGTTACTAGGCTCATTGGGACAGTATGCCGTTCGCTATTCACAGAGCTATTGGCAAGCGTGGCACCGCGTTTTGCACATGGGCTGGGCTATGCATCGGCGTCCGATGGACGCCAACGACGTGCTGTCGGCGTTGAAAGATTCGTCCAACCCGGTCAGCTCGGACATGCTGGCCACGCTGTGTACCGATCTGGTGACGGTGGACAGCGTGCTCCGCGCTGAAAGCGGCATGGCTGGTTGGTGCGCGCCTGAAGTCCTGCGCGCGCAGGCTGAGAGCCTGTACAAGAAATCGGGGCCTTCTGGAATCCATGAAGCCGAGGCCATTCTGAACCGAGCCTTGCAATTGGCACAACAGCAACGCGCCTT
>Ga0102594_1001360_pt1 | contig 15479 bp, 14 predicted proteins | sample AraplaCol_mLB_r2_2_FD_76863 | JGI IMG/M metagenome (GOLD analysis project Ga0102594, IMG submission 76863) | Arabidopsis root microbial communities from North Carolina, USA - plate scrape MF_Col_mLB_r2 (SPADES assembly) (version 2) | ecosystem: Host-associated > Plants > Roots > Endosphere...
GGCGTTCTTCCTCGATTTCTTCGAGATCGCCTTCATCATCATCCCGCTGCTGGCGCCGGTGGCGCAGAAGCTGGGCATCGACCTGATCTGGTTCGGCGTCATGCTGGGCGCCAACATGCAGACCTCGTTCATGCATCCGCCCTTCGGCTTCGCGCTCTTCTACCTGCGTGGCATCGCGCCAAAATCGGTGAAGAGTTCGGACATCTACTGGGGCGCCATACCATGGGTCGGCCTGCAGCTGATCCTGGTCGCCGTGCTTATCTTCTGGCCAGAATCGGTGACCTACTGGCTGGATAGTGGCCCCGACGTGGATCCGAGTACCATCCAGATCGAACTGCCGAACGATCCGATGGGCCTGGAGCAGCCGGGCGACGCGCCGGATACCGATGCGGACAGTGATGCGGAACCTGAGGTTCCGGAAGAGCTCCGCCCCAAGGCGGATTGAAGAAACGAAAAGCCCGGCAGCGATGCCGGGCTTTTTTTATGCCTCAGTCAGCCGGCTCCAGCCGCAGGATGCGGCCATCCGGACTGTCGGTGGCGACATAGAGATAGCCGTCCGGCCCGCTGCGCACGTCGCGGATATTGTCGCCGATCTCCTTCAGCATCTGCTCCTGCTTCACGACTTTGGTGCCGTCCAGCACCACGCGATGCAGCGTGCCGAATTTCAGCGAGCCCACGAAAAGATTGCCGCGCCAGGCCGGAATCCTGTCGCCGGTATAAAAGGTCATGCCGCTCGGCGCGATCGACGGCGTCCAGTGCAGCAACGGCTGCTCCATGCCCGGTGCGGAAGTGCCGATGCCGATCCTGGCCCCGCTGTAGTCAATGCCATGGGTGATCACCGGCCAGCCGTAATTCTTACCCTTCTCGGGGATGTTGATCTCGTCGCCGCCCTGCGCACCATGTTCATGCAGCCAGACGATGCCGGTCTGTGGATGCCGCGCCATGCCCTGGATGTTGCGATGGCCGTAGGACCAGATTTCCGGTCGCGCATCGCCGCGGCCGACAAAGGGATTGTCATTCGGCACGCTGCCATCGGTGTTGAGCCGGATCAGCTTGCCGAGGTGATTGCCAAGATTCTGCGCCTCGTCGCGGCGATAGCGCTCGCCCAGGCCAAGCCACAGCTTGTCATCGGGGCCGATCACCACGCGGCTGCCGAAATGCAGGCCGCCGCCCATTTTCGGAGATTGGCGGAACAGCACCTTCACGTCGTTCAGCGCCGTGTCGCCCAAGGTAGCCGAGGCGAGCGCTGTGCCGGCGCCGCCTTCGCCCGGTTCGGCGTAAGTAAAATAGATGCGGCGGTTGCGGGCGAAATCGGCATCCAGCGTCACATCGAGCAGGCCGCCCTGGCCGCTGTCAAAGACCTTCGGAACGTTGTTCAACGGCGCTGAAACCTGGCCGCCAGATGCAGTCGGAGCGACGAGACGCATACGGCCCGGCCGCTCGGTCACCAGCAGGCGGCCATCGGGCAGAAAGGCGATGGCCCAGGGATTCTCCAGGCCCTTCGCCACCTCTACGGCCCGCACCACGGCGGCCTCGGTGCGGATGACGACCGGCTGCGCCTCCACCACGACCGGCATCAGGGGCAGCATCAGGCTGACTACGGCAAGGGCAACGGGACGCGGCATAGAACATCCTCCAACGGTTACCCTTTTTTGTAATACAGGATGAAGGCCTTTCGATGGCACTACCGGCGGAATCGGTCAGCGCTTCGCCCAGGGCAACTGCCTGACGATTTCCTCATAGAGTTCGTGCCGGCGGAACGGTTTGGTGAGGCGCGGCCATTTCTCCTCTGCCAGCTCGCTCGCGCCGGCCAGAGGCCGCGGATCCGAATAGCCGGACATCAGGATGATCTTCAGTTGCGGCCGCAGGACGGAGACCCTGTCGGCCAGTTCGCGCCCCGTCATCCCCGGCATGACGATATCGGACAGCATCAGATCTACCTCCCGGTCGCCCGACAGATATTCGAGCGCAGCGGCGCCGTTGTCGAATTCGACCACGTCACAGCCGAACATCACAAGCTGTTGATGCGCGACGACCCGGAGATCGGCATTGTCCTCGACCAGCACGACGCGAATTTTCTGCACCATCAATACCCCTGTCTCGCTTGAGGATACGTCGTCTTTTCCATCGCCATCATGCGCCGGCAGATACAGGCGAAAGGTCGTGCCCCGGCCCGGTTCGGAATAGCAGCTGATATGGCCGCCCGACTGCTTGGCGAAACCATGCACCATGCTGAGGCCGAGACCGGTGCCCTTGCCGACTTCCTTGGTGGTGAAGAACGGCTCGAAGACCCGCTTCGCCACGTCTTCGGGCATACCATTGCCCGTATCCGAAATCGAAATGACGACGTACGGGCCAGGCGGCAGCTCGAACTTGCTCGCATGCACGCTGCCTCTGTCGAAAATGCGGCTGTCCACCGCGATGCTGAGTATCCCGCCATCAGGCATGGCATCACGGGCATTAAGCCCCATATTAAGGATGGCGGATTGGAGCTGCGTCTCATCCACGTATACCGCAGCCACATCCGCCGCCACCGCGGACTTGACGACAATACGTTCGCCCAGCGTCCGTTTCAGGACCGCGATGGTGGCCGCCATATGCTCCTTGAGATCGACCCCTTTCGGCGAGAGCGGCTGCCGGCGGGCAAAGGCCAGCAGCCGTTTGTTGAGCTCGGCGCCCTGCAGGGCCGAATTCAGCGCGGACTCCGCGAAGCTTCGCAAAGGCGTATCTGCATCGAGGCCATCCAGAATGAAATCCAGATTGCCGATGATAATGCCAAGCAGATTGTTGAAATCATGCGACAGCCCGCCGGTCAGCTGGCCAAGCGCCTCCATCTTCTGCGACTGGACGAACTGCCGCTCCAGGGAACGCCGCTCGGTCTCATCGATGAAGATGACAACCGCGCCGTCGATCCGCCCCTCATCGTCGCGCAACGGCGCCAGCGAAGCCAATACGATCAGGACTCGGCCATCCTTGTGCAGACGCTTCAGCTCGATATTAGTGATGGTTTCGCCCTGGTAGACCCGGGCGATGAGGCGTTTCGAGACTTCGACCTCATCCTTCGGCACCATCAGTGGTGTGCTACCGATCATTTCCTCGGCCTTGAAACCGAAGACCCGTTCCGCCGCGGCATTCCAGACCCGGATTTTCCAGTCGACGGAGAGGGCTGCAATGGGAACCGGAGAGGCCGCGATCAGCGCGCGCATCCGGTCGACTGCAGCCTCAAGCTGCTGGGCGCCGCGTTGAACCTGCAGGTTCCGGGTATCGACAGCGTCGGCCAGATTGTCCAGCGTCTCGGCCAGCTCGCCGATCTCGTTATCGGCATAAGGCCCGCCCACCCTTGAAGCCGTGTCGCCATCCCTGTAGCGGCGCACGCTGGCAATGATCCTGTGAACGGGGCGGACAATCCCCTGTTCCGTGACCATATATCCCAGAGCCAGCACCACCAGGATCAGGATTACATAAGGCAGCAGAAGATTCTGTACGGTGCCGAAAGCCTGCATCCGGGCAGCATTGCTGTCCACGGCAACCACGACATGGAAACGAACTTCGCCTGCGAGCATGATCGGGGCGATATAGAAATCCCGCCCCACGCCGTCGATATCCTCGGACTGGACAATAGTGCGACCACCGGTAATGCCTGCCCACAGTTCCGGTGAATGTCGATGCAAATCCAGCGCCTGCTTGCTGACTCCGGTATGGACGAGTGTCTGCCCGCGGGCATCCACCATCAGGACAGACATATTGTCGGTCCCAACTGATTCGCGCCGGAGAATGGCCTCAAGCCAGTCGAGATCGATCGAGGAAAAGACAACTTTCGCCCGCTCGTTCAGCAGACTCGCCATCGCCGCGACAAGAACCGGTCTATTGCTGAATCGCCCTACCAGCGTCTCGAAGGAGAGCTCCTGCCCCTCGACGACATCCCTGAACCACTCGCGATCAGCGACATTCCCGCCGCTGATGCCGGTCTTCGACTGAACGCAGAACATGTTCCCGCTGGAATCCGCGATACCGACCGCCGAATATCTGGACAACCGGTTCAGTAAGGCGCGGAGTTCGAGGCGACACTGGATGTCATTGTCCGTCGCCAGGCTGCCCAGGCCGGATATGAGCTGAAGATGGCCGACCTGTGCGTCAACGACACGCAGGATCGATGCGGATGCCCGTTCCGACAGGTAGAGGGCATCGGTCTGAAGCGTACGCTGCAGCTCTCGGTAATGAAACCAGGCATTGATCACAATCAGACCGAAGGCCACGACCAGAATCGCCAGCAGGAATCCTGCGACGCGCAGGCGGATGCTGTTGCGAACCCTTCTGCGCCCAGAAGCATCAACTGCGATATCAGGCGCTGTCATGCCTGGACACCTGATGGAAAAAGTCGCTGAGGGTGTAGCGTTCGACCGCCTTCAGGTCCTCGACTGCAGCCCCGATCGGAGCGCCGGAGATATAGGTAAAGCCGGCCGCCAGCGCCGCAACCACGATGCTGCTTGACGGCGTTCCGTGCAGATAGCTTTGCATGCCGGCCCGTTCGGCATTGGCCGCGAACCGGGACAGCAGCTCGATGGACCTGGTTTCATCCGACGGACGCCCGATCATTTCCACGCCGCAGACCTTCAGGCCGGCGTCACGGAACGTGCCGAACTGCCTGTGCTGCACCGGACACTGGGCGATCACCGCCCGCGCATTCTGTTTCAGGCCGGCGATGACATCCGACAGCCGGGTCAGCGGAATGCCATCGGGCAGGCCGACCAGTTCGATGACCAGATATTTGCGGACCTCGTCGCTGAAGCTCCTGATCCTGTCGACAAACTGATACCGCGTCGCCGCGGAGGCCAGACTGTCGAAATGGAGCGGCAGGCAAACCATGGCGCGCAGGCCCGCATCGATCAGGCCCTGCAGATCCTGGCTGGCCCGATTCATGACCAGATCGTCGAGTGTGGTCGTTCGCAGCAGCGTTGAGGTGCCCATGACGGCACGGCGGCCGGACATCCATGCGCTGTCGGCATTGATCCTTGGCGTCGCGAGAAAGGTCGAGACCGCGTTCCGCTTCGCATCCCACATCGGCAGGTAATGGACGTCTATGCTTTCGGCTGGGTTTGCCAACAACCAGTCAGGCAACGGAGCATCAATGGCTTCGGGCGCAGCCCCCGAAGCCTCGCTTTCCTCCGTCGGCACTTTATCCAGGTCACCCCTGTTCACAGGAATGTCCCGCAGCTGAGCAGCGGACCAACGCCATTTTCCTCATCACTTTTTCAAGTTTCATTGCTACTGGCGCAACTAGACACTACTTTAAGGCCACATCTTTCGCCAAGATCGTGTGTTGCATGAAGGCTCTGGTCATTGATGATGAACCCGCTATGCGGGCGCTGGTCTCATCCATTCTGCAGGAAGCCGGCTACGAGGTTCGCGAAGCCGCGGACGGACGGATCGGGCTGGCGGCTTTCAACACCTTTGAACCCGATCTGGTGATCACCGATATCGTGATGCCCAATGAAGAGGGCATCGGCACCATCCGTCAGCTGCGCCAACTCAAGCCCGATCTGAAAATCATCGCGATCTCGGGCGGCGGGCGGATGGGGAATATGGACTTTCTTCGGATTGCCAAGGATTTCGGCGCCGCCGCCACCCTGGCAAAGCCATTCCGCAAGCAGCAGTTCCTCGATGTCCTGAAGACGCTGGGATAGCAGCAGGCGCATATCGCGATATGCGCCTCAGGACCACAGGTTCATCGTCATCTCTGTCTGGATCGTCCCGCACCCCGGCATGAAAAACCTCCGGAGGCCCCACGGCCCATACATCTATTGACCCAAGGTCGTCTTATATAGTAGACGATTGTTTCATGATAGAGACGGACATGATCGAGGCCCGGATCGCCGGGCGGCTGAAGGCCCGCCGCGAGGAGCTGGCCCTGTCGCTGGCCGATCTGGCGGCGCGCAGCGGGGTCAGCAAGGCGATGATCTCGCGGATCGAGCGCCAGGAGGCCAGCCCCACCGCCGCCCTGCTGGGCCGGCTCTGCGCCGGACTGGACATCACGCTGTCGGGTCTCATGGCCGCGGTGGAGGAGCGCAGCCTGGTGCTGCTGAAAGCGGCGGCCCAGCCGCGCTGGCGCGATCCGGAAACCGGTTTCGAGCGGCTGGCGGTCAGCCCGGCCGGCACCGGTTCGCCGGTCGAGATCGTGCAGGCCACCCTGCCACCCGGCGCGACGATCAGCTATCCCGCCCTGCCCGCGCAGGGGTTCGACCAGCATATCCTCGGTGTCAGCGGCACGCTCAGCCTGCAGAGCGGCGACGAGCCTTTCGCCATCGGCCCCGGCGACTGCCTGCATTGCGCGCCGGGGCAGCCGCATGTTTTCAGCAATACCGGCAAACAGCCGGCCCGTTATCTCGTCATCATTGCCCGGGGGATGTCCCGATGAGCCCGACCTCCATCCAGATCCGCGATGCCCGACCCGGCGACGCCGAGGCGATCCGCGCCATCTACAATGATGCCGTGATCAACACCACCGCCGTCTTCGACTATGTGGCGCGCGAACCGCAGGCGCAGGTCGACTGGCTGACGATGAAGGCGGAGCAGAAGCTGCCGGTGCTGGTGGCCGAGAACGCCGCCGGCCGCGTGCTGGGCTATTGCAGCTACGGTCCTTTCCGTCCCTGGCCGGCCTACCTCTACACGGTGGAGAATGCCATCTATGTCGCGCCTGACGCGCGCGGCCAGGGCATCGGCAAGCGGCTGTTGCCGCCGCTGCTGGAGATCGCGAAGGCGCGCGGGCTGCGCACCATGATCGCCGGCATCACCGCCGACAATGCCGCCAGCCTGCGCCTGCATGAAAAATTCGGCTATGAACAGGCCGGCGTGATCCGCGAGGCCGGCTGGAAATTCGAACGCTGGCTTGACCTGGTCTTCCTGCAGCGGATGCTGCAGGCATGATCACGTTATTCGACGCGGCCATGGCTGAACGCGAGATCGACGCGTTGAGCGACATTCTGCAGGACTGCGTGACCGGCGGCGCAAGCGTGAATTTCGTGCAGCCCTATGGCACCGAGGATGCCGCGCGCTTCTGGCGCCGCATGATCCCCGGCATCGCCGCGGGTGAGCAGATTCTGCTGGTGGCAAGCCATGACGGCCGCCCGGCCGGCACGGTGATGCTGGGCCTCGACACGCCGCCCAACCAGCCGCACCGCGCCGATGTGAAGAAACTGCTGGTGCATCGCCGCGCGCGCCGCCATGGCCTCGCCCGCGCCCTGATGCAGGCCGTCGAACAGGAAGCCCGCAAGCGTGGCCGCATCCTGCTGACTCTCGATACGGAGCATGGCAGTCCGGCGGAAGGCATGTACAAGACGCTGGGCTACACGCCGTTCGGCATCGTGCCGCGCTATGCCATCACCGCCGATGGCCAGTCTGTGGCGGACTGCGCCTTTTTCTACAAAGCCCTCGCATAAGCCGCCGACCCCTCGCTAGAATGGCGGCGATACGCCGCCATGACGAATCCGTTCAGCCTCAGCAATTTTTCCCTGCCGGCCCAGAATCTGCTGAGCGGCCTGACGGCTGCGCTGGGCGTGCTGATCGTCGTGATCGCCAGCGGCTTCGTCGCCGGCCGCGAGATCGCCGCTGCCGTCGCCGTCGGCGCCACCTGCGTCAGCATCGTCGATACGCCGGTGCCGCCCGACCACAAGCGCACTGGCTTCCTGATCGCGCTGGTCTTCGACAGCCTGGTCACGCTGGCCATCGGACTGACGGTGGGCGATGCCTGGCTGCAGGTGCCGATCGTCGCCGTCACCAGCTTCCTCGCCGCCATGGTCACGATCTACGGCAAGAACGCGCTGGCGCTCAGCATGTCGATGATCCTGGCGATGATCTTCGCCTTCGGCGCGCCGGCGCCGACGCCGCAGGCCGCTGTCCTGCATGCCATCTGCTTTGCCGCCGGCGCGGCGCTCTATGGCGTCTTCGGCATGCTGATGGCGGAATGGCTGGAGCCACGGCACAAGCGGATCGCCCTGGCCAGCGCACTGGATGCCTTTGCCGCCTATGTGCGCGCGAAAGCCCAGCTCTACGATACCGAAACGCCGATCGAAACCAGCTATGCAATCCTGATCGAGCAACAGGTGACATTGATGGAGCGCGTCGAGCAGGCACGCAACCTGCTGTTCCGCACCATGGAGCGGCGCGGCGAGCGCGCCTGGGCGGCGGCCCTGGTGGCGGCGCTGGACGCTTTCGAGACCATCCTGTCGAGCCAGACCGACTACTGGCTGCTGCAGCGTCAGTTCGGCAGCCAGCGCGACAGCAGCCTGGTCCTGGCCGCGATCCGCGATGGCGTCCTGCATATCGCCGACCTGCTCGCCACGCTGGCCGACGAAGTCGGCAACGGCCGGCCGAGCGCCGATATCGCGGCATTGCGCGCCGAATTCGCCGCCATCGGCGACCGCGCCCGCCAGATCGTGCCGCTGGAAAGCGGCATGGACGAGGCGACCGAGCATGGCCAGGCGGTGATCGAACTGCGCGCCACGCTGGAGCGGATCAACCATGCCATCGATGGTGTCGCGCTTATCCAGCAGGCGCTGCGTCAGCCGCAGGCCGGCGAAACCCTGCTGGGCGCCGTGCAGCTGGCCGACTTCCTGCCGCCGCGGCCCTATCGCCTGCAGCTGGTCCGGCGCCACCTGCGGCTTAGCTCGCCGATCTTCCGCTATGCCCTGCGCCTCACGGCGGCGATGCTCTGCGCCTATGCGCTGGCCGAATTTCTGACCCGGTATTTCAGCCACGGCAGCTGGATCCTGCTCACCGTCGCCGTGATCATGCGCGCCAGCTACAGCGCGACCCGCCAGCGTCAGAAAGACCGCCTGATCGGCAACCTGATCGGCTGCGTGCTGGCCGCCGTGATTCTGCATCTTCTGCCTGACCCTGCACTCCTGGCTGTCTATTTCATCAGTATCGGACTGTCGCATGCCTATGCGCCGGTGCGTTACCGCATCACCTCGACGGCGGCCTGCATTCTGGCGCTGCTGATGATGCATTTCCTTAACCCGAACGACACGACGCTGCTGATCGAGCGGCTGCTTGACACTTTCCTCGGCGCGCTGATCGCCATCGCCTTCAGCTTCATCCTGCCCTACTGGGAGCGGCAGAGCCTGCCGATGCTGAGCGCCACGCTGCTGCGCGCCAACCGCAAATATGCGCGGCAGGCGCTGAAACGCCTGCCTGCGGAGCAGACCTATCGTCTGGCGCGCAAGGATGTGTTCGATGCCGGCGCCGATTTCGCCAGCGCGCTACGCCGGCTGGCATCCGAACCGGGTGCAAGGCGCGAAGATCTGCCACGCCTGCAAGCCTTCCTCTCCGCCAATTACCGGATGATGGCGCAACTGGCTGCCCTGCATGTACTGCTGCGTATCCGTGGCCGCGAGCTCGAGCCGGCCGTTGCCGATCAGCTGCTGGCCCGACATCAGGGCAGCCTGATCGCCCGGCTGGGCGGTCCGGCCAAGGCTGGCCAAGAAGCGCTTCCGCTGGAGCAGAGCGAAGAGAGCGGGCAGTGGCAGTTGATCGCGGCACTGATGCAGCGGCTGGCCCAGGCCGAGGCCGTGGCGGCGCAGATTCAGGACCTGGCCCGCGGCCTCGCTATTGCCTCGCTGCGTCACCGCAGCGAGACGCCGCCCTAGCCTCGGTCAGACGCGGAACAGGAAATACCAGGCCAGGGCGAAAGCGATGATCACGCCGGCCAGGCCGAAGCCCAGCACATAGCGCATGCGGTGCAGTTCGACACCGGAGCGCGCCTTGTCCGTCGGCACGACGCGGTCGCGGGTATCGTATTCGGTGCGCTCCTTGGGGCCGTAACCGGCGGTGCTCATCGGCTTCTCCTGCGACGATCTGTCATCAGAATATAAGTCGCGCCGGCAGACCGAGTTCCCGCGCGCACAGCCAAGCTGCGCACATGAAAGAAAAGAAAAAGGGCGTCCGAACCTGCCGGACGCCCCATGGCTAGTCTGCCTCTGAAAAGCGGTGATCAGCCCTTGTTCATGCGGTTGTTGACCAGATCGTCCACCACCGTGGGATCGGCCAGTGTGCTGGTGTCGCCCAAAGCAGAGAATTCGTTCTCGGCGATCTTGCGCAGGATGCGGCGCATGATCTTGCCCGAGCGCGTCTTGGGCAGGCCCGGCGCCCACTGGATCAGGTCGGGCGACGCGATCGGCCCGATCTGGGTGCGGACATGCTGCACCAGTTCCTTGCGCAGCTCTTCCGTCGCCTCGATGCCGGCCTTCAGCGTCACATAGGCGTAGATGCCCTGGCCCTTGATGTCATGCGGATAGCCCACCACGGCGGCCTCGGCCACCTTGGGATGGGCGACCAGCGCGCTCTCGACTTCGGCGGTGCCCATGCGATGGCCCGACACGTTGATCACGTCGTCGACGCGGCCGGTGATCCAGTAATAGCCATCGGCATCGCGGCGGCAGCCGTCACCGGTGAAATACTTGCCCGGGAAGGTGCTGAAATAGGTGTCGATGAACCGCTGGTGATCGCCATAGACGGTGCGCATCTGGCCCGGCCAGCTGTCACTGATGCACAGGTTACCCTCGGTGGCGCCTTCCAGCACCTTGCCGTCGCCATCCACCAGCTGCGGCTGCACGCCGAAGAACGGCAGCGTCGCCGAGCCGGGCTTCTGGTCGATCGCGCCGGGCAGCGGCGTGATCAGGATGCCGCCGGTCTCGGTCTGCCACCAGGTATCGACGATCGGGCAGCGGCTGTCGCCGACCACGCGGTGATACCAGAGCCAGGCTTCCGGGTTGATCGGTTCGCCCACAGAACCGAGCAGGCGCAGCGACGCGCGGCTGGTCTTCTTCACCGGCGCCTCGCCGTCGCGCATCAGCGCGCGGATCGCGGTCGGCGCCGTGTAGAAGATGTTGACCTTGTGCTTGTCGATCACCTGCCAGAAGCGCGAGGCATCGGGGTAATTCGGCACGCCCTCGAACATCAGCGAGGTGGCGCCATTGGCCAGCGGCCCATAGAGGATGTAGCTGTGGCCGGTGACCCAGCCCACGTCGGCCGTGCACCAGTAGATGTCGCCGTCGTGATAATCGAAGACATACTGGTGCGTCATCGAGGCGAAGACCAGATAGCCGCCCGAGGTGTGCAGCACGCCCTTCGGCTTGCCGGTCGAGCCCGAGGTATAGAGGATGAACAGCGGGTCTTCCGCATTCATCGGCTCCGGCGCGCAGGTCGCCGGCACCTTGGCGGCCTCTTCATGCAGCCAGATATCGCGGCCGGCGGCCATGTCGATCTTGCCGCCGGTATGCTTGACCACCAGCACCGTCTTCACATTCGGGCAGGTCTTCAGCGCCGCATCGGCATTGGCCTTCAGCGGCACCGCGCGGCCACCGCGCAGGCCCTCGTCGGCGGTGATCAGGAACTGGCTGTCGCAATCCTGGATGCGGTTGGCCAGGCTGTCGGGCGAGAAACCGCCGAAGACGACGGAATGCACCGCGCCGATGCGGGCGCAGGCCAGCATCGCGTAGGCGGCGGCCGGGATCATCGGCAGGTAGATGGTGACGCGGTCACCCTTCTTGACGCCCTTGGCCTTCATGATGTTGGCCATGCGGCAGACTTCGTCATGAAGCTGCTGGTAGCTGATGTTCTGCGACTTCGACGGATCGTCACCTTCCCAGATGATGGCGGTCTGGTTGGCGCGCTTGGCCAGATGGCGGTCGATGCAGTTGGCCGAGACGTTCAGCACGCCGTCGGCGAACCAGCGAATATGCAAGTCGCTCTTGTCGTAGGAAACATCCTTCACCTGGGTGAAGGGCTTGATCCACTCGACGCGCTTGCCGTGCTCGGCCCAGAAGCCTTCCGGATTCTTGACCGACTGTTCGTACATGGCCTTGTATTTCCCGGCATCGGCCCAGGCGCGCTTGGCCCAGTCGGCGCCTACCGGAAACAGTTCATTCTCGGCCATGATCGGCTCCCCTTCTTGTCGCAATGCGCCAGCGCGTCAGCACACGCAGGCGGCGTTTCCTCACGTTAGGGAATGATGCCCGCTCGGCCGTGCCCGGACAAGCAGGCGGGCCCGGCTTTTCGACCAAAGCATAGCCCCCACCGAGACTTAAGTCTTGGTCAAGGCTGCTGTCGTAAAGGCTTCAGAGGTCGTTCGCGGCTGCGGAACCGACGGCTGCGGGCAGGCCGGCAATCGTGGTCTGCAAAGCCTGCATCAGGGCAGGAAAATCGCCGCCGAGGGCAGCCTTCACATCGTCCTGCGCCGCACGCCACAGCGCAACGCCGGCGCGATAGGCAGCACGGCCCTCGCGCGTGGCGCGCACCAGCCGGGCGCGGCCGCGCGGCGCGGATTCCACCACGACCAGCCCGGCGGCGATCATCGGCTTCAGATTGCGGCTGAGCGTGCTGCGGTCGAGATCCAGCGCGGCGGCCAGTTCGGTGATGCTGGGCGGGCGGCCATTCTGCTTCTCGCAGGCCCAGGCCATGCCGACCAGGCTGTATTGCGGCAGGCCAAGCCCGATGGGGCTGAGGCGCTCGGCATAGAGCGCGCTGGCGCGGCGGGCAGCCGACCGCAGCTGGAAGCACAGGCAGAGCTCGCTGCCATCCGGCATCGGGGTCGGCAGGGTGAAGACCGTCTCGCCGTCGATATGGGGTTGCGCGCCTCGGCTCATGACGTGTATATACACGATATAGGTTGCCCCGGCAAGCCATCCTCCCAGTCTTGTACTGGCGTCGGGGCCTATCACTTCCGGGCCTCCCCATTTTTGGCCTTCATAAAAAACGACCCCGACCTGGAGACACCGATGTCCGCCGCCCCGAAGGAAACCACGCTCGCCCGCTCTGCCGACCTGATGCCACCCAAGGGCGGCGCTTACGCGCCGATCCCGGTCGAGACCCTGCGCGAGCTGGAAGGCATCGACCTGTTCCGCAAGATCATGTCGGGCGAACTGCCCGGCGCGCCGATCGCCGAGCTGATGAATATGTGGGTGCTGGAAGCCGAACCAGGCCGCGTGGTCTTCGCCGGCCGGCCCGAGCTGAAGCATTACAATCCGATCGGCAGCGTACATGGCGGCTATGCCGGCACCATGCTGGACAGCTGCATGTCCTGCGCCGTGCAGTCGATGCTGCCCAAGGGCTCGGGCTATACCACGCTGGAATACAAGGTCAGCCTGGTTCGCGCGATCACGCACAAGACCGGCACGGTCTATGCCGAGGGCACTGCGATCCAGGTCGGCAACCGCGTCGGCACGGCGGAAGGCCGCATCGTCGATGCCAGTGGCAAGATCCTCGCCACCGGCACCACCACCTGCCTGATCTTCCCGATCTAAGCCTTCAGCGCTGCCACATCGGCTTGCGCAGCTCGGCCTGGACATCATCCCGCGTCAGGCCGAGATCCTTCAGCGCTGAATCGCTCAGATCGGCGAGCTGGTCGCGTTCGCGGCTGAGCCGCTGCGCGCTGACGGCCTCGACGGCAAAGGCATGCAGGCCGCTGGTGGCCTGATGCCACAGCCGCTCGGCCAGGCTGCGGGAGGGAGATCGGGTGACTAAAATGGTCGTCTGAGACATGGCGAAACTCCAAGTGGCGATGGGAGGGGGGATGTTTTTTTATGTCGTCAGCATACGCCTGCTGCATGACGCTGGGGTGACCAATCACTACGGCCGTAACCGAACTGTCCTGGATGGACGACTGCTGGCCGGCGGGCCTAGAGTCGGTGCATGAGCAGCAACGATCCCCATGTCGCCAAGATCGCCGCCCTGATCGGCGATCCGGCCCGCGCCAATATCCTGAAGGCCCTGATGGATGGCCGCGCCCGCACGGCCAAGGAATTGGCGCATATCGCCGGCGTCTCGCCACAGACCACCAGCGGCCATCTGGCCAAACTGTCAGACGGCGGGCTGCTCGGCCTGGCGAAGCAGGGCCGGCATCGCTATTACCATCTCGCCAATGCCCAGGTGGCCACTGCCATCGAAAGCCTGATGGCCCTGGCCGGCGAACAGCCGCTGCCGAAACACCATCATCACACGCGCGTGGCCGGGGCGCTGCGCGCCGCCCGCACCTGCTACGACCATATCGCCGGCAAGCTGGGCGTCTGCCTGTTCGACCAGCTGGTCGCGCGCGGCTGCATCCTGCCGGCCGGCGATAGCGAAACCGATGATTTTGTCGTCACCACAGCCGGCCGTCAGTTATTCGCCAGCCTCGGTATCGATGTGGACAGCATCGCAGCCGGCAAGCGCCGCTTCGCCCGCGCCTGCCTGGACTGGAGCGAGCGCAGCCCGCATCTGGCCGGGTCCCTGGGCGCCGCCATGGCCGAGCGCTGTTTCGATCTGGGCTGGCTGGAGCGCCGCAGGGACAGCCGTGCCGTGACGCTCACCGCCGCCGGCCAGACGGGGCTGGCCCGGCTGTTCGACCTCACGCCGGACCAGATTGCCGCCGCCACGGCGGAAACCCACTAGACAGCCCGTTGCAAGGCCTCTGCTGGTTGGCTATTTTCCGCTGCAGATGCGGGTGTAGCTCAATGGTAGAGCAGAAGCTTCCCAAGCTTACGACGGGGGTTCGATTCCCCTCACCCGCTCCAGACGACTAGGCAGGAAATTCGCGCCATAAAGGCCCGCCACAAGGGCAGATATTTCAGCAGATGAGCTCAGCGCCACTCCCGGTCGGCACATTCGCGCCTTTCCAGCACAGGACCTTCCGGCTCTTCTGGACCGCTTCCCTGATTTCCAATATCGGCGTCATGGTCCAGACCATCGGCGCCAGTTGGGTCATGATGACCATCAGCGGTTCGGCCGGGCTGGTCGCCCTCGTGCAGGGCATGAATGCCCTTCCGGTGATGCTGTTCGCGCTGGCCGCCGGCGCGCTGGCCGACAATTTCGACCGGCGCATCGTCATGCTGGGCGCGCAGGTCTCGATGCTGGCCTCGACGGTCATCCTGGCGCTGTCGATCTATTTCGACTGGATCACGCCCTGGATGTTGCTGGGCCTGACCTTCCTGATCGGCACCGGCGCCGCCGTGAACAATCCGTCCTGGCAGGCCAGCGTGCGCGACACGGTGCCGCGCGACACCATCTCGGCCGCGGTCACGCTCAACAATATGGGCTTCAACGTCACGCGCAGCATCGGCCCTGCCATCGGCGGCACCATCGTGGCCGGCCTGGGCGCCACGCTGGCCTTCGTCTTCAACGCCTTCACCTATCTGCCGATCATCTGGGTGCTGTCGCGCTGGAAGCCGGACGTGGCCAAATCCGATCTGCCGCGCGAAGACTTCCTCGCCGCGATGACGGCCGGCCTGCGCTACGTCTCCATGTCGCCGAACCTGCTGATCGTGCTGTTCAGGACCATCCTGTTCAGCTCCTGCGCCGTGGTGATCCTGGCCCTGCTGCCGGTGGTCGTGCGCGACCTGCTGGGTGCCGGCGCGTTCACCTATGGCGGCATGTTGGGCATATTCGGCGTCGGTGCGATCCTCGGCGCCTTCATCAATGGCCGGGTGCGCCAGATGATGGTGGACGAG
>Ga0102594_1001364_pt1 | contig 15457 bp, 9 predicted proteins | sample AraplaCol_mLB_r2_2_FD_76863 | JGI IMG/M metagenome (GOLD analysis project Ga0102594, IMG submission 76863) | Arabidopsis root microbial communities from North Carolina, USA - plate scrape MF_Col_mLB_r2 (SPADES assembly) (version 2) | ecosystem: Host-associated > Plants > Roots > Endosphere...
CTTGATGGTGTGCAGGTCGCGCTGCAGGCCCACCAGGCTCTCGCGTTCCGTCGGCGCTTCGCGCAACTGCGCGAGCAGGCCGTCGGAGTGGTCGAGCAGGTCGCTGGCTTCCTCGACGAAGATGTCGACCAGCTCCGGATCGAGTTCGCTCAGGTCCAGCGCTTCGTCCGGATCGTCGGCACCGGCCAGCGCCTGCGCGATGAGCGCGGCCACGGCCGGCTCCTGCGCTTCGATGGACGGGACCGAGGCGAAGTCGTTGACCGCGTCGGCGACCGGCGCTTCGGCCAGCGCGTCCTGCGCGAGTTCCTCGACGTCGGGCAACTCGTCGCGCATGTCGCCGATGGAAGGCGCGTCGACGAAGGCGTGGCCGACGGATGCGGCTTCCACTGCCGCGGCTTCCAGCGAAGCGACTTCCACGGCCGCGTGCTCTTCGCGCGTGACGCGTTCGGCTTCGGCGTATTCGGCTTCGAGGCGGGCGTATTCGGCTTCCTCGTCGGCGATGCGTGCCGCTTCCAGGCGCTCTGCTTCCAGGCGCTCGGTGGCAAGACGCTCCGCTTCCAGCAACTGCGCTTCGATGCGCTGCTGCTCGGCGAGCGCCACGGCGGCCTGGCGTTCGGCCATCGCGGCTTCGACCGCCGCCTGATGCGCGGCTTCGGCGGCGAGGCGCTCGGCGCGCTCTGCGGCGGCACGTTCGGCGGCGGCCTGCTCGGCCGCTGCGTACTCGGCAGCCGTGCGTTCGGCTTCGGCCTGCTCGGCGGCAAGGCGTTCGGCTTCGGCGCGCTGCGCGGCTTCGTCCTGTTCAGCGGCGATGCGCGCGGCTTCTTCGGCGGCAGCCTGCTCGGCCGCTGCCTGTTCGGCGGCAGCGCGTTCGGCTTCGGCCGCTTCGGCGGCAAGCAGTTCGGCTTCGCGGCGCTCGGCGTCGGCGCGTGCGTCTTCCTCGCGCCTGATCAGCGCAAGACGCTCGGCTTCGCGCTGCTGTTCTTCCAGAGCGAAACGCTCCGCTTCCAGGCGCTCGACTTCGATGCGCTGCGCGTTGGCGCGCTCGATCGCTTCGCGTTCGTCCTCGATGCGGCGGGCTTCGGCCAGCTCGGCTTCGATGCGAAGCGCGTGTTCCGGATCGGACAGGTAGTCCGGGCCGACGTCGGCGGCCAGATCGGTGAACTCGCTCAGGTCGATCGCGCTGAACGAAGGCTCCAGCCCGGCCGGTTCGTGCGGCATCGGCTGGCGCGCGTCCGGCAGGCTGTCGCGCAGCGCGCGCATGCGATCGGCGAGGCCCGCGAAAACCGGGATGCGCGGCGACGGCGTCTTCAGCGTCGCCAGCGTGCGGCGGATCGCGTCGGCGACCTCGCCCATCGCGGCCACGCCCTCGGCGCTGGCGGGCTGGCCGGAGGCCAGCAGACGCTTGACATAGACCTCGGTCGGACCGGTGATCTCGGTGATCACCGGCACTTCGGTCATCGCGAAGGCGCCGTTGAGCGTGTGGAACGCGCGCTGCAGGCCGTCGTCGGCCGGGCGCGGCTGCACCTGCGAGGCGGCGAGCCATTCCTCGATGGTGGCCAGGTGGCCACTGACTTCGGCGTCCAGGATTTCCAGCAGGACCGAGTCGACCGAGGCCGGCACGCCCGGTTCGGGCTCCAGCACGGGCGCGACGTCGGCCAGCATTTCCGGTTCGGGCAGGTCGTCGAAGCTGATTTCCTCGACTTCGTACGCGCCTTCCAGCGGACCCTGGAGCGAAGCGCCGTCCAGGCCGTCGAAGCTGACGGCTTCCAGCGTGATGTCTTCGATTTCCGGCGCGAAGCCGGCAGCGACAACGGGTTCGACTTCCGGCTCGACCACCGGCTCGAACGCCTCCACCACCGCTTCCACCTTGGGCGCGGGCGTGTAGAGCGTTTCGTCGCCTTCGGCCAGGCGCTCGGCGTGTGCTTCCATCGCCGCCAGGTCGGCGGTGATGGCGCCTTCGTTGCGCAGCGCGGCGTGCAGCTGCGGCAGCGTGGCGTAGGCGTGCCCGACCAGGCCGATCACCGCCGGGCTCGCCGGACGGGTGCCGTCGAGCACGCGGTTGAGCAGGTTCTCGATCTTCCAGCTGAACTCGCCCAGCGTCTTGGCGCCGACCAGTCGGCCCGAACCCTTCAGCGTGTGGAACACGCGGCGGATCGGACGCAGGCGTTCGCTGTCTTCCGGCAGCGCATGCCATTCCGGCAGCAGGTCGCCGAGGTGGCGGATTTCCTCGTCGAGTTCCTCGAGGAAGACCTCGCGGATCTCATCGTCGATGTCGTCGCTGTGCTCGAAACCGCCGGCGGCGATCTGCGCGGGCGTGCTCGCGACCGGCGCGGGCGCCGGCGCGGCGGCGGCAATCTGCGCAACCGGCACTTCGGCGGCCAGCGTGGCCGACGGCTCCAGCGCGTTGGCGTCGAACGCCTTCGCGACCGGCGTGCCCAGCGTGATCTCGTCGGTGAGTTCGAAGTCCGGAACGCGTGCCAGTTCCTCGCGGCTGATCGGCGAGGTCGGCGCCATCGTCGCGGCGATGTCGAACTCCGGCAGCGGCCAGTAACGCAGCGCTTCCAGGCTCTGGCGCGTGATGTCCAGGATGTGGTTGCGGTTCGGGCGCTGCTCGCGCAGCGCTTCGAGGTAGTACTCCAGGCTGGCGAGCGCGTCGGCGAGCGTGTCCAGCTGCTGGCCGTTGGGCACGCGCTTGCGGCCGATCAGCTCGACCTCGGTGTAGCGCTTCACGCCGCTGAGGTAATCGGCCGGCTGCGGCAGCTCGAGCATGCGCAGCGCGCCGCCGACTTCATCCAGCACGCGCGGGACTTCGGCCAGTTCGGCGTGATCCCAGTTGGTTTCGACGAACGCGACGAACGCCTGGCGCGCATCGCCGAAGTTGGCGATGGCTTCGCGCACGAGCACGTCGAGGACCTTGCGCGCCTCACCGGCGAGCAGGTCGTCTTCGGCGCCAGCGTCGGGCAGGCCCAGGCGCGAGACCTGGTCGTCCAGCGAGGCATCGACGTAGAGCAATGCGCCTGCGACATCCAGCAGCGCGCCTTCGTCGGCCGGACGCTTGCCGGAGACGATGTCGTGCATCGCATCGCGCTGCTGCAGCACGACGGTGCGGGCGACGCCCAGGCCCATCATGCCCAGCGTGTCGCTGACGCGGCCGAGCGCTTCCACCTGCGGCTTGAGTTCGGCGACGTCGGTCTGGCCGGTGCGCAGGTGCAGGTCGAGCGCGTCCTTGACGCGCAGCAGGTCTTCCTTGATCGCCGCGGCGACGGTGTCCAGCAGCGCGCGGTTGCGGCCCGACAGCGAGCCGCGGGCGTGTTCGAGTTCGGACTCGCTGGGCAGGTGCGCGGCGAGTTCGAAGGTGTGGCGCAGGTCGTCCAGCGCCGGATGGCGTCCGTCGCTGTGGGCGACGTGGTAGAGCAGCTGGCGGGTCGGTTCGGCGGCCGGTTCGGAGCGATGCGCACCGAAGCCGTCGTCGGCCAGCATCAGGCGCGCTTCGCGCTCGACGCCACCGAAGGCCTGGCGCAGCGCGCGCGTGGCCGGCAGCGCACCGTCGCGCAGGGCGCCGGCAACGCTGGAGGCGACCCACAGCATGCGGCGCACGGGTTCGAGCACGACTTCGCCGAGCAGGCCGTCGATCGCGCTGGACAGCTTTTCCGGATGGGCCGGATTGCCGTCTTCGGGCCAGTTCGCAAGCGCATCGCGCAGCGTGGCCAGGTGCGGCGAGGTCGCGCCGCGCACGGGCGCGGCCGCCGGCAGCGCGCTGGGCAGGTTGGCCGGCAGCGGGCGGTCGAGGTCGGGCGCGAACAGCACGCTTTCGTTGAGCCCCGCCTCGCCGCGCGTGGCGCGCAGTTCGTTGAGCAGCGGCAGCAGCACGATCGGAATATCGCGATGGCCGCCCTGCAGGCGTTCCAGGTAATCGGGCAGCAGGACGACGCCACGCATCAGCGCCGCGCAGGCGTCGTCGCGGTCGGCGACCTTGCCCTGCTGCAACGCGAGCGCCAGGCGCTCCATTTCCTCGGCGACCATCGCCGGCGCGTACAGCTCGACCATGCGCAGCGTGCCGTGCACCTGGTGCAGCTGCTCGGCGCACAGGCGCATGCGGCTGGCGTCGGCCGGATTCTCGGCGTACGCCTCGATCTCCTGCTGGGCCAGGCGCAGGGTCTCGTCCAGCTCGGGCTTGATCCAGCCCAGCGTGGTCGTATCGATGGCCTCACGCATGACGGTCATCGTCCGGCCCCCATGAGGGCGAGGCGGCCCCGCTTACAGTGGCCGGTGATCAACATTTTCATGGACCCTGCGTCCCTGCTCAGGCCGGCAGCTTGAAGTCGGCGACCGAGCGGCGAAGGTCGGCTGCCAGTTGCGCCAGGTTTCCAATCGACGCGGCGGTCTGGTTCGCACCCTGCGAGGTCTGCGCGGTAATCGACTGGATGGTGTTCATCGTCGCGGTGATGTTCGATGCCGCGCTGGACTGCTGCTGCGCCGCGCTCGAAATGCCCTGAATGAGGTTCGACAGGTCCGACGACACCTTTTCGATCTCGCCCAGTGCCGTACCCGCGTCCTCGGCCAGTCGCGCACCGGCGACCACTTCGGAGGTCGTCTGTTCCATCGAGGACACCGCTTCGTTGGTGTCGGACTGAATCGTCTGCACCAGCGTTTCGATTCGCTTGGTCGCGTTCGATGCGCGTTCTGCGAGTCGCTGCACTTCGTCCGCGACGACCGCGAAGCCGCGGCCCGCTTCACCGGCCGAGGCCGCCTGGATTGCCGCGTTCAGCGCCAGGATGTTCGTCTGTTCCGAGATGTCGTTGATCAGTTCAACGATCGAGCCGATTTCCTGCGACGACTCACCCAGTCGCTTGATTCGCTTCGAGGTTTCCTGGATCTGGTCGCGAATGCTGTCCATGCCCGCGATCGTCTGGCGCACGACGCCCGCGCCCTTGGTCGCGATCTGCACCGAGCGCTGCGCCACGTCCGCCGATTCGGCCGAGTTGCGCGACACCTGGTTGATCGAGGCCGCGATTTCGCTGATACGGCTGGAAGCGGAGTTGATTTCCTGCGCCTGGTGTTCGGCGGCCTCGGCCAGGTGCATGGCGGTGGCCTGCGTTTCCTGCGCGCTGGCGGCGACCTGCACCGAGGTGTCGGTAATGGTCTGCACCAGGCTGCGCAGCTGTTCGACGGCGAAGTTGATCGAGTCCGCGATCGCGCCGGTCATGTCCTCGGTCACGGTCGCCTTCACGGTCAGGTCGCCTTCTGCGAGCGAACCCATTTCGTCCAGCAGGCGCATGATCGCCTCCTGGTTACGGTCGTTGAGTTCCTTCGTGGTCAGGTAGCGCTTCTTCTGCTGGCTGTTCAGCGAGACGACCAGGAAGACGATCGCGAGCAGCGCGATCAAACCCGAGACGATGGAGACCAGGATGTGGCCGATCGGGTTGGTGCTGCGCACCGAGCCGAACGAGGTGAAGGCGCGGAACAGGCCCTGGCTGTCGGTCAGCAGCTTGTTGGAGCCGCCGGTGATCGACTCGGCCGCGGCCTGTGCGGCGAACAGGTTCTGCGAGGAGGACAGGATCGCGTCCAGGTCCTTCTTCATTTCCTGCCACAGCGTCTCGGCCTGGGTAAGTGCGTTGATCGCGTTCTGGTTGCCCAGCGGGGTCACGCCGAACGCGGCGTCGCCCTTGCGCAGGCCCGTCAGCACGTTGCCGAACACCGCCGCGTCGCGACCCAGCGCTTCACCGGCGAGGGCGGCGCCGGTGCCACCGGCGCGGATCTGCGTGATGCGCTCGGCCATCTTGCCCGACAGCACGACCTGGCGAAGCGCGATGTAGACCTGCGAGGACGGCGAGCCGGAGGCCGACATCGCGCGGACCAGCTCGTCCAGGCGCGCCTGCAGCTGCGGCACGCGGCTGGAGAAGCTGTCGGCGTTGCCGGCCAGCGCCAGCACGGCCTTTTCCGACGAGATCACCTGGTCGGCGCTCTTGCCCAGCGGCGCCCACGTTTCGGAGACGGTCTGGATCGGGCCGGAAACGCCGGCGGTGCCGCCGAAGTTGGCGTTGAGCTGGTTGACGTCCTCGACGATCGCCGAGCGCGTTTCCTTGAACGCGGCGAATGCGCCGGCGTCGCCGCTCACCGCTTCCTGGCCCTGCACGGCGAGCTTCTGCGAGTTCACCTGGAGGTCGGAAGCCGACGAGCTCGCGCCGCCCAGGCGCGCGGCCTTCCACGTTGCGTAGCCTGTGTTCAGACCGAAGATGAGCACCGAGACGCCCAGCACGACCAGCCAGGTGTTGACGCCAAGATTGCGGCCCTTGCCGGCAGCGCTATCCATAACAGTGCTCATGGTTGAACCTCGGAAACGTTGCTGATGCGATGCGGCATGTCGGATGCCGCCTGGCGGAATTCAGGGGTGCGCGCCAGCCTGTCCAGGCTGAAGATGCCCCACGTGTGTGCGTCGAGGCGGTAGCCGCGTTCGACGAAATGCGCGTAACGGCCCGTGGTCAGCGCGACGACGGCTTCGTCGTCGGCCTCATCGGGGGTCAGTTCGATGCGATGCTGCTCGTGGAAGCTGCGCTGACCGTAGAGCTCGTCGATCAGCACGGCCACGTCGCCGCCGGGCTGGCGGACGAGGAGGATGCGCTGGCTTTCGTGCAGGACGGTGCGCTCGCCTTCAAGGAACTGCTTGAGGTCGACGATGGGGAGCAGGTTGCCGCGCACGTTGGCCAACCCCAGCAGCCAGGGCTGCGCGCCCGGCACCGTGGTGACCTGCGGCAGCGGCAGGATTTCCAGCACTTCGCCGAATCCGGAAGCCAGGCGGCGGGCGCCGATGCGATAGCCCACGCCGCGCCACAGGCCGGGCGCGTCGAGCTGTTCCGGCAGGCCGACCACGTGCGCCAGACTGCGGCGCTCGTAGTCCACCAGCACGTCGAAGGGCGACTGCAACATCGGGGGTCCGCCCTCAGGCGCCCAGCAGGGCGTTGATGCGGGCGATCAGTTCGTCTTCGCGCGGCGGCTTGACGATGTAGTCGCGAGCGCCCTGGCGCATGCCCCAGGCCTTGTCGGTGTCCATGCCCTTGGTGCTGACGATCAGCACCGGGATGGCGCTGGTGTCGACATCGCGCGACAGCGCGCGCGTGGCCTGGAAGCCGTTCATGCCCGGAAGCACGACGTCCATCATCACCAGGTCCGGCTTCTCGCGCTTGCAGGTCTCGATGCCGTCCTCGGCATTGCCCGAGGCCAGGACCTGATGTCCGTTGCGCTCCAGGAGCTGGGTCAGGACCGCCGTATCGGTCGGCGAGTCCTCGATCAGAAGAATACGTGCCATTTGTGCCCTACCCCCCGGTCAGGCGTTTACGTGCGTGCGGATCGCGTCGAGCAGTTCTTCGCGTGTGAATGGTTTGGTGAGGTACTGCTCGGAGCCGACGATGCGACCGCGCGCCTTGTCGAACAAACCATCCTTGGAGGACAGCATGATGACCGGAGTGCCTTTGAACAGATGGTTGTTCTTGATCAACGCACAGGTTTGGTACCCATCCAGCCGCGGCATCATGATGTCCACGAAGATGATCTGCGGCTGTTGATCGGCGATCTTCGCCAGCGCTTCGAAGCCGTCGGTGGCGGTCACCACCTCGCAGCCCTCGCGCTTTAGCAACGTCTCGGCGGTTCGGCGGATCGTCTTCGAGTCATCGATGACCATGACCTTCAGACCGCCGAGGCTGCCGTTGCGGACCTCGTCTAGCATTTTCGAATTCCCCCATGCGAATGCCGCCGTGTGCGTGCACTTCGCCAGTCGCCTTTATTCCAAGCCGCGCTGAAAGTGTCAAGCAGCGGTTCACGTGAATGCCCGGGATTCAAGCTGAATTGGTCGCGGATCGGATCCAGCGGGCGGTTCCGGCCGGTCCGACCTGCGGACCACCCCGCGAAACCGCCGGAGATCGGAAGGATCGTCCGGGCATGCGCATTGCATATACCTGAATCCCATGACATTTCCGAGCTTTGAAGGCCCGAGCCGGGACGGTCGTTCCAAGTCGCCGGCCGCCGGCGGTCCGGGCGGCGCGACCGGGCGATGGAGGCGCCGCCCGGACAGGAACGACCCGACGGCCGGCAGGACGCCGCGTTGCGCGCACCGGGCCGGCCGGCGGACTTGGCCGCGCGAAGCGCCTGCTACCATCGCGCAATTCGCGCCCCAGTGACCCCTATGCCGCTCGACATCGTCGTCGTGATGGACCCGATCGGGTCGATCAAGATCGCCAAGGATTCCACCTTCGCCATGCTCCTGGAGGCCCAGCGCCGCGGGCATCGGCTGCACTACGTGCGCCCCGGCGGGCTGTCGGTGCGCGACGGCAAGGCCGAGGCGGTCGTCGCCCCGCTGCGCGTGCGCGACGACAAGAACGCCTGGTTCGAACTGGGCGAGTTCGCGACGCTGCACTTCGGTCCCGGCCAGGTCGTGCTGATGCGCAAGGACCCGCCGGTCGACAGCGAATACATCCACGACACGCAGGTACTGGGCCTGGCGCAGAACGCCGGCGCACTGGTCGTCAACGACCCGCAGGGCCTGCGCGACTACAACGAGAAGCTCGCCGCGCTGCTGTTCCCGCAGTGCTGCCCGCCGACGCTGGTGAGCCGCGATCCGGCCGCGCTGAAGGCCTTCGTCAACGAACACGGGCAAGCCGTGCTCAAGCCGCTGGACGGCATGGGCGGACGCTCGATATTCCGCGCGAGCAAGGGCGAGGCGAACCTCAACGTGATCCTGGAAACGCTGACGCAGGGCGGCCACAGCCTCGCGATGGCGCAGCGCTACCTGCCGGAGATCAGCGAGGGCGACAAGCGCATCCTGCTGGTGGACGGCGAGCCGGTGGATTACTGCCTGGCGCGCATTCCGCAGGGCGATGAATTCCGCGGCAATCTCGCGGCCGGCGGTCGCGGCGAAGGTCGTCCGCTGAGCGAGCGCGACCGCTGGATCGCAGCTCAAGTCGGCCCGGAAATGAAGCGCCGGGGCATGCTGTTCGTCGGCCTGGACGCGATCGGCGACTACCTCACCGAAGTGAACGTCACCAGCCCGACCTGCATCCGCGAACTCGACGCGCAGTTCGGCATCAACATCGCCGGGCTGCTGTTCGACGCGATCGAGCGCAAGGTCGCTGCGTGAAATCCGGACGCGGGTCAGAGCCGGTGCGCACCGATAACGCGTACGCTTGGAAGGCACGGGGTTCCGTGCTTCGCCCGCGCCTGCCCTGCCCGCCCTGCACGATCCGCCCCGCATGAACGCCGCTGTCGCCACCCCGTACGATTCCACCGGCAACGGCCGCGTCAGCGCGACCTTCGTTCTGTCCCTGCTGGTGCACGGCATCGTGCTGCTGGGCGTGGGCTGGACGCTGGAAACCGCCGCGCCGGTGATGCCGACGCTGGACGTGATCCTCACCCAGACCACCAGCGCGCTCACGCCGAAGCAGGCCGATTTCCTCGCCCAGGCGAACAACCAGGGCGGCGGCGAACACGACAAGAGCACGCGTCCGCGCGAAGCGCAGTCCGGCCCGCTGCCGCAGGCGGCCACCGGCATCGCACCGCGCACGCTGCGCGCGCAGTCGCCGGCACCGCAGCCGGCGCCGCAGCAGCGCGTGGTCGCCAGCACGCGCGGCGACACCACCACGCCGACGCCGCGCAGCACCCCGACGCCGAGCGAACGCCCGCTGCCGCGCGGCGAGGAAAAGATCGAACGCGACATGCAGATGGCGCGACTGGCGGCCGAGATCCACATGCGTTCGGAGCGCTATGCGAAGCGTCCGTCGCGCAAGTTCGTCTCGGCCAGCACGCAGGAATACGTGTGGGCCGGTTACCTGCGCGACTGGGTCGATCGCGTCGAGCGCGTGGGCAATCTCAACTATCCCGACGAAGCGCGGCGTCGCCGGCTCGCGGGACAGGTCGTGATCAGCGTGGCGGTCCGTCGCGACGGTTCGGTCGAACGCGCCGACATCGTGCGCAGCAGCGGCATCCCGCTGCTGGACGCGTCCGCGCTGCGCATCGCCAAGCTTGCCGAACCCTACCCGCCGCTGCCGCGCACCGAGGAAAACCCGGACATCCTGCATGTCACGCGGACGTGGAACTTCCTCCCGGGCGGGACGCTGGTCGACGATTGAAGAACAACGCGCCGCGAGCGCGCGGCTGCTGTAGCCCCGTAGGATGGTTTCGCCACGCGAAACCCAACGTCTGTGCGTCTGAATGATGGGTTTCGCTTCGCGAAACCCATCCTACGAGTCGCCCGAGGATTCGCTTACCGCTTCGAATCCCGCAACGCCTGCTGCTCCTTCAACGTCAACGCGACGTTGTTGCGCAGGTACGCCGGTTCGATGCGCTCGGCGGCGACGGCCTCACCGCGCGCGAACGCCTTCGCCGCAAGCCGCGCGACATCGGCCGCATGCGGCAACTGCGTCGCATCGATGGAAACGAAACGCGTGGCGAGCCGCTGCGACAAGGCGTTATCCACGGCGCCGAAGCCGGTGCCGACGCCGATCCAGTCGCGCCCGTCGCCCGGGACCACGACGTTGTCCGGTGCGCTCACGCGCTCCTCGTCCAGCGCGCGCGCATCGCCGTCGCGCAGGTCGAATGCCGCCGAATACACCTCGCCCATGCGCGCGTCGATCGCGGCGAACACGCGCGATGCGGCGACGCCGTTCGCCTCGGCGCGCATCGCCAGCGCCGCGAGCGTGGAGACGGCCACCACCGGTCGATCCAGCGCGAGCGCGATGCCCTGCGCCAGCGCGATCCCGAGACGCACTCCGGTGAACGCACCGGGGCCCCGCCCCACCGCGATCGCGTCGAGCTGCGAGCGCTTCACGCCCGCATCGGCGAGCAGCTCCTCGGCCCACGGCAACGCGAGTTCCGCATGGCGACGCGGCGCCAGCTCGAACCGCTCGCGCACCTGGCCGTCGATGGACAGCGCGACGGAGAGGGCTTCGGTGGAGGTTTCGAAGGCGAGGAGGTTCATGGATTCGGGATTCGGGATTCGGGATTCGGGGCGGGAAGAGCCTATCGCTTTTTGCCGGCATCCCCGCGAAGGCGGCCATGGCAGCGATGGAACCTACTGCGCGAAACCATCCGACGACGAAGCATTGCCGCCAAAGAACGCCGCCACATCCTCCACGCGACGCGTCTTCGGCAGCGGCGGCAGCGAGTTGAGGAAAACGCTGCCGTAGGTCTTGCTGGTCAGGCGCGGGTCGCACAGCACCAGCACGCCGCGATCGTTCTCGTTGCGGATGAGGCGGCCGGCACCCTGCTTCAGCGCGATCACCGCCTGCGGCAGTTGTTCGTCGCGGAACGGATTGCCGCCGTTGCGGCGGATCGCATCGAGCCGCGCTTCGAACACCGGATCGTCCGGCGCCGCGAACGGCAGCTTGTCGATCACCACCACGCTCAGCGCGTCGCCTGCGACGTCCACGCCTTCACGGAAACTCGCCGCGCCCAGCAACACGCCGTTGCCCGATGCGCGGAAGCGCTCCAGCAGCACCGCACGCGGCGCCTCGCCCTGCACGAACAGCGGCCACGGGCCATCCTTCAGCAGTTCGGCCGCTTCGCGCAACGCGCGGTGCGAGGCGAACAGCACGAACGCGCGGCCGTTGGACGCTTCCAGCACCGGGCGGACCTTGTCGATCATGCTCTCGTTGTAGTGCCGCACGATCGGCTCGGGCAGTCCGCGCGGCAGATAGCACAACGCCTGCGTTTCCCAGTCGAACGGACTGGGGACGAGCAACGTGTGCGGCGGATCCTCGCCCTTCAGGTACAGGCCGAGCTTGATCGCGAAGTGTTCGAAGCGTCCGCCGACGGCCAGCGTGGCGGACGTGAAAATCCATGCCGCCTGCGAACGCGCGCGATGCTGCGCAAGGGGACCTGCGACATCCAGCGGCGTGCGGCTCAGGCGGAAACCGCGCGCGGTGAGTTCGTACCAGAGCACGCTCTCGTCGGCGCGCTTGCGCGAGGATTTCGCTTCGCCCTCGCCTTCGGCGCTTTCACCGTCGTCGATACCTTCGGCATCATCGGCGTCATCGGCCGGCACGTCCTCGCCATCGCGCCAGCGCTGGAGCCGCCCTTCGAACTCCACCGCGCGCGCGGCGCAGGCATCGAACCCCGGAGACGCGGACGCGTACGGCACCACCGCCGAATGGAACGCGCGCAATGCCGCGTCCAGGCCATCGAACGCCTGTTCGACGCCGGCATCTTCCGCGGCGCGACGACGCGTTCCGCGCACGGGCAATTCGTCCATCGCGGCGCGCAGCGCACGCACGGCCTGCTCCAGGCCGCGCGCCGGATCCTGCACGGCGGCGAGCGCGGACGGCACCTGCTTGCATTCGGTGAGCGCATCGCGCGCCAGTTCGACCAGCGGCCGCGCACTCAGCGCCTCGCCGAAGAACTGCGCCGCGAGTTCGGGCAACTGATGCGCCTCGTCCACGACGAACGCCTGCGCGCCCGGCAGGATTTCGCCGAAACCTTCCTGTTTCAGCGCAAGATCGGCGAGCAGCAGATGGTGGTTCACCACCACGAGGTCGGCCGCCTGCGCACGCTGCCGCGCCTGCACGACGAAGCAGTCGTTGAAGAACGGGCACTCGCTGCCAAGGCAGTTTTCCGCGGTGCTGGTGACCATCGGCAGCAGCGGCGAATCTTCCGGCAGCGCGTCGAGTTCGGCCATGTCGCCCATGCGCGTGCGGCCCGACCACGCGACGATGCGCTGGAACTGCGCGGCCATTTCGCGCGAGGAAAAACGCGGCTCGCCCTGCGCCTGCTTCATGCGGTAGTGGCACAGGTAGTTCGCGCGACCTTTCAGCAACGCCGTCTTCAGCCCGACGCCGAGCGCATCGCGCACGCGCGGCAGGTCGCGGTGGTAGAGCTGGTCCTGCAGCGCACGCGTGCCGGTGGAGACGATGGTCTTCTTGCCCGACAGCAACGCCGGCACGAGGTAGGCGAAGGTCTTCCCGGTGCCGGTGCCGGCTTCGGCAAGCAGCGTGCCGCGGCGATCCATCGCATCGGCGACGGCCGCCGCCAGGTCCAGCTGCGCCGGACGCGAGGAGAACGACGGGATGTTCTTCGCCAGCTCGCCACCTTCCGACAACGCTTCGCGGCTCGCCTGCGCGAGACGGCTCGGCACGCGCGCATCGGCGCTCGCGCCCTCGCGCGCCTCGTCGAGCGACACGTCGTCGAGGGTCGTTTCGGTTGGCGATGGCGCCGCGGCTTGCATGTTCTCGACGGGTTCCTGTGATGGCGCAGCGCGGGTCCGCGCTTCCGGCCATCCCACGTGGCCGCTTCCCTCACGACACCTGCCGATCACGGGAATCCGCGGCGAATCCGCGGGCACCGGACCATTCTAGCCGGCGCGTCGTGACCCCGCCGGTTGCGCGATCAGTAGCGGGCCGGCGCGGCGACCGTGCAGGCGTCGCGTTCGCGACGCGCGTCGGCGACGGTCTGGCCCGGCGCTTCCACCGGCTGGACCTGGCGCACCTGGGCGATGGTTTCCCAGTGACGGCGGCACAGCGGGCCGACCTTCGAACCACGTTCGATGCCGAGCTTCGCGAACCGCTCGGCGCCGGCGGGATCCTTCACCAGCAGCGCCGCCTCGGCGCGTTCCTGCAGCAGCGCCGGATCGTCCGGGTTGAGCTGCAGCGCCTGGTCGAGCGCCTCGATCGCCTGCGCATACTGGCCGGCCTTTTCCAGGCGTTCGGCGTCCTGGCGCAGGTCGTCTACCTGCGGATCGCGGATCGGCTGCACGTCCAGCTCGGTGCTGGCCGCGCCACCGGCGGCGCGGATCGCGGCGACCGCGGCGACGCCGTCGATGCTCGGGGCCGGCGGGGCCGGCGGGGTGTGGGTGCACGCGGCCAGGACGGCGAGCGCGAGTGCGGACAAGGCGATGCGGGGGATGGGGGAACGCTTCATTACGGGGTCTCTTGAGGCGGCGCCTGCTCGCGCGGGGCCTCTTCTTCCTTCTTTCCGATGCCGAACCAGTCGCGCCAGCCGCCGCTTTCCTCCGCGACGGGCTCGGGCTGCGGGCACGGCGCGTATTGCGGCGCGAAACCGGCGACGAAGGCGAAACGACGAGCGTTGGGGCAATCGGCGTCGGTGGTGTTGGACGCGATCGTCCACTGCCAGTCGATGCCCTTGTTGCCCACTTCGAGCGGCGCGGTCGGCAGGCGCGAGAAGATCGCCGACCACACGCGCATCGCGCCGGTCGCGCCGTACAGGCCGGTTTCCTTGTTCTGGTCGTTGCCGACCCAGATCACCGCGAGGTGGTCGCCCGTCCAGCCGGCGAACCAGCTGTCGCGGCCGTCGTTCGACGTACCGGTCTTGCCGGCCGGCGACAGGCGGCCCAGGCCGTCGCGCACCAGCTGCGTGCCGGTACCGTTCGACACCGCCTGCTGCAGCGCGATGGTGATCAGGCGCGCGGCGATCGCGTCGCCTTCCTGCGCGGGCGCGGGTGCCTTGTCGTAGCGGTTGAGCGCCTTGCCGTTCGCGTCGAGCACGCCGCGCACGGCGTGCAGCGGCTGGATTTCGCCGCCCGAGGCGAGGAACTGGTAGAGCTGCGCCATCGCGTACGGGCTCTGGTCCACCGCGCCGAGGATCAGCGCCGGATTGGGCGTGGCTTCGATGCCGGCCAGCGTGCGGATCAGGCCGGCGATGCGTTCGGGATCGACCTGCATGCCCACGCGCACCGTGGCCTGGTTGTAGGACATCGCCAGCGCATCGACCAGGCGCACCGTGCCGTGGCTGCGGCCGTCGGAATTGCCGGGGGTCCAGTTCTTTTTCTTGCCCAGCGAGACGGTGACCGGCGAATCGTCGACCCAGCTGGCCAGCGAATACTTGCCCGGCTGCGCGAGCGCCAGCAGGTACACGAACGGCTTCAGCAGCGAGCCGACGGGACGCTGCGCTTCGACCGCGCGATTGAAGCCGTGCTCGGCGACGCTGCGGCTGCCGACCACCGCGACGACATTGCCGTTGTGCACGTCGGTGACCACCAGGCCCGTCTGCAGCGGCGGACGGCGCTTGTTGTCCAGGCCCTTGAGCGTGCGCGCGACCGCGCCCTCGGCCATCGCCTGCGCCGACGGCGACATGCCGCTCATCACGCTCAGGCCCGCGCCGGCGAGCGCGTCGGCGGGATAGTCGCGCGCCAGCTGGCGGCGGATCAGGTCGACGTACGCGGGGAAGCGGTTCGCGGCGATATTGCCCGGGTCCGCGGTCACGCCCAGCGGCGCCTTCAGTGCGCGCTGGTATTCGGCGTCATCGATGAGCTGGGTTTCGTGCATTTCCCCCAGCACGAAGTTGCGGCGTTCCAGCGCGCGCTCGGGATTGCGGCGCGGGTCGTAGTACGACGGACCGCGCACGATGCCGATCAGCAGCGCGATCTGTTCGGTGCTGAGGTCGGAAAGATCGCGGCCGAACCAGAATTCCGAACCCGCCGCGACGCCGTGGATCGCCTGCGCGCCGCGTTGACCGAGGT
>Ga0102594_1001370_pt1 | contig 15353 bp, 5 predicted proteins | sample AraplaCol_mLB_r2_2_FD_76863 | JGI IMG/M metagenome (GOLD analysis project Ga0102594, IMG submission 76863) | Arabidopsis root microbial communities from North Carolina, USA - plate scrape MF_Col_mLB_r2 (SPADES assembly) (version 2) | ecosystem: Host-associated > Plants > Roots > Endosphere...
TGGTCGAGGGGCAGGACCTGTTCGTGAAGGACAACTTCGTCTACATGCGCACCACGCGCGGGCCGAGGCGCGTGGACGTCATCTACCGCCGCGTGGACGACGACTTCCTCGACCCCGAGGTGTTCCGTCCGACCTCGACGCTGGGCTGCTCGGGCCTGATGCGCGCCTACCGCGAAGGCAACGTCGTCATCTGCAATGCGGTGGGCACCGGCGTGGCCGACGACAAGTCGATCTACCCCTACGTGCCGAAGATGGTGGAGTTCTACCTCGGCGAGAAGCCGATCCTGAAGAACGTGCCCACCTACATGTGCCGCAACAAGGACGAGCTGCAGTACACGCTCGACAACATGAAGGACCTTGTCGTCAAGGAAGTGCACGGCGCCGGCGGCTACGGCATGCTGATCGGCCCGGCTGCCACGCAGGCCGAGATCGAGGACTTCAAGAAGGCCGTGATCGCCAAGCCCGACGGCTACATCGCCCAGCCCACGCTGAGCCTGTCGACTTCGCCCACCTTCGTCGACGCCGGCATCGCGCCGCGCCACATCGACCTGCGCCCCTTCGTGCTCTCGGGCAGCGAAGTGCAGATGGTGCCCGGCGGCCTCACGCGCGTGGCGCTCAAGGAAGGCTCGCTGGTGGTGAATTCGTCGCAGGGCGGCGGCACCAAGGACACCTGGATTCTCGAAGCCGACCGTGTGCCCAAGTCCAAGGCTCCCGCACAGTCGCAAAGCCAATCGCAGTAGGAGCACGAACGATGCTGTCCCGCACCGCAGACCACCTCTATTGGATGTCCCGCTACACCGAGCGCGCCGAGAACACGGCGCGCATGCTGGACGTCAACTACCAGACCTCGCTCCTGCCGCAGTCCGCCGAAGTCGCCAAGTACGGCTGGCAGGGCGTGCTCTCCATCAGCGAGCTCTTGCCTTGGTACAACCAGAAGTACGACCAGATCGCGCCCAAGGAGGTGATGGAGTTCATGGTCAAGGACGAGAGCAACGCCTCGTCCATCGTCTCCTGCCTCAAGGCCGCCCGCGAGAACGCACGCGCCGTTCGCGGCGCCCTCACCACCGAAGCCTGGGAAACGCAGAACACCACCTGGCTCGAAGTCAACCGCATGCTGCGCTCGGGCGACTTCGAGCGCGACCCCGGCCAGTTCTTCGAGTGGGTCAAGTTCCGCTCGCACCTGTCGCGCGGCGTCACCCTGGGCACCATGCTGCAGGACGAGGCCTTCTACTTCTCGCGCCTGGGCACCTTCCTGGAACGAGCCGACAACACCGCGCGCCTGGTCGACGTGAAGTTCCACGCGCTCAACAGCGAGTTCTTCGGCGCCGCCACCGAGGAAGACCAGGAATACGACTTCTATCACTGGAGCGCCATCCTGCGCAGCGTCTCGGCCTTCGAGGTCTACCGCAAGGTTTACCGCGACGTGATCAAGCCCGAGCGCGTGGCCGAACTGCTCATTCTCCGGGCCGACATGCCGCGCTCGCTGCATGCGAGCCTGGTCGAGGTGGTCAACAACCTGGCGAAGGTTCAGAACGAGCAGAGCGCCGAAACGCAGCGCCGTGCCGGGAAGCTCCTGGCCGATCTGCAATATGCGCGCGTCGACGAAATTCTGGCGACGGGGCTGCATGCATATCTCACGCAATTCCTCGATCGGGTGAATGAGCTGGGGGTGCGGATCAGCCAGGATTTTCTGGTTCCGGCGCATTGAAATGCGAAAGCGTCATCTCCCTTGCGGGAGATGACGCCCGCTCCACTCAGCGCGAACTTTTGACAATTGTTGACGCAACTAAATCAGCAAGATCAAAAGTAAGCAATAAGAATTAAAATTGCCGAAATTGAATGTTTTCAGACGTTTAAAAGCGTGAATTAATACCTTGTAAGCAAGCGCCGCGCTCCCATAATCGCGCTCCTCAGTTTTCATTTGGTCACAAATGAAGCTGCGACATGACAACTGTGAGGGAGCGTAAAAGCGATGAATCGGCACTTGCACCGCGTGGTCTTCAACGCGGCCAGAGGGATGCGCATGGTGGTCCAGGAAACGGCCGCCAGCACTGGAAAGGGCGCCAGCAGGGCGACGACCGCCGCAGGTGCTGCCGCCCTCGCAGGTGTGCTGATCGCAGGAGCCGCACACGCCCAGATCGTCGGTGCCCCCAACGTTCCCGGCAATCTCCGCCCGACCGTGCTGACAGCGCCCAATGGCGTGCCGCTGGTCAACATCCAGACGCCTTCCGCCGCGGGCGTCTCGCGCAACGTCTACAACCAGTTCAGCGTCGGTTCGAACGGCACCATCCTGAACAACAGCCGAGTGAACGTGCAGACCCAACTGGGTGGGTTCGTTCAGGGCAACCCCAATCTGGCCACGGGCACGGCGCGCATCATTCTCAACGAGGTCAACGGCGGGACGCCCAGCCAGCTTCGCGGCTACATCGAAGTGGGTGGCCGGCGCGCGGAAGTGATCATCGCGAACCCGGCGGGCATCAGCGTCGACGGCGGCGGCTTCATCAATGTCAGCCGCGCCACGCTCACCACCGGCACGCCGCAGTTCAACGCCGTCGGCGGTCTTGACAGTTTCCTTGTTCGTGGCGGAACCATCACCATCGACGGCGCGGGCCTCGATGCAAGCAAGACCGACTACGCGGCCATTCTTGCGCGTGCTGTGCAGGCCAACGCGAGCATCTGGGCGAGCGAGCTCAAGGTGGTGACCGGCGCGAACCAGATCAGCGCCGACCATAGCCAGATCACGCCCACGACGGGCACGGGCACCACTCCGACCTTTGCGCTAGACGTCGCTGCTTTGGGCGGCATGTACGCCAACAAGATCGTCCTGATCGGAAGCGAAGCCGGCCTGGGCGTGCGCAACGCGGGCAGCATCGGCGCTGGTGCCGGGGGGCTTGTCGTCACGGCAGCGGGGCGCCTGGAGAACATCGGCACGCTGGAAGGTCAGCGCGTTGAACTGACCACGCCTAGCGATATTTCGAACCGCGGCGGCACGGTCCGCCAGGGCAGTTCGGCGGGCCTGACGATTGCCTCGCAGGTCTTGAGCAATACGAATGGCGGCGTGATCGGTGCCGAGCCCGTGAGCGCTGGTGCAAGCACCGGCGGTACGAGCAGCGGTGGCTCGACTGGTGGCGGAACCACGAGTCCGATCGGTGGCGGCGGCACGACCACGCCATCGACCACGGGTGGCGGCGACACGGGCTCGAGCGGTACATCCACGCCAACCACCTACAGCCCGCCTGCACCGGGCGCCATCACCGCTGGCGGGACCATCTCCAACGATGGCGGCAAGATCTACGCGGGCGGTCCCATCACGCTCAACACGCCGCAGATCAACAACGCAGGCGGCTCGCTCAATGTCGCGACGATGGCCGTTGCAGGCCCGAGTTTCAGCAATGCGGGCGGCACGCTCAATGTCAGCCAGAGCTTCGGCGCGAACGTCGGCTCCTTCGACAACACGGGTGGCAAGCTCAATGCGGGCAGTCTGAGCATCACCACCACTGGTGATCTGCTCAACGTAGATGGCACGCTCACGAGCGCTTCCGATGTCAATCTGGCGGTGGGCGCCAATGGCGACAACACGCGTGGCACGATCTCGGCTACTGGCGCGCTGAATGCGAGCTTTGCCGGCGCAGTTCAGAACACCTCCGGCACGCTGACCTCGAACCAGAGTCTCAATGTCGCTGCCCAGTCCCTGAACAACAGCCAGGGCAACATCTCATCGGCAGGCAGCAATGTTCAGCTCACCATTGGCCAGCAACTCCTGAACACCGCGGGGCACATTGCCAGCGGCGCGAACCTCTCGGTCCAGACTGGCAGCCTCGATGGCAGCGGCGGCAATCTGCAGAGCACGGGCGACATGACCGTTGCTGCCAGTCAGGCGCTGACTTCCACGGGCACCAACATCGCAGGTGGCAACGCCACGTTCAAGGGCGCTTCTGTCGACCTCTCCGGTAGCCAAACCGGCGCCGCCAATATCGCAATCACGGCTGGTCAAGGCAACGTAACCACCAGCGGTGCTACCGTCGCAACACCGGGCACGCTCGCCATCACGGCCAACGCGCAGCCTGGTCAGACATTGGTGAACAACGCGGGCCAGCTGAATGCCGCCCAGCTGCAGATCAACGCCTCGAACATCGCCAACACCAACAGCGGCCAGATCGTCCAGACGGGCACTGGTGCGACCGTTCTTGCCGTCAGCGGCAGCATCGACAACTCGAACTCGCATATCGCAACGAATGGCCAGGACCTGACCCTTCAGGCAGCGTCCATCACGAGCACGGCCGGCAAGATCGACCATGCCGGCACTGGTACGCTGACCATCGCGGGAGGCAGCTTCAACGGAGCAAGTGGCGCGATCACAGGTAACGGCGCATTGAACGTCAACCTGTCCAGCGCCTTCAACCAGGATGCTGGCACCACCTACGCGAAGCAGATCGACATCACAGCCGGCTCGCTGAGCAACCAGAGCGGCGGCAGCATCGTGCAGGCCGGCGCAGGCACCACGACGCTCAACGTTGGCGGCTCTCTTTCCAACAACGCGGGAACCATCGCAAGCAATGGCGCGATCATCGCTAACGCAGGTTCGATGACCAACCAGGGCGGCAAGCTGCAGGCAGCGGGCTCCTCTGACCTGAACCTCACCGTTGTCGGTCAGCTCGACAACTCCGCGGCAGGCAAGATTTCCTCAGGCGCGAATACGAGTGTCTCGGCCGGGAGCCTCAAGAACGACACTGGCAGTCTGACCGCTGTCGGCAACCTGGATGCAACTGTCTCGGGTGCCGCGACGAATGTGGGCGGCACGCTTGCGGCCAATGGCAACACGACGCTGACAGCAGCCAGCCTGGACAATAGTGCAGGTACGACGGCAGCCGTCAGCGGCGACCTGAAAGTCACGACCGCAGGCACCACCACCAACACCGGCGGCACTTTGCAAGCTGGTGGCTCGACCACGCTGAGCAACGGTGGCTTGAGCAGCGCGGGCGGCAAGATCTTCGGCAACAGCCTGAGCATCGACGCTCACGGGGGAGCGTTGGACAACAGCGCCAAGGGAACCATCGCTGCGACCACCACCGTCGATATCAAGTCCGGAGCGCTCAACAACGACACCGGTCTTGTCCAGTCGGGCGGGGCGATGACCATCGACACCAACGGCCAGGCGCTCACCAACACCAACGCAGCTGGCCACACGAATGGCCAGGGCGGTATCACGAGCGCTGACACTCTGACGCTCAGCGCAGGTTCCGTGAACAACAACTCGGGCTTCATCGGGGCCAAGGGAGCTCTTACTGCCACAACACAAGGTTCGCGGGGCTTTTCCAACACCGTCGGCGGAAAACTCATCGGACAGGCTGCGGTCACGATCAACACCAACGGTGCGAGCTTCGAGAACAGCGGTGGTGAGACACAGGCGGTCGGGGGCCTAACGGTCAATGCTGGTGCACTCAAGAACGTTGGCGGCCTGCTGCGCTCCAGCGATACCACTATGCTGAATGCAGCGAGTGTCGACAACGCCAACACCAGCGGAACGAATCAAGGCATCGAGGGAACGAACGTCGCAATCAACGCCGGGGGACTCGGGAACAAGACCGGCGCCGTTCGCGCTGCGCAGAATCTCACGGTGACCAGCAGTGGGACCGTCGACAACTCCACGGGTGGCCTTCTGTCGGCGGGCGATACCGTCAAGATCGTTGATCCGAACGCAGGGAATCCGAGCGCCGAGACGCTCAATCTGGTGAACACCAGCGGAACCTTGACGGCCACGACCAGTCTCCAGATCGACGCCGCCAAATTCAGCAATGACGGCACCTTCACGACGGGCAAAGACATGTCCGTGGCGCTGACGCAAGACATCGTCAACAACCGCGATATCAGCGTGAGCGGCAATCTCACCTATGGCACCACCGGCAATCTGGCAAACAACGCGAAGCTGCTCGCGGGTAGCACCCTGACAGTCAACGGCAATGTCGTCGACAACGCAGTGACAGGCGAGATGTCGGGCACGAACACCATCATCAATGCGGGTACTCTCAACAACAGAGGACTGATTGACAGCCAAGGCAACACGCAGGTCAACGCGGGAACCCTGAACAACATCGGAACAGGGCGCATCTACGGCAATGCCATCTCGATCGGTGTCGGAACGCTGGTGAACGAAGCCGAGAGCATTGGTGGCACGACAACGGCCGCGACTATTGCTTCGCGCGGTGACCTGAATATCGGTGCGGGTACTCTCACGAACCGTGAACATGCGTTGATCTTCAGCAGCAACAACATGGCCATCGGTGGGACGCTTGATGCGAGCCGTAAAGCCGCCGGCCAGGGCGGCACGCTCGACAACCTGAGCGCGGACATCCAGTCGCTGGGCAACATGTCCATCTCGATGGCTGCCGTCAACAACCGCGACGTGCACATCCAGTTGGGCACGCCCACTTCGGTCTCGAGCGTCGCGGTCGGTATAGCACCCGTCACGCCGATGGGCAGTGGTGTGGGGCGGACTACGCAGTACACGATGGACGAGGTCAACCTCGATCCTGCCAACGGGTTCGTCTACCGAAAGGACACGGGCGAGTTGGTAGGCATGGGGGGCTATGGCGTCTGGACCAACAACATCACCACTGTCACTGACACGGCCGTCAACGCCGATCCCGCGCATCTGATCGCAGGCGGCAACATGACGATCAATGGTCGCCTGTACAACCAGGACAGCCAAGTGCTTGCGGGCGGGACAATCACCGCCAGCGACTACCAGTCCAGCCAACTGAACGGCTCGGTCAATGTGTCGGGTCTGGCGAGCGTGGTCAATAACCAGGGCCAGGTCCAGGCCGTCAACATCCCCATCGTGGCCGCGCCGCAAAGCATCGCATTGGGTGCCTACAAGTACCAGCAGAACCTCAACGCGACCACGGGCTACAACGCTGGCAGCGCCGCCAAAGGGTCCGGTGGTGCGACCGGTGGCGGGGCCACTGGTGCAAGCGGCGGTCCTGGCGCGGGAGTCATCGTGGAGGTGGCCGCCGATGTGGGGACGGTAGTAAGTGCGGGTGGCTCTGGGGCTAGCGCATCCGGAGGAGCCAGTACCGGCAGCACCCAAACTGTACCTGCGGTGGTGCGCACCAGTACACCAAATCTGAACGTGCCTCAGGCTAGCCTGTTTCGTACGCAGGCGGGCGGCAACTACTTGATCGAGACGGACCCAAGGTTTGCGAACTACCGCAATTGGCTCAGCAGCGACTATCTGCTCAACAGTTTTGGACTCGACCCGAACAACATCCTAAAGCGTCTGGGCGATGGCTTCTACGAGCAACAACTTATCCGCGAGCAGGTTGCTCGCCTGACTGGGTATCGATATTTGGGCGGCTTTAACAACGACGAGGACCAGTATGCGGCGTTGATGAATGCCGGCGTGACCTTTGCGAAACAGTACGGGCTTCGTCCGGGCGTGGCGTTGACTGCCGCTCAGATGGCCCAGCTCACGAGCGACATCGTCTGGTTGGTCGAGCAAACCGTCACCTTACCCGATGGCTCCGCGCAGAGGGTGCTTGTGCCGCAGGTCTATGTGCGGGTGCAGCCAGGCGACATTGACGGATCGGGGGCGCTGTTAAGCGCGGACTCAGTAAAAATCAAGAGTTCGGGCGATGTAACGAATAAAGGCACCATCGCCGGCCGCTCACTGGTGTCGATCACTGCCGATAACGTCAACAACCTTGATGGGGGCCGAATTGCGGGAGGCAGCGTGGATATCGACGCGCGCACCAACATCAACAATATCGGTTCTGCGATCACCGCCAGAGAAACTGCTGTACTGACAGCAGGCGGAGATATCAACGTGCAGACCACGACGCGATCCCTTGGCGCAAGCACAGCCATCGATCGTGTAGCAGGAGTCTATGTCACCAATCCGGGGGGCATCTTGCTCGCGTCCGCAGGCCATGATGTAAATCTGGTGGGGGCCGCCATGATCAGTGCCGGCTCATTGGGCGTTGGTGCCGGACACGATATCAATCTCGGCACCGTCACCGAAGGCCATACGCTTGTATTCAGCGCACCAGGTGCAGCGGGGATTTCTTCGGAAAGTCGCGAAGTAGGTTCCGTCATACAGGGGCAGGATAACGTGCGCTTGGCCGCTGGCAACGATGTCAACGTGCGAGCGGGTGCTGTGCAAAGTGTGAATGGTGGATTGGTTGTCACCGCCACCAACGATATCAACGTCACTTCGGGGCAAGCAACGACAAATACCGCATCGGCCACTCAGAAGTCCTCCAAGAGCCTCTTCAAGAAGAGCAGTTCTAGCACCATGGACACTAGTGCCACCGCCGAGGTGCTTTCCAGCAGCCTGAGCGGCAGCAGTGTCACGCTGGTGGCCGGCAACGACATCAAGCTGCAGGCGGCACAACTCCATGCGGACGATGCGATGAGCCTGTCTGCAGGCCGTGATATCAACCTCACGACTGCCAATCAGACCGACCTGGAATTGCATGCAGCGCAAAGCAAGACCAGCGGCACTGCATTTGGCATGGGCCTAGCCGCCGCAACGTTCATGGGCGACGTCACGGCAGTCGCGATCGCGGGCAACAAGAAATCTTCCAATCATGCCGATGCAAGTATCTCAACCCAAGCCATAGGCACCACCATTTCGGCTGGAAGCCTGCAAACGGTGAGCGGACGAGACACGACGCTGCAGGCGGCGACCGTCGTGGTGGACAAAGACATCACGATGGTGGCTGGACGGAACCTGACCGTGGAGAGCGCTCAGAACCAGCGGATTTCGAGCAGTTACGACGCCAACAGCAAGTCAGGGATGATCGGCCAGTGGTACAACCCTGCGATCGGCAACGTCAAGGGCTCGCAGGCCAATGCCGAAATCAGTACGACACAGCAGGCCAGCCAAGTCGCCAGCCTCCAAGGCAATGTGACTCTGGTGGCTGGCAATGAGTACCGCCAGACGGCCAGCAGCGTCTTGGCTGCAGGGCAGGCCGGCCCGCTGGTGGGGGGCGATGTCAACATCCTAGCCAAGAACGTCGTGATCAACGAGGCGTACAACACCACGCAGTCGATCACTCTCGACAAGAGTTCCAGCACCATCGTAGGCGGCAGCGCGAACTTCATGGGAGTGGGCACCGACACTCTCAAGGGGGGATCCAGCACGATCAAGGCCATGGGCGACATCGGCGGCGACGGCCGCATGCAGGCCCTTGGTGCCATCAATCTGGCTATGAGCGGCAAGCAGGCCTATGACGCCGTGCAAGCAATTGGCGGGACAGGTCCGCTGAGCTATGGCGTCAGCGTCAACGTGAGTCGCAACAGCAGCCAGAGCACAAGCTTCACCAACACCAGTGAGGCGGTAGGTTCCAGCGTTGTAGGTGCGAACAACGTCAACATCGTGGCCACGGGCGGCGACAAGGATTCGAATATTCGCGCCGTGGGCTCCACCATCGCTGCTGGCAATACCGTCAACATGGTGGCGGACAATGACATTACCTTGGAGGCCAGCAAGAACACGAGCGTGACGGTAGGCCAGAACTCCAGCCGTGGCGCCAATGTGGGCGTGACTTTCGGTGCAGGTGCTCAAAACGGCTTCAGCATCCAGTTGGGCGTGCAGAGCGGCAAGGGCAGCAACAATCAGAACGACACCACGTACAACTCCACCCAGGTTTCCGGTGGCAAGGCGGTGAACGTCTCCACAGGTCGCAACCTCACGCTCGACGGGGCGACGATCGAAGGCAACCGCGTGACGGCGGATGTCGGAGGTGACCTGAAGATCACCACCTTGCAGGATGTGAGCGTGGGCCAAAGCCGGCAATCCAGCGGCGGCTTTGGAGTGAGTTTGTGCATTCCGCCGATCTGTTATGGCGCGGTGGCTACCGTCAGCGGCAGCGCGGCAGGCGCGAAGGCGGACGGGATTTTCGTCAGCCCGGGCGTGCAATCCGGTATCAAAGCCGGGGATGGCGGCTTTGATGTGAAGGTCGCGGGCAACACCGACCTGAAGGGTGCGGTGATTGAGAGCACGCAGGCAGCCATCGACGGCAAGAAGAACAACTTCAGCACGGGTGGTGCGCTCACCATGACTGACTTGCAGAACGTGAGCCAGTCAAGCGGCGGCAGCTACTCGGTCAGTGGAGGACTGAGTGTGGGTTACACCACGGCGCCGACCGCCGCCACGGAGACGGCGCCTGCCAGGGACATGACGGCATCGTGGACTGGGCCGAGCAATCGCCCCAGCGGGGCTGCGGGCGTGGGCAGTTACAGCGGCAACAACCAGGCCAGCGTCACGAAATCTGGCATCTCGGGCATTGCGGGCGATCAGAGTGTGCGAACGGGGGACAACACCAGCGCTGGCACACTGATAAAGGATTGGAATACCCAGGCCATCGTCAAGAACGTCCAGGCACAGGCTCAGATCACCCAGCAGTTCAATCAGAACGCGGCGCGCGAGATCGGAACCTATTCGGACAAGCAGCGAGATGCTGCCTTGGCGCGTGGAGATAAGGCCGAGGCCGCGAAGTGGGACGAAGGTGGGGAATACCGAGTGGCTGCACATACGGCGGCAGGTGCCTTGGGCGGTGGCGTTGCGGGGGCGTTGGGGGCTGGTGCCAGCGCAACCCTGATGCCGAGGGTGGGGCAAGCTATTGCCGACCTGGATCTTCCAGCGCCGGTGGCGCAGGCTGTTGGGGCAGCGACCGCTGCAGCGATTGGAGGCTTGGTCGGTGGAGCACCAGGCGCAGCGAGTGCCTACAGCATCGATATCAATAATCGACAGCTGCACCCGACACAGGGAGATGCGATTCGAAGTCGTGCTCGATCACTTGCAGGCACTGAGGGGCTGACCGCTGAGCAATGGGAGTCCAGGCTGACTCAGGAGGCGTTGCGCCTAAATGACTCGACCTTTGCCGATCGCTATTCGGAGGACCCTGGTGCAAGAAATATTCTTGCGGGAATCCAGAATTCCGGCGGCCCACGAATGGATTACTCGGGGACTGCGGAATATTACGATCCAGCGATAAATTCTCAATACTTGGGGCAATTGGCAAATCTTTATGGCAATGCTGGAAAGATGCAAGGCACAAGCCCGAATCTGAATGCATTGACATATGCATTCGCCAATGCGACAAGTAGTCCGACCTTTTCCAATCTGTCAAAGACTGAGCAAGTCAGCGTGCTCGGCCAATTGATGATGTACTCCGACCTGCTTGCTGCTATGCCACAGGCAAGTGCCGCTGACAGAGCGGTCGCTGATGCCGCAACACGAACAGCTGCCGCATGGGCGAAGCAATCGGGTGCAGTTCCTGAGAATTTCAAAACTGCGGCGGATTCACGTCAAGGACAGCAAATCACAATGAGTTTGCTGATCAATGGTCGCTATGAAAAAGACTCAACGCCTACAAACCAGCGCCCATTTTCGGAGTGGACAACGGCGGAGCGGCAGGCAGCAATTGACCAAATTCAAGGGGCATTGCCAGAAGGCATCGCGCGTCGCCAAAATCCATCAACCTTGACGATGGAGACAGATGGAACTTTGATTTTAAGTCGTGTCGGGGGTATGCCCACGCCAGCGCAGCGGGAGCTGGCAAATCAGATTTTTGGGGAAGGCAATGTCAAATTTGTTGCTGGAGGAAAATCTGCAAATGCTGATGGGGAGGCGGGGCATCATTCTGAGGCCCGCGGCATAAATGCAGCTGATAACCCTTCAGGCGCGATCCAAGTTACCAGTCATTTTGCCTGCGATAGCTGCGCTGCTCGACAGGCGCTGGCAAACGTGATCAATCTTACTGGCACCGCGGCCGCCAATGGAGGCGTGATTGGGAGACCTTTGGACTTGACGACAAAACTACCAGGCGCAGGGACTACAATTGGCGTGTCCATTAATCCCGTGATTACGCTTCCTGTTATCCCGGCTGCAATAGAGCAAATGCGAGGTGGTAAGTGAGAGAAATGTTGAAGCACCTGCTGCGTGTACAGGAGAGAGCATCCAAGCTTTCATTTGAACAGGCGCGAGTGTTTTGCCTGTTATGTGCCGAGCGACAAAAATTTGCTTATGACAAATCGACGACAGTGGTGCGTCCTGAAGATTCTGATCGCGCGCGTAAATACTTGGATGCTCTTTGGCTGCAAAACGTGCCGCTTGAGCCAGTTCCTCTTATCGAGGCAACATTTGATGCGGAGGATGCGGCAGCCAACTTTATTTATGCATTGAACGCTATCACTGAAATAAATTTGATTAACTATCCTTTGTCTTGCAAGGTGGTTGCTGAATTCTCTATGAATATCTTGGATTCGCTTGCTTATTCGGTGTTGCGAATTCCGGTTGGAAGTGTCAGTGATGAGGCGGTTGATTCGAGTTTATTTGTTTCAACCGAGATTGCTCGTCAAAGCCAGGACTTGGATGAATTGGCGCGTACGGTATTGCCTATAGATTTTGAGGCATTTAAGGCAAAATCGCAGATCGATATCACTCTGGGTGCGTGGTTCTCAGAAGACTAATTAAGTTTATGTGCGTCTGTCGCGAGTCAAGGAATGCGCCCGCGCGAGAGCGGTTGCCATTAGAGGGAGTACATGAAGAAATCGACAAAGCGGGCTTGTTATTTCGTAGGGGCGCTAGGTTCTGCCACGATCGCAATGACCGGTTGCACATACTCGCAGATCAACCCCGAAGCTGCAGCGGCGGACTTGCGTGCCAACACCGGCTACAACGAATTGAAGGAGATCGAGCCAGGCACCGCCAAACTGGTCATGCGCACCTTCGGCGCTGCAGGCACGACGTCCAATGCCCAGTTCGCCGTCAGCATCGCCGAGGCGCCGTGCAAAGACTTCCAACATCTGGGCGCCGCTGCCTACACGGGCAGCGGCATCGTTTATCCATGGATCGCACGTGCCACGCGTGTTGGCACGCGTGCCAGCCCCTACCTTGCGCATGACGCGACACCAGGGCAGCCCATCCAAGTCCGAGGTATAGGCAACTGGAGTACAGGCGGAGCGAACGTGGCCTTCCGCGCCGGCAGTTGCGGTCCGGTGACCGTGAGCTTCACTCCTGCGGAGAACCGTGCCTATGCGGTCGAGTTCGTTTGGGGAGAAAGGATGTCTTGCCGTCTCTCGGTCATGGATGCGACCAATCCCGATGCACCCCAACCCGTTGAGGTTCGGGACGTTGCAGGCTGTCCTGTACCTTCGCGCTGAACACCGTCGAGATGAAGAGCTATGTACTGGCGGTGTCGGCCGTCGCAATGCCGTTTCTTGCGGCTGCCCAGCAATCCCCATCAACGCCGCAGCCCTTCGTTGAACTGCAACGTCAACAAGAGCGAGAGCGTGCCCTTCGTGAGCAGAACGAGCGCACTGTTGACCAGCGTCCACAGGCTGCGCCGCCGGTTCCGGCCCAGCGCATTCCTGATTCCGAGTCGCCATGCTTTCGTATCGATCTAGTGCTGTTGGCGGGCGAGCAGTCCGAGTCCTTCCAATGGGCTGTCGCCGATCTGTCCGGCCCCGAGGGCAATGATTCCCCTGTCGGTCGCTGCCTCGGCACGGATGGCGTTAACGTGGTCCTTGCGCGTGCGCAGCAAGCCGTCATCGCCCGCGGTTACGTCACCACCCGAGTTCTCGCTGCACCGCAGGATCTGTCGACCGGTACGCTGACGCTCTCACTGGTCCCCGGCCGCATCGCCGCAATTCGGACAACGCCCGATTCTTCGTCCACGCTGCTCGGCAGTTCTGCTTTGCTGGCCACGGCCATTCCTGCTCGTCCAGGCGACCTCCTGAACCTGCGCGACATCGAGCAGGGCCTGGAGAACCTCAAGCGTACCCCCACAGCCGAAGCCGACATCCAGATCGAGCCTTCCACAGCCGCAGACGCCAAGCCCGGCGACAGCGACCTCGTCGTCAAGTACGTCCAATCCAAGAAGTGGCGCGTAACCCTGAGCCTGGACGACAGCGGCACCGAAGCCACCGGCCGCTACCAGGCCGGCGCCACGCTGTCCCTGGACAACCCCTTCGGCCTGAACGACCTGTTCTACGTCAGCGCCAACCACAACATCAACAACCACGTCTTCGGCGATCCAGCCAAGGGCACCGAAGGCCAGACCGTTCATTACTCGCTGCCGTATGGCTACTGGCTGCTGGGCCTCACGGCCTCCAACAGCCAGTACCACCAGAGCGTCGCCGGCCTGAACCAAGACTACGTCTACGCCGGCAAGACCAACAACGCCGAGGTCAAGCTCTCGCGTCTCGTCTACCGCGACCAGAGCCGCAAGACAAGCATTGCGATCAAGGGCTGGCGCCGCGAGTCGCGCAACTTCGTGGACGATACCGAGGTCGAGGTGCAGCACCGCGTGGTCGGCGGCTGGGAGCTCAGCCTCAATCACAAGGAGTACATCGGCGAGGCGACGCTCGAAGGCACGCTGGCCTACAAGCGCGGCACCGGCGGCTTCGGATCGCGCGCTGCACCGGAAGAGGAGTTCGGCGAGGGCACTTCGCGCCTGAAGCTCTACACCGCCGACATCAGCCTCAACGCTCCGTTCAAAGTCGGCGAGCAGAAGATGCGCTACTCCGGCCTGATCCGCGCCCAGTGGAATCGCACGCCGCTGACGCCGCAAGACCGCTTCGCCATCGGCGGGCGCTACACGGTGCGTGGTTTCGATGGAGAGACGAGCTTGATGGGCGAGCGCGGCTGGCTCATCCGCAACGACATCGGATGGGCCGTGGGTCAAAGCGGGGCAGAGCTGTACGTCGGTGCCGACTATGGCCACGTCGGCGGCCGCTCGACGGTCGATCTGCTCGGCCGCAGCTTGGCTGGCGCAGTCGTCGGTGTGCGAGGCCAGTGGAGCAAACTGAGCTACGACTTCTTCGTCGGCGCGCCGATCAGCAAGCCGGAGGGCTATCGGACCGCGAAGGTCACGCTGGGCTTCAATCTCAACGCGAGCTTTTGACGCGGCAGGGGATGGTGGGGCTTGCCAACTATCGCAAGAACGACTCGACCTTCACCGGAATCCCCGGCGCCTGCCAGCGATAGGAATCCGCCAGCACATCCCGCTCAGGCTGCTGCCCATTCCACCAAATGTTGAGCAGATCCATCAAGGTCCACCCCGTCCAGTCCGCGCGAAACGGCTGCAGCGCCGCATCCTGCGGCAGCGGCTGCCGGTTGCGCCACACGACGGCCGGAATGCGGTAGCCCGAAGCAGTCGATGGACTGTGTCCCGCACGGTCGCTCACATGCCCCACCTCCTGCCCGTGGTCCGACAGATACATCCACGCGCGGTATTCGCCCTGCTTGCCCGGGGCGCGCGTCTGCTGCAGCAGCTCCGACACCACGAAGTCGTGATACAGCAGCGCTGCGTCGTACTCCTGCCGAAAGCGCCGCACCCAGGCCGAGC
>Ga0102594_1000198_pt2 | contig 15332 bp, 9 predicted proteins | sample AraplaCol_mLB_r2_2_FD_76863 | JGI IMG/M metagenome (GOLD analysis project Ga0102594, IMG submission 76863) | Arabidopsis root microbial communities from North Carolina, USA - plate scrape MF_Col_mLB_r2 (SPADES assembly) (version 2) | ecosystem: Host-associated > Plants > Roots > Endosphere...
GAACGGTAGTTGGTGCCCAGCTGGTAATGGCGCCCTTCGGTGGCGCGCCGCGCATCCAGGTAGCTGTGGATGTCGGCGCCGCGGAAGCCGTAAATCGACTGTTTCGGGTCGCCGATCAGGAACAGGCCAAGATCCGGGTCATTGGCGGCCACCTGGTACAGCAGGTTGAAAATGCGGTACTGGCTCGGGGCCGTATCCTGGAATTCATCGACCATCGCCACCGGATATTGCGTGACGATGCGCTGGCGCAGCGCCGCTCCGTTGCCGCCTTCCAGCGCGCTGCGCAGGCGCTCGAGCATGTCCGCGAAGCCGAACAGGCGCTGCTGGCGTTTCAATTCCTCCATGCGGGCAGCTATCGTGGCGGCAGCGTGGCGCAAGACGTGGTGGCGCAGCGGCTCGATGGCATCCAGCGCGCGCCGCAGCGGCGCTATTTCTTCGAAATCGGCCGGGATGTCGGGAGCGAAGCCTTTGGCGCAGGCGTCGATCATGCCGGCCGGAGTCAGGCGGAACCAAGGCGTAGCGTTCATGTCCGGCTCCGCCAGCGCAGGGTCGGCGGCCCAGTCGCGCAAGGCAGCAAACCATTTTGCGACGGAATCGGCGCGCAGCTTGGTGCCGTTGAAGCATTTCGGATTGGCCTCGCGCTGGGCTGCGATCCAGCTTTCCATGCGGTTCGCCCGTTCTGCCCAGCCTTGCTTGAGGCCGGCCAGCGCGGCTTGCTGTTCACTTTGAATGCGGCCGATCATGGCGCCCAGCGGCTCCTTGCCGGCCAGCCCGGCGGCATCAGGCCTGCGCGCGAGGTCGCGCACGCTGCGGCCAAGTGCCGACACGTCGCGGCAGGCGCCAAGCAGCACGCGCAGTGCCTGCTCGCCCAGCGGATAGACCTGCTGGCGCCAGTAATCGTGCACCGCGTCTTCATACAGCGCCGCCTCGTCGCTGAGCAATTCTTCGTCAAACAGGTTGCCGCTGTCGAAGGCGTGTTCGCGCAACATGCGCTGGCACCAGGCGTCGATGGTGAAGATCGCCGCCTCGTCCATCGTTTCGGCTGCCAGTTGCAGGCGATACGCAGCCTGCTGGCGCGCCGCCTGGTCGGGCAACTCTTCCAGCAGCGCGTCCAGGTAGGCATCGGCCTCCAGCGCCGTTTCGGCGCGGAAGTAGGCTGCCGCTTCCACCAGGCGTTCGCGCACCCGGTTGGACAGTTCGCGCGTGGCCGCGCGCGTGAACGTCATCACCAGGATTTCATTCGGCATCAGCGGCCGGCGGTAGGCGTTCCCGCCACCGTGGCCAAGCACCAGGCGCACGTAGAGGGCGGCGATGGTCCAGGTCTTGCCGGTGCCGGCGCTGGCTTCGATCAGGCGCGATCCGTGCAGCGGGAAATCGAGCGGATTCAGCGCGATGCTCATTCCCCGCCCTCCGCTTCGCCCTCGATCGGCTGCACCGCTACCGACTGCGCCAGCCAGTCCGCCAGCGGCTGGTACAACGCGCGGCTTTTCTCCGCAAACTCCGGTTGCGCAGCCAGGGCGGCATAGTCAGGCCACAACCGGGCCAGGCACGGGTCTTCGTTTTCGCCGGAGAGCTCGAAGCCGCCGTCGTAAACACTGCGCGGGTCGCCTTCCATCACCAACGCGAGCCCGGTCTTGCATGCAGCCGGCAATGGCCGGTCCATGCCCTCCACCCATAGTTCCACGATGCGGGTCAGGACCGCATGCGCGGCGTGCGGCTCAAGCGGCTCCATGACGACGATCGCGTCGCGCGCCACCAGGAAACCGGTCACCGGGTGGCCCTGCGCAGCTGCCGCGAGCTGGCGCAGCCACATCGGAATCAGTTTTTCGCCACGAAGCGCGCCGGACTTGTCGCACACCCGCGAGGACATTTGCATCAGCCAGGCAGTAGCGCCCTGGGCACGATGCAACTGGTCAATCCAGTCTTCCAGCGGCAGGCCGGCCAGTTCCAGCTGGATCGCCAGCTTCGGCGCATCCTCGGCATAGGTCCCGCGCAGGGACAGCCAAGCCGTGCGGACCGGCACCAGCTCGTCGACCAGTTCCTCCAGCACGCGGTCGCCGATCAGGCCGATCGGCAGCACGCCCTGGCGCCGCAGGCGCTGGCCGCGCTCCTGCAAGCTGGCGCGCACGTCCTCCACCGCTTCCATCTCGCCGCTGTCCGCCAGCATTGCATCTTCCAGGGTGTAGCGTTCCAGGCCATCGAGCTGGAAAGGTTCTTCATCCTCGCCCACCATCGCCGATTCGGCAAAGTAGACCCCCAGGCGCTGGCGGAAGAAATGGCGCACAGGCTGGCGCAGGAAGGCAGCCAGTGTCGAGAGCCGCAGCCGGAAACCGTCTTCCACCTCGTACGGCGGCAACTGCGCATCGCCGCCATCGGCGTTTCCGTCCTCGTGCGCTGCGCGCCATTCGCCGGCGAACGTCAACAGGCCGCCGCGCTCGAAGTAGGCGCGGCTGAAAGGCTGCAGCGCGTGCAAGGTGGTGCGGGCGGCCAGGTCCAGGCCCCAGCCGGCGTGCAGGTAGTCGCGCAACTGGGCCACCAGCACCGATGGCGGCTGTTCGCTGTTGTCGCGCACATTGCGGCCGACCCAGCTCACATACAGCTTGTCGCGCGCCGCCAGCACGGCTTCCAGCATCAGGTAACGGTCGTCGTCGCGGCGCGAGCGGTCGCCGGGACGCGCCATGCCGGGCAAGGCCAGCAGGTCGAAATCGGCGCGGCTGGCGCGGCGCGGGAAATCGCCATCGTTCATGCCCAGCAGGCACACCACGCGGAACGGCACCGCGCGCATCGGCATCAGGGTGCAGAAAGTCACGCCGCCCGACACGAACTGGTGCTCCAGCGAGGGTTCGTCAAGGCCGCCCATCCAGGCTTCGCGCAGGGTTGCCAGCGGAACCTCTTCGTCGAAACCGGCGTCTTCGCAGGTCTCCAGCCATTTATCCAGCGCGTCGTCCAGGCGCGCCAGCGTCAGGCGGTCGGTTTCGTCGCGGTCGCTGAAGAAGCCGGCCAGCAGCAGTCGCGCCTGTTCAGCCCACTCGGCCGGACGGCGCGCCACCCCAAGGCGTTCGCGCCAGGCCAGCAAGGCTTCGATCAATTGCGCCAGCGAGCCGGCCAGGGCCGCGTCCAGCCCGCCCACTTCCGAATACGGTTCGACGCCTGCATAGGCCGCGCCGTTGCCGGCCGCATAACCGAGCAGCATGCGGCGCACGCCGAACATCCAGGCATTCTGTTCGCCTGCCGGCGCCAGGCCCAGGCCCGCGCGGTGCCCGGCATCCAGGCCCCAGCGCACGCCGGCGCCTTCGATCCACTGGCCGAGCGTCGGCAAATCGTCTTCGGACAGCCCGAATCGGCGCGCCAGTGCCGGCACGTCCAGCAGGTCGCGCACCTCGCTCTGGCGGCAGCGCTGCTGCGGCAGCCGCAGCAGCCATTCCAGCGCCACCATCAGCGGATTGACGCTGCGGTCGTTCACGTCGCCGATTTCGTGCGGAATGAAGCGCGGGTCGTGGCGGCGGTGCTGGCCGAACACGGCGCGGATCGAGGCGGTGAAGACATCGATGTCCGGCACCATCACAACCACGTCGCGCGGCCGCAGGGAAGGATCGGCGGCGAACATGGCCAGCAACTGGTCGTGCAGGATTTCGACTTCGCGCTGCACGCTGTGCGCCACGTGGAACTCGATCGAACGGTCGCTGTCCTCGGGAGGAATTTGCGGATGCTCGGCCAGCGGCAGCATGTCGCGCACGGCGGCCTGCACCTGCGCCAGCAGGGTTTCGCCTGCTTCGTCGCCGAACAGGTCCACCCGCAGCTTGTCGTCGCGCCCTTCCAGGTCGCTGGCGGTGTCGAATTCGTCCAGCATGCGGATGTAGTCGCGGCCCTGGCGGCCCCAGCTTGCCAGCAGCGGGTGGCTGTGCGCGTGCAGCGCTTCCAGCGGCACCGCCGACAGGTCGATATCCTTGCGCGCCGCGTGGCGGTGGCGCGCCGCGCGCAGCAGGTCACGCCCTTCGATGATGTCGCCCCAGTAGTAGCGGCAGGGATTAGGCACCGCGATCACCACCTGGGTGAAGCGCGCCAGCGAGGCCATGGCCTGCAAGGTCTGGTAAGGCAGCGCCGAGACACCGAACAGCACGATGCGGCGCGGCAGGCGGCCCAGCGGCGCATCGCCGCGCTGCACCGCCTCGACGAAAGCAGCATGCACGCTGGCGCGCCCCAGGCCGCGCTCTTCTTCCGGCACGCTGGCCGCCACGGCACGCCATAACTCGGCCTGCCAGCGCTGGTCGGCCGCCAGGGGCGCCGCCTCGCCGCGCGCATTGCGCAACTGGTCGCGGCCGGCAGCCCAGTCTTCCAGCCAGTCGGCGCGATACACCTGGTACTGGTCGAACAAGTCGGCCAGGCGTTCGGCCAGTTGCAGGCGGCGCTCCGGATCGCCGTCGCGCAGGAAATGGCGCAGCGGCGCAAAAGCCTCCTGCGCCAGCAATTGCGGCAGCAGGCGCATCAGGCGCCAGGTCAAAGGCCCCTTGTCGAAGGCGGAAATCGGCGGCACGCGCGCGTGGCCCAGCATGCCCCGGTAGATTTCCCACAGCAGCCGCGCCGGCAGCGCAACGCGGGTGGCGCCGCACAAGCCCGTTTCCTCCGCCAGCGCGATCTTCAGCCATTCCGCCACCCCGTTCGACTGCACCAGGAAGATCTCCTGCTCCAGCGGCGCCAGCGGATGACCGCGCAACCACTGGAACACGGCGCTGCGCAGCTCTTCGAGCTGGTTGCCGTGCAAAATCAGGAGTCCGGGTTGAATGCTCTGGGCCATGTAAAAGCAGCAAAATAGCGTGGAACGCCATTATCGCCGCAAAGACGGCTATCCGGGAATATTGGCGTTCATTTCTTGCGCTATATGCTCGCGCAGGTGGTCAAGCAAAGGCTGCATCTGGCCGACGATCGCGCTGGCGCGGTCGATGCCGTCGGCTGGCGTCATTTTTTCCAGCGCCAGGCACAGGTCCGCAAAACTCATGGCCCCCACCGCGCGCGCTGAAGACTTGATGCGGTGGCCCAGCTCGGATAGCCGAACGATATCGCCCGCCTCCAGTGCGACCTGTACTTCGCGCAAGCCATCCTGCGCCGAATCGATGAACATATTGGCGTACTTGCGCATCTTTTCCGGCTTGTTGCCGAAGGTCTGGGCCAGGGCGCGCAGGTCGAACAGCTCCGGCTCGCCGCCAGCTCCGGCATCCGCCGCGGCGGCAGGTTCAGGCGCCGGCGCGGGCGCCGGCTGCGGCAGCGGCTGGCCCGGCGTGGTGGTGCTGCGCACCTGCGCCACACGGCCCTCCGCCGCGCGCTGGCTCATCCACTTGGACAGCACCGAGAACAGCAGGTTCGGCGCAATCGGCTTGGTCACGAATTCGTCCATGCCGGCGGCCAGGCAGCGCGCCTGGTCCTCGCGGCCGGCGTTGGCGGTCATGGCGATGATCAGGGTCCCGGACAGCTTCGGATGGGCGCGGATGATGCGCGTGGCCTCGTAACCGTCCATCACCGGCATCTGCACGTCCATCAGCACACAGTCGAAATGCTCTTTCATCAACAGGTCGATGGCTTCCTTGCCGTTGTTGGCCACCACCACCGTGGCGCCGGCATCTTCCAGCAACTCCTGGCCCACTTGCTGGCTGAAGATATTGTCTTCGACCAGCAGGATGGAGGCGCCGTGGATCGGCGCCAGCATGTCCGGCTGCAGCGCATTGGTGTCGGTGGCCTGCAGCAGGTGGGTCCCCTTTTGCAGCTTGGCCGTAAACCAGAAGGTTGAACCTTTGCCTGGCTCGCTTTCCACGCCGACCGTACCGCCCATCAGCTCGGCAAGCTGCTTGCTGATCACCAGGCCCAGGCCCGTGCCGCCGTATTTGCGGGTGGTCGAGGTGTCGCCCTGGTGGAAGGACTGGAACAGGCTCGATACCTGGGCCGGCGTCATGCCGATGCCGTTGTCCTGCACCTCGAAGCGCACCACGGTGTAGTTGTCGCGATCCTCGACCGGCCGCGCGCGGATGTAGATCTTGTTGTTCTCAGAGAACTTGATGGCGTTGCTGGTGAAGTTCAGCAGCACCTGCTCCAGCCGCAACGGGTCGCCGCGCAACTGGTGCGACAGGCCCGGCCAGATTTCAAACACCAGCTCCAGCCCTTTGCGGCTGGCCGCATCGCCCAGTTGGCCGGAAATATTGGTCAGCAGCGACTCCAGTGCGAAGTCCAGCACCTCCAGGTCCAGCTTGCCGGCCTCGATCTTGGAGAAGTCCAGGATGTCGTTGATGATGCCCAGCAGGTGCTGGCCCGAATGGTAGATCTTTTGCAGGTAATCCTTCTGCTTCGGATTGGTCGCACCCTTCAGCGCCAGGTGCGCCATGCCGATCACGGAATTCATCGGCGTGCGGATCTCATGGCTCATATTGGACAGGAAATCGCTCTTGGCCTGGTTGGCTGCGCGCGCCTGCTCTTTCAGCATGTGCAGCTCGGTGACGTCGGTCGACAGGGCGATCACCACCGTGACATCCTTCTCAAGCCGCACGGGCGCCTTCACCGTCCACAGGTGGTGCACCACGCCGTGGCGATCGGTGTAACTCGCTTCACCCGAGCGCTTCTGGCGGTCCGTCAGCACCACATGGTCTTCCAGCCAGGCGTCGTCAGCTTCGCGCTTGCGCATCACTTCGATGTCCAGGCGGCCGATAATATCCTCCACCGGCAAGCCGATCACTTCCGCCATCTTGGCATTGACGTAGACGTAGCGGCGGTCCTGGTCCTTCATGTAGACATGCGCCTCCACGTTATCGAGCACGCTATCGAGCAGGCGGCGCTGCTCGAGCGCATTGCGGCGTTGCGAATACATGGTGAACAGGTAGCCGTAAATCAGCAGCGTGCCGGCAAATCCCGTGACCAGCGCCAGGTAGGGAATCCAGCGGTCGAAGCCGACGATCATCGCGTCCTTGCGCGCATAGAACTGGGCTTTCCACAGGCTGCCGTTGAAATCGATCGGCAGCACCGAGATGAAATAGTCGCCGGGATCGCCCGGCAATGCAGCCGGCTTGTCGATCGAACCGTTATCGTTGAACAGCAGCCGGTCGTCCGCTTCGATGGTCAGGTTGCGCTTTTCGGGATCGGTGGACGCGTCCGAGTACAGGATCATGTGCACCTGGCGGTCCGCCATCTCGTCGATGGCGCCCTGGATCAGCTTGGACACCGAAAATCCGATGCCGACCGTGCCGATAAAGTTGGCACGGCGGCTGTTCACATCGTCCACCGGCATGCCGCGCTTGTAGACCGGCAGGCGCATGCCGAGCCCGATATGCGGCACCGGCTGCTTGAGCAGCACCGGCTGGCCGGACGCACTGATCTCGCCCGTGTCGCGCGACAGCTGCATGGCACGGTCGATGGCTGGATTGGCGGTGATATCGACGCCAAACTTTTCCATCATCAAGCCCATCGGCTCCAGGTAAGTCAGGGGCGCATACTGTTCGCGCTTGCCGGGCGGCTTGATGTCGAATTTGGGATATCCGCCGGGCGCCAGGCTGGTATCGGCCCGTACCGCGGCCACGAAGGCGTCGCGCTCCGCATGCGGCACGTTCGGCGCATAGTTGATTGCCTCAAGTGCCGGGTAGTGTTTGCTGATGTTCAGGGTCGTCACATACTGCCGGAATTGCAGCCGGGTGACATGGTCGGATGTCTGGAACAGCGCCACCAGCCCGCGCACCACGTCCGAATAGGCTTTCACGCGCGCCGAAATACTGTACTGGGTGGCCCTGTTCAAATTGTCAAAGCGCAGTTGCGCCTCGTCCTCCACCGTATTGGAGGTAACGGCGTACAAGGTCGCGCCAACGGCGGATGCCAATGACAGGCCGAGCAGCCATAGCAAGATCCGCCCGCCTCCCAGGCCACGCCACTTACGCCTCATCCATTGAGAAAAGTCTTGCATTTGAGCAGCATACTATTAAAGCAGCCCTGAACGGAACCAATTCATATCCCCCTGGTCCAAAGCGCGACAGGAGGGCTCATCATGAAAAATGGATTCCACATCTTACCGGCATCCCGGGCTTGCCGGAATTTCCTAGCCTGCATGCATTTCGCGGGCATCGGCCTAGCAGCGCCCGCCAGCGCCGCCCCGCCCCGCCCGCCGGCCCCGCCACCCGCGCCGGTATTGGAACACCGTGAATTCGATGCCATGCTGGAGGCCGCTTTTCAGCCCTCTTCACCAGGCGCGAGTCGGACTTTCATAGTGCACTTTACACTTCCCGGTGCATATGCGGCGCGCCGCGTGAACTGGACTTTGGGCCTGTATCGGCCAGATGGCGGCCTGGTCCGCCAGTGGCGCGGACGCCACGTCTTGCGCGGAGAAAGCGGCCAGGCAGCAGTGACATGGCGCGCCCCGGCCACCCTGCCAACGGGAATCTACGTGTTGCGCCTGCAAACAGGCAATATCCGCCAGCAGCGCCCGATTGCGGTTGGCCAGCCGGCGCTGTTGCAAGCTCCCGCCGGCGTGGCAATGGATGGCACCAGGCCGGCGCGCCTTGACGGCCTCGCCTTCGACATTGTGTACGGCAACCTCCACAGCCAGACCAACCATAGCGACGGCGGTGGTGATCCCGCCAGCTGCCACGGCGCCCAGGCGCCCCGCACAGGCGCTTTCGGCCCCGAAGACGCCTACCAGTTCGCCCGGCAGCACGGCCTGCAATTCCTGCTCACGTCGGAGCACAACCATATGTACGACGCCAGCGAAGGCAGCGATCCAAATGCGGACCCGCTGGCCGCGCGCCAGCTATACCGCATGGGCATTGCCAGCGCCGAGCAGTACAGCGCCCGGCATCCAGGATTTGTCGCGATGTACGGCATGGAATGGGGCGTCATCAGCGGCGGTGGCCACCTCAACATCCTGAACAGCCCTGCACTGCTGGGATGGGAACGCAGCGCCAGCGGCGAGCCCTTTGCCGACGTGGTCACGCCGAAGAACGACTACGCCGCCTTGTATACGCTGATGAAGGAACAAGGCTGGCTGGGCCAGTTCAACCATCCGGGCCGCGGCCAGTTCCCGATCAACGGCAAGACGCTGGCCTTCAGCGCAGATGGCGGCGCCGTCATGGCCCTGTGCGAAGTCATGAACAGCAACGCCTTCTCGAAACGCCTTGACGAGGGCGAGCCACGCCACAGCTTTTACGAAGAAGCCTGCGGCAAGTTGCTGGAAGCCGGCTACCGGCTGGCATTCAGCAGCGACCAGGACAACCACTGCGCCAACTGGGGCGCCTCCTACAGCAACCGCACCGGCATCCTGCTGCCCGCCGGCACGACGCCGAGCGTCGACGCGCTGCTCGAGGCCATCCGCGCCCGCCGTGTGTTCGCGACGATGGACAAACAGGCCGCCATTGCGCTTACCGCCAACGGCAACCTGATGGGCGCCCAAATGGACAACCGTGGCCCGCTCCAACTGCAAGTGCATTACACCAGCACGGCCGGGCGCGGCATCGCAGCGCTGGACATCATCGAAGGCGTGCCGGGCCGCGGCGGCGAAGCAAAGCCCCTGCCTGGCGTGAACGCGATGCTGCATAGCGTCACCCCGCAGCCCGGCCCACATTTTTACTACGCCCGCATCACGCAGGACGACGGCAAGCAGTTATGGTCAGCCCCGGTCTGGGTCAATCAACGCTGATGCGGACCGGGTTGATTTCGCGCGCCAGCATCTGCCGCACCGTTTCCGCTTCTTTGCGGGCAATGGCCGGAACTTGCTGGCGGCGCTCGCACTCCGCCAGCAGTTGCTGTGCCGCCTGGGAATCCAGTTTTGCCCCATCGGGCGACAAGCGCAGCAAACCGTACCGCACTGCCACCTTGCACAGGCCGGCGCCATCTTGTGCCGCCAGCAATTGCGCCGGCTCGAGGGCACGTGCCGCCTCCAGGTCCACCGGTGCGCAAGAGCCGCCGAGGCGGAAATCCAGCGCTGCCAGCATCGGCGCCGCCGGCAGCAATGCCTGCGCCTCCTCAACCGAAAACGGACCGGCAGCACCGCATGCGGACAGCACGCGCCCGATCGCACGAGGCTCGCCCAGTTTCGCTGCAGCCCGCGTCCAGCGGAGTGCCTCGGCCGGCTGGCGTTTTTCGAAATACTCCACCAGCGCCGCCATCGCAGCCAGGTCGCCACGCCCCGCGGCTGCCTGCGACTGCGCCAGGCAATAGGGACTGAATTGGGAAGGCGGCTGCTGCGCACAAGGCACACCGCCGCGTTCCTTTAACCGCTGGTAATACCAGGCGCCGCCGGCCACAGTTGCCAATACCATCACGGCGGCCAGCGCCAGGACCTTCGTTTTGCGTTCAATCTTCATTCTCGGCATTCTACGTGCGCCAGCGCTGCGCACCAATGCGTTACACTTAGCGAAAATAAACAAGGAGTTAAAAAATGCGTTGGGAAGGTAACCGGGAAAGCGATAACGTCGAAGATCACCGTGGCGAAGGCGGCGGTGGCGGCGGCTTCGGTTTCGGCGGCCGATCGATCGGGATCGGCACGATTGTGGTGGCACTGATCGGCGGCTGGGTATTGGGCGTCAACCCCATGACCATCCTCGGCCTGCTGAGCGGCGGCGGCCCGGTCCAGGTAAGCCAGCAGCAGCAACAGCGCCCGCGCACCGAAGCCAATGACCGCGAATACAAGTTGATGAAGGTCGTGCTGGCCGATACGGAAGACGTCTGGACCGACCTGTTCCGCCGCAACGGCGGCACCTACCAGATGCCCAAGATGAAGGTCTTCACCGGCGCGATCCAGACCGCCTGCGGCACCGGCCGCTCCGCCACCGGGCCGTTCTACTGCCCCGGCGACCAGGACATCTACATCGACCTCGACTTCTTCCGCCTGCTGGAGCAGCGCTTCCGAGCGCCCGGCGAATTCGCCCAGGCCTATGTGGTGGCGCACGAAGTCGGCCACCATGTGCAAAACCTGATGGGCTTGAGCGACAAGGTGCATAACGCCCAGCGCAACGCCTCCGAACGCCAGGCCAACGCCCTGTCGGTGCGCCTGGAACTGCAGGCCGACTGCTTCGCCGGCGTCTGGGCCTACCACGCCAACCGCGCCCGCAGCATCATCGAGAAAGGCGATGTGGAAGCAGCCTTGAACGCGGCCACCGCCATCGGCGACGACGCGCTGCAAAAGCAGTCGGGCGGCGAAGTGATGCCGGACTCCTTCACCCACGGCAGCTCGGCACAGCGCGTGCGCTGGTTCACCCGCGGCATCGAATCGGGCGAGATCGCCCAGTGCAATACCTTCGAAGCCCGCCAGCTCTGATTATTTCGCCAGGTTGCCGACCAGGGGCGTCCGGTAATCCAGGTCCTTTTCGTTGAACTGCAGGACGCCCCGCTGCAAGTCGGTATTGATGAAGACTTCGCTGTACTGCCCCTCCGAGCCGTCGCCCTGGAAGAAGAACTTCATCCGGGTCGGCGCAGCCGCCATGTAGGCAGGATCGCTCCCCAGCCCCACCACTTCAGCCTCCACGCTGGCCTTTGCCTGCCGGCCGGCTGCACGCAGGCCATACAGGCGCGCCAGCGCCGCGACGAAACGGTCGGTATCGCCGCCCGTGCTCACAAAGCGCCCGGTTCCCCAATAGACCGATTGCTCCGAGCCTTCGAGCCGCTGCGCCTTCCAGTTCGGGTGGAACTCGATGGCAAAACCGATGGCTTGCCCATCCAGGCTGCCCTGCACCACTACGCTGCGCGTTCCGTCCTTGAGCTGCTCGATTTTTTGTACCGGGAACTCAAGGTCGACGAAACCCTCTTCTTTGGCGACCTTGACGGCAGGCGCCGCAGCGTGGGAAACGATCGCAAACGCGCCAAGGGCTGCGGCGATGATGGACTTCTTCAATTCGGTCTCCGGCAGGAAAACGATTAGTGTAGAGTAATCGCATTCCAAAGAACAGGAGCGGCAATGCGTTCGTATCGCAAAATGGCATCTGGCGTAGTACTGGGTCTGGCGGCAGCCGGCGGCGCGCAAGCGCAGAAAACCGATCCCTATCTGTGGCTGGAGGACGTGGGCGGCGACAAGGCGCTGAGCTGGGTCAGGGAGCAGAACGCCGTCGCCCTGAAGGAATTGCAGGCCCAGCCCGAATATCCAGGCATCCACGAACGCCTTAAAACCATCCTCAATTCCAAGGAGCGCATCCCCTACGTCACCAAACACGGCGATTACTACTACAACTTCTGGCGCGATGCCCAGCACACGCGCGGCATCTGGCGCCGCACCACGCTGGAGCAATACCAGAAAGCCGAGCCGCAATGGGAGACCGTGCTCGACATCGACAAGCTGGCCGCCGATGAAAACGAAAACTGGGTCTGGCACGGCGTCTCCTGCCTGTACCCGAAAGGCGAACAATGCCTGGTGCAGCTATCGCGCGGCGGCGGCGATGCGCACGTAGTGCGCGAATTCGACGTCGCCAGGCGCAGTTTCGTCACCGGCGGCTTCAACCTGCCGGAAGCGAAAAGCGATATCGGCTGGATCGACGCCGACACCATCTTCGTCTCGACCGACTTCGGCGAAGGCAGCATGACCACTTCCGGCTATCCGCGCATCGTCAAGGAATGGAAGCGCGGCACGCCGCTGTCGGCGGCGGCCACACTGTATGAAGCCAGGGCGGAAGACCTGGGCGTCGGCGCCTACAAGGACTTCACGCCCGGCCACAGCTACCAGTTCATCAACCGCCAAATCGGCTTCTACGCCAGCGAACTGTTCGTGCGGGAAGGCGACCGGCTGGTCAAGATCGACAAACCGGACGACGCCAACGCCTACACCGTGCGCGACCAGTTGATCATCGACCTGCGCTCCGACTGGAGCGTCAACGGCGCCACCTACAAGCAAGGCTCGCTGCTGGCGGCCGACTTCAAGCGCTTCATGGCCGGCGGGCGGCAGCTCGAAGTATTGTTCACGCCAACGCCAAGCAGTTCGCTCGACGGCGTCTCCGCCACCCGCTCGGCGCTGCTCCTGAATGTGCTCGACAACGTGAAGAACCGCCTGGTCGAACTGCGCCACGCGGACGGCAAATGGCAGCGGCGCGACGTCGACGCGCCGGCCTTCGGCACGCTTGCACTGCAAGCGCTCGACCCGATCGAATCCGACCAGTACTTCCTGACGGTGACGGACTTCCTGACCCCGACCACGATGTACCTGGCCCACGCCGGCAGCGACGAACGCAGTTCGCTGAAGTCCCTGCCCGCCTACTTCGACGCCAGGCCCTACACCGTGCAGCAGCATATGGCCGTATCGAAGGACGGCACCAGGGTGCCCTACTTCGTCCTGATGAACAAAAAGGCCAGGCTGAACGGCAAGAACCCCACCGTGATGTACGGCTACGGCGGCTTTGAAGTATCGATGAAGCCCTTCTACAGCGGCACCACCGGCGAGGCATGGCTCAAGCAGGGCGGCGCCTACGTGCTGGCCAACATCCGCGGCGGCGGCGAATTCGGCCCGCGCTGGCACCAGGCCGCCCTGAAAGAAAACCGCCAGCGCGCCTTCGACGATTTCATCGCCGTCGCACAGGACATCATCAAGCGCAAGATCACCAGCCCGCGCCACCTCGGCATCATGGGCGGCAGCAACGGCGGCCTGCTGGTCGGCGCCGCGCTGACCCAGCGCCCCGACCTGTTCAACGCCGTCGTCTGCCAGGTGCCGCTGCTCGACATGCAGCGCTACAGCAAGCTGCTGGCCGGCGCTTCCTGGATGGGCGAATATGGCGATCCGGACGACCCCGCGCAATGGGCTTATATCAGCCAGTACTCGCCCTACCAGAACGTCCTCAAGGACAAGCACTACCCGCGCGTGCTGTTCACCACCTCCACCCGCGACGACCGCGTCCACCCCGGCCACGCGCGCAAGATGGTGGCCAAGATGAAAGACCAGGGCCACGACGTGCTGTACTGGGAAAACACGGAAGGCGGCCACGCCGGCGCCGCCAACAACGACCAGCAAGCCCAGATGTGGGCCCTGACCTACGCCTTCCTCCTCGAACAGTTGAAATAAATTCGGGGTCAGGTCTGTCATTTGGACAGTCACCGCGCACCTTTGATCCAAATCAAAACACCCGTCTCGAATACTTCGCCGGCGGGTGTTTTCGCAGTTTTTGCGCCATCGCAATTATTCATGGTGGAAAGGGGCATAGACTCTTTCCATGAACCGACCACTGAGAATCCATCTCAGCGATGCCCTTTACCACATCACTGCACGCGGAGATCGCAAAGACCGCATTTTTCGGTCCGATAGCGACCGGCTGACCTGGCTTACGCTGTTAGGTCAGACTTGTGACCGCTTCAATTTGAATGTGTTGGCTTACTGCCAGATGACCAACCACTTTCATATTTTGCTTGAGACAGCTGACGGCCACCTTTCACGAGGCATGCGACACCTGAACGGGAGCTATTCGCAGTACTTCAATCGCGCCCATGGGCTAGTCGGACACGTATTCCAGGGGCGTTTCAAGGCAATTATCTGCCAGCGCGAGCTTTACATGAAGGAAGTGGCGCGGTACATCGAACTCAATCCCGTGCGCGCGAAAATGGTGGCCTGTCCTTCTACGTGGCCATGGAGCAGCTATAGCGCAACGATAGGTTTACTTGACGGGCCAGCGTGGCTACGATCCGATGTTCTGCTCTCACATTTCGATACGGATAAGCGTGAAGCTCGGCAAGCATACGCAGAATTCGTTGCCGCAGGCATCGGCAGACCTAGTCCCTTTGCGTCGGTCTCGAACCAGCTCTTGCTTGGGGACGAGGAATTCTGCGCACGTGCCGTTGGTAGTTACTCGGAAGGTGATTTAATGGAGGTCAAGCGCTCCCAACGGCGGGCACTGGCACGCCCGTTGCAGGAATATTTCGCGGAATATCGGGATCCGAAGGAAGCCATGGCGCGCGCCTACCGCTCGCTTGCCTATTCAATGCCAGAAATTGCCAGATACGCACGAGTATCCGTCAAAACCGTCAGCCGAGCGATCAACGCTTTTGAAGGAACGTATTGAGAGAAATCAAAGGTGTGCTGGGGCTGTCCAATTGACAGACCTGACCCTGAATTTTCTCCGGCGATTCACCCCTCCCAATCGTGCGCATGGGAATATTGCATCTCGTTATGCTAAGGAAAATGTTTCCGTGCGCGTTGCATAGTTGACAAAGTGAAGCATTTGCTCACGTTTTCACTTGACTGGCGCTCCTGCCGGAGTGACATTAAGCCTTCCCTTCGCAATCCATCTTCATACCTGAGGTAGCGTCGAATGAACGACATGACCGAACTGCCGGAAGAGCTGGACCTCAAGCTGATCCTGTCCACCCTGATGGCCCTGAAAAAAGGTGACTTCTCGGCGCGC
>Ga0102594_1001376_pt1 | contig 15256 bp, 20 predicted proteins | sample AraplaCol_mLB_r2_2_FD_76863 | JGI IMG/M metagenome (GOLD analysis project Ga0102594, IMG submission 76863) | Arabidopsis root microbial communities from North Carolina, USA - plate scrape MF_Col_mLB_r2 (SPADES assembly) (version 2) | ecosystem: Host-associated > Plants > Roots > Endosphere...
TCTCACGTTAGCCAAGGCTGCATGGAAAATCTGAAAGGAAACACGCTATGCCGGTGATCATCCCGTTCATCCCGGCAATCATTGCGGCCGCCGCGACTGCGGTTGGCGCATCTGCCATTGTGGCCACAGCGCTAATGATCGCCGCTTCGCTCATCGTCGGCGCGATCACCAAATCGTCACGTTCAGCCAACGGCTTTTCTGCGGAGGCGCAGGGAAGGACGCAGGTCGTCCGTTCAAACGTGCAGCCGCGCAACATGATTTACGGCCGCGCGATGACGTCCGGGCCACTGGTCTTCGCCGCGAGTACGGACGGGCCCAGCAAGAAGAACCAGTACATGCACCTGGTGATCGCGCTGGCCGACCACGAGTGCGACGACGTTGAAGAGGTGTATCTCGGTGAGGACGCCGTAGGACCATTGGATTCGACTGGATTCGCACTTGACGGCAAGTTCGTCAAGAAATGGGGCGAGAACAAGACGTGGTCCAGTACCGTACCCAACGGAGTTACTCAGATCACACTGAACACCGGTAACCCGTTTCGGCGCGTGATCGCAATCCTGCAATCCACTGACACTGGCGATTTCAGCATCACTGACTATGCCTGGGCAGAAGGATCTGCTGAGATCACGCTGCGTGGCCTGCAGCCGACCGGTGGCACGTTGAGCATCAACTATGAGGCGCTGCGCGCGCTGTCGCTGGTTTGCGTCCGAAAGCACCTCGGCTCGCCAGACCAGCAGGCAGAAGGGCAGCTGATGCTGGACTTTCCGGCGCTGTGGACAGCCGACCACCGGTTGCAGGGCGTTTGCTACCTGTATATCCGGCTGGAGTTCGATTCGGACATCTTTCCGAACGGACTGCCAAACGTGAAGGCGCTTGTGCGCGGCAAGAAGCTGTACGACCCGCGAACCGGCGTAACGGCTTGGTCGAACAACTGGGCGCTCTGCGTCTACGACTATCTGCGCGACGCGAACGGCTTCGGATGCGCAAGCGCAGACATGGATCTGCAGACGATCGTCACCTCTGCGAACGTCAGCGACGAGTGGCTGGATATTGGCGGTGGCATGGGGCAGTCGCGGTACCGATGCGACGGCGTAGTAATGAGCGACAAGTCGCCGCGGGACAACTTGAGCGAGATGATCACTGCCAGCGGCGGGGTGGTGACGATAACGGGAGGTGTATTTCGCGTCTTCGCTGGCGCCTACGACATCCCTACTGTGACTTTGACGGAATCCGATCTGCGCGGGTCTGTGAAGGTGCGGCCGCGCACATCGCGAAAGGACCTGTTCAACAACGTCAAGGGCACGTTCATCAACCCGAAGAACAACTGGCAGCCATCTGACTTTCCACCCGTCGGCAACGCACTGTACGCAGCGCAAGACGGTGAGGTAATCGACCGGGATGTGGAACTGCCATTCACGACCGATGCAATCCTGGCGCAGCGCTTGGCCAAGATTACGCTGGAGCGATCCAGGCAAGGCATCGTCGTCGAGTACCCAGCAAAGCTGACTGCGTTTCAAGTCACGGCGTACAGCACCGTGTATCTGAAGCTGGCCAAGTTTGGTTGGGCCGGCAAGGTGTTCCGGGTGATGTCGTGGAAGCTCAGCAACGATGGTGGCATTGACCTGGTGCTGAACGAAGAGGCCGCCACGGTCTACGACTGGAGCATGGGCGATGCCACCACGGTGGACCCCGCACCAGACACGAATCTTCCGAACCCATTTGTGGTGGAGCCTGTTGGCGCCCTGGTTCTCGACTCAGGAGAGAGCCAACTGATCTTGAGCCAAAGCGGAGTGGTCCTGTCACGAATCCTGGTGGCGTGGCCACCTGTTTCTGAGGTCTCGCTGGGGCAGATGGGTCAGATCGAACTCCAGTATAAGCTGGTGTCCGATGCGAGTTGGATTCCTCTCCCCACAATGCCGGCGAGCAGTTCCAGCGCGTATATCTCCCCGGTGGAGGATGGGGCGTCGTACCTTGTTCGCGCTCGCTATGTGTCGGCTCTTGGCGTGCATAGCCCCGACTGGACGTATTCCCCCGTACACGTCGTGATCGGGAAGTTGTCGCCGCCCTCGAATATGACGGGCCTGTCCCTGACCGCGCTTAACGGCATGGCCAACCTGACGTGGGACAGCGCCCCGGACTTGGACGTCCGGAACGGGGGTCAAGCACGCATTCGACACACCACGAACTTGGTGCAACCGAGCTGGGACAGTGCGCTGGACATCGGAGGGCTGATCGCCGGGGCTGCCAACTCCGCGCAGTTGCCGCTCCTGACCGGCGTGTATCTGGGCAAATGGATCGATTCGACGGGGCATGAGTCGCTGGCGGCGACGATGGTTGTAACCACGGCTCCGGCGCTCGATAGCCTCAACGTGGTGGCCACCGTCGATGAGCAGCCCACGTTCGCGGGCACAAAATCGAACATCGTTTTTGATCCTGCCCTCAATGGCATCAAGTTGATCGGAGCGGGGCTGATAGACGACCAAGGCCTCATTGACGCCAGCGGATTGTGGGATGACCAGGGGTTGATCGACGGTCTCGGCGCGATCGACACGGTAGTGGGCGTCGGCGGTTGGGGTCTGATCGACTCCCTCGGTGGTGTTGTGGGCTCCGGTACCTACACCTTCGCAGGATCTCTCGACCTTGGGTCGGTGGAAAAGTCCAGGTTGACGGCGACCATCGATGCCGTGTCCTTCGACACCGGCGACATGGTGGATGCCCGATTCGATCTGATCGATAGCTGGCAGTCGATCGATGGCGATCTGATCAACGACACGGCCGTGACGCTGTACGTGCGCACCACAAACGACAACCCAAGCGGCAGCCCCGTCTGGAGCGTCTGGCAACGATTCTCGGTGGGCGACTACGAGGCGCGGGCGTTTCAGTGGAAGGTTCTACTGGAAAGCGGTTCTGCGACGCACAACGTGGTTGTGACGAAACTGAGCGTCGATATTGACATGCCAGATCGCCGGGAATCCGGACGCGATGTGATCTCCGGCGCGGGCCCTAAGGCAATCACCTTCAACAAGCCTTTCAGGGTTTTGCCTGTGCTTGGCATCACGGCGCAAGACATGGCCCAAGGCGACTACTTCGTCATCACGCCGAAGGCTGAAACAGGGTTCACCATCACCTTCAAGAACGCCGCAAGTGCGGCAGTGTCCCGCAAGTTCGACTGGGACGCGGTAGCCTATTAATCGGAGAGAAAAGCATGTCCCAACATGACATGATCCTCGACAACCAGTCGGGGGCATCGTTTCGCGCGGACGCAAACAACGCGCTGCAGGCTCTTGCCAGCAATCAGTCTGGCTCGTCGGCACCTACCACAACATATCCCTATCAGTTCTGGGCGGACACGGCAGCTGGCTTGCTGAAAATGCGGAACGCGGCAAATACCGCGTGGGTCGCCGTGGGGCTGCTCGGTGTGCCAAATTTCGGCCACGTACTGCCGGGGACGATCGCGTTTCATGGTAAGAACGCGGCGCCGCAAGGGTACCTTAAGTGCAACGGTGGAGCGGTGTCCCGGACGACATATGCAGATCTGTTCGCCGAGATCGGGACTACCTTCGGGGCTGGCGATGGATCGACGACATTCAATCTGCCTGAACTTCGCGGCGAGTGGCCGCGCTTCTGGGATGACGGTAGAGGGATTGACGCATCCCGAGTGTTCGGTTCTGCCCAGGCGCAACAGCTCATGACTCACGCTCACACTGTAGTGACGGCGCCTTGGTACGCGGGCGAGTTCTTCGCGGGGGCGAACATCTATGGAACAAACGCTACGACCTTCAACGATTCGGTAACCCGAAATACGTCGACGGTGGGCGGCGCTGAGAACCGTGTGCGAAACGTAGCCCTTCTGGGCATTATCAAATACTGAGGCAGGCATGGACATCTTCAACTATCACCCTTTGACCGGCGAGTTCCTGGGTACTGGCGTTGCCGACGATAACCCGCTGGCGCCCAACGAGCCCATCGTTCCAGGCTTTGCGACTCCGACGCCGCCAATCAAGGTGGAGGGAAGACGGGTTCCGGTTTACCTCGCAAACGGGAGCATCGTCCCTCAGAACTGGCCGGAAGGAAGCTGGACGGCGATGCCCGACTACCGGGCCGTGCCGCTCTTTCGCACGGTAGACGGCTCCGCTTTCGAGCTTGGGCCGGAATACAGCGGCCTGGGCGATCTGCCACCTTTCCTTACCGACGAACCCCGCCCGTCGCCGGCGCATGTGTGGCTGAATGAGGCTTGGACGCTGGACTCGGCTTTGGAGACCTCGCAACTGATCGCGGCGGCTACTGCAAAGCGCGACGCGCTGCTTGCCCAGGCTGATTCGGAAATGCAGCCGCTGATCGACAGCTTCTTCCTAGGCGAGAACACACCGGAAGAGGACGCCAAGCGCCTTGCGCTGAGCCAGTACCGCAAGGCGTTGCGTGCGGTCACCTCACAGGCTGGTTTCCCGCACACCATCAACTGGCCGGTGAAGCCGGCATAACCGCCCGCGCAGTTTCATCACCGGCCGCCATCGCGCGGCCATTTTCATTTCTGGAGCCTGATCATGACCATCGGCATGTCCGCCGCACTGCGTAACGCACGCCTCGACGCAATCACCACGGCCGCCGGCGCGAACGCCAAGCTGCGGCTCTACAGCGGCACGCGGCCAGCGACGGGCGGCACGGCCACCACGCTGCTCGCCGAGCTGACCTGCGCTGCCACGCTTGCGCCGGCAGCGTCAGGCGGCGTGCTGACGCTGAACGCCATTACCAGTGACACGTCGGCGGATGCGAGCGGCGCAGCTACCTGGGCGCGTCTGGTCAAGTCCGACAACACGTTCGTGATGGACATGGACGTCGGCACCAGCGGTGCGGACCTGAACATGAATTCGAACGTGATCTCCGCCGGCGCGGCGGTGGCCATCACCGGGGCGACCCTGACCGAAGCAAACGCGTAACAGGAGCACGCGGTGCCGACTATCGAACTCACGTCCGGCACGTCGCTGGCCAAGCCGGCCGACTGGCAGGACGCCGGTAGCAAGGTGGAATGCTTCGGTGGGGCAGGTGGCGGTGGTGGCGCGAACAGCGGCAACGATCGAAGTGGCGGCGGTGGCGGTGGGGGCGCCTATTCTGCGATCGACAACTTCGCCTGGCCAGGGACTTCGGCTGTTTCCTATCAGATCGGAGCGGCGGGCACTGCGGGTACCGCGTCTCCCACCAACGGCGGCGCGGGCGGCGACACCTGGTTCGGCGCGACGTCCACCGTCCTGGCGAAGGGTGGGGCGGGCGGTATCTCGGGCCTCGGCACCGGACTCGGCGGGCAGGGCGGGCAGGCGTCGGCAGGTGTCGGCACGACGAAGTTCTCCGGTGGCAACGGCGGCAGTGGCGCCACCGGATTCTTCAACCCTGGTGGTGGAGGCGGTGCTGCAGGTCCAAACGGAAACGGCGTAAACGGCGCGGAGCCGACTGGCTACAGCAACGGAGGCGCCGGCGGTGCCGGGAATGCTGGTTCTGGCGGCGCGGGCGGCGCTGGCAATACAGGCACGGGCGGCGCAGGAACGGCCAACGCGGACGGCGGCGGTGGTGGGGGTGGAGGTGGCAGCGGAAATCCAGCGGCCGGCGGCGCCGGTGCCGAGCCGGGCGGAGGCGGAGGTGGTGGCTCGTCAAACAATGGCTCCGCGAACAACGCAGGGGGCGTAGCCGGCAAGGGAAAGATCCGCGTCACCTACACCTCGGCACCGAGCGGCTTCACCGGCACGATCGCGGTCACCCTGGGCGGAGCGTCCGCTGCAGTCACTGGCCAGCAGCAACTTTCCGGCGCCGTCGCGCGCACGCTGGGTGCTATCACGCTTTCGGCCGCTGGCGTGCAGTCGTTCACGGGATCGGTCGCGCGAACGCTAGGCGGTGTCACGGCTTCGCTGGCAGGGGGCCAAACGTTCTCCGGCACGGTTGCTCGAACGACTGGTGGCGCGCTGGCGGCGCTCAGCGGCACCCAGACGCTGGCCGGCGCTGTCACCTCGACGCTGGCGAGCCCGTCCGCGCTGGTAGTGGGCACGCAGACGGTCTCCGGATCGATCGCCGTGCCGTTAGCCGGCGCGGTCGGCGCGCTGACGGGGGCGCAGACCAACAGTGGCGCGTTCGCCGCCAGCCTTGGGCCCGCGTCGGCCTCGCTGACGGGTCTGATGCTGGATTCCGCAGGCGGCATCATTGCCGCGACGTTGGGGCCGGCCAGTGCCGGCTTCGTCGGCCGGCAGACGTTCGTCGGAGCGCTGGCGCCGGTCTTGGGCGGCGCGGCAGCGGCGTTCGCAGGAACGACAGGCATCGCTGGCGTCCTTGCTGCAACCTTGGGCGCTACGGTGGCCGGCATCGCCGGGCGGCAGGAGGTCAGCGGCAGCGGGGCGGTTGGGCTGCAGCCGGCAACCATGCAGGCCACTGGTCAAGTGGTGGGCGAATACGCCGGCCCCGTTGATCCCCCGCGCGTCGCCGTTCCGGCTGAGCGCCGCTTGGTGGCGGTGACGGCGGAGCGCCGATTGTGTGCCGTGCCGCCGGCGGGCACCGGAATCGGGGTTTCCGCCGAGCCGCGCGTGCTGCGTGTCCAACGTGAAACGAGAGTTCTGGAGATTCCAGCATGACCAATGCATTCCCGCCGAAGGACCCGGCCGCGATCCTCGATTACGAATTCGACTGGTCAGCTTGGCTGGCCGATGGCGAGACGATCACGGGCACGCCGGTCATTGAGGCTCCGGGCCTGACGGTGAACCCTGACGCGAAGACGACCCAAGTGGCCAGCGGCAAGGTGACCTTCTGGCTCGGCGGCGGCGAGGCCGAGTCGTTCTATGACGTCGCGTGCAAGGTCACCACGTCGGCTGGCCGAACCGATCGACGAACCGCCCAGTTGCGCGTCGCGGCGCGCTGACCACAAGCCACCTTCGGGTGGCTTCTTTATTGGAGTAGGTCCACATGCAACTCATCGAAGATTGGAAGAAGCAGTTTCCGAAGCTCTGGAGCGTGCGGCTCTCCTTGTTGGCCGGCGTGATGTCGAGCGCAGAGGCCGGTCTTGAGCTGTACTTCACGGGCAAGCCGGCGGTGGTGTCGATCGCGGCCGCGCTTGTCTCGTTCGGCGCAGCTTTCGCGCGTGTTGTCTCGCAGCCGGACCTGCAGGCCATCCTGCAAGAGATCCAAGACGCGCGGAAGGCCGACGAATGAAGCCCGCGGCAAAGCGAACGCTGCAGGCGTCCGTTGGCGCGAGCGCTGCGGCGCTTCTGCTGTCATACGTGCCGAAGTTCGAGGGTGTTGTACTCCGGGGCTACAAGGACCCTATCGGCATCGTTACGGCGTGCGCTGGCCACACCAAGACCGCCGTGCTGGGGCGGCCATATAGCCCGGAGGAATGCTCGGCGCTGCTCGACATCGACCTGGTGGAGCATGCCGACGGCGTGCTGGCCTGCACTCCGGGGCTGAAGGGGCAGACCTACCGGCTCGCCGCTGCGACGAGCTTTGCCTTCAATGTCGGCGTGGCGGCCTACTGCAAGTCGTCCATGGCTCGGAAGTTCAATGTTGGCGACTATGCCGGTGCGTGCGCCGAGTTCTCGCGGTGGGTCTACGCAGGAGGCCGGCAGCTACCCGGCTTGGTGAAGCGTCGCGAGACTGAGCGGGCGATGTGCGAGGGGAGAATCTCATGAATCCACTGGCCAGGATCGGGGCAAGCGTCTTGGCTGCTGCGCTAGCGGTGGCGCTGCTGGTAGTCGGAGTGATGGCGTGGCGCAAGGACGTGTACCAGCGTGGCTTCAGTGCGGGGCAGGCGGAGATCAAGGCCGCCATCGATGTGCGCAACAAGGAGGTGGCCAGGCTCAACAAGCAGCTCGTCGACAAGGATCAGGAAGTCATCGCGGCCAAAGAGGAGGACCGCGAAAAGATCGTCACCATCTACCGGACAATCCGGGAACAAGTGGAGCCCCAAATTGTTGAAAAGCCCGTGTTTCGTGATTGCCGCGTTGGTGCTGGCGTCCTGCGCAGCCTCGTCGCCGCCGCCGAGGGCGGAGTGCCAGCCGATACCGGCCAGTCTGCGGAAGGCGCCACCGGTAAAGCTGCCAGCCCCGGCCGATGACAGCATGGGCGCGGTGGTCCGGGCGTATGTCTCCGCGGCCGAAATCTATCACAAGGTCCGGCGCGACTGGATTGCACTGGACGCCGCGATCACAGCCAGGGAGGGCTGCTATGCAGGGGAATGAGCATCTGCCGGTGCGAATGGAGCGGCCGACCATCCCGTTCTGGGGGCTGCTGGTGGCTCTCGTGGCCACCATGGCCGCCTACTTTGGCCAGCGGGAGGCCACGAATTCGGCGCTGATCGAGATCAAGACCGAAATGGTGGCCATGAAGAAGACCATCGAGCGGATGGAGTCGGACCGCTACACGGCGGCGGATGCCAGGAGAGACTTCGCCTGGCGCGATGAGCGGGCGGCTGAACAGGCGAAACGGTTGGCCGACATCGAGCAGGACGTGAGAGCGAAGCGGCGCTAGAAAAAAAACGCCACGGCCGGCGGTGGTGGTAATCCGGTGACGTCTGGCAGTTAGAGGGGGCAGGGGATAAGGCGAACGCGACAGGCGCTCCAATCGTCTCGGACCGATGCCACGGTTGCGTAGCTACGGGCCGAGGCCAGCCATGCGCCTGTCTGGCCGGATACGCTTACGCGAGCTAAAAGAGGTCTATCACCCTCCCAAAGCGGACTCCAGTTATGGTTGGTCCTTCCAGCCACTGCGTTCTAGTTCCCCTCTATGGCTAGCAGTCACACGTGATAGCGTGTGCGTTGGATCGGGGCGGACAGAAATGTTTCCATGAAACACCTCCTTTCGCTCCGTTAGGGTGGAACGTGGGACCATATTATCAAAGCCGCCTCGGCGCGGTGTTGTATTCGCGTACACTGTATGAATATACAGTGTCGCTATGGCCACAGGTTTCCAACCACCAGAGCTCCCCCTTCCGTCCTACGTGATCCCCGACTCGATCTGCCGGGGCTGCGCGAGGCTTCGCTTTGGGGTCCGTTATGAGTATCCCCATCCGCGCATGTGGATGGAGTGTCAGTACGCCGTTCCGTATGCCCCCATCCATGCTTTGTCCTGCAAATTCTTCGTGCGAGAGGTGGGGGTGGACTGATCGATTTGCCAGCTTTTTGCCAGCATTTGCCAGAAAGCCGCATGGTTGAGCCAGATTGCTGGGGTTCGAGTCCCCATCATGCTTCGGCGGGCAGCGGCGCAACCTTGTCCAGCCACTTCCAGCCGGCGAACCGGTCGCCGGTATGCCGCAGATGCGTGTAGCGCTGCAGGCTCGCCCAACTGCGGTGGCCAGTTACCGCGGCGACATGGGGAATGGTCAGCCCCATCTCGAATAGCCGACTCGCTCCCTCGTGCCGAAGGTCATGGAAGTGCAGGTCGTCGATCACGAGGAACTGGCAGGCCCGGGTAAATGCCGCGCTGATCGCGTCTGCATTGGCGCGGAAGATCCGGCCGGTTTTATGTGGCATCGCCTGGATAATCCGCAGGGCCTCGGGCGGCAGATCGCACCACTGGTCATTCCCGACCTTCTCCCCGGGGTGCTTCATGTCACGGACCATAATCCGGCTGTGGGCGACGTCCAGATCCTCATAGGTGAGGCGGGTGATCTCCTCCTGCCGGCGCGTCGAGAATATGGCGAAGGCAGTGATGGCGGCCATGTCGTTGCTGTCGACGCGCTTCGCCCGGATCTTCACGAAGTGCTCCAACAGCTTATCCAGCTCATCTAGGGTAGGACGGCGGTCCCGACGCTTTGATCGGCTGACGGCGCCCAGCTTGCCAAGCACCTTCCGGGCGTCGGCCATGGCCTGCTCACTCAGCGGGTAGCCCCACGCCGGCCGCGCGATCGAGAACACGGAACTGAGGTGCGCCATATAGTTACCGGCAGTCTGGGGTAGCACTTCCAGGCTGCGGGCATAGGCGACGATGTCGGCGCTGCCGATCTGCGAGCAGCGCTTCTGGCCGAAATCCGAATCGGCGATCGTCCGTAGCACCTGGGCCTTTGTCCGACCGACCTCCTTCGTCGACTCCTCAGTCACCTTCTTGATGACCTCTGCCAGAGTCGGATCCTCCTGCTTGGCCATATCGAGCGCGCCAGGCTGCGCTAGCTCCCGCTCGCGCTTCTCCAGCCACGACGCTGCCGCCGGCCGGCGGTCGAAAGTCTTGGCCTCGGTGAACACCACAGCGCCGCCTTGCTTCAGGCGAATCTGCGCGGTGTACCCTATACTTCCGTCCTTTCGCACGCGTTGTGTGATTGTCCCCATAGCCTCAGTGCTACACGTGATTTGGTGGTGCTACATCGTAGCACTTCAGCCCAAAAAAGGGACGAAACAGGCAGAATCGGTAGGAAATGGAACAGACTCGTAGTACCCCGCAAAGCCAGTCCACAGGCGGCAATCAAGGAGAAATCAGGCCTCGTCGGATTTCTGTGGCCCCCATGATGGACTGGACCGATCGCCATTGCCGCATGTTTCACCGTTCGCTGAGCCAGCACACGTGGCTCTATACCGAAATGGTGACGACTGGCGCGTTGCTGCACGGCGACGTGGCGCGACATCTCGATTTCAATGCTGCTGAGCATCCCGTGGCACTTCAACTCGGCGGCAGCGAGCCGGCCGATCTGGCGCAGGCTGCCAGGCTGGGCGAGCAGTGGGGTTACAAGGAAATCAACCTGAACTGCGGATGCCCGTCCGAACGGGTCCAGCGTGGTGCTTTTGGCGCCTGCCTGATGGCGGAGCCGCAACTCGTGGCCGATTGCGTCAAGGCGATGCGTGACGTGGTGACGGTGCCGGTGACCGTCAAGCATCGGATTGGTATCGATACGGTCGAGCATTATGGTTTTGTGCGCGATTTTGTCGGCACGATTGCCGATGCCGGATGCACGACCTTTGTGGTCCATGCACGTAATGCGATTCTGAAAGGACTGAGTCCGAAGGAGAATCGTGAAATTCCGCCGCTGCGTTATGAGGTGGCCTACCAGTTGAAGAAGGAATTTCCGCACCTGGAAATTCTGATTAATGGCGGCATTATTTCGTACGACGAAATCGCGGCGCATTTGCAGCATGTCGACGGAGTGATGATCGGCCGGCAGGCCTACCACGACCCTTATTTCCTTGCGGAAATGGATACCCGATTTTACGGCGCAGATACCGAGGTGCCGACCCGGGAAGCTGCGGAGTTGTTCATGCAGGCCTATATTGGCCGGTTGGTCGAGCAGGGCGGTTATATGGGAGCCGCCACCCGCCATATGCTTGGACTCCATCGTGGCGTCTACGGGGGGCGAGGCTGGCGTCGCGTGCTTTCCGATGCCCGTCGCATGAATGCCGCGCGCAGGGCCGCGGATGTCGAGGCGCTTTTTGTGGAGGCGCGTTCCCACTTGCGCCCGGACCTGCTCGAGGCGGCGTAGATGACAATCGGTCGCGATCAGGGGTGGAAGAAAGACTCTAATTCCGAACGATCGTTCTATGCAGGTTGCCGGAAATGTATGCCCCAGCGGCGTTTGCGGCAGTTGGGGCGGCTGGAAACCCGCGCCGGCAAAGGGATTCCCCTAATTCGCCAGGTCCGCCCCATGTTCTTACACTGTGCCTGCCCTCGAATACAGGGCTTTCTTCAACTGATTTTTGAGCCCGCCGTGTGCGGGCTTTTTTTCTCGGTTGTCTCGCTTCGGCGACACTAGACCGTGGGTTTGCCCGGATGGTGCACCCCGATTTCGGCGACTACATTGGTAATGCCTTCAGGGCATTGAGATCGCTAATTTAAGAGTCCGCTACGGCGGGCTCTTTTTTTTGCGCGCGTCGAAGCGTGATTGGTGGCGTACCGCCCCGAATACAAGCGCTCGAAAAAAAAGCAGGCGATGCTCGTCGGGAGGATCGCCTGTCGGGAATGTCGAGGGGGTCAATTGCCCTCGGGGAAGAGTATCCAGTAGCGCCATAAGCGGTAGAACCCCGCATTGGTAGGGCAGTGCGGCAACAGGCTGCTTGGATATGCCAATGCTGGTCGGGATGGTGATCGCTTAAAGCCTTGATCCCGGGAGGCGGGGAAGGCACGCTGGCATGTTAGGATTCGCCGCAAGCATCGCGACAGTCGATGCAGGTATGAACCGCGGGAAGCTGACACGGTTCAAGTGGGGTGGAAAAGCAGTAGGGCCGGCGGCTCCGAATGCGCGTCGAAAGACGGCAACAGTCAGCAAGAGCCAGCCCAAGGGAAAACGAAATGAATGCGGAAGAGCCGTTCGGAGAAGTCTTCGAGGACTACCGGTTGATCTGGGTGGCGGAGCAACTGCAGGACGGAAAGTGGACGGCGCGGTATTGCTGGCACCCCGGTACGTCGGAGGAGGCAGGCAAGGCGTTGCAACGCGATGTGCTGAACGGCAAGTCGAAGCGATTGCTGGGACTCTTTCCGACCGAGGCCGAAACGATCGCTGCGATCAAGGAGGCAGTGCTGCTGGAAGCGAAGTGGGTTGGACCACGCTGAACCCCGTCAGAAGCCGCGAATTTTTTGTGCGGAATACTAGCCATCTCCTGAGAATCCTTGTATAGTCTTGTTCTTCGCTGATCGACAAGTCGGTTGGCAGGAAATCTCTACGGTGGCTGTAGCTCAGTTGGTAGAGTCCAGGATTGTGATTCCTGTTGTCGCGGGTTCGAGTCCCGTCAGCCACCCCAAATTTTCGCAGAAAGGCCGCTTGAAAAAGCGGCCTTTTTGTTTTGGTTCGCGACATTACAAGATGTCCGATACCGTGTGCGAGCAAACGGCTCGTGATCCTCTGATGCAATGCCTCCGCGAGAGTGGCCCACGCGAGACGGCCCAGCGCCGCTGGCCTTTTGGCGGCCAGCAATGCCAGGTTTGTCAGCCGAGCTTCGTGCTCGGTTCGGCAAGTTCCAGCATGCGACAGATGGCAGCCATGTTGCCGACCATCGTACGGCGCTGGGCACCCTGATAGACGCGCACGCCCTTGATTTGCCGGAACGGGACTGGCTTGACCGGGCGGCGGGAAGCGGTGGGGTTCGATTGCAGCATGGCAACACCTCGTTATTTGCGACAGCAGAAGTCCGCGCCCGTCGTCCAGAGAGGATGGGGCGGCATGGGCAAAGCAAAGCGGGTGACCAGGGCAGACGGCCGTGCTGCCTAAGTCTCGGGGACTGGAGGCGCGTTGGTGATGCGCCTCCTTACAGCTAGAAGCCTGACGATCGAATCAGGCCTACAGCGATACCTTCCAGGGAGAACTCATCGCGACCGGAATGGAGCACGATGTTCTCGAAATCGGGGTTCTCGGCAATCAGTTCAATCGTCTCGCCGCGCTTCTTCAGGCGTTTGACGGTGACATCCTCGCCAATTCGCGCCACTACGACCTTGCCATTGGCCGCCTCGCTGGCTTTCTTCACGGCCAGCAGGTCGCCGTCGAGAATGCCGGCGTCACGCATACTGAGGCCGCGTACGCGCAGCAGGTAGTCGGGGCGGTCATCGAAGACCGAGGCATCGACGTGGTACTGGCGATCGATATGCTCGGCCGCCAGGATCGGACTGCCCGCCGCCACGCGTCCAACCAGCGGCAACGTCAATTGCAGCACGCCGGCCATTGGCAGCGAGAACTGGTCGGCGCGCTCGGAATCGCTGCGAGACACCTTGAGTCGAATGCCGCGCGAGGCGCCGGGTGTCAGTTCGATGACCCCCTTGCGCGCCAGGGCGCGCAAGTGTTCCTCGGCGGAGTTGGGCGAGGAAAAGCCGAACTCGGCGGCGATCTCGGCGCGCGTGGGCGGAAAGCCGGTGTTTCGGATCGTCTCGCGGATCAGGTCGAAAATCTGCTGCTGCCGGGGGGTCAGGGTCGCCATGGTTCGCCGGTCTCGTGCCGAAGCACTGTATGTTTAAACAGTATGCTGTGATTTTATACAGTATCGAGTGAAGTGCAAGCACAATTTGCGACGCGGGCGCGACATGGTGCGTGGGTAGAACGCTCCACGCGGGTTTTTCAGGGCGCTGGCGGGGCGGCGCGCCAGTTACAATCGGCGGCCCGGTTCCATCACTGTTTTCCATTTCCATATGTCCGCGTCCTTGCCCCCAGCCGCGACGGCGTCCTTGCCGCGCGTTGTGATCCTCGCCACCGGCGGCACCATTGCCGGGTCGTCGGGCAACCCGGCCAGCAGCGCGCAATACCAGGCTGCCACGGTGCCAGTGTCGCAACTCGTGCGGGCCGTGCCGGCGCTGGCCGCTATCGCGCGCGTGGAAGCCGAGCAGGTGGCCCAGGTAGATAGCAAGGACATGATGTTCGGCCTCTGGCAGCAACTGGCGGCGCGCGTGGCCCATTGGACGGCGCAAGCCGATGTGGCGGGCGTGGTGATTACACATGGCACCGATACGCTCGAAGAAACGGCCATGTTCCTGCATCTGACGCAGGCGGGGCCGGTGCCTGTGGTGCTGACCGCGGCCATGCGGCCATCGACCTCGCTCTCGGCCGATGGCCCGCTGAATCTTCTCGACGCCGTGCGTGTGGCGGTGAGTGGCGCGGCGCGGGGCAAGGGTGTTCTGGTGGTGTTGAACCAGCAGATCCATGCGGCACGGGATGTCACGAAGGCGCATACGTCGGCGGTGGACGCCTTCGTTTCGCCAATGTGCGGGCCGCTCGGCTTCGTGCAGGACGCCTATGTCCGTTTCACGCGCTTGCCGGCTCGCAGCGAGCCGACGTTGCCGGTCCCGTCGGCGTGGCCGATGGTTGAGATCGTTGCCAGCTACGCCCAGCCGGGCAGGGTGGCGGTGGACGCGCTGGTGGCGGCCGGCGTGAAGGGGTTGGTCGTGGCAGCGGCCGGCAACGGCTCGGTGCATGAAACCCTGGCAGCGGCGCTCGCGGATGCCGCGGGAGCCGGGGTGGCGGTGGTGCGCAGTTCGCGCACGGGCGCCGGTCATGTGGCGCTTCCTGTCCGGCCTGCGCCGACGGCGGCGGTGTTCGCGTCGGCCGGCGATCTCAATCCGTACAAGGCCCGGGTGCTGCTGCTGACGGCTTTGGCCTGCGACCCGGGGCTTGGCTCGGACGCAGTCCGCCTGCAGGCGCTGTTCGCGGCGCATTGAAGTCTTGCCCCGACGATTCTTGCGGGATTGCCCGGTTCCGTACTATACTCGCGGGCTATTCAACCTTGCCGCACCGGACGTGACGCCCGGGTGGCTCATCCCAAAAGGAGCGTCAATGCGTCATTACGAAATCGTATTTATCGTCCATCCGGACCAGAGCGAACAAGTG
>Ga0102594_1001377_pt1 | contig 15254 bp, 18 predicted proteins | sample AraplaCol_mLB_r2_2_FD_76863 | JGI IMG/M metagenome (GOLD analysis project Ga0102594, IMG submission 76863) | Arabidopsis root microbial communities from North Carolina, USA - plate scrape MF_Col_mLB_r2 (SPADES assembly) (version 2) | ecosystem: Host-associated > Plants > Roots > Endosphere...
TCATCCACGAGCCCAAGATGCTGCTGCTCGACGAGCCCTTCGGCGCGCTCGACGCGTTCACGCGCGAGGAGCTGTGGTGCATCCTGCGCGACCTCTGGACCGAGCAGCAGTTCAACGTGATCCTGGTCACGCACGACCTCCGCGAATCGGTGTTCCTGGCCGACACGGTCTACGTGATGAGCAAGAGCCCGGGCCGCTTCGTCGTGAAGCGCGAGATCGACCTGCCGCGTCCGCGCGAGCTCGAGCTCACCTACACCAAGGAGTTCACCGACATCGTGCTGGAGCTGCGCGGCCACATCGGCGCCATCCGCAACACCGGCGCGAGCGCCGCACAGTCCGCCGCGGCTGTTTCCCACTGAGGCGAGAGATCTCATGAGAAACACCAGGCAAATCGAACGCTGGTCGCCCTGGCTGCTGCTCGTGGCGGTGATCCTGCTGTGGCAGGTGATCTGCTCGGCCTTCGAGGTTTCGGACTTCATCTTCCCGAGCCCGTGGCGCATCTGGAACCAGTTCTGGGAATTCAAGGAAGTCATCGCGGGCCACGCGTGGCGCACCTTCTGGGTCACGATGGCGGGCTTCGGCCTCGCAATCGTGGTGGGCGTGCTGCTGGGCTTCGTCATCGGCAGTTCGCGCATCGCGTACGCGGCGATCTACCCGCTCATGACGGCCTTCAACGCGCTGCCCAAGGCGGCCTTCGTGCCGATTTTGGTGGTGTGGTTCGGCATCGGCATCGGGCCGGCGATCCTCACGGCATTCCTGATCAGCTTCTTCCCGATCATGGTCAACATCGCGACCGGCCTCGCCACGCTCGAGCCCGAGCTCGAAGACGTGCTGCGCGTGCTCGGCGCCAGGCGCTGGGACGTGCTCATGAAGATCGGCCTGCCGCGCTCCATGCCCTACTTCTTCGGCTCGCTCAAGGTGGCGATCACGCTGGCCTTCGTCGGCACCACCGTCAGCGAGATGACGGCTGCCAACGAAGGCATCGGCTACCTGCTGATCTCTGCAGGCTCGGCCATGCAGATGGGGCTGGCGTTCGCGGGGCTGATGGTGGTGGGGGCGATGGCGATGCTGATGTACGAACTCTTCAGCGTGGTCGAGAAGCACACGACGGGGTGGGCGCATCGGGGGTCGCAGAACCAGTAGATCCCGAAGCCGATGCGGCCGGCAGCTACGCCCCCGAACGCTGCAGCCGCATCGACACCGAGAACCGGTCCGCCGGATGGACCGACACCGAAACCTCGAAGGCCAGCCCCTCCGCATCGAGGTAGCGGCGTACGATCTTCAGCACCGCCGCACCCTGCTCCACCTGCAACGCCTTCGCCAGCACTGCGTCCTTGACGGTGTCGGCGCGCACGTCCTGGTGGATCTCGGCGATCTGCCGGCCGTAGCGCTCGGCGATCAATGAACTGACCAGGGTGTCGGGCGACTCGCGCACGAGCGCCCCAACTTCCGAGTACGCCGGGTCCACGTACACATCGGTCCACCCGATGGGGCCGACTTTTCCGCTGCTGTCGAGCCGCAGGCTGGAGATCCGCAGCCAGCGCGCACCGGGCGCGCAGCCCAGGTCCTTCGCCACCGAAGCGGAAACCGCCACCTCCTCTATCGATTGCACCTGCCGCAGGTGCTCGGTGCCGAACTGCACCAGATCGTCCACCGACGCGAGAGAAGGACGGAAGGTGTCGCGCGGCTTCGTCGCCTCCACACGGGTTCCGGCGTTCTTGCGGCGCGACACCAGCCCCACGCGCTGGAGCTCGGCCAACGCCGCCCTCACGGTGTGCCGGCTGGTCTTGTAGTGCTCGCAGAGCTCCAGTTCCGTCGGGAGCACCGAGCCGACGGCGAAATGGCCGCTGGTGATGGCTTCGGTCAGGTGGCGCGAGATGTCGCTGTGATGAGGCTTGGATGGGGAAGACATGTTGCCCCCGAGGATCGCATTCATGGCGTCAAGGGTAAACCCTGATTTTCCATATATGTCCGAACATATTTAATCCAATATGTCCGGACATACAAACCCTACTCTCGCCAGGCCATCCATGAACAACACCCGCCTCTCCCTCCCGATGGCCAGCACCGTCGTCGATTCCATCCTTTTCCGCAACGCGTTCGGCACGCAGAAGATGCGGCAGCTCTTCTGCGACAGCGCACTGGTCCAGCGCTACATCGATACCGAGGTTGCTCTTGCCAAGGCACAGGCGCGCGTGGGCGTGATCCCGTCCGAGGCGGCGGAGACGATTGCGCGCGAGTCTAGGATCGAGCGCATCGACTTCGACCACATGCGCGAGGAGACCGACATCGTCGGCTACCCCATCCTTCCACTGGTGCACCAGTTGGTCGGGATGTGCGGTGAGGCCGGCCGCTACGTGCACTGGGGCGCGACCACGCAGGACATCATGGACACCGCCGTCGCCCTGCAGGTGCGCGACGCGCTCGACAGCATCGCAGCGGACATCCGCGAGCTGCGCGGCATCCTCGCTTCGCTCGCGAAGAAGCACCGCGACACACCGATGGCCGGCCGCACGCACCTTCAGCAGGCGCTGCCCGTGACCTTCGGCTACAAGGCCGCGATCTGGCTCGCCATGTTCGACCGGCACCAGAAGCGTATCGCCGAGCTGCGTCCGCGCGTGGCGGTGGTCGAGTTCGCCGGCGCCGCAGGCACGCTGGCTTCGCTCGGCGACAAGGGCTTCGAAGTGCAGAAGGCCCTGGCCGAGGAACTGGGGCTGGGCGTGCCCGCCACCACCTGGCACGTGGCACGCGACGGTTTCGCGGAGGCAGTGAATCTGCTCGCACTTGTCACGGGCTCGCTCGGCAAGATCGCGCTCGACATCATGATCATGGCCTCCACGGAGTTCGCCGAGGTCTACGAGCCCTTCGTCAAGGGCCGTGGCGCGTCGAGCACGATGCCGCAGAAGCGCAACCCGATCTCCAGCGAGCTGATGCTGGCCGCCTCCAAGGCCGTTCGGCAGCACGCCGGGCTGATGGTCGACGCCATGGTGCAGGACTTCGAACGCGCCACCGGCCCCTGGCATGCCGAGTGGATCGCCATCCCCGAGAGCTTCATCCTCACATCGGGCGCCCTGCACCAGGCCAAGTTCGCGCTCGGCGGGCTGATCGTCGACGAAGCGCGCATGAAGCACAACCTCGGCATCAGCCGCGGCCTGATCGTGGCCGAGGCCGTGATGATGGGCATGGCGCCCCACATCGGCCGCCAGCAGGCGCACGACGTGGTCTACGACGCCTGCCGCACCGTCAACGAGAAGGGCGGCACGCTGGCCGAGGCGCTGGCGGCGCTGCCCGAGGTCACGAAGCACTTCGACCGCGCGGCCATCGACCGCCTGACCGATCCGGCGAACTACCTGGGCCTCGCGCCGCAGATGGTGGACCGCGCACTCGCACTTTCCGCCGAAGTGGCGGCCTGAACCACCAACCCGAGGAGACAAGACAGATGATCGACATCAGGAAGCTGGCCGCCCGCGCGCTGCTGGCCATGAGCTTCGCAGCCGCGGCGCACGGCGTGAGCGCGCAGACCTACCCGTCACGGCCCGTGACCTGGATCGTTCCCTTCGCGGCGGGAGGCCCCACCGACGCACTCGCGCGAGCCATCGCTGAAAGGGTGGCACGCGAACTGGGCCAGCCCATCGTGATCGATAACGCACCCGGTGCCGGCGGCACCGTGGGCGCCGCGAAGGCATCGCGCGCGGTGCCCGACGGCTACACCATGCTGGTCGGACACATGGGCTACATGGGCGCCGCGCCGGCGCTGTACAAGAAGCTCGCCTACGACCCGGTCAAGGACTTCGCTCCGGTCTTCCGCTTTCCGGACACGCCGCTGGTGCTGATGGTGCGCAAGGAGCACCCGGCGAAGGACATCAAGGCGCTAGTCGACTTCGGCAAGGCCAATCCCGACAAGCTCTTCATCAGCAATGCCGGCGTGGGCTCCAGCTCGCACCTGATCGCGGCGCTGTTCGCCGCCTCGGCCGGCATCAGGATCTCGCAGGTTCCGTACAAGGGGGCCGGCCCGGCGCTGATCGACGTGATCGGCGGACAGGTCGACGGCATCTTCGACCAGACCAACACCGCCCTGCCGCAGATCAAGGAAGCGAAGGTGCGCGCGCTGGCCGTGACCTCGAAGGTGCGGCTGCCGCAGCTGAAGGACGTGCCGACGCTGGGCGAGACGGTGCTGCCCGGCTTCGAGGCATCGACCTGGTACGGCATCTACTCGCCCAAGGGAACGCCGCAGGCGGTGCTCGACAAGGTGCAGCGTACCTGAAGGTGATGAGCGACAAGACCTTCACCGACCGCCTCGCCGAGCAGGCGATCCAGATGCTGCCGGCCGAGCAGTACACCGGCGCTGCACTCGGCAAGCACACCGAGGCAGAAGTGGCGCGCTGGAGGGCGGTAGCGGCCAAGGCCAACATCGCCCTGGACTGACCCGCATGACAGCCGTCACCCGCATCGAGCACGACGCGTTCGGTCCGGTCGAAATTCCCGCGGGCAGATATTGGGGCGCTCAGACGCAGCGCGCGGCCGGCGTGTTCGAAGTGGGAACGGAGCGCTTTGCCGCCTGCCTGCTGCACGCGTTCGGTCTGCAGAAGATCGCGGCCGCGAGAGCCAACGCGCGCTGCGGCGCACTCGAAGCGGCGCTGGCCGGGACCATCGCCGCCGCGGCCGGGGAAGTGTCTCGCGGCCTGTTCGACGATCACTTCCCGCTCACGATCTGGCAGACCGGCTCGGGCACGCAGACGAACATGAATGCCAACGAGGTGATCGCGAACCGGGCCAACGAACTGCTCGGCCAGCCGCTGGGCACGAAGTCGCCGGTGCATCCGAACGACCATGTGAACGCATCGCAGTCATCGAACGACAGCTTTCCGACGGTGATGCACATCGCCGCCGCGACAGAGCTGACGAAGCGGTTGATTCCCGCCCTCATCATCCTGAAGGAGGCCCTGGAGGACCGGGCTCGTGCGTTTGCCGGTGTCGCGAAGGTAGCCCGCACGCACCTGATGGACGCCGTGCCGATGACGATGGGCCAGGCATTCGAGGCATTCGCATGGCAGGTGTCCAGCGGAATTTCGCGGCTGCAGGATGCCTTGCCACGGCTGCTGCTGCTCGCCCAGGGTGGCACGGCGGCGGGAACGGGGCTCAATGCGCCGGAGAACTTCGACACGTTTTTCTGCGAGGAAATCGGCAGGCTCACCGGCCTGCCGTTCGCGCCCCATCCGTGCAAGTTCGAGGGCATATCGGGCCACGACGCGCTGGTGGAACTGTCGGGCGCATTGAACGTGATCGCCACGTCGCTGATGAAGATCGCCAACGACATCCGCTGGATGGGGTCGGGCCCGCGCTGCGGCATCGGCGAGCTGGTGATACCGGACGACGGGCTGACCTCCTCGATCATGCCCGGCAAGCGCAACCCGACCATCGCGGAGGTGGTCGCCCAGGCCGCCATGCAGGTCGCCGGAAACCACGTGACGGTGACGATGGCCGGCGCATCGGGCAGCTTCGAACTCAACGTGGCCAAGCCGGTGCTGATCCACAACGTGCTGCAGTCGATCCGCATACTGTCGGACAGCTCGCTCGTCTTCGCCAACAAGCTGGTGGCAGGCCTCGACGTCGATCGCGAGCGGCTCGAATCGAACCTGGGCAACGCGCTGCTTTCCGTGACCGCGCTAAACCCGGTGCTCGGCTACGACAAGGTGGCACGCATCACGCGCACTGCGGTGGAGCGGCGCATCCCACCGCGGGAGGCTGCCATTGCGCTCGGCTACCTGGATGCCGAGGCCTACGACCGGCTGGTCGACCCGATCCGCATGGCGAAGGGCGGAAGCTGACTGCGCCTCAGGCCAGCAACAGCGAAGCCTCGTCCCGCCAATAGTTCACCGCAGCCAGCCACCCCTCCCACACGCAGCCGTTGCAGCCGCGGCCGCAGCAGGTGGTGGGCTCGGGCGGCGGTGGGCGCAGCATGATGCCTTGGGCGTCGAGCAGCGCCTGCACGCGCACGATCAGCGCCTGTGCGCCGGCGAGGTTGGTGGGTTCGGGAAGCTGGTCGATGGGGTTCATGATGCAGGAATCTTCAGGCCAGCAGGTCCAGTTCGAGCCGCATCTTCGCTCCACCCGATTCGCTGGACCCGATCGTGAGCTGCCCGCCGTGCAGGCGCGCGACCTCGGCCACCAGATGCAGGCCCAGCCCCGCGCCACGCCCGCGCGGCACCAGCCGGTGGAATGGCGCCACCACGCGCTCGCGATCGGCCTCGGGAATGCCGGGGCCGGAGTCGAGCACCTCGAAGCCCGAGGGCTCCCACAGCCGCACCTGGATGTCGCAGCCCTGCCCGCCGTGCTCGATGGCGTTCTGGATCAGGTTGCTCAGCGCCCGCTCCAGCGAGGGCGCGTCGCCGCGCACCCACAGTGGCTTCGGCGCTTCCACCGACAGCGTGCAGCGGTTCATGATGGCCAGCGGCGCGATGTCGCCCGCCACGCGTTCGCACAGCGCCTTCAGGTCGACCTGCTGGCGGTCTTGCACCGCGACGTGGTCCAGTCGCTGCAGGTCGAGCAACTGCTCGGCCAGCGTCGCGAGCCGCGCCGAGGCCTGCAAAAGCTTCACTTTGAGCGGGCCGTCCTGCAGGCCTTCGAGATGGATCTGCAGCGTGGTAATGGGCGTGCGCAGCTCGTGCGCGGCGTCGGCCAGGAAGCGCTCCTGCCGGTCGTAGCCTTCGTTGAGGCGGTCGAAGGCGCGGTTCACGGCGTTGACCAGCGGGCGAATCTCGCTGGCCACGTTGGCCAGCGGCAGCCGCGTGGTGCGTTCGTGCACGTCGATGCTCTCGGCATGCTCGGCCGTGGCCACCACGCCCTTGAGGCCGCGCTTCACGACGAAGGGCGTGGCCAGGATCACGCCGAGGCAGGTCACCAGCGCCATCGGCGCCACCAGGAAAAGGAAGGCGATGGCGGTGCCCTTGAGCGTGTTCTTCACGGTCAGGGGGCTGCCCGTCTGCGTCATCACAGCCACCAGGCCCGCGCGCGTTTCCACGCGATCGAAACGAGCCTTGGGCCGGGTGTTGTCGCTCTCGGGGTTGATGGCCATGCGCTCCATGCCGTCGAGCGAATCGAAGAGCCTGGCGTAGCTGGGCGGCACGTCGCCGTTGCGCAACTCCGCGCCATGGCTGTCGCGCGCGATGAACCAGAAAGGAGGATCGGCCTCCCGCAGGCGCTGAACCTCCGGCGTGGGCTCGATCGCCAGTTTTCCGTCGGGGCCGCGCACCAGCGCGCGCTGGATGGCCGTGATGGTCTCCTGCCCGGTCTCGTCGACCACGCGGCCCAGCACCCAGGCCAGGCCGAGAAAGCCGCCCATCACCAGCGTGCCGACCACCACCTGCAGCAGGATCAGGCTCCAGATGAGCTGCCAGCGCAGCGAGAGCAGGCCTTGTCTCATGCAACCGTCATGCCGCCGGGCGGGCCGCGCAGATCAGGTAGCCCACGCCGCGGATGGCATGGATCTCGACCTGCGCGCCGGCCTTGTCGAGCTTGGAGCGCAGGCGAGACACGTGCGTGTCGAGCGCGTTCGACTGGATGTCGTCCGCATGGCCGTACACGCGGTCCTGCATGGCCTCGCGCAGCACGGTGCGTCCACGATGCTCCAGCAGCGCTTCCAGCACCAGCAGCTCACGGCGCGGCAGGGTGAGGCACTCTTCGCCGACATGGGCCTGCCGCGTGTGATGGTCGAAGCGCAGCTGCCCCAGCGTCATGACGAGGTTCGCACGCACCGCAGGGCGCCGCGCCAACGCACGCACGCGCGCCATGAGCTCGTCCATGGAGAAGGGCTTGGCGAGATAGTCGTCCGCGCCGCCGTCGAGGCTCAGCACGCGCTCCGCCACGTCGGTCATGGCTGTGAGTACCAGCACGGCGGCGGGAATGTCGTTCTGGCGCAGGAAGGCCACCAGCGAGAGGCCGTCGCCGTCGGGCAGGCCACGGTCGAGCACGATCACGTCGTGCTGCGCCGACAGCGCCGCGTCTTCGGCTTCGCGCAGCGAGCCCGCCACGTCGACCACCGCCTGGTTCTGCCGCAGCGCCGAGGCCAGGGCTTGAGCCAGATCGACTTCGTCTTCGACGAGCAGGATTCGCATGGGAGTACGTAGAAAAGGGAGACCAGTGAAAGGCCTGGCAGAGGCCAGGGCCGGCCATTCTAGGAGAGGCCTTTTCTGCAACCGGCGCAATGTTCACGCAATGCAGTTGCATAAGCTGCAACGCCGATGACCCGTCGCGCCGCGCCCTCCTCACCCTTCCCCTCCTCGTGTCCTACACCCTGGTACGGGGCAGTGGGCCGTCGCATCGCCACGCACTGGGTGGCGAAGATGATCGGCACCACGGCGGGCATCACGGGCTTCTTCGCCCTCTACTTCTGGGTGATGCACAACCCGCCGACGCCGCCCACCGTGATGCCGCTCACCGCGCTCGACCACTGGGTGGACGTGAGCGACGAGGCGATGCTCCTGTACGGCTCGCTGTGGTTCTACATCTCGCTGCCGTCCGCCTTCGCCAAGGACTGGGCCGAGTTGCGCGCCTGTGCGCGCGATGCCGCACTGATGGCGGGCATGGGCCTGGTGGTCTTCTGGTTCTTTCCGACGACGGTGCCGGCATTCGCGGTCGACTGGGCGCAATACCCGTCGCTGATGTTCCTCAAGAACGCCGACGCGGGCGGCAATGCCTTCCCGTCGTTGCACGTGGCCTTCGCTGTGTTCACCGCGGTGCTGCTGCAGCGTCAGCTTCGCGAGGTGCGCGCGCCGGCCTGGGTGCGCGTGCTCAATGTGCTGTGGGCCCTGGGAATCGTCTATTCGACTCTGGCGACGCGCCAGCATGTGCTGCTCGACGTGCTCGGCGGCACGCTGCTGGCGGCCGTCGTGAGCCGGGCAGGCACCGCGCGCGCCCGGCTGGCATGGAACGAGGCCTGAGCCCTTACCAGAAGATCCAGAGCGCCAGGCCGCCGAAGATGGCCCACTTCACGAGGTAGTACACCCGCTTGTCCCAGGCCTTCAGGCGCTTGCCGACCACGCGGATCTGGTAGATGTACTTGAACGCGCGGTTGATGCCGCCGGTCTTGTCGCCGGCATCGTTGGGCGATGCGGCCGCGGCCAGGAGGTTCTTCGCGAACCAGCGGTTCACCGCGCTGGCCCAGCGGTACTTCAGCGGGCGCTCGATGTCGCAGAACAGGATCACGCGGTCGTGGTCGGTCGTGTTCTCGGCGTAGTGGATGTAGGTCTCGTCGAACACCACGGCCTCGCCGTCGCGCCAGTGGTAGCGCTGGCCGTCCACGTCGATGTAGCAGCCCTCGACGCCCGGCGTCCACAGGCCCAGGTGATAGCGCAGCGAACCGGCGAAGGGGTCGCGGTGGCGCACCAGGCGGCTGCCCGGCGGCAGCTCGGCGAACATCGCGGCCTTGATGGTGCCGATGCCCTTGAGCAGTTCGGTGGTGCGCGGGCACAGCACGGCGGCCGAGGGGTGCGCCTCGTCGTACCACTTCAGGTAGAAGCGCTTCCAGCCGCTCTTGAAGAACGAGTTGAAGCCCACGTCGTTGAACTGGCTCGAGGCCTTGATGCTGCCGCCGTTGCGCATGGCGAGCGCTTCCTCGCGGATCACTTCCCAGTTCTCCTCGAGGATGCGCATCTCGGGGAACTGCGCGGGCGACAGGTACGGCGTACCCGGCACCTTCGAGAAAAGGTACATGAAGACGTTCAGCGGCGCCAGGAAGGTCGAGTGATCAGAGAGCTGTCTGAAGAAACGATGCCGCACCTGGCCGCGGAAATGAACGTAGAGCGCGCTGAGCGCGAAGATGGCAAGAATGACCCACTTCATTGTCGAAAGTGTCCTGTAAACGGCACCGGGTAGTGTAAATCGTTGCCCCGAAACGGGCCTGGCCGCGCCCCATGACCACGTTGGACGGTGTAACCGCCGGGTTTTCAGCCGAACTGCAGGTGCTGCGGCGCATCGGCCCCGGCCAGCGGCAGCCGCACCGTGGCCACCAGCCCGCCGCCGGGCGCCTCGTCCAGCGCGACCTCGCCGCCGTGACGGTCGACCACCGACTTGACGATCGCCAGCCCCAGGCCGCTGCCGCTCTGGCTCTGGTCCGGGCTGCGGAAGAAGCGGTCGAACACCCGTTCGCGCAGCGCCCCCGGAATGCCCGGGCCGCGGTCGGTCACGCGCAGCACGGCCTGCGCGCCCTCGCGGGACACGCGCACGACCACGGTCGCGCCCTCGGGGCTGTACTTGATGGCGTTGTTGATGAGGTTGTCGATCATCGACATCAGGCTCTCGCGCTCTCCGAGCACCGGCACGTGGTCGTCGCACACGAGCTCCAGCTCGATGCTGCGGGCGCTCGCCAGGCCCTCGATCATGGCGAGGCGATCCTGCACCAGCGCGTCGAGCGCCAGCATCACGGGCAGGCCGTGGCCCGAGACGGCGTCGCTGCGCATCAGCTGCAGCAGCTGGCCCACGAGCCGCGCCGCGCGGTCATTGCTGCGCAGCAGGTTGCCCATGAGCTCGCGCTGGCCCTCGTCGGTGGTCTGCTCCTTCAGCGCCTCGACGTTCACCCGCATGGCCGCCAGCGGCGTGCGCAGCTCGTGCGCGGCGTCGGCGATCAGGCTGCGCTCGCGCGATGTGCTGTCGCGCACGCGCTGCAGCAGGCTGTTGATGCTCTGCACCAGCGGCTGCAACTCCTTGTGCGGCGGCGAATACGACAGCGGCGTCAGATCGGCCGGGCCGCGCTCCGAGGTTTCCTTGCTCACCTGCCGCCAGGGCCGCAGCGCCACGCGCACCGAGAGCCATGCCGGAAAGATCAGGAACGGCAGGCTGATGACGAGCGGCAGCAGGTAGAAGCCCCGGTACATCACGGTCACCGTGAGCCGCCAGACGCTGGGCTCGGCCAGCATCACGCGCGTGTCGGAAGTGGTCGAGGCCAGCGTGCGTGCGCGCCATTCGCGGTCGCCCGCCCGCACCGTCTCGATGCGGTTCAGCGCGGTGTTCAGGATCACGGGCACCGCCGCCGTCGAACGGTAGATGAGCCTGTCGCCCTGCCACACCTGCATCACCGGTGCGCTGTCGGAGGCGGCATCGCCGTCGCCCACGGTCTCGAGCAGTGCGGCGTCGAAGGCGGCCAGCGTCTGCTGCTGGGCGGCGGGCTGGCCGGACATGTTCTGCGCGATGGCCAGCACGGTGTTGAAGATCTTGTCGTACTTCAGCAGCTCGGGGTCTTCGTACGAGTCGTACAGCAGCAGCGCGATGACCATGGTCCACAGCAGCGCGACCACCGCCATCTGCGCCATCAGCAGGCGCCGCATCAGGGAAGGCTGTTTCCAGTTCTTCCAGCGCTGCGCCAGCCCCTGCAGCATCACTTGGACGCGCTCCGCGCCAGCGACTGCACGTCGATCACGTAGCCGATGCCGCGCACCGTGCGGATGTAGCCCTGGCCGATCTTGCGGCGCAGGTTGGAGATGTGCACCTCGAGCGAATTGCTGCCGTTGGCCTGGCCGCCGGGCAGCACCTGCTCCTCCATCACGCGGCGCGTGACCACGCGGCCGGTGCGCTTGAGCAGCAGCGCGAGCAGGTCGAACTCGCAGCGCGACAGTTCGACCGGTTCGCCGTCGACGATCACGCCGCGCGTGGGCTCGTGCAATGCCAGCCCGCGCATCCGGATGGTCTCGTCGTTGAAGCCGTAGCTGCGGCGTGCCAGCGCCCGCACGCGCGACAGCAGTTCGGCCAGCGCAAAGGGCTTGACCAGGTAGTCGTCGGCGCCGTCGTCCAGGCTGCGCAGGCGGTCGTTGAGCGCGTCGCGCGCGCTCAGCACGAGCACCGGCAATATCTGCCGGTCGCGGCGCAGGCGGAACAGCAGGTCGAGCCCGTCGCCGTCGGGCAGGCCGAGGTCGAGCAGCACCATGTCGAAGGTGCCGCCGTCGAGCGTGCGCAACGCGTCGTCGAGCCGGCGCACCCACACCACGTCCATGCCCTGGTTGGCCAGCGCGATGCGCACGCCGTTGCCGAGATCAAGATCGTCCTCAACAAGCAAAAGATTCATGGGCCTCCACGGGAATGGCCCGTCCGCCGGCGCGCGGAGGCGGGACGGGGCCGGGTGAGGCCGAAGTATCTGACAAGCGCCGCGCACCGGATTCAGGAAATCTTCATGAATGCCGCAGGGATTCTTCAGGTGCGTGCCGGACACTGCCGCAGTTCCAGCGTGAAGCTCCGTACCGAAGAATTGCCCGGAAGGAAAATGAAATCCAGGAAACCCTGCAACCGCGGCATCGGCCCCGCGTTCGACATCATCGGCGGCAAGTGGAAGGCCGCGATCCTGTGGGAGCTGCACGCGCAGCCGCGCCGCTTCGGCGAGCTCAGGCGCCTGCTGCCGGAGATCGGCGAGAAGACGCTGATCCTGCAGCTGCGCGAACTCGAGGCCGACGGCATCGTACATCGCGAGGTCTTCCATGAAGTGCCGCCGCGGGTCGAGTATTCGCAGACGAAGCTCGGTGCCACGCTCGATGCGGCACTCGGTCCGCTGGCCGATTGGGGCGACCGCCATGCCAGGCGCGTGGCCACCGCGCGCAGGCGCGCAGAAGCGTCGACATGAAGCGTCTTGCCAACACGTTGTCGGCTGCGCTGCTGGCGCTGTGCGCAGCCCTGCCGCTGTCCCGTGCCATGGCTCAGCCATGCGCGCCGTCGCCGGCCTATGAAGGTCCGCCGATGCGCTCCGCGCCGCGGACCGTGTGGCAGAAGGACTTCAGGCGTTCCATCGAAGGTGCATTGCCAACTGCATTGCAGGCCTCGTTGAGCGGCGCGCTCGACAGGATGCTGGCGCACGTGCCGGCGGCCAGCGTCGCGGTCGCCATTCCCGGCCAGGGCACCTGGACAGCCACACGCGGCCTCGCACGCAGCGAACCGCCACGGCCCGTGATGCCCGACCAGGCCTTTCAGGTGGCCAGCACGGCAAAGACACTAACGGCCAGTGTGGTTCTCCAGCTCGTCGAAGAGCAGAAGCTGCGCCTCGAGGACACCATCGACAGGTGGTTTCCCGACGCACCCAACGCGAAGCTCATCACGATCGAACAGCTGATGCGGCATACCAGCGGCCTGGTGAGCTTCAATGCACTGCCGTCGTTCGGCACCCACTACCGCACCCCGGCCGACATCATCTCGCTCGGCACCTCGCAGAAACCGCAGTTCTGCCCCGGCACCCACTGGAGCTACACCAACACCGGCTACGCGATGCTCGGCATCATCATCGAGACGACCGAAGGCGCCCCGTTCGCAGAGGTGCTCTCGAAACGGCTCCTGCAGCCGCTCTCGCTGACGCACAGCGTCATGCGCAGGCCCGGCGTCGAACTGCCGGTGGCCTCGGGCCATGACGCGGGCCGTCCGGTGGATGCGCCCGACCAGTACGCCACGCCCTATGCTGCCGGCGCGCTGGCCTCCACGGCCGGCGACCTCGTTCGCTTCTGGCATGCGCTGCTGGCCGGCAGGGTGCTGCCCGAACCCGCGGTGCACCGCATGTTCACCGGCATGCCGGCGATGCCGGGCGCCTACAGCGGCAGCAGCTCCTTCTACGGCATGGGCGTGCAGCTGTACGACGTGCCCGACGGCCCGGGACTGATGCTCGGCCACAGCGGCGGCATCGAGGGCTTCACCAGCGTCGTGGCCTACGTGCCGGCCGACGACGTCTACATCGCCGTGTCGTTCAACGAAAAGAAAGTGCCCGCCGAAGCGGGCCTCTGGGCGCTGCTGCGCTCGGTGCGCGCCTACCGCGTCCTGAACTAGCGCCCGGCGCCGGCCGATCAATCGGCCCAGCCGGTCTCGATCTCGGTCTTCACCTCGGTCATGAGCTTGTGGACCGGGCACTTGGCCGCCACGCGCAGCAGTTCCTCGCGCTGCACGTCGCTCATCGCGCCGGTCACGCGCAGGCCCGACTTCAGGCGATAGACGCCCTTGCGTTCGTCGCTGTCGTCGCGGTCGACGACCACCTCGATGTCTTCCACCGGAATGCCCTTGCGGCGCGCGTAGATCAGCACCGTGAGCGCCTTGCAGGCCGCGAGCGAGGCGTCGTACAGGTCGTGCGGCTCGGGGCCCGCGTCGCTGCCTCCGCCGGCGGGCGAGGCATCGACCGGAATCTCGTGGTTGCGGATCTTGAGGATGTGGCGCGTGCCGGTGGTGCCGTCGCGGCGGATCGAGATGGTCATGCGGTTGTCCTTAGGCAGAAGTTGGAGGATCGGGAAATCAGGAAAAGAAGGGCTTCAGGTACGTGAAGGCGATGAAGACGCCGCCAAGGCGCCACTGCCCGCCCGCGGTGCCGGCAACGTCGTTGCCCGTGCTCATCGGTCGACCGCCAGCGTCTGCGTCTCCTTGATCTCTTCCATCACCACGTAGCTGTGCGACTCGGCCGCCACAGGCAGTTTCTTCAGGATGTCGCCGAGCAGGTGGCGGTATTCGCTCATGCCGCTCAGGCGAGCCTTCACCAGGTAGTCGAAGCTGCCCGACACGAGGTGGCATTCGAGCACTTCGGGCATGTGCAGCAGTTCCTGCCTGACCTTGTCGAAAACGTCGCCCGACTTGGCCGAGAGCTTGATTTCCACGAACACCAGCAGCGTCTTGCCCAGCGCCTCGGGGGAAACGCGCGCGTGGTAGCCGGTGATGACGCCGTCGCGCTCCATGCGCTTCACGCGCTCCGCGCAGGGGGAGGCAGACAGGCCGATGTGCTCGGCCAGCTCCGTCATGGAGATGCGGCCCTGGCGCTGCAATACGTCAAGGATCCTGCGGTCGATTCGGTCGAGTTCAGGCATTTCACTTCGGGCGTGGCTCTGGACGATTGTTGGCAGCGGATTCCCCTGCCAAACCTCCAAAAACGATGGAATCCACGGCATTGTGCACTTTAGATTCCATGTATTCCATCTGAATCGGCGAATACACCATGAAAGTCATCGTTCTCGGCGGCGGCGTGATCGGCACCACCACGGCCTACTATCTCGCGCGCTCGGGGGCCGAGGTCACCCTGCTCGACCGGCAGGACGGGCCCGCCGAGGAAACCAGCTTCGGCAACGCCGGCCAGGTGTCGCCCGGCTACTCCACGCCGTGGGCCGCGCCGGGCATTCCGCTGAAGGCGATCAAGTGGATGTTCAAGAAGCACGCGCCGCTGTCGATCCGCCCCGACGGCACGCTGTTCCAGCTGCGCTGGATGGCCGCCATGCTGCGCAACTGCTCGCCCGAGGCCTACGCGGTGAACAAGGAGC
>Ga0102594_1001381_pt1 | contig 15232 bp, 17 predicted proteins | sample AraplaCol_mLB_r2_2_FD_76863 | JGI IMG/M metagenome (GOLD analysis project Ga0102594, IMG submission 76863) | Arabidopsis root microbial communities from North Carolina, USA - plate scrape MF_Col_mLB_r2 (SPADES assembly) (version 2) | ecosystem: Host-associated > Plants > Roots > Endosphere...
TGGTAGGCCCGAACGGCTCCGGCAAAACCAATACTCTTCACGCACTGAAGTTTCTATCGAACGTGGTCACCAGTGGCGCTGCGTTGGCGATGGGCAAAGCTGGCGGTCCAGCGAGAAATTTCAGGAGGGGCGAGGACGCTATTCGCTTTGTAGTGCTGGTTGACTATGAAACGACGCTATACAAGGGGCGTCAAACTCCGTTTAACCTCGTTTGGACCGTGGAGCTGTCGCTCAACGAGAGTGACAATCTCACATTCATTCGGCACGAATCGCTTCGCGTTTCGGCATGGATCGATAACCGATCTGAGAATGTCATCTCGGTTGAAGTTGGGCGATCGGGTGGTGGAGTGCGTACTAAGCACTGGTTTGCTGATGCTGCATCGCTGACAAAGAAGATCGCTGAATCTTCTTATTGGGTGGCTGCAGGGAGCAATAAGGAGGCGATGTTCGAGCGCCTGAAGAAGGCTGTCGCTGATGAGCTGGCCGGGATTAAGAAGGTGCCTCACGATGTCTCCATCCTTGAGCGATTTGCGGGATTGCATCGTGCTGTTAGGGAGCTGTATCGGGATATCTCAGCGTTAGATGAGTACAACATTCAACCGGATATTGCGCGCCAAGCAAGTGATCCGCTGCCTGTCGTGAGAATGGGCAATGACGGGTCCGGCATCAGCGAGGTGATAAACACCCTTGAGACTGAGCAGTTCCGCAGATTCTTCGATAGTCGAGGGTATCTTGGTGGCGGCGCCTACCTCGGTGGGGCCGGGTTTATGGACTACCAAATGCTGAACTCAATGATGCGCAAGAATCCGCTCGGAGAGATTTCGCAGCATCTCAAGGCAGCTGTTGTGTCGATAGACTCGATTTCAACTGATATTGATCGTTCGACCGGGCGGCGCTACACGGTATTTCGATCGGGTGCGAACACATTCAGGCCCGAGGAGGTCTCGGATGGCACCTTGAAGTGGCTCTGCCTGTTGGCCGCGTTGTATGTGCCTCGCTCGAAGGTTGTGCTGCTAGAGGAGCCTGAGAACTTTATGCATCCATGGATGCAGCAGAGGTTCATGGGGCTCATACGTGATCAGGCGAAGAGGCTGCGAACCTCGGTTCTTCTATCGACGCACAGTGTCACCGTGCTGAATTCGCTTGACGTAAGTGAGTTGCTTCTAGTTCGTCAAGATGGGGAAGACGGAACGAAGATCGAGTGGGCAGCGAACGACGACGACATAGCTCGCGTACTTGAGGAAACGAACTTCGGGCTCGGTGACATATGGGTTAGTGGCGGGATCGGTGAAGCCTTTGGGGGGGGTCAATGATCGGACTGATCGTCGATGGGCAGGGCGACTACGCAGCGTTTAGGGCTAGGTACGGCGCAACAGTTCGGGTCTTGAAGACGTCGAGAGCCCGCGGACACACAGTTCCATGCGCGACGCTAATTGCCTCCGCGAAGAAGGAGATCGCGATGCTGAAAGCATTCCGATGTGCTCCGATAGCCATCGTTACTGATCTAGAGGGGCGCACTCAGTCGGCGCACGATTTTTGCCAGCTAGCGCGTCGTGAGATGGAGGGTCGAGCAGAGTATGAAGATGTGATTCTCCTTGCATCGGACACGATGATCGAGAACTGGTTTCTGGCCGATATCGTCCATTTGTCCTCACAGAAGAAGTATTTGAAGACGGTCAAGGTTCAGAGAAGTTTTGAATCGACGCATGGGAAGCGAGAGCTTAAGAAGCTCTTTGCAACGGGTCATGATTACAATGAAACCCGCCATTCCGCAGAGCTATTTCCATTGGTCAGAGGCGCGATCGCTGCAGGTTTTAGCCCAAGCTTCGCGAGATTCAGAACCGCGCTGGGCGTTGATTAGCGCGTAGGATGGATTTTGCTCGCGAAACCCATCGCCTCGCCAAAGAGAAATCGATGAAGAATCGTCTGAAACCCAACGAACCCGGCATCGCCCTCGGTGTAGCGTTGATCGCGCTTCTGTCCGGCCTGCTTACAGCCAGCTTCATGAACCCCATGACGCCAGGGCCGATGCGCGCAGGCGTGCCGACCATCATTCTCTGCACGTACATTCTGACGTTGGGCGCGACGTTCCTCGCGGCCTACTACTTCGAGCACAAGAGCTTTTTCTTCCGTTTGTTGATCCGGATCAGTGAGGGTTCGAAGCCAAAGGGGCGGATGAGGCTGCTCTTCGGTGCGTGCCTCGCCTTCCTGATCGGGGGTGCGGGCATGCTAGCCGGGCTTGGCCTATTCCAGTCGCCCTGACATCCAACGTGACCCGATGAAATATCTCGACAGACAAGAAGTTCGACTCGGCGACCGCGTCCGCATGGGCGACGACAGCGGCGGCATCGTGGTGTTCTCCATCGATGCCGATGAGTATTCCGCGGAGTATCCAAAGGCCGACTGGGCCTATCTGGAAGTCGGTGTGGGAATCAAATTCCCGAAGTACGGGCTGATCCACTTCGCTGCGAAAGACCAGGATCTGGAACTCATCTCGCGCGCCACGCACGAAGCCGACGCGGGTTGAATCGCCACTGCGACAAAGGCTGATTGCCCACCGCGCACCGCCATCAGCACACTCGGTCGCAAGGAGTGTAGAAGCTCCGCACTATCCGGTTACTCGCCACCGAACATCGGCGGGTTTCTTATGTCCGAACTTCGGGCATGAGTCCGACGTGTGCAACACCGCGTCGGGAGGGCGGCTAATACAAGACCTCGAAAGAGGGAATACGCCCACCGAGTTAGTGCGGCTTCTAACCTCCCGACACCCTTGCGCCGGATGTTCCGGCGCAAGGCCGGCCGGTTTGCTGGAGACACCGCATGAGCAAGGATTCCCGCTCCATCCCCGCCGCGTTCCGCGGCTACCTGTTGCCCCGTTCCGCTTACGAGTCGCTGATCGAGACGCGCGAGCAGCTACGTCTGTTAGCCGAGTTCACCCAGGCCCGCAGCGAACTGCCGGAGCGCATCGTCATCCGCCCCGATACGTTGTCCGAGATGTTCGAACGCGTCGCGGGCTATCTGGATGATGCGCTGTCGCTGGCCGTCTGCGACGGGCCCGAACCGGCCTGACACCGTTGCGTTTGTAGCCCGGGTAAGCGAAGCGCACCCGGGTTGCCGTCACGGCGAGACTCGACCTGAAACGCCACCCCGGGTGCGAGCTTCGCTCTTACCCGGGCTACACAAGCCGCTCGTGCCACTCCATGACTATCGACATTGCCGCTCCCGCATCGCGGCGACCTAGAGTGGAGCTTCTGGATCGGAAGGCCCCTGGGATACAGGACGCCTGCGATCCGCCCGCGTAACCGGAGCCTTCCATGACGACCCGCCGTGACCTGCTCAAGTTCAGTGCGCTCGCCGCCGCCACGGCCGCGCTGCCTTCGCTCGCATTCGCGCAGGGCACCACGCCCGTGGGGCGGGCGGCCAAGCCGCTGAACATCCTCATTCTGGGCGGCACCGGTTTCACCGGTCCTTTCCAGGTGAACTACGCGCTGGCGCGCGGGCACAAGGTGACGCTGTTCAATCGCGGCAAGCGGCCGTCGCCGGAATGGCCGGGCGCGGTGGAGCAGTTGTTCGGCGATCGCAACACGGGCGACCTCAAGTCGCTGCAGGGGCGCAAGTGGGATGTGTGCATCGACAACCCCACCAGCCTGCCGTTCTGGGTGCGCGATGCCGGCAAGGTGCTGGCCGGGAACGTCGGGCAGTACCTCTTCATTTCCACGATCTCCGTGTATGCCGATGGCAGCAAACCAGGCATCGACGAGGACGACGCGCTCGCCGTCTACAAAGGCAAGGACGCGATGGCCGAGACGCAGGAGTCGCTGCGCGCCGACATCGAGAATCTGTACGGCCCGCTGAAGGCGTTGAGCGAGGCCGAAGTACGCAAGCAGTTCGGCGGACGCGTGACGATCGTGCGCCCGGGTTACATCGTGGGGCCGCGCGACGAGACCGACCGGTTCACCTATTGGCCGCATCGCGTCGCCGCGGGCGGCGAAATGCTGGTGCCGGGCGATGGTCTGGATCCGGTGCAGATCATCGACGGCCGCGATCTGGGCGAATGGATGATCCGACTGGCCGAGGCTGGCACCGTTGGCGCATTCAACGCCGTTGGCCCGAAGAACCCGCTGACGATGGACGCGATGCTGCACACCTGCCAGACCGTCACGCGCGGCAAGCCGAAGTACACGCACGTCACGCCGGAATTCCTCGAAGCGCAGAAGGTGCCCGAGCTGCCCATCTGGGTGTCGCGAAAGAGTGGCCCATACGCCGGCTACGGTGCGGTCAGCAACGCGCGTGCGATCCAGGCGGGGCTCACCTACCGCCCGCTCGAAACCACCGTGGCCGACCTCATGGCGTGGTTCCGCAGCCAACCGGCCGAACGCCAGGCGACGTTGCGCGCGGGTCTCACGCGCGAGCAGGAAGCGACGCTGCTCAAGGCGTGGCATGCGGGCGAGGGTGGTTGAGCAGGCGCGTCCGCAACTGATCGCTGGAAGCCCCCGGGTGCGGCCTTCGGCCTTACCCGGGCTACATTCGGCAGGTCATAGCGTCTTCAGATACTCCACCAGTTCCTTCTGTTGCGACGCGGTCAGTTCAAGGCGCTTGACCTCGTTGTAGTGCGCGACCACGTCCGCAAGCGTCGCGGCGCTGCCATCGTGGAAGTACGGCGGGTGGTGCGCCAGGCCGCGCAGTGGTGTCGTCCGGTACGCCTTGTTGACTGTCCTGGCCGCATACGCGCCGTCCATTCCCGTTTCATCCGGTGCATGGAGTTTGTTTCCGCCGTTGTTGTCCGTGCCATCCGCACCGGTGTGGCAACTCATGCAGTTGCGTCCGAAGATCGCCTTGCCGCGCGTCGAGGCGGCCGCATCGAAGCTGCCGGCCTTCGGCCGTGGCGTAGGCAGGCTGTGCTGGTAGGCGCGCAGCGCGGGCAACTTGGAGGTCACAAGGTCCGGCGAATGGGTGATGTCGATCCCCAGGCGTGGATCCTTGAAATTGCCTTGCCCGCCCATTTGCGTGACAGCGACATAGGCGTTCCAGTACGAGATGGGCGCTTCGGCGGTGTAGGTCTCGTTCTTGACCTTCGACAACCCATACGCAGGCGGGAGCACCAACGGTGTGTTCTTTCCGTCGATGTTGAAGCGCGGGTCGTACTTGCCCGGGCCCCAGCTGTTGTAGACGGCCTTCTTCTCCGCCGGTAACGCGGGCGACAACGCGATGATCTTCCCCACATCCAGCGTGCGGTTCGGCCAGCCATCCAGACGGCGGCCGATGCCCGGCATCACTGAATCGTCCACCGTGGAATGACACAGCGCGCAGGTCACGCCCAGCCGGGTGATGTGGTTGTTCGCGTCCACGGTTGCCTTCAGGCCCACCACGGCATTCAACTTCAGCAGCGCGACCGTGGTGGCCGGGTCTTTCAGGTCGACCTTCTGGAGGATGCCCGGCGGCAGTACGTCGGAATCCACCTTCAGCCCAACGCCCAGCGCCGTGGTGGGGTCGACGTTCTTCTCGACGACTTCGTGCATGCGTAGCTTGTCGGTCCACAGTTGTTCGTCGCCGAACGTGTCGAACCGGAAGATGCGCTGGCCTTCGGCGATGAGGTCGGGCGAGGAGGCTTCGGCCTTTCCAGCCTGCGTCGCGTAGGCGCCTGCATCGCGCAAGGGGCCGTTGCGATCACCGACAAGAAGGCCTATCGCGGCGGATCCAAGAAGCACTCCGCCGACCACTACGTAGCGCGCCCTGAGCATGGCGGCTCCTCCAACGGGTCGATGCGACACGATCGTCGGACGAACGTGGTGACGCCGACGAGACGTGGCTGGGGACGTCGTGTGAAAACGGCCCGTTAAGCGTTGCCGTTCGGCGGGAGCAGCCGTGATGCGCCACGGCTACGCGGAGCTGTCCGTTCACGGCCGCGGCCAGCGTTGGTTTGCGTGTGACGGAGGGCCGTTCCCGCCGCCGGGAGATGCGCATGGACGTTCGATCCCTTACGGCTGTCGTGGTGGTTGCGCTAGCGATCGGCCTCTGTGGCTGCAACCGCAAGGCGCCCGACACGGGCAATGCCGACGACACCCAACGACAGGCGCTCACGCAGCGCGTGCAGGCATTCCAGCGCGATGCCACAGCGGCGCCGCAGCTCACGCCGGCACGAAAGGGCGAGCTCGAACAATTGGCGACCGAAGTACGCGCGTGGCAGGCGAAGACCGGGCGCAACGATGTGCGCGTGACGAAGGACTCCATCAAGGCGCGGCGCAACGACAATCCCGGTGGCGGAAGCGGCTGCGAGGATTGCCCGGGCTATCGCGTGGACGGCGATCGCATCTGCTTCCTTGAATCGGAAGGCGAGTGCCCGGCGGATGACGGAGACGGGCTCGGGTTCGGACGCGTGTGCGTCTATACGTGCATCTGGATCGGCGCCGACCCGGAGCCAGCGCGGAAGGGCTAGCTGCTTTTGTAGCCCGGGTAAGCGGAGCGCACCCGGGTTTACGTGTTCGAAGCCGTATCGTCCGGCGTTCCCCGGGTGCGCTCCGCTTACCCGGGCTACAGAAAGCAAAGGCACGGAAACCTCCCGTGCCTTTCATCGTGCCGATGCAAGCCGACTCAAGTGGGCGCGAAACCCTTTGACGCCTTCTTGTCGCGCTTTTCGGCCTTCTTTTCCTTCATCGTCTTGGCCGGCTTCTTCTTCTGTTCTTTCTTCTGGTCCATGCCTTTCATGGTGGCGCTCCCCTGATGCGGTGGATGGTGACGGTCAGCCTGCGCAGTATGCGCTTGCCGCCTCCCCAAAACAGCGGCATTGGCCCGGCCGCGGCGCCGTGGCCTAAACTAGGCAGCCCCACGCAATACCGCTCGAAGCCCCATGATCACCAACGACGTCCTGCGCAGCATCCGCTACATGCTCGATCTGAGCGACCAGCGCGTGGTGGAGATCACGCAGCTGGCCGATCCGGGGTTCGCGCTGGACAAGGCCGATGTGCAGGCGTTCCTGCGCCGCGAGGAAGATCCGGACTACGCCGATTGCAGCGACGCCGTGCTCGCGCGGTTCCTCGACGGGCTGGTGATCTATTGCCGCGGCCGCGACGAGCGCCTGCCGCAGCGCCCGCCGGAGACGCGCGTCACCAACAACGTGGTGCTGAAGAAACTGCGCGTCGCGTTTGAGCTGAAGGATGTCGACATGCACGCGGTGTTCGAATCCGCAGGCTGGCCGGTGTCGAAGCCGGAACTGACGGCGCTGTTCCGCCAGCCGGGGCACGCGAATTACCGTCCGTGCGGCGACCAGCTGCTGCGCAACTTTTTGAAGGGCCTGACGATGCGCGTGCGCGGCGACTGACGCCGCAACGCCTCAGAACCGTTCGCCCACCGGCAGGTAACGCCACTGGCCGGGCGGCATCTTCGCCAGCGACACCTTGCCGATGCGCAGCCGCCGCATCGCCACGACCTTCAGGTGCACCTGCGAGCACATGCCCTGGATCTGCCCGGGCTGCACGTCCTTCAGCGCGAAACGCAGGCGGAACTCGTTCTGCCAGCTGACCTTGCACGGCGCCAGCACGCGCCCGTTGTAACGCAGGCCGCCGTCGTTCAGGCGGCGCAGGCCGTCGGTGGCGATGGTGCCGGACACTTCGACGACGTACTCGTGTTCGATCAGCGCGGCGTCCTCGGTGAGGCGGCGCCACACGCGGCCGTCCTGCGTCAGCACGATCAGGCCGCTGGCCTGCGTGTCCAGCGGCACCAGCGGGGTGAGGCGGGCGAAGTGGCGTCGCAGCAGGCGCACGCCGCTGGGGTCTTCCTCCCAGCGCGTTTCGGGCGTGACCAGCGTGGACGCGGGCTGCGGGCCGTCGAACGCATCGAAACCGGCCGGCTTGTGCAGCAGGATCGTGGCCGGCTCGGGCGCTTCCAGCACGGCATCGGGATCGAGCTCGACGCGCTCGTTCGTCACCGGGTGCTGCGGCAGTTCGATAACTTGGCCGTCCACGGAGACCCAGCCGTTCTCGATGTAGCGCTCGGCATCGGCGCGCGAACAGCCGACCAGTTCGGCGACGCGCTTGGAGAGGCGGATGGGGTCGGTCATGGAGGGGCTGCTCGAAGGGGGCGGTACTTTCGCACACGTTGGCGCCTGCGCATTATCGTCGGACGGCCGGATGTGGGGTGATGGACCTGTCCCGCGCGCCCCAACTGCGTTAGCTTTGTCGCCACACAGGGGGAAACATGCCAAGGATCCGGAATGCCGTCGCCGGCATCGCGCTGGGAGGCGCGGTGCTGTTCCAGCCCGTTCATGCGGCGCTGCCGCCCGTGGAGGCGCCCTCGCAGTGGGTCGAGCACCTGGCGCAGCTCAGGACGGCCGATGCGGTGCAGGGCGATGAAGCACGCTGCAACGCGCATCCGGACCTGCCCGGCAATCAATGGCGCCCAGGCGCCGCGCAGGGACGTTGCTCGCTGTTGCGCGCACCGGCGTGGACGCTGGACGAGATCGACGGGTTGCTTTCCACCGATAAAGGCGTGGCGCAGCTCGAACGCGGCTTCGCCGCGCTGCTGGACGCGCACTACCGCGACCAGGCGCAGCGCGAGCAGATCTTCATCGCCTTTACGGTGTTCGACGCAAGCCCGCGCGCGGGTGAGGTGGCCCAGCGTTGGCTGAAGGCGGCGCCGAAGAGCCCGTTCGCGATGGTCGCCAGCGGCGCGCACTTCGGAAGTGCGGGCTGGAAGGCGCGTGGTACGCGCTACGCCTCGAAGACGTCGGCGGACCAGTTCGAACGAATGAGCGGCTATTTCGACAAGGCCGTGCCGCTGTACGTGCAGGCGCTGGAAGTCGAGCCGCGCCTCAGCGTGGCCTGCTACAAACTCAACGCCATCGGTCGGCAAAGCGATCCTGCCTTGCAGATGTCCGCCACCGCGCATTGCCTGGACGTCGACCCGGACTCGTATTACGTGGCGTGGGAGCAGCTCATTTCGGCGCAACCCAAATGGGGCGGGTCGGACGACCAGATGCGCCACGCCGTGGCGTACGCCGCCGCGCGGACGCAGCGCAATCCCATCCTGGGCGCATTGCTCGGCGAAGCGGCAGGCTACGAGCCTTTGATGGCCGACAACTATGGCGAAGTCGTCGACGAGCTCGCCGGTGCCGCGCGCATGGGGCCGGGCGCCAGCCTGCTGGTGGCCGCCGGCAAGGGCTATTGGACCCATCACGATTTTTGGAGCGCGATCGCCTACTACTCGCAGGCGCTCCGGTTCCGGCCGGACGATGCGGATTACCGCTATGGCCGCGCGCAGTTGACCGGTTCGATGCGCTACTACGAATGGGCGCGGTCCGACCTTGAGGTCGCCTTGCGCCTTGAGCCGGACAACCTGCGCTACCAGCTCGCCATGGGCGGCGTCGTCGAAGAACTGGAGACACCCGCTGCAGCGCGCGTCTATTACGAGCGCGCGTTGCACAGCGAGTTGCGTCCGCAGGCCGTGGAACGCTACTGCCGGACATTCCTGATTCCGACGGTGCTTGAAGAAGGGCAGGCGTGTACGCGCGAGCTGGTGGAAGAGTTCCCCACCTCCGTCAGTGCATGGAAATACCGCGCGTGGGCGCTGCTCGAACGCGATCCCGCGGGTTCGGTGGAGGCGGAGAAACGCGCGTGGGCGTTGATGTATCCGCCGGGCACGCCGGTGCCTGTGCCGCAGGTCATCAGCATTCCGGCGGCGCCGACGAAGGCGTCATCGAACTCGAAGAAGTAGGCAAGGAAAGCCAGGGAACGTCATGCGCATCTCCCGTACCGGATTGGCCCTCGCGGCCGCGTTGTCCATCGTCACCAGCTGTTTCGCGTTGTCGCATGCGGCGGACAAGGCGGCCACGAGCGCCGACGCGCTACTGCTCCCGCCCGATGGCCAGGTCGACGGCGAAACCTTCGGCGCGCTGACGGCGCGGTGGTGGCAGTGGGCGGAGCACATGCCGATCGCGCCGTTCCTCGATCCGGACGGCCAGCTTTGCGAGATGGAACAGGAAGGCCCGGTGTGGTTCCTCGCCGGCACCGACGGCACGTTCAACGCGAAGCGCGAATGCGTGATTCCGGCGGGCCAATACATCCTGGTGCCGATCATCAACATGCGCCAGAGCGACGTGCGCGGCCGCCGCCCGGCCGGCTCGCGGCCGATTCCGTGCCCGTCGTTGCAGCGCGGCGCGGCCGTGAACAACGAACGCCTGGCCAGTGCGATCGCGCTGATCGATGGCGTGCGGGTGACGGATGTCGCCCATTACCGCGTGCGCAGCGATGGCTGTTTCCGGCTTAGGCCCGAGATCGACGACGATCTGCTCACCGCGACCGACGGCTATTGGCTGCTGCTGAAACCGCTCAAGCCGGGCCGCCACACGCTGACCATCGGCGCCAACTACGCCGCAGGCGGCAACGGGTACGGCCGGATGGTGCAGAACTTCGAGTACGTGCTGCACGTGGGCGGGCGGACGGATCTGGCGATGCGGTGATCCGCGACGGATTGCAGGGGAAAAGCGTGCTGAAACGCGGAGCGTCGCCACCGCGCGGGCGCCTGTCGATCCCTGCTGCGAAGGGAAGCAACAACGCCGAGCCGAAGAGGCGATGCGCGTCATCGCGGATTCGACGCCGGAACTTTGAAAGCCACACGGTCCACGCACACGCAGGGGGCGAGATGGACGGAGCAGGGCAGGGCACATCGCGCGATATCGATTCGACGCGCACGGTCGCGCCGATCGACGTGCCGCCGGATCTGTGGCGGCTATACACCTACCTGGGCGACAAGTGCGACAACTATTCGCGAAGTTCGTTCGAGGACTTCGGCCTGCTGTTCTCGACCGGCGCAATGGCGGCGTGGGTGCCGGTGTCGGCGCAGTTTCCGGTGGAAACTTTCGGGCGGTGGGCGCCGTTGGCCGGTTTCGTCGCGATCCTGTTTTTCATCGTCCTTGTCGGCACGCGCACGCTCGCCAAGCAGGCGCTGGTGCAGTACTACCTGGCGCATATCGCGCGGGTGGAAACGAGCATCGCGTCGCGTCTTCCGCCGGAGGATGATGGCGTATTCGCGTTCGGACGCCGATGGCCGCAGTGGCAGGCGGCGCACTACGAGCCGATCATGCAGCGGTTCCTGTCGCTGTTCGCGCTGTTCCTGTCGGTGGTGCCGACCGCGGCGATGTGGCTGGGCTCGGAACCTGCGCAGGCGATGGGTTACTTCGGCTGCTTCATCGTGGCTGGCGGGATCTACGCCTCGGCAGCGGGACGGCTGCGCGGTGCGGCGATGGCCGACGCATGAATGCGCACGCCTCCACGCTTGCGAAGGCGATGGACCTGGGCAGTCGCATCCTCAAGGTGAACCATGCCGGCGAGTTCGGCGCCATCGCCATATATACGGGCCAGATCCTGGTAGCGCGGTGGCGGGCGCCTGGGCTGGTTGCCGAACTCATGGAGTTCCGTGAGCACGAACGACGTCACCGTGAAATCTTCGCCGCCGAACTGGCGCGCAGGGGACGACGACGTTGCAGGAGTTACTGGCTGTGCGGGCTCGGTGGATTCTCGCTTGGGGTGATGACAGGCGTGCTCGGGCGGTCAGCCATCTCGGCGACGACGGTGGCCGTCGAGCGTGTGGTGTTGCGGCATCTCGAACACCAGCTGGCGCAGCTGCAGGGAACAGATGCGCAAGCCGTCATCGCGATCGGCGCCATCGTCGAAGAGGAGCGCGCGCACCATGACCAGGCGGCCACGCATGTGGACGACACCAGTCTCCTCTACCGCGTGCTCTGCCCTCTGGTTTCGATGGCGACGGAATCGGTGATCTGGATGGGCATGAAACTCTGATCTTGATGGGCGGCATGAATGCGCCAGTTCGAGAATAATGCAGTACCCCGCATCCCGATCGCGCCATGTCCATCTTCCTCACCGACTTCGCCCGCCCGCGCCTGTTCCCGCGCGAACCGCGTCGCAACACGATCCAGGACTGCACCCCGGAGCAGTTCGAACGCCACCTCAACGAGGTGGCGCCGCTGAAGGTACTCGACGGCTACGCGCCGTTCTGCAAGTTGCACGTGCACCGCAACTGGACATCGACCAAGTGTCTGGCGGTGCCGATCACCGATGAAAACCGCCACCTGCTGCGCACCGACTACGACGCGCGCACGCGCGATGAGCTGCCGGTGCTGGTGCGCTGGTTCGAAGGTCTGGAACCGCCGGTGGCGGAGTACCTGATCGTCATCCTCTACAGCCGCGAACAGCTGGCGAAGGAAGGCACCGACATCGACGCGGACTGGGGCGTGGTCGGCTGCATGTACACCGCCGAGCCCGAGGAGACGCCGATGGCGCCGATCACCATCATGCGCAACGCGCTGGGCGTGGAAGAGGGCGGCTCCGGCGTGCCGCTGGACCGCGAGGCGTACCTGCGCAGCGTGGAGTTCTGGCGGATGCATGCGAATTGGCGTGGGTGACCTGATTCGAGATCGCATGGCGATATCATGGGGCGCGGCATCCGTCGGGGAGGCGGAATGAAGGGAATCATCATGAGTGGACCTGTCGGTGCACCTCCGGGCGCGGCGTCGTACGCGAGCCTTCGCCATGGCTGAGGTAGCAGTTCGCGTTGCCGATTCGGATTGGATGCCTGCCTCGTGGATCATGTGTGCCAGCACGTTGCTTCGCCATGCAATGACATGGTGCGGGCTCTGCTTGCTGTTCGTGGGCTGTTTCCTGTCCATGCGCACAGGGGTGTCGGGATTCCTGCTCGGACTCAGCCTGTCGGTGCTTTCGGTTCTGCTGCATGAAACCGGGCATGCGCTGGCGGCCGTGTTCGGCGGCGCCACGCTGCTGCGGGTGCGAGTCGGGTCGGTGGATGTACAGCCGTTGCGCGATGGCTGGCGGATGCGCTGGAAACGCGCGCCGCGCGGGATCGGCGGCATGGTGCACAGCCTGCCGTCGCCGCACCGGTCGCTGCGTCGCCAGATGATGGCGACCGTCGTGGCCGGACCGGCCGTCAACATGGTCCTTGGGCTGGGCTCGCTCGGATTGGGCTACGTCATGCGTGGCCAGCACGCGGGCATGGCGCTGCTCGGCTTCGGCGCCTACAACGCATTGCTCGCGCTGGCGAACCTGCTTCCCTGGTCGTCCGCATCGATGCTGTCGAGCGATGGCCTCCAGCTGTTGCGATGGCTTCGCGGGATCGGCGACGACGACCCGCAGGTTGCGTTCATACGGCTCAACGCGCGTCTGATCTCAGGTGAGCGCCTTGGTCCATGGGCTGACGAATACCTGCGCGTTCTGGAGCGCGGTTCGCAGCCGGGCCCCATGTTCGCGCTGTGGGCGCGCATGCATGCATTGCAGGTTGAAGGAGAATGGACGCGTGCGGGTGAGGTGATGCGTGAGATCGAACTGCACATCGTCGGCCTGTCGCCGCCGATGGTGAAGGCACTCGCGGACTTCATCGCCTACCTGCGCTGCGAGGCCTCGTTCTCGCGCGTCATGGCCGGCGAAACAGTGGCGCAATCGCCAATGGACATCCTCGGCCCGGACCTGGGTTGGGCATTCCCGGCCCTTCGCCTTCGCTGCGAAGCATTGATCTACGCGATCGATGGACAGCCCGTGCAGGCGCGGGCGCGCCTCGCGGAATCGGCCTACTGGGCCGGGCGATCGGTCGATCGCTCGCTGGAGCACGCCGAGGCGGTAGTACGTCAGGCCGTGCAGGCGCGCATCGACGGCGCGCCTGAGCCGGCACCGTCGCGCCTGCAAGCGGTCCCGGTCGGAGCCTGACATCGTTGCGCTTGCGATGTGATGGCCTGCCGGCGGGGCGCGCGAGCCGATGCTAGAGTCCCCGCTCATCCTCACGCACCAGGCATCGCCATGACCGACACCACCCCGTACCCCATCGGCACCCCCGGCACGCCCTGGGGCGCGGCGGAGAAGGCGCAGTGGCTGTCGCGGCAGGTGCGGCATCGCAGCTATGCCGATGACGTGGTCGCGGCCATCGAGCCGCTGCGCGCGAAGTTCGACGTGGTCGAATACGGCGAGCTGAAGTACGGCGATGAGCGCTTCCCGCTGCTCGCGATCCGCAGCCGTGACTGGAACGATTCGCTGCCCGTCGCGCTGGTCACCGGCGGCGTGCACGGTTACGAGACCAGCGGCGTGCACGGCGCGTTGCAATTCGTCCGCGAAAACGCCGCCGATTTCGCCGGGCGCGTGAACCTGCTGGTCGCGCCGTGCATCAGTCCGTGGGCGTACGAGCGGATTCATCGCTGGAACGCGGAGGCGATCGATCCGAACCGCTCGTTCCGCGAAAACAGCCCGGCGCAGGAATCGGCGGCGCTGATGAAGCTGGTCGAGCCGGTGCGCGATCGCGTGATGCTGCATATCGACCTGCACGAAACCACCGATACCGACGAATCCGAATTCCGTCCCGCACTCGCCGCGCGCGACGGCAAGCCGTTCACGGCCGATGGCATTCCCGACGGCTTCTATCTCGTCGACGACAGCGAGAATCCGCAGCCGGAGTTCCAGAAGGCGGTGATCGATGCGGTGGCGAAGGTTACGCATATCGCGCCGTCCGACGCGCAGGGCCGCATCATCGGTTCGCCCGTCGTCGCGCCGGGCGTGATCGAGTACGCGCTGCGCAAGCTCGGCCTGTGCGCGGGCGTCACGGATGCGCGCTACAAGACCACGACCGAGGTGTATCCGGACAGCCCGCGCGCCACGCCGGAACAATGCAACCAGGCGCAGGCCGTCGCCGTGTGCGCGGCGCTGGAGTACGCACTCGCGCACAGGTAACCCAGCACGGCAGTAACGCGTTCCCTTCGAAGAGACGCCACCATGCCCAATCCGCATCGCCGCAAGTTCCTCGCCGAAACCGCCATCGCGCTGGCCGCGGCGCCGTTCATCAGCACCAGCGCGACGCGGGAAAAATCGCGCCAGTCGCGCAAGCTGGGCGTCGCGGTCTGCGGGCTGGGCAAGTTGAGCGAGAACCAGATCGCGCCGGCATTGTTGAAGACGAACAACTGCCGGTTGGCGGGCATCGTCACGGGGACGCCATCGAAAGCGGCGGCGTGGAAGGCGAAGTACGGCATTCCCGACGCCAACGTGTATTCGTACGACACGATGCATCGCATGGCGGACAATCCCGACATCGACTTCGTCTACGTCGTCACGCCCAATGCGCTGCACGCGCAGCACACCATCGCGGCGGCGCAGGCGGGCAAGCATGTGTTCTGCGAGAAGCCGCTGGAAATCTCGGTCGAACGCTGCCAGTCGATGATCGACGCGTG
>Ga0102594_1001391_pt1 | contig 15147 bp, 19 predicted proteins | sample AraplaCol_mLB_r2_2_FD_76863 | JGI IMG/M metagenome (GOLD analysis project Ga0102594, IMG submission 76863) | Arabidopsis root microbial communities from North Carolina, USA - plate scrape MF_Col_mLB_r2 (SPADES assembly) (version 2) | ecosystem: Host-associated > Plants > Roots > Endosphere...
CTTTTGCGACCACCAGCGGCAGGTCGGTCACGCCGGCTTCGTAGTACAGCGCAACGGCGATATGGGTCGGATTGACGACGACCACATTCGCCTTGCGCACGTTCTCCAGCATGTTCCCCATGCCCACCTCCTGGTGCAGGCGCCGGCGCATGCCGCGCATTTCCGGACTGCCCTCCATTTCCCGCGATTCGCGCCGCACTTCATCCTTTGTCATCTTGTGGCGCCTCAGGTAATCGATGCGCTGGAACCAGACGTCGAACACACTCATGGCGACGAAAGCCACCGTGACCATCCAGGCCATCTGGCCGATGATCTTCCCGGCCAACGGCAGCAGGCCGCCAACCGGGAGCCACTGCGCGCGCACCAGCGCCGGCAGTGTCGCGCGCGCCACCCACCACAGCACGGCGGCCAGCGCGATACAGATGACGACCAGCTTGACCAGCTCGACCAGGTTGTGCAGCGAAAACAGGCGCTTGGCTCCCTCGACCGGATTGAGGCGCGACAGGCGCGGCACCACCGGGTCGAGCGAAAACACGCCGCCGGCCTGGATCGCCCCCAGCAGCGCCGCCAGTGCGGCCACCAGCAGTGCGAAGACGCCGCTGATCCAGGCCGCTTCCGTCAGCAGGTCGCGCGTCCATGCCAGCACCATCGCCGTATCGTCCAGGGTGTTGAAGCTGGCGCCGGCGGTACGCGTGAGCAAGGCGCCCAGGCGCTCGACCAGGCTCATGCCGCCGAGCGCGAACAGGACCAGGGTCAGCACGATCATGGCCGTCGCGGCCAAGTCTTTGCTGTGCCAGACATCGCCCTGCTTCCTCGCGTCGCGCAGCTTCTTGTTGGTCGGCTGCTCGGTCTTGCTCTGGCTGGTCGATCCCTTACTCATGCCAGACCCCGCGCAACGCGTTGAGCATCCCGGGAAAATCGGCGATGGGCAAGGCGCGCAAGCTCTCCGACATGCCGGCCCCATACAGCAACATCAGCAGTGACAGGATCAGCGCCTTCAGCGGCATCGCCAGGAAAAAGGCGTTCAGCTGTGGCGCAAATCGCGACAACAGGCCGAGCCCGATCTCCAGCATCAGCATCAGCAGCAGGAACGGCGCGGCAACCTTCAGCGCCAGTCCCAGCATCTCGCCCAGCGCGCGCAGCCCGACGTCCACCAGGCTCGCATTGCCCATCGACAGCGCCATGCTCGGGATCGGCCACACCTGGTAGCTCTCGTACAGCATGCCGATCATCGACAGCAGGCCGCCGGCCACGAGGAACAGCATGGTGAACATCTGCATCATCAGGCCGCCCACCATCGAATCCTCCTGCCCCGTGGTCGGGTCGACCACGGTCGCCATGCTCATGCCGGCCTGGAATTCTATGATCGTGCCGGCGGTGTACAAGGCCCAGAATCCTATGCCCGACAGCAAACCCAGCACCAGCCCGATGCCCGCTTCCTTCAGGAGGACGAACACGATCTGGGGACTGGAAATCGACAGCATGGCCGGATCATGCAATGCGGCCGGCAGCATCAGGCTGCTCAAGGCCACGGCCAGCGCCAGGCGCACCATGACGGGAACGGTCTGTCCCATGAAGATCGGCCATGTTGAAAATGCCACCAGCATGCGCGTCATCAGCAGGCTGGTCACGATCAGGATGGCTTCTCCCTGGTGCATCATGGCGCCCATCGCTAGCGTACTCCCGCAATGGCGCCAAACATCTGGTCGCCAAACATGTACAGTTCGCTGCCCAGCCACGATGAAGTCAGGGCGATCGTGACAATGATCGCGATCAGCTTGACGCCGAATGATATCGTCTGGTCTTGCACCTGGGTGACCGCCTGCAGGAACCCCAGCGCCAGGCCGATAATGCTGGCCACCACGATGACCGGCAGCGACAGAAGCAGGATCAGGAGCAGGGCCTGGTTGACGTAAGTGATGAGGACGGAAAATTCCATGGCGCCGGCCTATTGGTAAGTCAGGATCAAGCCGTGCACCAGCTTTGACCAGCCGTCCAGCACCACGAACAGCAGCAGCTTGAGGGGCACCGACACCACCGTGGGCGAGAACATCATCATGCCCATCGAGACCAGTATGTTGGCCACCACCAGGTCGATGATGACGAAGGCCAGGTAGATCAGGAATCCGATCTTGAACGCGGCCGTCAGCTCGGTCACCGTGAATGCCGGCACCAGCACCAGCAAGTCGTCGCCCGTGAGCGCCTCGGCCCGTTCCACCGGCCATATCTTGGCGGCCGAGCGGACGAAGAATTCGCGCTCGCGCGGATTGGTGTGCTTTGACAGGAACGCCCGCAGCGGTTCACGCGCCAGGCCCAGGATGTCGAAGAAGCTGCCCGCGTTCAGCTGCTGCCCCGGCTTCACCTGCGCCTGCACGGTGTCGCTGATCTTGCTGGTGACCGGCGCCATGATGTAGAGCGACAGGATGATCGCCAGCCCGTTCAGGACAAGGTTGGGCGGCACCTGCTGCAAGCCCAGCGCATTCCTCACCAGGCTGGTCACCACCACGATCTTGGAATAGGAAGTCACCATCACGGCCAGGAAGGGCGCCAGCCCAAGCAAACCCAGCGTGGTGATGACGATGATTGGATCCGGCATTCCCTGTGGTAGCACGCGTCCCCCTGCAAGCGCTAAGCGGATTGTTCTTTGCCGCTGCCGGCAACGCGCACGATGCGTACGCCCAACTTGCGGCCAATGGTGATCAGCTTGCCTTCGGCAATCACCGAGCCGAACACGCTCAGCGTCACCGTCGCCAGGCCGGCATCCTGCTCCAGTTCGAATGTCTGGTCGGCGTGCAGGCGCTCGATCTCCGCCAGCGGCAATACCATCTGGCCCATTTCGAACACGACCGGGACTTCGATATCGGTATGATCCTTGTGCATGGTGCTTTGCTCTCCTCGGTTGACAACCAGGCCTTGCTCGGGCGCCAGAATGCCGGAATACGGCGCCTGCAGCGCCACGGTGCGGTGCTTGAGGCGGGCCGACCAGGCGCGCGGGCTGCTGTTGCCGGGAATGAAGACCAGCGCCACGCCCTGGCGCGAAATCGCCCCGCCTTCATCGATCCACGCCACGTCGCCGACGCCCAGCCCGCGCACCGTGGACATGGCCAGCACGGTGCGTCCGACGCGCAGCCGGACCGCGACCGGCAAGTCGTCCCTCGGCACGCGCGGCGCCGGGGCGTCCTGCGGCATGGCCTGGTGCAGCCATTCCAGCGTCTGCAGCGCACTGGCCGCCAGCGTGCCGCGCGATTGCGTACCGTCTTCGCGGATGGCGGCGAAGCCGATCGCGCACGGCCAGGCCTCGCTGTCCGGCATCGACCAATGCACCGCGCGGATGTCTGCGTCATGCATGAAGGCCGGCGGCAGCGCCGCGAAAAAATCGGCGGCAACGCGTTCCATGACGAGATTGCGCATCGGCACGGGCAAACGGGAAAATGGTTCGCCGACCAGGCGCGGGTCGATGCCGGCCAGCCCGTCGAGCCTGACCAGCACGGCGTGGCCCGCCAGCGTGCATTCGATGGCGACCGCAAACGATGAGTGCGGCGGCGCATAGCCCCACTGGATGCGCAGGCGCCGGCCAGCCACCGGCCATTCGGTATGCTGCCGCACGGCGAGCCAGGCATTCATCAGGCGGCTGGCATCAGGCTCGAGCTGGTCGAGCACCAGGCAGGTGGTATCAGGCATCATGCGTCGTCCCCGGCCGTGTCGCTACGCTGAACCAGGTCGAGCCGCACCACCAGTCCCGTCGATTTGTTCAGTGCATCCAGCAAGCGCGCGCTGCCGCCGCGCATCAGGCGCAGCATCGCGTCGTCCGCCGCATGCAGCCGCACGTTGAGGAAGACGCCGTCGCGCGACATTTCCACCGATGAGCCGGGCAATGTTGCGCCGAGGTCGACCATGATGTGGCCCGTCCCCGCCCTGGGGCTGTCGGCAACGTACAAATTCGCGCTGAAATGTTGCAGCAGCGCCGCCACTTCTTCGTTTTGGGCGGCCTCGGCCTGGGCCGCAGCGGCCGGCGCACCAGGCTGCTGAAGCGTGCCGGCAGCGACTTGGCCGGGCCGCTGCACGCCGGCCGCCATCAACTCGGCGGGTATCGTGAAAGGCAGGGAAGTCTCCCTGTCCTCACCGCCAGCGGCCGCCCACGGGTGCGCGGGCGCAAGCCAGGAAATGCCCTCTGCCCCTTCGGTGGCAGGGTCGGCCCCTTCCGCGCGGGGCGCATGCGCGGAGGCGTCGCTTGCCTGCGCATGCGGCCTGGCCGGCGGCGCCGACGCCGCGTCCGGCGCCCGTTTGAGCATCAGGTCGCGAAAGGCTGCGACAGCCGCATCGGACGTGGGCTGGTATGACGGCGATCCGGCTTGTGCAAGCACTGGCAGGTCCCGCTCGCCGCCATCGATCGTGGAAAAATCATTCATGGGTTGCCTCCGGCGCGACGGTCTTCCTGGCCAGGTACCAGCGCGCCGCCACTGCATCTTCCGACCGCTGCACGTCACGCGCGTCCTGTTCCTGGCGCTGCTCTTTCTTCATCCGGCCGACCACTTCCATGATGTTCGACAAGGCCTCCTGCTGCTTCCTGGTCCTGGTCCGGGCCGCATCGACTTCCTGCTGCGCTTCCTGCAGGCGTTCAACGATCCCGGCCCGCTCTTCTTCCAGGTCGTTCTCGAGCGCTGCGATCTTCAGATGCTGGTCGGCATAAGCCTTGCCTCGCTGCAGCGCCCCGCCCTGCTGTATCCACGCCTGCCACTGCTGGTCCCAGGCAGCCCTCTGGGCGGCCAGGGCCTGCAGCGCTGCCTCCGCGCGTTCGACTTCCTGCCGGATACGGTTGCGCACCGTCGCCCTGCGCGCGAGTTCGGCGTGCGCGCTCTGAAGTTGCGCATCCCGAACCTCGACCAGTTTTTCGTGCTGTTCCAGCATGGTTTCCAAGTCCCCTAGGCCGTCGCTATATTGCGCATGGCCGCCAGTGTTTCCCGCAGGCCGGAAGCTTCTCCCGGCGCCTGCCGAAGAAGCGCCGAACACGCATCACGGGTTCGGATCGCGCGATCCGCGACGGCATCCGCCCCCGCCTCGTACTCGCCGATCTGCAACAGCATCTCGATCGACTGGTACTTGGCGTTGAGCTCGCGCAGAGTTCCCGCCAACCCCTGGTGCTCAGCCGATGCCACGATATTCATCACCCGGCTGCGGCTTTGCATCGTATCGATCGCCGGATAATGGTTGGAGGCGGCAAGCTTGGCGGACAGGATGATGTGGCCATCGAGCGTCGAGCGCACTTCCTCACCGATCGGATCGCCCGCCTCGTCATCGTCGACCAGCACCGTGTAGAAGGCGGAAATCGCGCCTTTCTCGCTTTGTCCGGCCCGTTCGAACAGCTTCGGCAGCACCGTAAACACCGAGGGCGGAAAGCCGCGCCGTGTGGGCGGCTCGCCGGCCGCCAGGCCAATCTCGCGCAACGCGCGCGCATAGCGCGTGACCGAATCGACCAGCAGCAATACCGAACGGCCCTGGTCGCGGAAATACTCGGCAATTGCCGTCGCCACGCAGGGCGCCTTGGCCCGCTCCCCGGCCGCCCGGTCCGAGGTCGCCACCACGAAGACGGTGCGTTCGCGGCGGCCGGCCGGCACCGCGGTGCGGAAGAACTCTCCCAATTCGCGCCCGCGCTCGCCCACCAGCGCCACCACGGTGACATCGGCCGCGGCGCCATGCGAGATCATCGACAGCAGGCTGCTTTTGCCGGTGCCGGCAGGTGCAAAGATCCCCATGCGCTGCCCTTCGCCGCAAGTGAGGAATGCATCGATGGCACGCACCCCCGTATGCAGGGCATTCAGGATCGGCTTGCGCCGCAGCGGATCGGGCGCCGGCGCGTACACCGGATATTCCTGCACTGCCTCGATGGGCCCCAGGCCGTCGATCGGCTCGCCGAATCCATCGAGCACCCGGCCCAGCACGCCGGGACCCACCTTCACCCCCTGGGTGCGGCCCAGATGCACCACTTCAGTCTGGGTCGACAAGCCCGCCAGCTCGCCGAAAGGCATCAGCAGTACCAGGTCGCGGACGATGCCGACCACCTCGGCCTGCATCTGCCAAGGCGTCCCTGGATTGCGCAGCTCGCAGATGTCGCCGACCCGGGCGCTAACCCCGCTGGCCTTGATCAACGTTCCCACCGCTTCCAGCACCCGGCCGCGCGTCTCGATCGCGGAAAAACCGCTGAGCGCGTCTGCCAGTGCGTCGTTGAGATAGTCCATGCTTACCATGTCGCGGCGCCCCTCATTGACCGGCCGGGCCGGAGCGCCGCTTGCCGACGAACGCCCGGATCAGGCCCGCGCGTATCGCCGCGATCTGCGTCTCGAGGCTGGCATCGACGATGCCGAATTCGCTCTCCAGCACGCACATGCCCGGCACGCCGGCTGGATCCTGCACCACGTCGACAAATTCAATCTCGGGGAACTCGGCCAGCACGGACGACAGCAGCGCATTGACGGTGTCGAACTGTTGCGACGCCACGACCAGGCGAAAGGAATGCTTCCGGCTTGAATTGGCTATCGTGCGGCGAACGAGGCTTTCCATCACGGTCCGGTCGCCGATCTCGTGCAGGATCGCCTGCAATGCGTCCATCACCGTTTTGACCAGCCGCGCCTCCAGGCTGATGAACGACGAATCCATTCTTGCGCTGGCTTCGACCATCGACGCCGCATACTCGGCGCGTCCCTGTTCGATGCCGAGCTCGCGGCCCTGGCGGATCGCGGCCTCGCGTTGCGTTTCCGCCAGGGCGACAATCTCGGCGGCGCGCCGGCCGGCCTGGGCCAGCGTTTCCTGCGCGGTGGCCAGCTGCGTGAAATCGTTCGCCTTGATGACTTTTCCATCGGCGCTGGCCAGCTTGCTGCGATCCATCAATATCATCATTGCGCAGTCCTCCCAGGCGTTGCGAGCAGCCACGCATGTTCCGGCGCCGCCTTGTTCAGAACGGCGGCAAAGAGTGCGGCCAGCCTGCTGCGGTCCTGCTCCTGCAAGTCCGGCCGCTGGAGGCTGTCCCAGTCGCAAGGAAACCTGAGCTGCAAACGGGCCAGCGTTGCTCTTGGCGCAGCGCCCAGCAAGGCGCTGACCAGGCCCACCGCGCGCCGGGTCCAGTCCTCGTGTTCCGGAAACGCGGCGCCGTGCGGATGGAATACGTAGCCGAGTACAGGGAGCGGAGCAGTCCAGCCCAGCGCGAACCGATGGGCCTCGCGGCCCAGCGTGCGTTCGATAGCCATCATGTCGACGCTGAGAACCACATGCCTGATCTGCTCGCGCACCAGCAAGCCGGCCAACAGTCTTGCGCAGCGTTCCAGCACCGCGACATCCAGCAAGGCGATGTTCTTCGTGGGCTCGGAAAAATCGAAATCGAAATCCTGATCCAGCTTGCTTGCCTGCAGCAAGGCCAGGGACAGGCGGCGCCCCCAGAACGGGGAATCATCGAGCCCTTCGGCCAGTGCAAGATGCCGGCCCAGGCGGGCGATCCAGCTGGCATGCGCATAGGTCGCTGGAAACAGGTTGAAACGAAGCTGAAGATCGAAAGCGCGGTCCCGCACCAGCGGCTGCCAGGCACCGCCTGGCACATCGCTGGCGGGGACATCGGCCGTCGCAGCGCCGGCGACGCCGGGCGGTGCTGCATCGAGCATGACGGCGCTCATGCCCGTTCCCTCTGGCGCGCTGGACGTTCCCGTACATCGCTGCGTCCCGCCGCGCGCCGTGCTGCCAATCTTTCCTTGAGCCAGCTGCGCAGGTGCACCGCATTCAGCAGCAGTATCAACAGAACCGCCGCCACGATCCACGGCATGAGCATCATGGCCCACAGCGTTGCGACGCTGGAGTTGGCGACGATGGTGCCGAAAAACCGCGCGGTCGGCACCTGGTCGGAAGCGGTGCCGGTGGCGCGCGCCGGGAACAGGCTGACCGACACCTTGTCGACCGTCAGTCCTTCCACGCTGCGGATCACCAGTTCCTTCACCTCAGGGATCACGGCCTTCATATTGATGTCGGCCCGGTACTTCAGGAACACGGAGGCAGAAGACGGTTTGACCGGCGACGCCAGCGGATCGTTGGACGGCAGCACGATGTGCACACGGGCGCTCAGCACGCCGTCGATCTGCGACAGGGTCTTGGCGATCGCCTGTTCAGTCCCATAGGTAAAGCGGATGCGTTCTTCCGTCGGCGATGAAATCAGATTGTTACGCGCGAAGATTTCACCCATGTCCGCGTAATGCTGCGGCGGTTGTCCGTTCGCATTCAACAGGCTGATGGCCGACGCCATCTTGGCACTGTCGACCCAGATGCTGTAGCCCTTTTCGCCAGCACGCTTCTCGGCGCTGATGCCGCCTTTCAGCAAAGTCAGCAGAACATCGTTGGCCTGCTGCTCGGACAGATTGCTGTACACGGTCTGCTCGCAGCCGGAGAGGAACAGCAGGCCCGCCAGGAGCAATGGGTAGGCAAGGCGCCGCTCGATTCGGGTCGACATATTGTTATTTTCCATGGGCGGTTTCATGGTCAATTGCGCTGGAACAGGGACTCCGCGCCTTTCTCCGTCATCCCCGCCGCCTTCGACACCACTTCAAAGGCCGCCGACGTCTTGACCATGTCATACTGGAGCTGCAATACGTCCTTCATCGAAAGATCGCCATCTTTCTTCAACAGGTTTTCCATCGACGCTTGCGCGGTGCTCCACATCGACGACATGTTTTCGCTGTGGCTGCGGATCAGCTGCGAAGCGTCCCCCGGTCCCTCGGCCGCCAGGGTTGATGAATTCGGATCACCGAGCAATTGCTGAAAGCGGGTGATCGAGGCCTGGTCGGGAGCTGGCGCTCCGATGGCGCCGGCCTGCGTCGACGCCTGCAAGGCCTGCAGCGACGAGAGCGAAGTAAAGTCCATGTTTTTCTCCTTGGTCACTAGGGCCGTATGTTGTGATGACGGAAAAATGCCAGGGACCCCGTATCGGTCCTGCGCGCCGTGCCCTCTTCCTTCAGCTTGCGCGCCTGGTCCAGCCAGCATTCGACAATATTCACGGCGCCCGGCTCCTGCCTGCTGGCAAGCACGGCTTCGAACAGTTCCAGTGCGCCATCCTGCCTGGCTTCCACGAGGAATGCGCCAAGCATCGCTTTCACCATTTCACTGGCGGGAAAAGTCCCGGCAGCTTGCTTCAATCCTGTAATGGCGTCCTGCAGGCGCCCGCTCCGCGCATGCACCACCGCCAGCGAGACCGCAGGCGCCGAACTATCGGGTTTTGCCAGAGCCATACCCAGGAAAATCTGCTCGGCCTTTTCGTGAAATCCATACTCGCTGGCGAGGAACCCGATCTCGGCAATGCGCTGTAGGACACATGGAGAAAAGATATTCAATTTTTCCAGATCAGACATTCCAATCTCCATGTGCTCATAACGCAAAGGCGCCCTGCTATTTCGCCAAGCCAGCGCTTACGAAATATTGTGAGCAGCGCCTTTGGTGCCTTCCCCGAACGCCTTGATCGTTTCGGAGACTGCGCTCTGTGCCGTGCCGGCGACCTGCATCGAGAGCGCGACCTTCTGCATGCCACTTGCGAATCCGGCCGGATCCTTCTTTGCATCCGGCAGGTTCGCCAGACCGTCGAACGCAGCTTGCAACAGACCGCCCGCACTTGAAATAGCACCATCAAACCCGTTTGACATTTTTTATCTCCGTGAAAGTTTAGAAAACACCGCATCAGCTGCTCTCCCAGCTTCAACACACTTCCTGCTACCTCCGCCTCCAGCTGGTCTGAGGCGGTGCAATCCTGCATGGTTCCCGCTTCGCTATCGGGCATTCAAATGCATGCTGTCCCAGATAACCTGCAGGACCTCGAGCGAAACAGCGGCGCTCTCGACCAAAGCCCTGGTTGCCGCATACTCGCGCTGCTCAAGAGGGTGCCGCAAACGCTCGGCGCCGGTTGCGGCGGCCTGCTCCATCAGGCGCCGGTATTCGGCGCACACGGCGCCGCTTTTATCGGCAAGCAGGCGGGTGGCGAACTCGCTGGGAGGCAGCACATCGTCCTGGGGCAGGGTTGTCATTGCAGCGCCGCCAGCGGGAAAACGTAGTGCCGGTCGCCTTTTTGAAACTCGACCTGGTCCAGTTCGATCTTGACGATCCGGATGCCGTTGAACTCATCGCCTTCCGCGAATTTCTCCCCATATGCGCCAATCAGCCATTTGTTCTTCTTCAAAATCATGATCGATGAAAAGCGTTTCGACATCCGCAGCGGCGCGCCCTTCGGCTCCATCGCCGCCACGGCCGGCGCGGCAGGCGGGGCCGCGTCTGCGACCTCCACGGCAGGCGGGGCAACGGGCTCGCCCTTCTTCACCTGCACGTTCAACGCCTTCAGGCCCGGCACCTGCTGCGCCAGCGCGGTCAGTTTTGACGCAGCCTCGGCGGTATCGACTTCGTTGGCACAGGCGACGACACCGGCGCCGGCATCCTTGGCGAGGCAGCTGATTCCTTCCAGCCGGGCCAGGCGGGTGACCGAGGCCACGATTTCCTCGGTGGCATGGATGTCGCTGCGCGCCTGGTAATCCGAATCGCGCAGCGACATGGCAAGCAGGTCGCGCTGGTAAATGGTATTGACGTAGCCCGTCACCGACAGGTGGAGATCACTGTCGACCGCCACCTCCAGTTGACTGCCCACCGGCGCTACCGACTTGAGCCAGTGCCGCGCCTCGCGTGTACGGGCCTCCGTCATCTCCTTCCGGTCCGGTGAAATCATGGCGTAAGCCAGGCTCAGGCTGGCGGCGAATCCCATGACGACCAGGATCGCGCTGCCCAGCAAACGCCCCGGGCTACGCATGCTGCCACCCGGCGCAAAGCTCGCCAACAGCGAGCCGGCCTTGGCCAGGCCCTTTTCCCACTCTTCATCTGCCGGCCGCACCGCGAACGATACGTTGCCGATTTCGATGGTCTGGTAATCAAAAATCCTGGCCGTCGCGCCCGGCTCCAGCGTGCTGGCGCCGATACGCACCGAATCGTCCAGTGCGGTACAGCGCACGCTGCGGTCCTCGATCGACAGCAGGCAATGCCTTGGAGCTACGTTCTCATCCAGCAAGACGGCTGTGCACGATGCGTCCGAACCGATCACGCAGGGCAAACCTGCGTCGAGCGTGAACTCCGCCCCTTGCTGCAAGCCCTGAACTACGCGGACTGTTCTGCTTTTGAGTGTTTCCGCCATGATGTGCACCACCTATCGGAAGTTGCTGCCACGAACAAAACGCAACGGGGAGTTGCAGGCCAACCGACTGTTCAGATTCATCAATGTTGGCAAGCGTGAAGCAAAATATACCGGGGACGGTAGGTGCCGCACATCACCAAAGCAAGTGATTCTTTGGTGATTTTTTGCACAACATAATTGCTAACTAGCTATGAGATATCCAGTACAATGGATTCCAGAATCAGCTGAGCCCCCGATATGCGCACAGCCCGTGTTTTGACCTTCCTGGCAGTTCTTCTGGCATGCGGTTATGCCAAGTGCGCTTGCATGCCAATGAAGCTTGGCTATGTGAACCTGCACCGCCCGCCCTACTTTCTGGGTGCCGGCAGTGCCGAAGCAGTCAATCCCGGGGCAACGGTGCAGTTGATTCGCGACATCGCTGCATCAGCCGGTTGCACGGTGGTTTCAGTCCGGCTGCCTCCCCTACGCTTGCGTCAAGCCCTGAGCAATGCCGACATCGACGCCATGCTGATCGACGCCAACGACAGCGACCTGATTCACTTCGCCCTGCCCCAGTCCCAGTCCGGCGAGCTCGACGCCAAGCGTGCGATCCCGATGTACACCGTCGTCTTTGTACGGGCCGCCGACACGATTGCTCCGGACACAGATCCGAACGCATACTTCATTAGCCACCGGCTGGGCATGAATAATGGCGCTACGCTCGCGGAGCAGTTGAGAAAACAGGGGGTGAAGGTCGATGACGGCGCGCAGGACGGCGCGCGCAATCTGGAAAAGCTGGTGCGCGGAAGAATCGACGGCTATGCGGCCACGATGGTCTCGCCTGCACAGATGGATGCCTTCATCGCAGCGACATTTGGCAAACAACTGGTGCGATTGGAGACGCCGCTGCGCGTGCACCATTTCTGGCTCGCGTTCAATAAGCGCTACTACGAGGGCAATCGCCCACAGGTAGAGGCCATGTGGGCGTGGATCGGCGCACACGGCCACGTGCGCTTTGTAAATCTGGTCGCGCAGTACCAGCGGTTGCCAAGATGATCAGTGATTTGATTGGCCTGCCCTGCAGGAATCGAACTCATTCCTCGGCACCGCTGCGCCGCCTGCAAGCTGCCCTGCCTCGTATAGCTTGCGCCAGCTAAACACCTGGTTTGCATTGACGCCGTGCTCGCGCGCGAGGCGCGCTACGGAAACACCGGGCTGCATGGCCATTTCCACGAGCGTTCGCTTGAATTCCAGGGAATGCTGGCGGTACTTGCCGCGCGGTCCGCGCTCAACGACTGGTCGAAAATTTGTGTCCATAATTGAATTTGTGGGCACAACTACTGTGCCAAATTCGATCATGGCTAGGGGCGATTCTTACGTCCAGACGGTACTGGCTTTACGCTTACGAGCCGCGCAATTCACTTGTTGGCAGAGTCATTCGCCAGCGGCTCTAAAGGAACGGATCCAAACCCGATACAAGCGCCAAAGCTGTGCTATCTTTGGGGACGTCTTAACCATTTAACCAGGCTAACCATGTCCGATACTTTGCTGCATATGATTGCCCATGCTGAGCGCAGCACGAATAGCCAAGACCTCACTTGGACCATCAAATTCATCGATGATTTCCGGTGCTCCGGAAAGCTTGAACACCTTGGTGATGATACCTATGTAGTGCACACGCACAGGGCGCCGGTTTACTTCAGTGGCTCCAAGGTCACGCGAATGACCTACAAGGAAGATATCGAGTAATTTTCCACCGCCGGCACCGTTGGGCGCTGGTGCCGGCTAGCGCGGAAACCACTCGGCCTCTCGGCCAATAAAGCTTGCGGGGGCATGCTACTGCGAAATGCTTATCTTGCTTCTTAGGCCACTTGTCAGATGGGTTCGACTCGCAATTGCTAAACGACGGCCACCCAAAATCAACTTATCGCCCTACCAGAAATGGCGCTTGGTCCCAAACCGTCGATAAGCGTTGCCATTCAGGAGGTACTTCCTCCTGGATTGGCTGGAAGTCATTTGACGTACCCAAGGCAGTAAAACCTTCCGGCACTTTGGCTCGCACGGTGCATAGCAAACGCATGTTTAACGGTGCATCCAAATTCACACTCTTAACTCGAACTTCCAAGTTGCCCCCGGAAGTTCGAAGAAGTGCACCTAAATCTTGGGCGTAATACTTTGGACAATAACCCACGAGGTAAGCTGGCGTGTCTGTTCGCAAGGTAAGCGCTAACGGATCAAAGTCGTTTTGGCAATCCTCCATGAGGAACAGCCTTTCGCCTCTTACCATCTCCGAAACGCGCTCTACCGCCGCTTTAGGTAGATGTGAAAGGCTTCGTGCAAAGAAATCTACGCAATAGATTCCATCCGCATCTACCGATGGCGGCTGAAAGAGTTCAATAGAGTCCGTGCCTCGAATACCGCCGGTCAACGCCAAAATCGCCATTGGATCTTCGACCATATCTGAAAGGCTCAACCATCTCAAATAGTCGCGGAACTCAGGTCTCGACTTGCTGATGAGACGATTTGAAAACAGTGGAAAAAGTGAAGATGACTCAAACTCAGCATCAAGCTGATGCATACCACTGAATGCCTGAAATTCCTTGGCTCGAAAGACTCCCTGTGTATAGGCGAACCTATAAACGCCCTCACGGCGCTCCAGCTTTGCAACCGGAATCCATTCTCTAGAGTCAGGCTGCTGCCAAGCTACAAAAAGTGTATTCATCATGAAACGTCTAACACCATTAATCTATCAATGTTTTTCCGCAGTAATTTGGCCGTAAACTCGCGAGCGACTTCGGACATTAGGTCAGGGGGCACCTTTGCAATCACTGCTTGAATATCAGTATCGCCAATACTTCCGAGGCGCTCCATCCACGCTTTGCCTGCTTTGGGGTCAGCCCTGTAAGCAAGTTGAAAAAGATCGCTCGTTAAATATGCTTTCACCTTGGCATCACCGGCTGCGTTGGGATAAATGGCAGAACGAGCCCGCAGAACATATGCGTCGAGCGACGAACCTTGATCCTTTGTCGTTAGCATAGTCTGACGCCTCTCATCAGTTTCATTCCGCCCAAGGCTAGAGCCATGGTCGTAAGAAGGTGCCAAATAGATGCCTGTATGAGTCCGAATTACCGCCCAATTTTCAGAATGTCGATCTTGGTTCGCAATCCAGGCGTCGAAAAGCAAGTAACCGACGAAAACCCCTAGTGAGGAGTGTACGCCATCTACCCCGCCAAACGAAGGTGGCACATGAACGATGTCTGCGTATTGTCCAAGGAACTGAAAAATTCGTGAGGCGATGTGATTCCGAAGTGCATAGTATCGGACTTTCTCATCCACGTCGGCTACAGTAACTTTACCGCCAATCAGCTCATTTCCATGGATCAGTCGCGCACCTTCAGGGACCAGCGAAGGAGTTACTACGCCTGCGCGACCTTGCCACTCAGCAAGCTCATACCTACTGTGTGGAATGCCGAGCATCTCTGCTAGCTCGGCCGCCAGTTTCTCCGCCCAATTTTCACCGGTCCCTGGCCGCCCTTCCTTAAATAGGGTTCGGCCCATTTCCTCGTCCTGATACCAGAATTTGAACTTCGTACCCATCTGTTCTGACAACTCGGCAGCATCAGTAGGGACTGTCAGGATTGGAAACATGAACAGGCTTCTTGCGGTGAGAGTGAGGGAAATTCCTACACGGTGCCTACATGAAAACTGCAGATGCAAAAAAGAGCCAAAGAATTGTTCTTAAGTTCTTGATTTTATTGGCCTGCCCTGCAGGAATCGAACCTGCGACCCTCGGCTTAGAAGGCCGATGCTCTATCCAACTGAGCTAAGGGCAGAGTCGCGGGCGATGCAATAAAAAAGCCATGCCGCAAATGAAAAGCGGGTTGTCCGAAGACAACCCGCTCGAGAATTTCCTGGTCGGAGTACAAGGATTCGAACCTTGGACCCCCTGCTCCCAAAGCAGGTGCGCTACCGGG
>Ga0102594_1001403_pt1 | contig 15036 bp, 4 predicted proteins | sample AraplaCol_mLB_r2_2_FD_76863 | JGI IMG/M metagenome (GOLD analysis project Ga0102594, IMG submission 76863) | Arabidopsis root microbial communities from North Carolina, USA - plate scrape MF_Col_mLB_r2 (SPADES assembly) (version 2) | ecosystem: Host-associated > Plants > Roots > Endosphere...
CCACGATGATGTCGAACATGTCCGCGCTTTTGTCCAGCCACTGGAAGGCGTCGGCATTCACCACCCGCAGCTTGGGCGACAGCAGCGCCTCGCCGTTCAGGCGCTTCAAGGCCGGCTGCTGGCTGAAGAGATCCGTCATGGCCGGGTCCAGCTCGACCAGCGTGACGCTCTCCACACTCGGGTACTTGAGGATCTCGCGCACCGCCATACCGTCGCCGCCGCCCAGCACGGCGATTTTTTTGGGCGCGCCGTGCGCGCTCATCACCGGGTGCACCAGCGCTTCGTGGTAGCGGTATTCGTCGCGCTCAGCGAACTGCAGGTTGCCGTTGAGGAACAGCCTGTGGCCGCCGCGGCCGTTGGTCACGACGATGCGCTGGTAAGGCGTGGTGGCGGTGAAGACCACGCGGTCCTGGTAGAAATGGTCTTCGGCCAGCGTAGTGATCTGGTTGGCGCCCGCAAAACCAGCGGCCAACGCGAACAAGACGGCGAAGCACGCGACGGCATGCGACCTGACATGCCGCAGCTCGGCGCGAAACAGCCACAGCGCCCACAGCGCGACGGCCGCATTCATGAGGCCGAACAGCAGGCCGGTGCGTATCAGGCCCAGCTGCGGCACCAGCACCAGCGGAAAGGCCAGCGACACGGCCAGCGCGCCCAAATAGTCAAAGGTCAACACCTGCGAGACCAGTTCCTTGAGCGCCACGTTGCGCCGCAGTATGCGCATGACCAGCGGGATCTCCAGCCCCACCAGCGTGCCCACCAGCAGCACCAGGGCATAGAGCAGAAAGCGGAAAGCGCCGGGGACATAGGCATTGGCCAGAAACAGCAGGGCCGGCAAGGCGCCGCCCACCAGCGCCACCATCAACTCAATGCGCAAAAAATGCGCGGGCAGCTGCCGCTCGAAAAACCGCGACAGCCAGGAGCCAATGCCCATGGCGAACAAATAGCTGCCGATGATGGTCGAAAACTGCAGCACCGAATCACCGAGCAGGTAAGAAGCCAAGGCCCCCGCCGCCAGCTCATACACCAGCCCGCATGCCGCCACGACAAAGACGCTGGCCAGCAGCGCGACCTCTAGAGGGCGCGGGGTGGGGGGAGTGGGTGACTCAGTGTTCAAAATGAAATGGAAGGAAAAGTGAGCCGCGATGCGATGCGAAGCGAGCCGGTTACGACGGCGCGTAGGGCGTAGCGAGCGGGCCGCGGGCAAGGCGGACGGCGCGCAGGAACCGGAATGTACCTATGGGTACACGAGGATTCCGAGTACCGGCCAACGCCGCCCCCGGTCCGCGCAGTAGCCGGGAAAGATCAGCCGTGGATGGCGGCGGCTACTATTACACAGATGCCTAGCGCCATGGCTGCAACAACCAGCGCCAGCGCCACATTCTGCTTCTCGACAATCTCCAGCCACAGGTCATAGGGCGTCATCTTGTCGATGATGACAAAGCTGAGCCAGAAGATGATCACGCCTATCAGCGCGAACAGGATCGAGCCCAGGAAGGCCGCGGGTTTAAGCCATTCAAGTCCCATGATGGTCTCCAGAAAAGGTCTGCCAGCTTGCGCAGAAGGTGAAGAAGCAAAAAGAGGCGGTCTTCATTTGTGGCCGCCCCCGCCGGAAAAACCGCCGAACGAGCCGCCCGAACTGCGCGAGCTGCTGGACGAGGAACAATTTTCATACTTCGGGTCGCAGCTTGAGCAGCGGCCTATGACAAACAACAGCACCAGTATCAGCAACACCACGATGATGATGGTGCCGCAGCCCATGCCGGCCGAGCTGCTCAGGGGCTTGGCGTCTGAACGTTTGAACAAATCCTTCTTGCCCTCGAGCTTGAAGGCCTTGGCGACCAGGTCGCCGTCCAGCTTGCTGCCGCTGGACCAGGTGATCTCATTGGGCGCTTCTTCCTGCGACAGCAGGGCGCTGCCGCTCGCGAAATCACGGTTAAAGGTTTTTTGCCCGCGCTGCACCTGCCAATAAAACTCGCCGGCCACATAGCTGGTTTCGGCGCGGTAGCTGCTTTGCAGCCGGTAAGTCGTTTTAAGGTAGGTCGCGCTGTCGCCGCCGGCCTTGAAGCTGGGCGCGCCCGTGACCGGCTTGACCAGGCTCCAGCCGTCTTCGGAATCGACCAGAAAGGTGAAGCCGCGCTTCTGGTTGTAGAGCAGGTATTCATCCCAGCCGAAGTGCTCATCCGGATCGTCGGCCTCGTAGCCCATGCGGTGCTGGAACCCGACGACCTGCCACTGCACGCCCGCAAGCTGGCCCGTGCTGCCCAGCGCGATCAGCGGGCTGACGGGTTCGTCCTGGATTGCGTGCTTGAGCGCGGCGCCCGTGCCCTGCGTGAGGTCGATGATGCTGTTGCAGGATCGGCAGGTAATGCTTTTGCTGCCGGCCAGCGTGACCTCGACAGGCGCGCCGCAATTGGGGCAGCTGAACTGCTTGCCAGTTTCGTCCTTGGCGGACTCGTCCTTCAGGCCCGTGAGCTTCAAGTCCTCCAGCAGCACGGAGCGGCCCAGCGACAGCGCGGGCACGCCGCCGCCTGCCACCGCGCCGTAGTCGACGCTGAGCACGTCGCCGTCGGCGCTGCGCAGCTCCACCATCGCAAAAGGCGAGCCCAACGCTGGCAGGCGCGGCAGCTCGCCCTGGGCCGAGAGCAGGGACACACGTTCGTTGGACGCCACGCTAAAAGGCTTGGCGTTGATGGCCGTGGTCGCGCCCACGCGGAAATTCTCGGCCGGCGGCACGGCGCGCTGCAGGCTGGTGGGCAGGCTGAAGACATAAGCGCCGTTGTCTTCGCTCAGGAAGGCGGCTTTGCCGTCGTCCAGCACCGCATACCACTCGGTCCAGGTGCCTTGCGCGTACTGGTATTGCAGCCGGCCGACCAGCGTGAAATTGCGGCCCTGCCAGCTACCCGAGGCCTGCAACTGCAGCGGGCTGAAGTCATTGAACAGCTCGGCCATCTTGCCGATGCGCGACAGGGTGTCGCCGTCGCGCACGACGGTGCTCTGGCAATAACCGCACACCGCGTGCGTGGACTGCGCGCTGCGAAATTCAACGGGCGCGCCGCAGCCGGGACACGGCGCGCGGTAGGCGCGTTGCTGGGGCTCGGATGCCAAGATGAGCTGTCAGTGAACGATGCGCGGCGCGACCGGCATCAGACCAGCTTCTTGAGCAGCTCGGCCTTCTTGGCGTCGAACTCTTCCTGCGTGAGTATGCCCTTGGCCTTGAGTTCGCCGAGCTTCTCGAGCGTGGCCATCACGTCGTCGGGCTTCACGGCCGCCGCCGCGGCCGTGGCGGCCTGGGCCGCGTTGCCGCCGCCCTGCAAGCCTTGCTGCAGGTTTTGCGCCAGCACCTGGCCCAGCGCCACGCCGGCACCCAGGCCCATGGCGTCGCCGGCAATGCCGCCGCCCGAGCCCGCGCCCTCGGCGAATTTGGGAATCGCCTGCGCCGTCTGGTACTGCATGAACTTGCCCATGTCGTTGCCGACCATGCCCATGCCGATTTTCTGGTCCAGGATTTTTTGCAGCTCTTCGGGCAGCGAGACGTTCTGCACCGTCATGCCTTCGAGCTTGAGGCCTATCTTGGCGAACTCGGGCGTGAGCTGGGTCACCAGCGCCTGCGCGAAAGCCAGCTGGTTGGCGGCCAGGTCCAGGAAGGCGATCTCGCTGGAGGCGATGGCGTTGGAAATGTTCTGCAGCACCAGGCCGCGCAGCTGGCCGTCGAGGTCGGCCGTGGTGTAGCGGTCGCGCGTACCCGAGATTTCGGTGTGGAAGAGCTTGGGGTCGGCGATGCGGAAGTTGTAGTTGCCGAAGGCGCGCAGGCGCACGGCGCCGAAGTCCTTGTCGCGTATGGTGATGGGCTGGGGCGTGCCCCACTTCTGGTCTATCTGCTGGCGCGTGCTGAAGAAATAAACGTCGCTCTTGAAGGGCGACTCGAACAGCTTGTCCCAGTTCTTGAGGTAGGTCAGCACCGGGATGGTCTGCGTGGTCAGCTTGTACATGCCGGGGCCGAACACGTCGGCGACCTTGCCTTCGTTGACAAACACCGCCATCTGCGACTCGCGCACGGTGAGCGAGGCGCCGTACTGGATCTCCATGTCGGCCATCGGGAAACGCCAGGCCAGGGTTCCGTCGCCGGCCTCGGTCCACTGGATGATGTCGATGAACTGTTTCTTGATGAAGTCCATTAAGGCCATGGCGCGCTCCCTTTGAAGTGAGTTATCGGCCACATGATAACCGCCGGAAATGGCACCCGGGCAGCCATTTCTGTCCGTAGAAACCGGCTGGAAAAGGAAGGCGGCGCCGGACGGCGCCGTTTATTGCCCCTGGCCTGCCTCCACCGGGTCGGCCAGGCAGGCCACGCGGCTGCCCGCGCCCGTGCAATCGGCCTGGGCCGGGCCGTCGGGGCTACGCGTGTCGGGAAAGCCCGCCAGGCTGAAAGCCGGTGTTTGCGCCGTGCCGGCCAGCTCGGTCGCGGGCCGTATGCCGGCGGCGCGGCGGAAAGCCTGCTCGCGACTGTCGTCGGCCTCCAGCACCGGCAGCGCCGTTCCGTTGGCCATGCGCACGTCGCCGGTGCGCTCGGCCATATTGGCCGGCGCCGGCGTGATACTGGCCGTGGTGGCGGCCGTGGTGTTGAGCAGCACGTAGTTGCCGGCGTCGGTGCCCGACAGCGTGATGCCGGTGATGCTGACCGGTTTGCCGCTGCCAACGGCGGGGGTGTCGAAATTGCCGGTGGCCGTGCCCACCGTGAGCACATCCGCGCCGATGCGACCGGTAAATACGGCAGCACCGGTCGCCAGCGTGGCGGCGGTGCCGCCATCCTGCACCTTGTCGGCTGCGGTGATGCCGCTGACGTTCGCGATCGAGGCCGGCGTGATGGTGGCCGTGGTGGCCGCCGTGCTGTTGACGCTGTAATTGCCGGCGTCGGTGCCCGTGATGGCGATGCCGCCGACGTTCACCGTCTTGCCGGTGCCTGCATTTTTGTCGGTGAAGTTCGCCGACGTGTTGCTGGTGGAGAGCACGTCGCCGGCGACCCGGTTGTCATTGAGCGTCACTGTCGCGGCGGTGCCGCCGTCGTACACCTTGTTTTGCGCCGCGGCGCCTACGGTGAGCGCGCGCTGGGTGATGTCGGCCGTGGTTGCGGCCGTGGTGTTGACGCTGTAGTTAGCCGCGTCAGCGCCGGTAATGGCGATGCCGCTCACGCTGACGGCCTTGCCGGCTCCCACATTCTTGTCGCCGAAGCTGGCAGCGGTATTGCTGGCGCTGAGCAAATCGCCGGCAACACGGTTGTCGCTCAAGGTGACGGTGGCGACCGTGCCGCCGTCATAGACCCGGTTCTGGCCGGTGGCGCTGACCGTCAACGCGCGCTGCGTGATATCGGCCGTGGTGGCCGCCGTGGTGTTGACGCTGTAGTTGCCGGCATCGGTGCCGCTGATGCTGATGCCGCCCACATTGACGGTCTTGCCGATGCCCACGTTTTTGTCGAGGAAGGCGGCCGAGGTATTGCTGGCAGTAAGCACATCGCCGGCCAGGCGGTTGTCGGCCAGCGTCACAGCGGCTGCGCTGCCGCCGTCGTAGACGCGGTTCTGGCCGGTGGCCGTGACGGTCAGGGCCCGCTGGGTGATGGTCAAGGCGCCGTTGGTCAGGGCCAGGGTGTAGTTTTCGTTGTTGGTGACGCCCGCGGTGATCGCTACCGGGCCGGCGGCCACCGCCGTCCTGTCGACCGCGGTGGTGCTGTAGCCGACGCCCACGCCGGCGGCGGTGTCGCCGTCGATCAGGCCGCTGACCACACCGGTCAGCAGCGGATTGCTGTCGCCATACACCTTGGTCTTGTTGTCGGCCGTGACGGTCAGGGTCGGCGCGATGCGGTAGAGGAAGGTGCTGGCGCCGCCGGCCGGCACATAGCTCGCGTCGCTGTTGTAGCGCTTGCTGTAGCCGGTGACGCCTTCCAGCGTGGTGCCCGGGTCACCGCTATAGGCCAGGTAACGGCCGGAAGCGGCCACGATGCCGCCCGCACCCACGTTGTTGATGAGCTGGCCGCCGGTGCTGGTGCCGGCCGCATTGGAACTGCCGGCTTTGAGGACCACGGCATCGCCGGTGGCGGAAGAGCTCACGGCATTGTTCAGCGTGAGGTTGGAGGCCGCGCCCGTGGTTTCGATTTTGACCGTGCCGCTGGCCGTCACGCCGGCGGTAGCCCCCACGGTTCCCACGATCAGCGCGCCAGCCTGTTTGTAATCCACGCTGCCGGCATTGGCGGCAAGCGTCGTGACGGCGTTGCCTGCGTTTGCGAAGGTGTAGCCGCCTGCGCCTGTGAGCGCAAGCCCGGAGGCAGCAATCGCGCCCGACTGGGTGACCGCAGCACCGGCGGACAAGGTGGTGTTGGCTGTTGTGGCAACAGCCGCTACGTCAAACCCGCCGGCAGCGCTGTATTGGATGGCGCCCGCCGCATTGGCCGTGTCCGCGGCGTTGCGCGACTGCAGGTTGATGGCGGTGTTGGCGTTGCCGCTGTTGTTGAGTGTGATGGCGCCGCCGGCGTTGACCAGTGTCTTGACCTTGAGCATGCCGGCCGTGACGTTGCCCGTTCCCGCCGTCTGGGTGACCGCGCCCGCCGCCACCAGGTCCAGCGTGCCGCTGCCCACATTCGAGGCTGTGCCGCCCACACCCAGGTTGACGGTGCCCGCGCTGCGCACAAAGGCGCTGGCATTGCCCGTGGTGTTGACGCTGAGGCTGGTGGCCGCGATGTCGATGCCGTTGCTGGCGTCCGTGCCGATCTGGCCGTTGGCGTTGAGCGAGACGTTCTGCGCGGTGATGGTCTGCACACCGGTATCGGTGATGGAGCCGGCGTTGAGCGTCAGGGTCTTGCCGGCCAGGGCGACCGGCCCGCCGATTGTCATCACGCCGGTGCTGGCCGTGTCGCCGATGACGATGGGGCCGGTGGCGCCGGTGGCGAAGGCGGTGATTTCCGCGGCCGTGAGGTCAAAGCCGGACGCACCGGCCAGCGACATGGCGCGGCTCGCGGTCTTGGCCTTGAGCGTGAGCACGCCACTGGTGGCCAGCGCATTGTTGCCGGTGTTCGCGGCAATGGCGACGGTGTCGGCCGTGATGGTGATGGGGCCGCTGCCGGCTGTCACGTCGATATTCGCGTTCTGCGTATAGCTGCCGGTGCCGGTGTCTATGGACACCGCGGTGTTGGTGGTGCCGAGGTTGCCCGTCAGCGTCACGCCGTTGTTGCCGTTGTTCAGCGCGAAGCCGCCAGCCGCCGTGATGCCGTTCAGCGCGGCGATGGCATTGGCCGAGCTGCCGAAATTCAAGGAACCGGCGCCGGTACCGGCCACGGCCAGCGACGCGGCCGTCACAGCGCCCGACTGGGTGATGTTGCCGTTCGATTGCAGCGCCAGCGCGCCCGTGGTGTTGACGGCGGCCACGTCGAAGCCGGTGGCATCGCGGTAGGCAATCGCGCCGGCGGCATTGGCCGTGTCGGCGGCATTGCGCGCGCGCAGGTCCACGCTGGTGGCCTCATTGCCGGCGTTGTTCAGCGTGATGTTCGCCGTGCCTGCGGACAGCGTCTTGGCCACCAGTGTGGGCGCGCTGATGGCGCCGGTCTGGGTGATGGCGCCGCCGGCCACAACCGTCAGGCTGCTGGCGGCCGTGGAGATGCCCAGCACGACGGCGTTGCTGTCGCGCAGCGACACGTTGTTGCCGCTGGTGGCGGCGACGCTGGAGAAATTGTTGCCGGCATTGGCCAGCGTGATGTCGTTGGCCGCGCCGGCCGCCAGCGTGGTGGCGCCGGTCACGGTGAGGGCGCCGGTTTGTGTGATGGCGCCCGCCGCGTTCACGGCCAGCGTGCCCGAGACGGTGGAGGTGCCCAGCGCCAGCGCATTGGCATCCGCGAGGCTGACATTGAGCCCCGAGACCACGGTCACCGCGCCGGTGAAATCGTTGCCGGCGTTGTTCAGCGTGATGTTGTTGCCGGCTCCGGCCGTCAGGGTGGCGGTGCTGGCCTTGATGGCGCTGGTCTGCGTGAGGGCGCTTCCCGCCGCCAAAGCCAGTGCATTGACGTTGAGCGCGCCGTTGAGGCTGATGTCGCCGGTGTCGGCGCCGCTGGTGGTGGCCGTCAGCGAGGTGGCGCCGGTGACACCGGCCGAGGCGCCGCCTATGGCGCCCACGGCGATGTCGTTGGCCGTCACAGTCAGCGCCGACAGGGCCAGGCCGGCGCCTGTGGTGCCGACAATGCTCACGTCGCCGTTGCCCGATTGCAGCACCAGCGCGCGGCCCGAGGCCTGACTGTTGATAGCGCCGTCAAACTGGATGTTGGCGCCGACGCCGGCGCCCGCATTGCCGCCGCGCGAGTCCAGCGTGATGCTGGCCGCATTGAGCAGGACGTCGTCCTTGATGCGGATCGCGCCGCCGGCGCCCGAGACCGCGCCGCCAACCTGGTTGCCGCCCAGCGCCGTGAGGCCGCCGGCCAGCGTGATGGTGGGCGTGGCGCCCGCCGCATCGAGTGTGATGCTGCCCGCGTTGCCGCCGGCCGCGACACCCGTTCCGCCGTTGCCGCCGGTGGTGGTGATCGCCGCGACCGACACATTGCCGCCGGTCGACACGGCAGACACCGCCGCGCCCTGGCCACCGGCCTGGCCTGCGCCCACGCCGTTACCGCCTATGGTGTTCAGCGTGCCGCTGCTGCTGATGGCCGCCGTGGAATTCACGGTAATCGCGCCGCCGTTGCCGCCCGCACCCGTGCCGCTGCCGTTGCTGCCGTTGGCCGAGATGGCGGCCGTGCTGACGCCGGCCCCCGAAATATCGACGGTGCCGGCATTGCGGCCGTTGGCCGTGCCGGTGGCGGCGCCGCCGCTGGTGGCAATGCCGCCTACCGTCACGGTGCCGCTTGCGGCTGAAACGCTGACATTGCCACCCTGGCCAGAGGTGCCGCCCACGGTGGAAATCGCACCCGTCGTGAGGTTGCCCGCAGCGTTGCTCACGCTAATGCTGCCGGCCGTGCCGCCGGCGCCGGTGCCCGCCGCGTTGCCGCTTTGCGTGGTGAGCGCGCCCGTGGTGACATTGCCGGCCACCGTGTTGGCCAGGGTAATGCTGCCGGCATTGCCGCCGTCGCCGTTGGTGGTACCGCCCGCGCCGCCGTTGGCGGTGATGGCCGCCGTGGTGACTGTTCCGCTGGAGGTGATGCCGACAGCCGCGCCGCTACCGCCTTTTTCATTGGCGCCGGCCGCGGCTGCGCCGCCCGAGGCGGTAATGGTGCCTGTGCCCAGGTTGACGCCGGCTCCGCTGAGGGTGACGCTGCCTGCGTCGCGGCCGGCCAGGCCGCTGACCGTGGTGCCGCCGCTGGTGGTGATGTTGTTGTTGAGCACGGACACCTGGCCCAGCGCCGACAGGCTGACATTGCCGCCGTTGCCCTTGGTGCCGCCTGTGGTGGTGATGGCCGCAGTGGAGACGGTTCCCGCTGCCGCCGTGTTGGCCACACTGATACTGCCGGCCGTGCCGCCCGCGCCAGTGCCCAGCGCATTGCCGGTTTGCGCGATCAGGGTGCCGCCACTGATATTGCCGCTGCCGCTGTTGTTGAGCGTGATGCTGCCGGCATTGCCGCCGGCCGCATTGGTGCCGGCTGCCGCACCGCCGCTGGCCGCGAGGTTGGTGACCGTGATGCCGCTGTTGCCGGTGATGGAAATCGCCGCGCCATTGCCGCCGGCCTGGTCGCCCGTCAGGGTGCCGCTGCTGCCGCTGGCCGTGACCGTTGTGGCCGTCAACAAACCACCCGTGGCCTGCAGCGTGACTGTGCCCGCATTGCGTCCCGAGGTGCCGGCATTGGCCGTGCCGCCGCTGGCGGTGACGGCGCCCGCCGTCAGCACACCGGCCGTCGAGGTGGCGCTGATGTTGCCGCCGTTGCCATTGGCGCCACCTGTGGTGGTCAGCGCACCGGCCGTGACGGCGCTACCGCTCAGCGTGATGCTGCCGGCCGTGCCGCCGGCACCTGTACCGGTGGCCGCGCCCGTGGAGGCGGTGATGCCTGCGGCGACACCCAGCGTGCCGCTGCCCGTGATGCCGACCACGCCGGCATTGCCGCCCACCTGGTTAGTGCCCAGGCCCGCGCTGCCGCTGGCGGTGACCAGGCCCGTGACCGAGCGGTTCACGCCCGTGATCGTGATGTTGCCGGCGTTGCGGCCGGCGCCGGTGCCGCCGGCCAGCACGGTGCCGCTCGTGTTCAGCGTGCCGGTCACGGTGACGCCGGCCTGCGAAGCCAGCGTGACCGCGCCGCCGTTGCCGCCCGCTGCGCCGCTGCTGTCTATCGCGCCGGTGCCAAGGCTGGCACCGGCCGCGTTGTTGGTGATACTGATGCTGCCGGCCGCGCCGCCGGCGCCGGTACCCACCGCCGCGCCCGTGCGCGCCGTGAGCGCGCCCAGCGCGATCGCGCCGGCCGTGGTGGAGTTGTTCTGCACGCTGATGCTGCCCGCGTCGCCGCCGTCGCCGTTGGTCGTGCCGCCCGCGCCGCCGCTGGCGCTGATGGCGCCGGTGGTCACGGCATCGGTGCTGGTGATGCTGACGGCCGCGCCGCTGCCGCCCTTCTGGCTGGACGTGGCCGCTGCCGCACCGCCGCTGGCCGTGATGGTGCCCGTGCCCAGGTTAACGCCGGCGCCGCTGAGGGTGACCGTGCCGGCATTGCGGCCGACCAGGCCGATGACCGTGGCGCCACCGCTGGTGGTGATGTTGTTGTTGAGCACGGACACCTGGCCCAGCGCCGACAGGCTGACATTGCCGCCGTTGCCCTTGATCCCGCCGGTGGTGGTGATGGCCGCGGTAGAGAGTGTTCCTGCGGCGGCGGTGTTAGTGACGCTGACGCTGCCGGCCGTGCCGCCCGCGCCTGTACCCAGCGCATTGCCGGTCTGCGCGATCAGGGTACCGGTGGCGATGTTGCCGCTGCCGCTGTTGTTGAGGGTGATGCTGCCGGCATTGCCGCCGGCCGCGTTGGTGCCGACCGCCGAGCCGCCGCTGGCCACCAGGTTGGTGACCGTGATGCCGCTGTTGCCGGTGATGGAAATCGCCGCGCCGTTGCCGCCGGCCTGGTCACCCGTGAGGGTGCCGCTGGTGCCGCTGGCGGTCACGGTGGTACCGGTCAACAAACCGCCCGTGGCTTGCAAGGTCACCGTGCCGGCATTGCGGCCGGCCGTTCCCGCATTGGCTGCGCCGCCGCTGGCAATGATGGCGCCCGCCGTCAGCACGCCGGCCGTCGAGGTGGCGCTGATATTGCCGCCGTCGCCATTGCCGCCGCCCGTGGTGGTCAGCGCGCCGGTGGTCACGGCCGTGCCGTTCAGTGTGATGCCGCCGGCCGTACCGCCGGCGCCTGTGCCGGTGGCGCCGCCGGTTGACGCCGCGATGGCCACGGTGCCCAGCGTGCCGCTGCCGGTGATGCTGACCACACCGGCATTGCCGCCGGCCTGGTTGGTACCGTTGGCCGCGCTGCCGCTGGCGGTGATCGCGCCGGTGACGGAGCGGTTCACACCCGTGATCGTGATGTTGCCGGCGTTGCTGCCGGCGCGCGTGCCCGCGGCCAGCACCGTGCCGCTGGTGCCCAGGGTACCGGTCACGGTGACGCCGGCCTGCGAGGCCAGTGTGACCGCGCCGCCGTTGCCGCCCGCGCCGCCCGCGGTGTTGATGGCGCTGGTGCTGAGGTTGCCGGCGGCCGCGTTGTTGGTGATGGCAATGCTGCCGGCCGTGCCGGCGGCACCGGTGCCGGTGGCCGCGCCGGTTTGCGCCGTCAGGCCGGCGGTGGCGAGATTGCCGCTTGCGTTGTTGGTGACCGTGATGGCGCCCGCGTTGCCGCCCGAGGCATTGGTGCCCACGCCGGCCCCGCCGCTGGCCGTGATGGCCGCGCCGGCAATGCCGCCCGTGGCGCTGATGGAAACCCCGGCCGCGTTGCCGCCGTTGCCGGCCGTGGTGCCGGCGCTGCCGCTGGCCGCCACGGCGCCCAGCGCGGTGATAGCACCGGCCGCCGTGATATTGATCGTGCCGGCATTGCGGCCCGAGGTGTTGGCCTGGGCCGTGCCGCCGGTGCTGGTGACGCTGCCCGCGCTCAGCGCGCCGGCGGAGTTGAGCGTGATCGTGCCGCCGTCGCCATTGCTGCCGCCCACGGTGCTGATGTTGCCGGTGCCCAGGCTGGCGCCCGCCGCGCTGTTGGTGACTGAAATGCTGCCGGCCGTGCCGCCCGCGCCCGTGGTCAACGCATTGCCGGTGCTTGCCGTCAAGCCGGCGACGGCAATATTGCCTGCACCGCTGTTGGAAAGGCTGATGCTGCCTGCGTTACCGCCCACCGAGGGGCCGGTGCCGCCGCCGGCGCCGCTGGCCGTGAGGGTGCCGGTGGCGCTGATGCCGTTGGTGGAAGTGATGCCGATGGTGCCGCCGGCACCGCCGGTTTGCCCCGCGCCCGATCCGGCGGAGCCGTTGGCCGTGACGGCCCCCACCGTGACGCCCGCACCCGTGATGCTGACGGCGCCGCCGCTGCGGCCCGCATTGCCGGCACTGGCCGTGCCGCCGGTGGCGGTGATGGCACCTGCCAGGTTGACGGTGCCGGTCGCGTTGAGCGTGACGTTGCCGGCGTTGGTGTTGGCCGCCCCGGTGGTGGTGATGGTGCCGGCGGCCGTGCTGGTGATGCTGGCGCCCGAGAGGTTCACGCCGCCGGACGCCGTCAGCGCGGCATTCAGGGCAATCGTGTTGCCGGCTTCAAAGCGGACCTTGTTGCCCGCCGTCATGGCCAGCGCGCTGGCCAGCGTGATGTTGTTCGTGGCCTGCAGGTAGAGCTCGCTGTAGCCGGTGACGTCGGCGACCTGGATGGTGTAGGTGCTGGCGGCCGGCGGGTCGGCGAAGGCCACGTCGGGCGTGCCGTCGGCATTGTTGGGCGGCGAGGGCTGGACCGAGGTGTTGATGAGGATGTCCTGCGGGTCCAGCAGCACCCGCCCGCCGCTGCCGGCCGGCGCGGCCACGTCGACGCTGCCGTGCAGGTCCAGCAGCTGTTTGCCCGAGACCTCGACAAAACCGCCGTCGCCGCCATTGGCGCCGCCGCGCGCGCTGATGGCGCCGCTGTGGCGCGTGTCGCCGTCGGCCCAGACCACGACCTTGCCGCCGTTGCCGCTGTCGGTCGCGTCAGCGCGTATCGCCGCGCCCGCGGCGATGTAGGTGCGCGAGGCGTTCTGCACGGCCGCATTGCTACCCTGGTAGTCGCCGCCCACCAGCGCCGTGCCACCGCCGGCTGCGCCGGACACATCGATGGAAGCGCCGCCGTCCAGCGCCACCTTGTCGCCCAGCACCCGCACCGTGCCGCCGCTCTGGCCGGCCGCCGTGCCGCTGGCATCCAGCGTGCCCGAGACATGGACTACGCCGGTGCCGCCGCCGCTCAGCACAATCATGCCGTTGCGCTCCACCGCCGAGTTGGCGCGTATGACGCCGGACTGGTTGATGACGGTGGCCATCGCGTCGCCCATGGCGCTGGCCAGCACGGCGACCTGGCCGCCCGCGGCCGTGATGCTGCCGCTGTTGTTGATCGCGGCCTGCGCGGCCGCGGCGTCCACCGAGAAGCGCACCAGCCCCGCGCCCGAAGCGTCGACGGACACGCGCGAGCCGGCCAGCAAGCCGACGGAGCCGGCCTCGGCGCTGATGGCGCCGCTGTTGTTGACCTGTGGCGCGGCCAGCAGCACATAACCGCCGCGCGCGGCGTTAATGCTGCCGTAGTTGCTGACGGCGCCCGTACCCGTGCCGCTGAAGTTGTAGCGCCCGGCCATGAAGTCGCCGTTGCTGATGTCCAGGCTGGAGGCGACCAGGCCGCCCACATTGACCTGCGCGCCGGGCGCGAACATCACGCCGGAGGGGTTGACCAGGAAGACCTGGCCGTTGGCGCTCAGCGAGCCGAAGATGGATGAGGCGCCGTTGCCGATGACGCGGTTCAGCGCGATGGAAGAGGCACCGGGCTGCACGAACTGCATGGACTGGCCCGCGCCTATGTTGAAGCTTTGCCAGTTGAGCACAGCCTTGTCGCTGGCCTGGTTGACCACCATGGCATTGGCCGAGGGCGTGCTGACGCTGGCCTGGCCGGCCACCACTTGCGCGCCTTCAGGCAGGGCGGCGGCCCAGGGCGAGACGGCGGCCAGCAGCGCCGCGAGCAGCTGCGACAGGCGCCGGCCGCTGCGGATGCGGTAGGTGGCGCGCAGCTTGCGCGAAAGGCGGACCACCACCGTGCGCACGGCCCAGGGGCGGTAAGCGGCGTGTACGTTGGAGGCGGTGGTGGTCATGATGGACATTCGGAATGAAAGGGGTACTAAAACCAGGTCTGGGCCGAGAGCCAGGCGCGCGGCGCGCGGTCCGGATCGCCGGTGGAAGGTTGCGCGGGCGTGGTGCGCCAGGCCAGGTAGCTTTTGATGAGGAACTTGCCGGGCCGGCCCAGCGTGGCACCGACGCCGAAGGAGCCCAGGCTCAAGGTGTTGGCATTGCCGGGCACGGTGGGGCCGTTCTGGTTGAAGCGTACGCGCCCGAAGTCGTAGAACGCGAGCAGGGTCAGGGGCTCGCCCCAGGGCGCTTGCGGGAACTGGTAACGCGACTCCAGGTTCAGCAGCACGCCGGCGTCGCCCACGCCTTCGCCCACCGGGTAGCCGCGCACGCCATTGGGGCCGCCCAGTACCATCTTTTCCGCAGAGCTGAGATTTTTCGAGGCGAGCTGGGCCTGGGCCGAAAGGTGAAAGCTGTAGGGCGCGTCAAAGAACTGCGAGCGCTGGATTTCGAGATTCAGCTTGCTGAAGCCGCCTGCCGTGCGCAGGCCGCCCAGGCCGTCGTCCAGTGCCTGGTCGGCCGCATTGAGCGTGAGCCGGCCGAGGCTGAGGTTGATGGCGTAGTTGTTCAGGCCGCTGCCGCCCATCGCTTCGTCGACGAAGTTACCGGCCAGGCCCAGCCTGATCGCATGGATGTCACGCTCGCTCCTGAGTGCGGGCGTGCGGGTTTCGTCGACCAGCTTTTTCTGTTCCGCGCTGACGAAGCCGTAGACATTGGCAGCAC
>Ga0102594_1001405_pt1 | contig 15033 bp, 12 predicted proteins | sample AraplaCol_mLB_r2_2_FD_76863 | JGI IMG/M metagenome (GOLD analysis project Ga0102594, IMG submission 76863) | Arabidopsis root microbial communities from North Carolina, USA - plate scrape MF_Col_mLB_r2 (SPADES assembly) (version 2) | ecosystem: Host-associated > Plants > Roots > Endosphere...
CTGCTCGACGAGATTTCCGAAGGCCTGGCGCCCGTCATCGTGCAAAAGCTCGCCGAGATGATCCTCACGCTCAAGGCCAAGGGCTACACCATCGTGCTGGTGGAGCAGAACTTCCGTTTCGCCGCGCCGCTGGCCGACCGTTTCTACGTCATGGAGCATGGCCGCATCGTCAAGCAGTTTGCGCAAAGCGAGCTGGCCGGCAACATGGGCATGCTGCAGGAATACCTCGGCGTCTGAGGCCTGTTGCGCCGACATTTTTTTCAACCCTTTCGATTTCCCCCGTTCACCCATCCAAAACAGGAGACACCCCATGAAACTCAAGACACTTGTTGCCGCACTCGCTGTCGGCCTCACCGGCGCCGCTTATGCGCAGAACACCGGCCCGATCAAGATCGGGATGATCACCGACATGTCCAGCCTCTATGCCGACATCGACGGCCCGGCAGGCGCCGAGATGGTCAAGTGGGCCGTGCAGGACTTCGGCGGCAAGGTGCTGAACCGCCCCATCGAAGTGCTGAGCGCCGACCACCAGAACAAGGCCGACGTCGCGTCCTCCAAGGCGCGTGAATGGATCGACAAGGACGGCCTGCAGATGCTGATAGGCGGCACCAATTCCGGCACGGCGCTGGCCATGTCCAAGGTGACCACCGAAAAGAAAAAACCCTTCCTCGTGATCGGCGCCGGCTCCGCCCGCCTGACCAATGAGGACTGCTCGCCCTACACCGTGCACTATGCCTACGACACGGTCTCGCTGGCCAAGGTGGCCGGCTCCGCGCTGGTCAAGGCCGGCAACAAGAGCTGGTACTTCCTGACCGCCGACTATGCCTTCGGCTATTCGCTGGAAGGCGATGCCGCCAATGTGGTCAAGGCCAACGGCGGCACCGTGGCCGGCACCGTCCGCCATCCGCTGAACGCCTCCGACTTCTCGTCCTTCCTGCTGCAGGCCCAGTCGTCCAAGGCACAGATCCTGGGCCTGGCCAATGCCGGCGGCGACTTCACCAACGCCATGAAGGCCGCCAAGGAATTCGGCATCGGCAAGACCATGAAGGTCGCCGGCCTGCTGGTGTTCATCAACGACGTGCACTCCCTGGGCCTGGCCAACACCGAAGGCCTGCAGCTGGCCGACAGCTGGTACTGGAACCAGGACGACGCCTCGCGCAAGTTCGCCAAGCGCTTCTTCGACAAATACAAACGCATGCCTTCGAGCCTGCAGGCCGCTGACTACTCGGCCACCATGAGCTACCTGAAAGCCGTGCAGGCCGCCGGTACCACCGACTCCGACAAGGTCATGAGCACGCTCAAGGGCATGAAGATCGACGACTTCTACAACAAGGGCCAGATCCGCGCCGACGGCCGCATGATCCACGACATGTACCTGTTCCAGGTCAAGGGCTCCAAGGAGTCCACCACGCCATGGGACTACTACAAGACCGTGGCCAAGGTGCCGGGCGAGCAGGCCTTCACCACGGTGGCCGAATCCAAGTGCGCGGCCGTGAAGAAGTGATGGCACAAGCCCTGAACTGACAAGAAAAGAGAAAACGGAGAAGAACGAGGGGTTTGGTCCAGCCGGTCATTTCTGCGAAATGACCGGCTGCGTCCTTCCAAGCCCCTACGGCTTTCGCCACGACTAACGGCAATCGGTGTCCTGACAGGTTCCCATGGAAATTTTCGGTATTCCCCTGCAAGCATTTATGGGCCAGCTGATGCTGGGCCTGGTCAATGGCGCCTTCTACGCCATGCTGAGCCTGGGGCTCGCGGTGATTTTCGGGCTGCTGGGCATCGTCAACTTCGCGCACGGCGCGCTTTACATGCTGGGCGCCTTTGCCGCCTGGATCATGCTGGACCAGTTCGGCATGAATTACTGGTTCGCGCTGGTGCTGGCGCCGCTGGCGGTCGGCATCCTCGGCGTGGTCATCGAGCGGCTTTTCCTCAAGCACCTGTACAAGCTGGACCCGCTCTACGGCCTGCTGCTGACCTTCGGCCTGGCCCTGGTGTTCGAAGGCGTGTTCCGTGAAATCTACGGCGTCTCGGGCCAGAACTACAACGTGCCCGAGCTGCTGGCCGGCGCCATGGACCTGGGCTTTATGCGCCTGCCCATCTACCGCGCCTGGGTGGTCGTGGTCTCGCTGGTGGTCTGCCTGGGCACCTGGTTCCTGATCGAGCGCACCCGGCTGGGCGCCTACCTGCGCGCCGGCACCGAAAACGCGCCGCTGGTGCAGGCCTTCGGCGTCAACGTGCCCATGATGGTCATGCTGACCTACGGTGCGGGCGCCGGGCTGGCGGCTCTCGCCGGCGTGCTGGCCGCGCCCATCATCCAGGTCAACCCGCTGATGGGCTCCAACCTGATCATCGTGGTCTTCGCCGTCGTCGTGATCGGCGGCATGGGCTCCATACTCGGCTCGGTCATCACCGGCCTGGGCCTGGGCATTGTCGAAGGACTGACCCGCGTGTTTTACCCTGAAGCCTCCAACATCGTGGTGTTTGTCATCATGGTCATCGTGTTGATGTTCCGGCCCGCCGGCCTCTTCGGGAAAGAGGTCTGAACATGAGCGCCCTCTCCCCCAAAGCCGCCAACATGCTGCGCATCACCTACCTCGTCCTGCTGGCGTTTGCGCTGGCCGCGCCTTTCCTGGGCCTGTATCCGGTGTTTGTGATGAAGCTGCTGTGCTTCGCGCTGTTTGCCTGCGCCTTCAACCTGCTGCTGGGTTTTACCGGCCTGCTGTCTTTCGGCCACGCGGCCTTCTTCGGCTCGGCCGCTTATGTCACCGGCTGGTTCATCAAGTCGCAAAACTGGACGCCCGAGCTGGCCCTGCTGGCCGGCGCGGTGGCGGCCGGGTTGATAGGCCTGCTGGTCGGCCTGGTGGCGATACGCCGCCAGGGCATTTATTTCGCGATGATCACGCTGGCGATTGCCCAGATGGTTTATTTCGTCTGCCTGCAGGCCAGCTTTACCGGAGGTGAGGACGGCCTGCAGGGCGTGCCGCGCGGCAAGCTCTTCGGCCTGCTGCCGCTCGAATCCGACATCAACCTGTATTACGTGGTGGTGGCGATTTTTGTGGCCTGCTTTCTGTTCATCTCGCGCATCGTGCATTCGCCTTTCGGCCAGGTGCTCAAGATGATCCGCGAGAACGAGCCGCGCGCCATCTCGCTGGGCTACAACGTGGACCGCTACAAGCTGCTGGCCTTTGTGCTGTCGGCCGCGCTGGCGGGCCTGGCCGGATCCATGAAAACCCTGGTCATGGGTTTTGCCACGCTGTCCGACGTGCACTGGTCCATGTCCGGCGAGGTCATCCTGATGACGCTGCTGGGCGGCGTCGGCACCTTCTTCGGCCCGGTCATGGGCTCGGGCATCGTGATCGCGCTGCAAAACCTGCTGGCCGACAAGGTCGGCTCCTGGGTCACCGTCATCATCGGCGTGATCTTTGTGATCTGCGTGCTGGCCTTCCGCAAGGGCGTGATCGGCGAGCTGCAGGCCTTTCTGGAGCGCCGCCGCAACGCCGCCAAGGCGGCATCGCAGCAGACCTGAGCGGCACACCGCCCGCAAAAAAGCGCGCAGGCCTTGCGCGCTTTTTTTATGGGGCGGCCTGCTTCAGGCGGTCAAGGCCCGTCGGTCGACAGTGCGTAGTTCACATGCTGCGGCAGCACCAGCTGCCCCAGGCTGTTGGGCACGGCCTCGATGTGGACCTGCGGCTGTGCCGCGCGCACGCTGCCGAAAATCGTGGCAAAGGCGATGTCGGCCGCGTCGCGCCCCGTGGCGAAACGCACAAACCCCATCGGAATCGCCGTGCCCGAAGGGTCGAAGAGGTACCAGCGGTCGCCCAGGTAGACCTCCACATAGGCATGAAAATCCGGTGGGCCCAGCGCGGGGTCGGCGCCGTAGTCCATGCCGCTGGCCATGCGCGCCGGCAGGCTGGCCGCGCGGCACAGCGCGATCATCAAGTGCGCGAAGTCGCGGCACACGCCCACCCGCTCTATCAGGGTGTCTATGGCCGAGGTTGTGCTGTTGCTGGTATTGCCCTGGAAGCTCACATGCTGCTGCACCCAGTCGCAGATCGCCCGCGCCCGGCCGTAACCCAGCGGCAGGTGGCCGAACTGGCTGTTGGCCAGGGTCAACAAGCGGTCCGACTGGCAATAACGGCTGGGATACAAATAAGGCAGTACCTCCCCAGGCAAGGCCAGCGGGCCCAGCTCGGGCAGCGAGCCCGGCTGCGCCTCGTAGTGGACCAGGTCCACCACCGCCGTATAGCTCAGCGTGAAGTTGCCGGGTTCGGCATGCAGGCGCAAAAAACGGCTTTGCGTGGCGGGGTCGGTGTAGCTGCTGGTGGCCACCGGCTGGCTCAGGCCCAGGGATTCGTGCATCACCAGCTGCCGCGGTGTATAGGCGGCCTGGATGTTGAAGATGAAATCGCAGCCCGGCGCCATCACCTCGTAGGCCAGCACGGCGGAAAATTCAAGCCTGACCATAGGGTGTCTTGTGCCTTGGGAATTGGCTCCGCAAAAGGAGCCTGTGTGTCCGCGGCGGCGGGAACCCGTCGCCATCACCACCCATTAGGCGCGCAAAAAGGGCCGGTATTCGCGCCTGGCGATATTTGCCGGGAAACCCTGGCCGCCAAGGCCGACACCGCGGCGTCGCCCGCGCCTACAACACATCAGGCGGAGCGAAACTCGCGCCGGTAGGCCGATGGCGAAGTCCCCAGCGTTGCCGCGAAATGCTGGCGCAGCGACACCGCCGAGCCAAAACCCGCATCAAGTGCGATCTGCTCCATGGAGCGGTCCGTCGATTCAAGCTGGCGCTGCGCCAGGCCCAGCCGCTGGCTGATGAGCCACTGGCCCACCGTGGTGCCCGTAACCTGTCGGAAGTGCCGCGTGAAGCTGCGCCGGCTCATCAGCGCGCGCGCCGCCAGCGCGTCCAGGCTGTGCGGCTGGTCCAGGTTTTTCTGCACCCAGGCCAGGATGGCCGACAGCCGGTGGCCCGCGCCCGTGGCCGGCAAGGGCTGCTCCACATACTGCGCCTGCCCGCCCTGGCGCTGCGGCGCCACCACCATGCGACGCGCCACACGGTTGGCCATCTCGGCGCCGTAGTCCAGGCGCAGCACATGCAGGCAGCAATCTATGCCCGCCGCCGTGCCGGCCGAGGTCAGCACGTCGCCGTCGTCCACATACAGCACATCGGGCTGCAGCCGCACCTGCGGGTAGCGCGTGGCAAATTCGCCGGCCAGCGCCCAATGCGTGGTCGCCGGTCGGCCGTCGAGCAGGCCGGCCTCGGCCAGCACAAACGCGCCCAGGCACAGACCCACAATGCGAGCGCCGCGTTGATGCGCGGCCTGCAAAGCCTTGAGCAAGGCCTCGGGCGGGCGCTCCATCGCGTCGCGCCAGGACGGCACCACAATGGTCTGCGCCTTTGCGAGCGCACCCAACCCTTTTTGCACGCTGATGCCGAAGCCCGAGGTGGTATGCAAGGTGCCCGGCTTTTCAGTGCAGACCACCAGCTTGAAGCGCGGCAGGTCGGCCCCCGAAAAATCGTTGCCGAACACCATGCAGGGCACCGACAGGTGAAAAGGGCTGATGCCGTCAAACGCGACCACGGCCACGCTGCCGTCCTGTTTTGCGGGCCTGGCAGGTTTGGCGGCTTTTCGGCGTGGTTTCAGGGTGCGTGGTGACATGGCCCGATTCTATCGAGTATTGGCATTTGGGCCACTGTCGACAAAACGGGCGCCGGCCAACAATCCCTACATCAACCACCGCTTTCAACACAGGAAACTTTTCATGACCGCAAGCAACACACCCAAAGCCCCACGCCGCGCCCTCGTCGTCATTGACGTGCAAATGGAGTACTTCGCCGGCGGCGGCCTGCTGATCGAACACCCGCCCGTGGCGCAAAGCCTGCCCAACATCGCCCGCGCCATGGACGCCGCCCGCGCAGCCGGCATTCCGGTCGTCGTGGTGCAGCACAGCGAATCCGCCGCCGCGCCGGTCTTCGCCAAGGGCTCCGCCACCTGGGCGCTGCACGAGGCCGTGGCCAGCCGCCCGCGCGACCACTACATCGAAAAAGCCTGGCCCAGCGTCTACACCGGCACCGACTTCGCCGCCTGGCTGGAGCAGCGCGGCATAGACACCCTGACCGTGATCGGCTACATGACGCACAACTGCGACGCCTCCACGATTTTTGAAGCCACGCACCGCGGCCTGCATGTCGAGTTTTTGAGCGACGCCACCGGCGCCCTGCCCTATGCCAACGAAGCCGGCAGCGCCAGCGCCGAAGAGATCCACCGCGTGTTCAGCGTGGTCTTCCATTCGCGCTTTGCCGCGGCCGGGTCGACCGATGCCTGGATCAAGGCCATAGAAGCCGGCGGCCGGCTTGAGAAAGGCAATATCCTGCTCTCCAACCGCGCGGCGCTGGCCGCGCGCTGAGCTCAATGCCAGCTGGCGGCCAGCACGGGCGCGAGCGCCGTTTGCTGGGCGGCTGTCAAGCTGGTCTGGCCCATGGCCGGCGCCGTGAAGGCGGCCATGGCTTGCACAAGCTTGTCGACCTGGGTGTCCTGCAGCAGCTTGCCGTCGCCGCTCTTGATCTGCTCCACGTGATAGGCATTGCCCAGATACCAGTCCTTCACAACAGCCTTGTCCGCCGTGCCTATGATGCTGACCTCCAGGTTGTTGCTCGCCTTGCGGAACCACAGCTGGTCGGAGTTGATGCCGGCCATGAATTGGAGCACGTCGGTGTTGCCGGCCGTGCTGTCGTTTTCCTGGATGGTGTCGGCGCCATCGCCACGATCCAGCAGGTAGATATCATTGCCTGCACCGCCCAGCAGGGTGTCGGCTCCAGCGCCGGCTATGAAGGTTTCGGCTTGGGCCGTGCCATAAATCGTATTCTTGGCCGCCGTTCCCCGGTAAGGCGCAAGATCAAGGCCGGCCTTTAGCCACTTGTCGCCATCGGCAAACAGGATCTGCTCGATAGGCGCAGCCATATAGGATGCGAAGTGATCCTTGATGGTGATTTTCTCCGTCCCAATCGTCACATACAGGTTCATCGCGTCGCGGCTGAGCTGCACATCGGCCGCCTTGGCGTCCGCCAGCTTCAGCGTATCGATATCGGTCGCCGCACCAACGTCATTGATCGTGTCGTTGCCGTCACCCTTGAGCCAGCTGTAGGTGTCACCGCCGGCACCACCATACAGCACATCGGCACCCTTTCCGGTATTGAAGACTTCGGCCTCGGAGCCTCCGTATACGGTGTCATTGGCGGATGTTCCGAGATAGAACGCCGCATCCAGCGTGGCCTTCTGCCAGCTTGTTCCGTCACTGAACCAGATCTGTTCCAGGGACGCATAGGGATCGCTGAAGTGATTGGTGATCTTGATTTTTTCATTTTCAACGATGACATAGAGGCTGGTCTGGTCCCGGGACAACCGAACTTCCGAGGCTTTGGTATCCAGCAGCTTCAAAGTATCCGCCACGGTGCTCAAATCACCTTCCTCGCTGATGACATCGTCGCCGTCGCCCTTTGACCAAAGGTAAGTGTCGGCGCCTGTGCCGCCGTTAAGCTTGTCAGAGCCCTTACCACCCAGGAAGGTCTCCGACTGATTTGATCCGTTCAGCTTGTCACTGCCGGCACCGCCCAAGTAGGGCGCGGCATCCAGCATTGCCCTTTGCCAGATGCTGCCGTCGCCGAACTGAAGCCGCTCCAGAGCGGCAGGCATGCCGCCGAAATGGTCGACAACCTTGATCTGCTCGGCGCCTATGGTGATGTAGAGATTGGCCCTATCGCGGCTGAGTCGAACCTCCGAGGCATTGACATCCAGCAGTTGTAATGTGTCTATCGCGACATCCACGGCGGCCACTTCGACAATTCTGTCGTTTCCGTCACCCTTGGACCATTGGTAAATTTCATCTCCGGCTCCACCATAAAGCGTGTCGTCGCCTTTTCCGGTGCTGAAAAGATTGTTCATACCGGCTTTGGCTTTCACGGTATCCACACCTGGCGTACCCATGACAGGGCTGCGACCCATGGTGGCAAGGTACAAGTCAAACCCTTGTCCCTGAATATGTCCCTGCTGTTGCAGCCTGGCGGCAATCAACGCGCCGGTCTCCCCTAAGGTCGCGAGGTGATCGGCAAAGCCGGCGATCATGGCCTGTCCCTGAGCGGGGTCGGCATCGTAGCGGGCCTTCAGCATGACCACCGTAGCCTGCACATCCAACGTGAAGGTTTGAGCGGAGTCATCCCATTGCAGGCCGATGCTTTCATACAAGGGCTTGTACACGGTTTGACCCATGAGTTGAACGTACAGGGAGTTGCTGAGCAAAGCATAAGCGTCCGCCAGATACACCGCCGCGTAGGGACCGGTGGGCCCTCCCCAAACCGCGACAAAACCCTGGCCCACAAAGGCCTCAAGGGTGTAGAGCTGGCGCGCATCGATACTGGGCCCGCGGCTGGTGGCCGCATACTGGTCGGCCCCCGTCCAAGTCCACAGGATCTGGTCAAACAGCTTACGACGCGATGCCTCATTAACGCTGTTTTGGAAACTCTGCACCAGCCCTTGCAGCTTGCCGCTGCCGTCGCGTGCCATCGCCTGGTGCAGGCTGTGCACATTGCCAAAACCCGCCATGTCCGGCAGGGCGGCAATGGTGCTATTGACGGCGACCAAGTCAGTGGCGATGGTGCGGGCCGTGTCCACGGCAAACCAGACGTCGTCCATGGCGCGGCTTTGCCCGGCCATGGTGGTGAAGCTGCCGGCCTGCAGGTGCTGATTGCCGCTGGCATCGGTCACGCCCTGGCTGGTGTAGCCGGTGTTCAGGCTTTGCACACCGGCTTCGTTCAAAGTGAGCAGTTCGCCGCTATCCACCACTCCGTTGCTGTTGGCGTCTTTAAAAATCCGCAAATTGGCAAACGCAGCATCGGCACTGTCAATTTTTTTGTCTTTGTTGGCATCCAGTTCGGCTAGCGCAGCAAAACCGTTGGCAGCTTTTTTTCCATTCTGGAGAACCGTGTTGTTGCCAAACAGCTCGGCGCCGTTGTCGATCTGGCCATTCCCATTCCTGTCCCATACCAGCAGGCCGTCGTTCTGGCCCACCCAGCCGGTCTGCTCGAAAAACTTGTTGCCGTCGTGGTCGAAGTGAACGCCGGCAGTTTTGCTCAGGGTTTCCGCGCCGTTCAGGCCATCTAGATCCAGAATCAGGGGACTGATGGTATGCAGGGCCTGATCAAACCGGTTTTGTAGGGAGATGATGAGATTGCTATTGGCTTCAACGTTCTTTTGCCGAGCAACTTCTTTGCTGTAAGCTTTTGCGGCACTCGCGGCCGCTATCCAAGGCTTACTCGTGTCAAAGGTGTTCAAGAAAGTTTCAAACGCATCAAGAGAGGCTGTCGGATTTTGGTGATAGAGCGCAGCCACACCGACTGCCACGATTAATCCGCCGACAAGAGCCTCAGGCGCTACCACCACCGTTGAACCTACTGCTGTACCGTAGACCCCCACTGTATAGAGAAAACTTTCTACTGCCGCAGCTGCGGCCACCACGTCCGATACACGTACGTTCTGATTATCAACTCTCGTGAATAACTCATCGAGCTTGGCAACAGCAAAAGCACTAGTTGCCCCAATGCCTGCTAGCGCGGCGCCTGCCGGGCCACCGACGATGGCGCCAGCCTTTTCCATTGCCAATTTAACTACGAAATTTGGTAAAGACATTATTAGGTTTTTTCAGTTGCGACTAAAGGAAAGCAGCATCAGGATCACACCCATGGCAGCAAGGCAAGCGAGAAACAATCGCGCTCCGTAATAAAAAACCAATCGATCGGCATCTCCCTTTTCTTTTGAAAAGAAAATATCTCTAGGCCTGCTACTGGGAAAAACATGTTTCTTAAAAAAATCTGGCCGGCATAAGTACGTGATTCCAAGAAGAGGACCCAAGACCAATGCCACCAGAAAAAGAATTAGAAAAATCAGGAACACGAATTCATTCATAAATTGACTCCACAAACCATCTGAGGTTGCCCCGAAAAACCCATACAGATCAACCCTGCGATTAGTTCATCAACAAGGAATTCATCAGGCCATCAGCGCCGCATCTCTTTCTAGAGCGTCTAGGCACTTGCAACGACCCACACCACGAATGTGAAAACAGCAGCCAGCGCCGCCAGCAAAATACCGATCAACTCGTAAGACCCGTCACTCAGATTTCTTTTGCGCGTAAATTCAAAAGGCAAGGCGCGCCAGACTGTTCGACCCAAGCAGCAGCAAAGAAATTCCAAAATATCCCACTCCATACTGATCGCTGCTCCTTCTATGGAAGCCCCTCTTATCTGGCGCCCTTATTTCACTTTTGCCTCAGCATCGCCGGCCCGGTGACCGCCCATGCAATGAAGAGCAAACCAATCAGCACAAGCAATACGGGATATCCGTTTGCACCGACGATCTGAATCGCCAGACGCCTGAGCCATTCCCACTTGGCCGACACCCATGGCAAGGGCTCCAGGTATTCCATCCAACCCATGCAGATCGCAAGAGCGCCTATCGCTATTTGCGCTCTTTCGCTGTCGCCCAGTTTGAAACTCCATCGACTGGGCAGGGAGGAATTTTTCAATGCCATCTTTCTTTGCAATTCATCAGTCGCTGGACTGTAAAGAGATGCCGCCAAACACGCCAATAGCGTTTAAACATCCGCGCATACGCTTCCCTCATAGAGAGAATGGACACAAACCGCGGCGTGGACACAGACCCGGACACGCGTGCGCCTGCCTGCACAGCGCATGCGTGCGAATGAAAAAACAGGATTGAATGCGGAGGGCGCGGATGTCCCTCGAAGTTTTTTGCGCTAGCGAAAATCAGGCGAAGCGAAAGCTCGCAGCAGAGGCACGACAGGATGCCGGCATTCAAACGGACTCAGGAGAAAGGGCGTCTCACGCGAGTCGGTGAACGCCGCAGCCCTTAATCTTCCAGCAAACGCACCTTCACGCTCTTGCCTTTAACGCGGCCGGTCGAGAGTTTGTGCAGCGCTTCGTTCGCGATGCGGCGGTCCACCGCGACATAGGTGGAGAACTCATTGACATTGATCTTGCCGACCTGTTCGCGCGTGAAGCCGGCCTCGCCGGTCAGCGCGCCCAGCACATCGCCGGCGCGGATTTTTTCTTTTCGGCCGCCGACGATCTGCAGGGTCACCATGGGCGGCAGCAGTGGCTCATTGCTCTCGGGTGTCAGCTCGGTCAGTTTGTGCCACTCGGACTCGGCCTTCTGCAGCACTTCGATTTTTCCGACATGGCCCATCTCGTCCATGCTGGCCAGGCTGATCGCCCAGCCTTCTTCGTCGGCGCGGCCGGTGCGGCCTATGCGGTGGATGTGCACCTCGGCGTCGGGTGTGACGTCGACGTTGATGACCATCGCGAGTTGCGCGATGTCCAGGCCGCGCGCGGCGACGTCGGTGGCGACCAGCACCGAGCAGCTGCGGTTGGCGAACTGCACCAGCACCTGGTCGCGTTCGCGCTGCTCGAGTTCACCGAACAGGGCCAGCGCACCGAAACCCTGGTCTTTCAGATAGGCCACCAGGGCGCGGCACTGCGACTTGGTGTTGCAGAAGGCCAGTGTGCTGGCCGGGCGGAAGTGCCGCAGCACCTGCGCGACGGCGCCCAGGCGGGCTTCGTCATGGTCGCTGTCCGGCACCTGGTACCAGCGCTGCTGTATCTTGGTTTTTTCGTGCTGGGCTTGCACCGTGATGGTTTGCGGCGCTTTCATGAACTGCTGGCTGAGCTTGGCAATGCCTTCGGGATAGGTCGCCGAGAACAGCAGGGTCTGCCGCTCTTTGGGGCATTGTTTGGCGACGGTGACGATGTCCTCAAAGAAACCCATGTCCAGCATGCGGTCGGCTTCGTCGAGCACCAGGGTGTTGAGCGCCTCGAGCGTGAGGTTGCCGCGCGCCAGGTGGTCCATGATGCGGCCGGGCGTCCCGACCACGATGTGCGCGCCGTTTTCCAGGCTGGCTGTCTGGTTGCGCAGCGGCACACCGCCGCACAGCACCACGACTTTGGTGTTTTCTTCGGCGCGCGCCAGTCGGCGGATCTCGGTGGCGACCTGGTCGGCCAGCTCGCGCGTGGGGCACAGCACCATGGCCTGCACCGCAAAGCGGCGCGCATTGAGATTGGCCAGCAGCGGAATCGCGAAGGCCGCGGTCTTGCCGCTGCCGGTCTTGGCCTGGGCAATCAGGTCTTTGCCCAGCAGGGCCACCGGCAGGCTGGCCGCCTGGATAGCTGTCATGCTGAGGTAGCCGAGCTGCTGCAGGTTGGCCAGCATGGCGGGGGTCAGCGGCAGGGTATTGAAGTCAGTGCTTGCTGCGCCAGATGCGGGCGTCTTGGAGGGAATATTCATTTACCGATTATCGGCGCTCGGTACTTAAGCCCTTCAGGCGCCGGTTCGCGCTCCTGCCGGGCAGCAGCAGCGCGAGGCGTATCACGCCAAGACATGCACTCGGCTGACACCGGCGCGCCATCCCTTGCCCAGAAAAGCCATTCAAACTGAGCTGGGTATTCTAAAAGAATCCAGTTCGTGTATCATACAACAAAACAATGTATCATTTAATGATACGAAAATTTTCGCTTATTTTGTAAGACAACCTGGCCTAACTTACTGGAGCATCAGAATGGGAATCACATCAACGGGTCCGCGCCGCTTGCTGGTGGCAGCCATGGCTATGACGCTGTCGGGTCTTGCATCGGCTGCCGATTTACGCATCGGATTCAAGTCCGAAGTGACGTCCGCCGATCCCCATGTTCTGGGCGCCGCGAACCGCAGCGTGTGGGTGAACGTCTACGACTCGCTGATCGGCCAGGATGAAAAGCTGCATCCCATTCCCCTTCTGGCCTTGTCCTGGAAGGCGATAGACGACAAACAATGGGAGTTCAAGCTGCGCCCCGGCGTCAAATTCCACAACGGCGAGCCCATGACGGCCAACGACGTGAAGTTTTCACTGGACAGGGCCAGGGCGCTGGCCGGCCCGCGGACATTCAAGACCTATTTGAGAACGGTCGACAGCATCCGGGTACAGGATCCGCTGACGGTCATCATCAAAACAAAGGAATCAGCGCCGACCCTGCCTGAAAACGTAGGCCTTGTGGCCATTATTCCGAAGGGAAGCGGCGCGGAGATCAAGGAGGAGGACTTCGAGAACGGGAAAGCGGCGGTGGGCACCGGGCCTTTCAAATACGCGGGGCTCATTCCAAGCCAGCAAGTGACCATGACACGCAATGACGCGTACTGGGGCGCCAAGCCCGCCTGGTCAAAGGTGACCTACCAATTCATACCGAAAGAGCCGGCCAGGGCCGCGGCCATGCTGGGCGGAACTGTCGATGTCATTGACGGAGCCGCGGGCGGATTGAGCGACACCTTGAAGAAGAGTGAAAAGGTGTCCGTGGTTTCCACCGCGTCCTATATGTTCAACCATCTGCACATGGACCAGTTCCGCCCGGTGTCGCCTTATGTCACCGGCAGCGACGGCAAGCCGCTGGCCAAAAACCCCTTCCAGGACAAGAGAGTTCGCCAGGCGATCTCGGCGGCCATCAACAGGGAGGCCATCAACAAGTTCGTCATGAAAGGCGACGCCGAACCCGCAACGCAGATCGTTCCCGCCGGGTTCTTTGGATATGAGCCCGCGCTGAAGCTTCAGGCTGCGGACACGGCGCGCGCCAAAGCGCTGCTGGCCGAAGCCGGCTATCCATCAGGATTCAAAGTGGTCCTGCACTGCACCAACGATCGCTACCTCAACGACGCGCGGGTCTGCGAGGCGATTGCCCAGATGCTGACCCAGGCCGGCATCAAAACCGACGCAAGAACCCTCCCCTATGCCAATTTCGTGACACGGGCGACAGGTGGTGGGGCGGGTGGTACGCCCGAGTTCAGCCTGGCCATGTTTGGTGTCGGCGCGGTTCTCGGCGATTCGCTGGAGCCTTACACCGCCTCTATTTCCACTTTTGACAAGGCACTGGGAACCGGGGCCAACAACTACGGCCGCTACAGCAACAAGGAGTTTGACGCGGTGATCCAGTCCGCCTCCAGAACACTGAACGAAAAGGAACGCGAGGAGCTGCAACGAAAGGCCGCAAGGCTGGCCGCCGAAGACGTTGCCGTCATACCGGTGCACAACGCCAAGGCTGCATGGGGATTGCGAAAAGGCCTGAGCATGGCCCCCCGCAGCGACGGGCTCACGTTGGCGAGCAGCATCAAAGAAGTGGCTTCGAAGTAATCAGATCAACGAACAGGGCGGTGGCACGTGGCCATCCGCGCCAAACCAGGGAAGTAAATGAAAGACTCGACGTTCAGCAATCTTGCTATGGTGATTGAACGCAATGTGATGGTTCCGATGAGGGATGGCGTCAGGCTGGCCACCGACATCTACCGGCCGAGGCAAGAGCCTGGCGAGCACGGGCAGTCATTTCCCGTGATCATGGAACGTACGCCATACGGAAAGCACCTCGACAGCCGCACTGAACGCGAACCGGGAAGCACGGGCCCCATGTCACGGGAGGAGGTCGCAACCTACTTCGTCGCCCAGGGCTATATCGTTGTGTACCAGGATTGCCGCGGACGATACGGCTCCGAAGGAACGTTCACCAAATACCTCAGCGAAGCCAACGACGGCCATGACACCTGCGAATGGATAGTCCGCCAGCCCTGGTCCAACGGCAAGATAGGGACCAAAGGCCTTTCCTACGCGGCACATACACAAATGGCACTGGCGTCCGCCGGCGCGCCCGGCCTGGTGGCGATGTATGTCGATTCCGGCGGGTTTTCGAACGGCTACCAGAGCGGTATTCGCCAGGGCGGGGCTTATGAGCTGAAGCAGGCGGCCTGGGCCGTCCTCTTCGCATCCAGCATCGCCCAGAGGTCGGGCAACACAGCCGTCGCGAGCACGCTGAAGCATATCGACGTCGATGACTGGTTCAAGAGGATGCCGTGGCGCCGCGGGAACTCCCCGCTTTCCGAAACACCCGAGTATGAGGAGTTTCTTTTCGACCAATGGGAACGAGGCTCGTTCGATGAATACTGGAAG